>OCVV011324300.1_pt1 | contig 24767 bp, 20 predicted proteins | sample 1539721 | NCBI WGS metagenome assembly OCVV01 (sample SAMN02144230, study PRJEB22623) | gut metagenome | biome: sheep rumen | host: Ovis aries | place: New Zealand
CCTACGTTCAAACTCCTTAGTCTTTGGACCGGTTGTAATCCAACCGCTCAAGATGGCCTCGGAAGCCAATTTAGCCTCAGCCTCCGACATATCAGGAGGCGAGAATGGAATGTTTCTCAGTTTCATATTCATGAAAATATTATTGTGTAGTAAATTCAAAAAGCCCCCGCTTTATAGCAACATAAAGCAGAGGGCATAGCATAACGCCATGCCCCAAACCTCATACGCTCAGCAAATAAGCCTTACGTACAATAGGCTATCGTTCCCCGATAACCGATTTGATTATATCAACGATTTTTTTTGTACCTACCTCTCTCGTGAGATTATCCAAGATGAACTGTCGGCCGTTCTTGCCCATGTCTTCACATTTCTCTCTATTTGCAGCCAATAGCTTGATGGCGGCAACAAACTCCTTCACGTTTCCTGCGTGACTGAACACTCCGCAGTTGTTCTTTTCTATAATCTCTTTCAACTCTCCTTCATCAAAATTGGCTATCACAGGTCTTCCGCAAGCCATAATCGTCCATGTCTTGCTAGGCATAGCTGCTCCTCCTAAACCAGGCTTGCAGCTAACAATACAGACATCTCCCAAACCATAAACATACGAAACACGCTCTATAGGTTGTAATGGAAAGAATCGGACATTATTTAATCCTTCTTTTTTTACTTTCGCAATATATTTATCTTTTAACCCACCTGTTCCAAAAATTAGAAAATTTATATTGTGGGTATCTGACAATACCTTAGCAGAGTCTATAATCACATCTATATTCTGTGCATTACCGAGATTTCCTGCATAAACAACATTAAACTTTGATTGATTTATTTCGAATTCTTTAAACAATGGGTTATCTTCCTTTTTAACCGGAACAACTACACTCTCATCAATCCAATTATATACAACTTCAATCTTCTCTGCTGGTACGCCCTTATTAATAATATTCTTTTTGAAGTCTTCTCCAATTACGATAATTTTATCTGCATGCTTAAATCCATAGTTAGCTATAACATTTCCTATTTTATATAATAAACTGCCTTTTTTTACTAGCCCAGTACCCACTAATGAATCTGGAAATATATCTTGTAAATCATACACAAAAGGTTTACCTGTAACATGTGATAAATATGAAACCATTGATGGAAGTATCGGAGGAGTACTTGAAGAAAGCAAAACGTCACAATCCCTACCTATTTGGGTATAACGAACATAATAAAATTGTTTAAGGCATTGCACGAAATAACGTATGGCTCGGAGTATTGGATTCTTCCTCTCTTTCATCAATGAGAACCGATGTATTAACAATTTGCCATCATAAAAAGTTTCCTCCTTTTTCTTTTTATAAACTTTTCGTACATCATCAGGGATATCACGTGATGGACAAGGAACAAGGACAGTCATTTCCATTCCTGATTTAACAATGTCTTCACGTAAATTCTCATTCAAGTAAGGACTGGCCAATGCTTCGGGTTTACAATATGAAGCAATTTGTAAAACTTTCATCTCAATCGGTATATATATTCTCTCTCTTCAAGACAGTAACAATTGTTTTTAATATGATTTTCACATCAAGAGTGAAAGAAACATGATTGGCATACCATGCATCTTTCAATCGTTTTTCTCTTGGAGAAGCACTATTCCTAAAATAGGCTTGACAATAACCTGTAATTCCAGGTTTTACATTCAACAAATCTAGTTCGTCATCTTCGAATGTACCTACTGAATCAGAGCCTCTTCCACGAGGGCCAACAAATGCCATATCACCCTTGAGTATATTAAGGAACTGAGATGTTTCGTCTAAACTGGTAGCTCGGATAAATCTCCCCACCTTTGTCACACGAGGGTCATCAGGCGAACTATATGAACTGCCATCAGCACTATACATGGTAGGTGCATTAACTTTCATGGAACGGAATTTAAACATTTTAAACATCTTTCCATTTTTCCCTATACGATTAGCCATATAAAAAACAGGGCCTCCATCTTCTAATTTTATGGCAATTGCAACAAATACATAAATAATGCCCAAAAAAGGCAAAGCGCATAGTGAAATAATAAAATCTAATAATGGCTTGATGAAATTTATATACATATAAATGTTATTTTAATTTATTTATTAATGCTGGTACAGGATTCCCATCATCAGAAGAATATATAAAATAATTTGTATGTTCTATATCATTATGCGTTAATTCTTCCAAATTATCAGAAACAAAGTGCTTTTCCCAACACCACGGGAATTTTTCACAAATATCGAAAACAGGTTTCAGATATTTCGTTTGTTCTGTAACATAATAGATACCACTAAATCTCTTTTGAAGTTGCGATACATCTATAGGCTCAAATTCATCAAGTGCAATTTTAACCACTCCCTCTATATAAGGATAGCCTGTACTTAACTCAACCAATGGCCAAGAAATATGATCACCTCCTGGACGAGCATTAAATTCTATTAAATATATATCTTCATTTAATATTTTAATTTCTGAATGACATGGTCCGAATTCCATACCTATGGCATCAAGACCATCTCTAATTGCGATCTCAACCTTTGTTCTTAATGCAGGAGATAGACAAGCAGGCTGATGGTGACCAAGTTCCACGCAATGGGTACCTTGATCGGAATCCTTTTCCGTAACTTGTATTATATAATGCTGTTTGTTATAAGATAAACTTTCCACACTATATTCTCGTCCCCCCTGAATGAACTCTTCTACAAGAATTTTTTCATTCAATTTCACCTTAACATTATTTTGAGTGAACTTGAATGCTTCAAAAAGTGCTCCTTTATTCTTTACGACAACGATTCCTTTTTTCCCTCCTACAAGAGCCTCTGGCTTTAAGATTATTGGATATCTGAAATCTAAGTTCAATAATTCTTCAAAACATGAAACTTCAGCGAACTTCGGTGATAATAGGAATCTAGTTTGGTTCGTTTTTTTCCGATTTATATACTTATTGGTAATATCTTTTGCGACCTGAACTGAGTTACAATTTAGATGAAATGCATCTGCTATTTTCGCAGCGCTTACCAAAGTCATTTCTGTTGTTGCACAAACCCCATTAATACTTAGCTCTTTACACTTTAACAACAATTTTTCAATGTCAAAAATATCGATTTCGTGAAAAAAATCTACATGATTAATCACATCTCCCAATCCCTGTTGTAGTGAAAAGCAGTGACTTTGCACGCCCAATCTTTTGCATGCATCAGCTATATAAATTGCCCTAGTTCCACCACCAATAATTGCAATCTTTTTCATTATCATAGTAATATATTAGTTACGATAATTTCTCAATATAGACTTATCTATTAATTCTTTCACTTCTGCAGCTTTTGAAATGGCTACATTTGAATTACAGCCACCTGCTATAACATATCCGCAGCCATCAAGGTTGGTTCTATAAGGTGTAATAGTATCACCAACATGCAGATGATGTTCTATCTTAACATCATATTCCTCTTCTATAGCTTCGAAATCAGGAAGCGTCTTTACTATTCCTGGGGCTAATGCCAACAGTTTTGTTGCTACAGGTTGAGGATTAGAAATAGGATCCCAATTGGTCTTATCTCCAACTGCTGCTTTGATCATATTTCCCATATAGTCGATACCCGTCCCTAAAGGAATAATATGTGAACCAATAAGGTTTCCCCCCATTCTCGCGCCTACATCTACAATATGAACAGAATAATCCTCTGACACCAGGATATCCATATTTACGCTACCATGGTTTACTCCCATAGCGACCAGTGCTTTCCTTACGCACTCCTTGATTCGGTTCTCTACATCAGCAGGAAGACCAGAAGGTATTGCGTGCCCCAGTTCCGCATAATATGGAGGTTGGGTCATATCTTTCTGCATTACGGCAAGGACATGAATCTCACCATTCTCCACAAAAGATTCGACACCATATTCTTTACCCACCACAAAAGGTTCTGCAACTGCTCTATGCGATATAGAACCACTCATAGCAAACCTACAAGCCTTATCGAAATCCTCAGTTTTTTCCACTTTAGATGCGCCTCTACTACCAGATCCATCGACCGGCTTCATCATAATAGGGTATGCTACCAAATCTCTAACACGAGCAATATCATCCTCAGTACTTATCTCGTATGAATAACCCGTATCATCTGCTTTTGCATCATAAAGACATTTCCTTACCGCCGCTTTGTTTTTTATTAACTGAGCAGAAGCATAGTTAATTCCGGGCAGTCCCATTTCTTGGGCAATATAACTCATGGTAAGCACACTAAAATCTGTCGCAGCAGTAAGAACGCCATTAATTTGCTTTTCCTGTGCATATTTCAAACATGCAATAGGATCAACTATATCTATAATTGCAAATTCATTGGCTATAGAGAATCCTATTGCATTAGGATTGGCATCCAAACAATATACATAATATCCCAAATCCCTTGCTTTTTTTATAACAAAGTTCTGGAGAAAGCCACCTCCTAACATTAAAAGTTTCTTCATAAGTACCTACTTACAATTAAATATTTTGTGATTATTTATTCAATCTCTCGTCATACAATTTGATATAATCTGCGAACCGATCATCTTTATTAAAGAGACGTTCGGCTCTTTCACGGCAGGCTTGTGAATAAGTCTGCTTACCGTTTAAATATATTTTTTCAATAGCCGCGACAAGCTCATCAATATGACCCTTCTCAACAACAATTCCAGTCTTCTCGTCAATCGCTTCTGGGCTACCCCCCGTCCGGTATGTAATTACAGGAGTTCCACAAGCTAAAGCCTCAATATTTGTTGTAGGAAAATTGTCCTCATATGTTGGATTCACAAAAACATCTGCGTTACTATAATAGCGGGAAAGTTCTTCCTGACTATTTATTCTTGGTACGCCAATTATTCCTGTTGGTAAACGCCTTATGTCATTTGATGACAATCCCAACAAAATGATTTGACATCTAAATTTTAGCCGTTCTTTAATTTTCGTCAAATCGGACAATCCTTTGCGACCAACAAGGCTATTACCTATTGCCAAAATCCTAAAGATGCCATCATTAGGACGAATTGGGTTTAATCTAAAAACATTAAGATCTATACCATTATGAATTACATGTGTCTCAAAACCTCCTAAGAATGAGGATTTAACTAAATTTTCCAGCCAATATGAGACTGGAACGAACACAATATTTGACAAAGATGTAAATAGTTCTTTTTTCAATTTAAAATTGCGTGAAGACCGATCTAAAAATACTGATGATGGATAATCATTTTTTAAGGGACAACTAAAACATTCGCTCTTCCACCGATTACAATTGGCACTATCAAAATACATGCAATGGCCTGTAAATGCCCAACAATCGTGCAGTGTCCAAACAATAGGGATTTGCTTCGAGATTAAATATTTAAACAATATCTTATAGTTGATAAAGTATCCATGGATATTATGAAGGTGCACAATATCAGGATGTATTTTATCTATCTCCTTGAGAAATGCCCTGGTACTTCGTGTTGATCCTAATCCATGCTGGTCCAACAGTACGCTCTTCACCCAATGCAATTTTTCAACTACAGATGAGGATACTTGTATAGAATGTAGCTGGCTTTCGTTCAGATACCTTGCCCCATGTGCGACATAACTCTCCCACCCCCTACTTTTAGCAAGAATACCGATCTGCTCTGCGATTCTACCTGTAGATCCGCTATTTGATGCAACATTAATTTGAAGTAATGTAGGCATTATTTTTTTTCTAATAATCTATAGGATTCAACAAAATTTGTAATTACTTTTTCTGAAAGAAATTTGTCTTGATATATTGAGTAGCTTTTTTCACCCATTATATTCCATTGGAACCTCAATGACATAAACTGTTCAAATTTAAATTTGATTTCTTTTGGCTCTAACGGTGAAAATGTCATGCCATTTTTCATTTCTTCAACTGCCTCAAAATGATTTCCACAATGATTAGAACAGAAAATAGGAAGATGGAAGAATAAAGCTTCGACTAAGCTAAGAGGTGAAGGATCCGAAAAAGATGGTAAAATTAGAGCATTAGCCCTACTATATAACTCAGACATCTTTTGAGTTCCGCAAAAACCCTCAAGTATAATATTTTCAGAAAAACCGTTATCTTTAATATAATGTTCATATAGTTCCCTATCCTCCCCATCTCCTGCAATAACAAACTTAGCTTTCTTAATGTTTCCTGCACCAATAGATTTGAAAAAATTAAGTCCTCCTTTGACACGCTCTATAATTCTTATGGGAATTATAAAAAGTGGGATATCTGAGTTATTGCGTATGGAATAATTATACTGCAGATTTGAATCATCAATCGTATTTGGTAGATATATGATATTGGGAACATTTAATTGCCACTTTTCAAGTGTGATCAAGGACATTCTACCAGGTATAATAAACGCACCATCAACAGAACCAAAAACTATCCTTTTAAGCCACCATTTTAATTTGGAATTATGCTCTTTTGTCCATTCTGCAGTATAATTTGCCTCAGCCCAAAAAAATATACGTTTATTAGTTAAATGTAGTCTTTTAGCAAAGGCTATTGCCATAATGTTCAAGTCATTCCAAGAAACAGCTAAAATAACGTTATTTATTTTCCTGTTAAATAAAACTTTATAAACTAGTTTTGGATTAAAATGAGTATTTATCCACCCCACTGATAGAATCTTTCCCTTATCGTCGATCCAAAAGGGATAATCTTTAACTATTTGAGATGTATCCCAGTTTCTATCAGGTTCACTTAAACTCATATAATATACAACAAAATCTTTATATATATGATTTAATAAGGAGAAAAACCTGTTCCTATAAGGGGACACGATATTCTGAATAAAGATTGTATTCATATAAAAGTTTATTTTATTATTTTATTACGAATGACTTTGGCAGGATTTTTCTAAACAAGGCTGTCATCCAGAATGGCACAATAACATAATACATAAATCCATTAAAGTCTCCAGCTAAATAACCTCTTGAAATCCATTGATAACAGAAACCATTATATAGAGCCAATAAAAGCATAGCCCCTATTGAAGTTGAGTTTCTTCTATAATTATCCCAAAAGATTTTAGATAACCATCCTAAAAATATACCATATATTATTAATCCAAACCAACTAAATGAAGCAAACGCTTCAACAAAACATAAATAAGCAGCGCCGCCAGCGCTAGATCCTAACGTCTGTACTTGAATATCTCGAATATACTTTCCATCTGGTTTCCATGGAAAAAGAACCCTTGGTATGGGCATTAATACAGCGTTAATTAATGGCTCAAAACCAAGGTATCCACCTACGCGTTGATAATGATCAATTACAATAATTGAGTAACAAGTCACACTATTATTTTCATCTGCTCCTTTACTTGCCTGTTTGAAACTTATTTCCTTAAGCGCATCTTTATCCAATCCAGCTCCATAATTTCTTGACATCTCCATAACGGCAAATCCAAGGTACATAATAACAGCCACAACAAATACACCTAAATAATTTATCTTTCTTGGCCTTGGGAACAAATGATATATAGTGGCAAGAACCATAATAAGGGTTGCAATGCGGTATCTAAACCCACCTACTATATATGTAATTAACGAAAAATATAAAAGAAAAATGAATATAATCCATTTTTTTATTTTCCCATTCGACAATCTGTTTTGCATTAACGAAAGACCACATGCGGCACAAAAAAGTGAAATCAAATCAATAAAATAGCTAACGAACCCTGTTCTATCTGCTATATTGCCTGCATCTTCAGCCCAAATAGTAGTCCTAAACCCTCTAAAAGGAATATAACAAGCTATAGAAAAGACAAATAGAATTATGCCCCACCTCTCCGCATTGTCTTGATTAAAATACACATTCCATCTTTTAAAATGGCAACCAGTTTTAAATCTAAAACCTATTAATACAAAAACATAAAAAAGACAACTTGCTATGTAAAACAAATGCTGATTAGGAGAATTGGCAGCATCATATAAGGTTAAGCCCTTAAACGACGGAATAATAATATAATAAATTAGTGTCAAACTAATAATTGTTATTGGAGACCATATTTTAGATTTATCATGGCTCAACCATAGCTTGAGCAGGGTTCCCCCTATCAACACACACAATACCACGAGAAATATAAGAGATGTAGGAGAAAGCATAATTAGTTTTTGTTCTTTATTTCATTAATCTGTTGAATGGCATTTACAATTCCACCCTCATATCTTTCCCAAGTATATTGTTTTGCTGTCTCAATAGCTTTAAAACTCATACGTTCAACTTCTTCAGGATGATTTAAACACCACATTATTTTATCAACCAATGCTTTTGTATCTCCAACATTCACAAAATAACCATTTTTACCTTCTTCTACAAGATCTGCACCACCGCAATGTCGTGTTGTAATAACAGGTAAACCAGCAGCCATAGCCTCTAAAAGCACGAGCCCAAACCCTTCACCCATCGTTGGGAAAACGAAGATATGATTGGATTCATATTGTTTCTGAAGTTTTTCTTTGTAAAGATAGCCATGAAATCTAACATAATTTTCGTATTTATTAAGAATATCTTTAAAAGCTTCTTTTCCAGATCCTACTATATTAAAAGATATGTTAGGATTATTTATTTCTTTAGCCGCTTCTAATAATTGATAAATTCCCTTAAGTTGATTAATTTGGCCAACAAATAAAACATTTAACTTGTTATTAGAATATTCCCTATCATTCTGAAATATAAAGCTTTGATCTACTCCGTACGGAATTTTAAATATATTTTCAGAAGTGATACCTTCATATTCAAGAGTTTTTTTTGAATAATCTGAGGCAACAATGTGATAATCAGCCAATTTTACTTCTTCCCCATAATACATCGCTTTCTTCTCATTAGTAAGATATCCATATACTTCAAATGTTTTTGCAAAAGGTCCACATGATTCCCAATGAGCATGAAAATCTTTATACATATAATGTCTGTTGGGTGCCGCATTATCCATTATGCGAACCACGTTTGGAGCTTTTTCTTTCAGAATAGAAAAAAGTACCATGGAATTTGTATCATAAGAGATAACTGCATCGACCTTATTTCTAATGATGTACTCAGCTAGTTTTCTTTGGAACTTTCTTGAAATATACTCATTATAGGCATTACTCAACTTGTGCGTAAAATCTAAGCGAATTAGCGCGAGTAACAGTAATCCTTCCAACTCACAAAACTGAATTACGTCGCCATCCGTCAACGAAGGACATTTCCTACGTTGTGCGCGCTGATAGTTCTCCTTGCTTAAGAACATCTTCGTGATACGCATTAACAGCGAGTTATCCTTATTATATACCGTTGTTGCATATTTATAAAGCAATCCACTCTCCTTTAGAGCTTTTGCAACTCTAAAAGAATGCTGCCTACCTGGGTGTGCTACAATTACTTTCATATTATCTTCTTGATTTCTTTGAAAAATAATTACCTAATAAATATTTCTTTGCCTTCCATAATAAGAATAGGACTGTACATACTGGCAACCTTAATATTATTGGAAGTCCAAGAACATCCACATAGAGTCTTTCTGCCCTTGGCAAATCTCCTCTCAGAGATTGTAATTCTGGCAACACGTTTTGTTTAAAATAAGATGGTATGGCTCCATATCTAATATTCCCCCCATGAACAATTATAGAGAAAATATCCTTGACTGTGATTGCCCATACATCATGCCATTTAGGTAGTAGATCTTTTAATACTTCGTTTTCTGTATATTCCAAATAGTCACTCCAATAATCAATCGATAATTTATTACTTACAGCTGTGATACCAAACTGATTTCTATAAGAATAAAAAACATCAGGTAGTAACACTGCCTTACGCATATTGTGCGCGACAGAAGTCATCATCATTGTGTCTTCTCGATTCGTAATCCATTTGGGGATATCAAATACATTATATTCTATCATCAAGGATTTACGTATTAACTTCGACCACGGGCCTCTAGCCACACCACACTCTTTACATAACGACAACGCATATTCACGGCCATCAAAAAAAACAGATTTGCATGACCGTGTTGCTACGTTTTGTCGTTTTTTTGTTGTCCTATCTGGGTAGAACCATTGATATGATCCTTCTATAATGTCTAATTCTAGATCTTTTTTTTGTACATCAACAAGTCGCTGTAATCCATCGGTAGTAACTAAATCATCAGCATCCACGAACATTATCCATTCTGTTGATGCTGCTTCTACTCCTGCTTTTCTCGCTGCTGTCACCCCACTATTAGGTTGGTGAATCACTCTGATTCGCTCATCCTTCTTCGCATACTCATCGCAGATCTCCCCTGAAGAATCCTTTGAACCATCATCTACAAGAATCAGTTCAAAATCCCCGAAGGATTGAGCAAGTACGCTGTCTATGCATTCTCCCAAGTATTTCTCAGCGTTATATACAGGAATGACGATAGTAACATATACCATATTAATATTTACCTTAATTGATTTGTTAAGAATAACAGGCTTTTTTCCCGCATATCGCCGATAGTGTTGTTGTAATACATTTTAAGAAGACTGTCAAAACGGCTGTTACCTCTTCCTTTGTTAGTGAGACAAAGAAACTCTTTGCCAAAGATGATAGAAAAGACAGTCCCATGAAAAGAATCTGTAACAACGTATGAGGCATCGTGGAAAATAGCCAGCCATTCTCCAATCGATAATTTAGCATCTTTACCGGCAGAGAAAAATTTAACTTCCAATTTTTTCTTTTCTGCCTCTTCATAAACTATTCTACGATTCTCTTCATTATGGTCAAGGATATAAGCCGCAAGATAAGGATGATGGGCAGGACGGTTAGCGTCCATTAATTTCTCATAGTCTTCCTTTGACAACAAGAGTGTTGGATCCAACACATGTTGTGCTGTTACTTCCAGAAATTTCTCACATAGTTCTACGCCAGAATGCTCCCGGACCGAAATTGCATCAAAACGTTTGGCAAGTGCCTTGCATCGCTTAGTTTGATTGGGTGTAAATTCCCATTTATCAACGCCAAAGGACGCAGCGTAAGCAACTCTTCTGATTTTGTCATGTTGTGCAAAAGCCAAGAATGAATCTTCGATATGAGGATTATATGTAGGTCTCCATACCTGATCACTGCCAACGATTATTGCATCCAAATGATAACGCCTTACCAATCCACGATGGTAGCGAGTCATAAAATAGGTAGTTGTAAGATTGCTCTCAACAAAGTCGTTGAATATCTTGTTCCTAACACGAGGTTTGGGAAAACGAGGAAAAGGGCGACGGTGATTTTTCCTTGGCCACAGTACGACACTCTTTGCAACAGAAAGGAACCATCTCCATTTAGAATTTTGGTGAATGCAATCCAACGTAATAGACTCGTGTCCCATGCGTTTCAAGACTGTCTGAAGGGCATAGTTTTGAAGAATCCCTCCATAATTATTATATAGTGGTTGTGTAAGTATTCCTATTTTCATTATCCGTTATTTTTTTAATTCTAAAGTTTTAATTATCCTCTTCCTTCACCAGCGTCTTCAAATTCCCCTATAATAGCCGTATACTACAATCGCTCCTGTGAGTGGACATCACAACAGACATTTTCAGCTAGTTTGTCAGGTATGAAATGTGGATAATTGGTAGTTGTTGGCTTAGTTTTAGGAATAATACTAATGTAAAATCTTCTTGATAATACGAACACCATCTTCTCCTATTACGCTCTTAGCTATGTTTGAAACCTTGTTCTTAGCAACTAACGTTGGATCAGAGTAAAGATGATTTATTTTTTTTAGCATCTCACTTTCATCCGTAGAATCAGTAAACACCTCCAGAATCATTGGTCTGTCGGTAATAGCTGGTGTGACAAAACGTCCTAATGTAGAAACAAATTCCTCCTTATTTGAAGCAGTCAAATATTCGTATCCCAAGTCTTCTGCATAATGTCTAACGAGAAATGGAGACTTGTTCCCATAATGACCCGCTGCTGCCATATATGGTTCAGCATTCTCTCCAAATGCATAACAGGGATGATTATACATCCGGAATTCTGTACCTTTACCATTATTAACAAGCAAGATACGCACATTGTTGCCAACATGACGGTTTCCTACAACATTCATATCATAAAAGAAAGCTAAATCTCCAAAGATTCCGAAAAAGAGACGATTGGGGTCTGCTAAAGAAGCACCTACCAACGAACTTACAAGACCATCAATACCAAAACCGCCGACATTACATGAACTCTCTACTGTTTTGGGGAAATCAAAGAAATTCCAGGTACGCAGTGTATTAAGAATACCTAGGTGAACCCGACTGCCATCAGGTATTCGTGGTGCGGTTTGCTGTGCAATCCACACATTACTAAACTCTAAGCCTTGAATCGCACTTCTAACCTTATTTACTTCTTTCCGCAGTGCTGTTACTAAATCATCTTTTTCTACATTTCCACCTGCAGTTGTATAAGCCTTAAAGAAAGACTCTTCCGGCATTTCAAACACATGAGTTAGCCTATTGAATGTATCACGTATTTCACCATCTGGACTTACACGCCATACTTCGTTTTTTCTAATTGATCCAGCAGTATAATCACCAGAAACTTCTCCTATATGGATTAATAGCGAGAAATCAATCAACTTAGAGGTGTAATAATCTTGTGTTAAAAGAACAGGAGCTAAAATGCGATATTTGCCATAATAGCCACTTGAATGATCACAAAAAACCACAGAATCATGTTCACCACAAAAAGCATCTATTGCATCGCTTTGTGCCTTTGTAAACGTTTTGTGAGAACCTATAAATATCGCTATTTTACCTGACGGCAGACATGGTAAATCCTCTAAAGAGCAATGACGTCTGATAACACGACATGAAGGCAATTCTTTAACAGAAAAATCTTTACTATAGCGAGTGTGTAAATTTATATGTGCAGGCCCGCCTCCTCTGCGGAAAAGCTCAGATATTGCTTTATTGGCTTCCATCTCCGCAAAATGCTCATCACGAGAATCATGGACAATTGGTATGTCAACACTCATATTGACAATATCGTTCGCCACTTGCCTCCGGTCAATATTTTGAGCAATAAGATGACCTATACGGTCTGTTCCTTGATGTGAAGTTATAGCTAATATCGGCAATTTACGGTAGTATGCTTCTGTCAGGCCAGAATAATAATTACGAGAAGCCGTTGCACCAGTACAACTTAGAACCACAGGCTCTCCACTTTCAGTAGCCAACCCACAAGCAATATAGGCTGCACTACGTTCATCAACGCTAGAATAAATTTCAAAAAAGGGGTCTTGCTGAATACTACCCAGGAATGTAATGTTTGTTGTTCCAGGGGATGCAATTACTTTTCTAATACCATTAGCCTTGAGGAGTGCTATCACAATCTGAACATTACGCTCATTCGTGTAGTATTTTCCATCTGTTTTTATCATAATTTTTATTTTTTATCGCCATCTGGCATTAATTGTTTTTCCTTCATTACAAACTAGTATCTGTCCATTGAGGCAGTTTGAAGCATCACAAAGGAGGAAACAAGCCACCTCAGCTACCTCTTCAGGTAGATAGTATCGTTTTGTTACATTATATCCACATGTTAAATCTCCATCCGCCTTAGCCCCTACCATATCTGACACAGTTACACCAGGTGCAATGGCGTTTATTCGATAACCTTCTGAAACAAATCGATAAGCAAGACCTTGAACAAGAGAATTCATAGCTGCTTTTGTCAATCCATAAGGACGTTCGTCAACCGTCATACTTGTTTCTGAGGAAACGAATAATATATTCTTTGTTTCATCAATTTTGTTTGCCCTACACTTTCTTATAAAACTTGAAGTGAGGAAGAATGAACCCTTTAAATTAGTATCAAACTGCGAGTCGAATTGATCAGGGGAAACATCAAGAAACCCATTTTCATGTAGAGAAATTCCTGCATTGTTCACCAGGCAATTCGCACCACCCAATAGGGTGTCTGCCCTATTTATAAAAGAATCGAATGTCTCTGTTTCCTGAACATCCAGTATAAGATACTTGCATCCAACCTCGTCAGCACTTTTCTTCAGAGTTTCTTCATTACGCCCTGCTATCAAAACTTCTGCTCCTTCTTCTATAAATCGCTTAGACATTGCAAGGCCAATTCCTCTGCCTCCTCCTGTAACTATAATCTTCTTCCCCTTTAGCCGTTCATTTGGTTGAAGATAAGATATCTGTGCAAACAATGGTTTGGTCTCTCCGTGAAGTAAGAAACTTATTAGATGCTTGACTTTTGATTTATAACTACTTGTTGCCATAGGGATTTATTTTGTGCAATTTAGAACCTATTAATAACAACTTTCCTTGTATGAACTGCCGCTCAGCCTGATCAATACCCCAAAAGTAAATAACAATAGAAGAAGACAAAACACTTGTTACTCCAACTAATAGTAATCGTGATATTGTTTCAAGCATTAAGAAAAACACACCTACCGGCAAGATTGCAGCTAAGAACGCTACCAAATGAGTTTTTCCCACTACACCTCCAAGATACATTTTTGCAGGAAGTCCGGTTTTAGCATGCACAAGGTAATATCGTACAAAAATGAGCCCCCAATATACTGCGACATAAATATAATATGCAACAATAGATGGTGCGCCCCACCTGAATAACAGCCAGGTAAACGGGAAAGGTAAACAGCCAAAAAGCGTTATCCATATCTGATACATCCTTATATCACCATGAGCCATCTGCAGAGTAACCAATGTATTACCTAACAATGTTGCCAACGTAGAAAGGATAGTCCACACGACGAAGGCATCTGCCTGATCTGGCGGTGATCCAAGCCATAACTTTAATATCTGATGAGATTCTATCATTATTGGCAAGGCAAGGAAATACATGATATAAAATGAAAAGCGGCACCCTCTACAGGCTAAACGAAATGCAGTATCTTTTTCTCCAGCAGCATAGGACTTTGTTATTTGTGGATTGAGAGCCATCATAAAGTTGTTTACAAAGTTCTGGATGACTCCGTTCACCTGCACAGCAACTCCCCGAGCAGCATTTACAACAACACCAAAAAATATGTTCATTAACATATTAATGCCTTGTGTATTGAGTATCCACGCTGTTTGAGCAAATAGGTTCCAACCTGCGAATCCCCACATCTCTTTAAAAAGTCTCTTATCAAAATGAAAGCTGAAAGAAGTTTCTTCAAACTTGCGCAAACAATATATCCAATAGATGGATGTTGTTATTAAAGAGACACCAACACCAAGTATTGCATAAGTGATTAGTTTATCTATAGGTGAAATATAAAGAGCATAGCAAATTGCCAACTTTAAAAGAGCATCAAAAATTGTCATATAGGCAAAAGCAGACATCTTCTCATGGGCTACTATAGCTGAGTTGAGAGGTATGTTCATCAAGGAGATAAGAGTTGTCAGCGTAGCGCAATGCAGACACCATTGAGCTGCCATATCACGGCCTTCTGGTATCTGCATCTTCGTAGTAACGAACCACATACCAAATGTCTCAATGAACACTATAATAAGAATACCCATAAAGAGTTGTACAGTTATCGATGTGGAGAAAACCAGTTTTAACCGATCCAAATTACCCTTTCCCAATTCAACTGTAATAAATCGACTGATAGCATTACTCATGGATCCAGTAATGATACCAAACATACTAAGGAATCCTGCTATAGCACTATTGATACCGAAGTCTTCCACACCGAGCACTTGAAGAATGACTCGGGATGTGAATAGTCCAATCAGCATCAGAACAATCATGCGGATATAAAGCAAAATTGTATTCTTGGCTATTCGTTTATTGTTTGTAGATGTATCTGACATATTATCTTTATCTAGCACTCGCCGTACTAAATCCCATAAAGAATTGTATATGGGGCCGGAATCCGTTTCCGACGGGGGCAGAATGTTATTTAACGATTTAGCTCGAAAAGCAGCACAAAGACACTTAACTTATCATTTTCGAGAAAGAGAGTGAATTGGATTTCTTAGCTCATTGAAAGATTCAAGTCAATACTCAAACTTACACCCCAAATTTGTAAAGAACTTCACAAGGTCTGGATTACTCTCACCGCACTCATTGAAAAGGGTTGTAACATCAAATCCCATCTTCTTGGCACTCATAAGTCCGGCACTTTTGATGCCAACAATTGAGATGCTGTCCCGCTGTGGAATGAGGGAGAGATAGAGGCTTTCTGCACCAATGGTCCGATCCAAAATGGTACACCCATCAAACACTGGCCACTCCATATCCTCACGGGGATGGAACTTACAAAAGATCTTCTTCCCCTCTGACTTTGCAATGTCTTTTAGTCTTGCTATAGAAGTCTTAACCATATCGGGATACAGATAGGTATCTAACTTATCAACCAGCAATAGAATAGAGCCAGCCGGGATATCCAAATGCCGAAAATCATATAGTGTCTGAACTCCTGCTAGATACTCTCCATCTTCAATCTTAACAAGCTCACGCGAAGAACGATATGGCTCACGGACAGCCTCGGGATATAGAGTGTACATTTGACGGAAAATTTTAAGCCCTCCCATCTCATCAAAGTCACGGTCGTATATGCTACCAATACCCATCAAATATTTGAATAGGATTTTGCGCAAATACATTGTAAAGGCATATTGGTCAGATCCTTTATGTAGTTCCACATTGGGGAAATAGGACAGGATACCATCTTCCAACCAAATAAACTCTGTATTCTCATTCAGGTCACGACAACGCTTCAAGCAATACTGAACTGGCGGAGTCCAATCACAAACCGCAAATACACGATTGTATGGTTGTTGAATATGCTGTTTCAAGAGGCGATTATCCTCCCTATGCCACTTAAGTCTTGCCTTAAAAGCTTTATTCGAAGCAGGGAATCCTCCTGTAAGGAACAACGTTGAAGCGAAGAACGCCTTCAGTTTTCCACGCAACTCATCATTCAGGTTGAAATCCCGAAAGAGGATGAGATGATTCTCATCATTTTTAAATCGCCCCAACACTAGTCCACAGGACAATATAAGATGCGCTTGGGTATGACAAACGAATAAATTTCTCATATTATTTATTATAATGATCTGCGGATATTTAAGTTATAATCTAAGCAACTTTCTTAAGCCGTAAAAGGATGCCGTTGTGGCAATGGTAACAGTAACGAAAAGCCATAGAGGAACGATACCCATACTGTGACAAAGTAACATTAAGGCTTTATTATGTACCAGATACACATCAAAAGAAGATCCACCTATCCATGACGGGATTCTCTCAAATGACACCTTATAATTTGCAAAGAAGAGCAGAACTGGCAATAACGCTATATAATTGAACATGATATGAAATGTCATCATATTACTTCTTCCCCAATAGCAAATACCTACCATTGCTACCATTAAGCATACCGTCAGCAGAACTTTGCTTAAGGCTTTTCGACAGGGTTTCTCGAAGTCGGCAATAAGGATTCCCAAATAAAACAACGGTAGAGATATTGCATGCCTAATTTGAACGAAATATGAAACAAAAAAACTTATAACAGTTATTATGACGAGAAGACTTAAGCGATGTTTAGGTTTGCTCTGTCGAACTGCTGCATAGATGTAGAAAAACAAATATTGTAAGGCCAGCGTTTTTACAAACCACATCACATCATCACCCATCCACCAAAGCAAATGCGACCAATTATCATCCGTACCCCCCCCCAGTTACGACGAACAGGTATATCGGTAGCCATAGAAGCGTGACCAATAACACCGGGAGAAACACCTTTCCGAATCTCATAACGACGAAAGCCTTAAAACCAAGATGATGCTTGGATTCTGATTTCATCAGGCCGTAACCGGACAAGAAAAAGAATAACGCAACGCCAAAATATCCTCCTTGAGTCGAGAAAAGACGCAATATAATATTACCACTATATCCTGTTGAAATAGCATAATTTGCATAATGGTGAATGGCCACCATCATACAGGATAATAACTTGACTACATCAGTAAGGGTTCTATCCAAATAAATACCATCCTCTGGGTTATGATATTTCGAGATAACCATTGTATCATTTACCTTTTTACACGTCCACTGGCATCACCACCCATAAGATTTTCAACCTCCTGAACAGAAACCCAGTTATAATCTCCTTTTAACGTATGCTTCAGGCAGCTGGCAGCAGTAGCAAACTCCAATGCTTGCTTATCATCTTTATAGTGGAGAAGACCGAATATTAGGCCACCCATAAAAGAGTCACCCCCTCCTACCCTATCTACGATATCCGTGATATCATAGCGGCGAGACTCTATTAATTCTTTACCATTATAAAGCACGCCACCCCATGTGTTATGATTCGCATTGATGGCACCACGAAGAGTTACAACCATCTTCTTACAACGAGGGAATCTCTGCATCATTTGCTGACATACACTGAGGAAGCTGCTTTGGTCAACATTACCATTTGTATTTGACGCATCAAAGTCCTTAGGCTTAATGCCAAACACTTTCTCACAATCCTCCTCATTGCCAAGGATGATGTCAGAGCCGGCAACCATCTCCGGCATTATTTCCGCTGCTGTTTTTCCATACTTCCACAGATAACCACGATAATTGATGTCACAACTCACGGTAACGCCCAACTCATTGGCGGCCTGGATGGCTTTCAGGCATTCTTCTGCTGCGTTGGCAGAAAGCGCCGGGGTGATACCCGTCCAATGGAACCATGTGGCATCCTTCAGAATCTCTTTCCAGTCAATGGAGCCTGGAGTGATGGTGGCGATGGAACTATCCTCACGATCGTAATACACCTTTGAAGGACGAGCATTACTTCCCGTTTCTAAATAGAGAATGCCCATTCGCTTGCCGGTTCGCTGAATATGGTCAACACCCACTTTATGCCCCCGCAAATCCATAATGCAACGTTCTGCGATAGGATTATCCGGCAGGCAGGTGATATAGTCGGTCTCTATGCCGTAGTTAGCAAGAGATACCGCCACATTAGCCTCTGCACCGGCATAGCTAACATCTAACTGATTAGCTTGTATCAGTTTCAGATATCCAGGTGCGCCAAATCGCACCATTATCTCACCAAAGGTTACTACTTTCATGCCCTTTTTTACTTCTTCAACTTTGCTGCCATTATCTCGTTCACCTTCTTCAAATCGTTGGGCGTATCAACTGCCACGGTCTCGCTGTCAACCTCAATATATTGAACTTTGTAACCGTTCTCAATGAAGCGGAGAATCTCAATATCTTCTATTGCCTCAATCTTGGCCTTACCATACTTCTTACCATAATCGCAGTAGAACTTCAATGCGGCAGGTGTAAAGCCATATACACATACCTGCTTGTAGTAAGCATAGTCAATGCTACCCTTAGGATAAGGTGCGGTGGAACGAGTCAAATAGATACCAATCCCTTCCTTGTTGGTGATAACCTTAGGAACAGTGAAGTTCACCACATCCACGGGGTCATTAATCTTAGTCATCAGGTTAGAAACCTGAAGCTCAGGATTGTCAAAGAAAGGCAGGATAGCCTTCTCCATTACCTCTGGCTCCATCAGAGGCTCATCGCCCTGAATGTTCACATAGAGGTCTGCAGGTATCTTTTCAGCCACCTCACCAATACGATCAGTGCCAGTACGGTGACTGGTAGATGTCATAATACACTTCATGTCATTTGCAACACAGGCGTCATAAATGCGCTGATTGTCTGTTGCGACATACAGTTCGTTAAAATACTTTACTTGTGAGGCGTGCTGATATACCCACCATATCATTGGTTTGCCACAGATGTCAGCCAAAGGTTTGCCCTGGAAACGAGAACTCTCGTAACGGGCTGGGATAACTCCTATTATTTTCATAATTAAATTTTGTTTTATATGTCTTAGATAAATTGATACACAGAAACCACTTCCAATTCCTTATAAAGCGAAGGTGTGAGTGATGTTAGTTTCTTGTCAATGACAGCTGCTACGGCCTCAAAAATGGCCTTATTCTCGTGAGTAAGTGCCATTTCCTTCTCCGAGAGTACGCTTCCAGGGTATCCATCGTAACCAATACAATAGAGTTTACCCTCGCAAATATTAAAGGCCGTTTGAATGGCAATGGTAGTGCTGGAATCTTTGTAATCATTAATAAACTCAATAGCCTTCAACTCGAAGGTGTTTTTCTCTGCAAATACAGGAACTTCAGTACCCATAGTACGCGGATAAGGTGGCAGGATTACAATATCTTTAAATCCAACAGATTTCACATTCTTTGCCATTCTGCGACTCTCACTCCCCACGAGGGCATAATACTTCAGACAATCCACATCCGCAAAGAGGGCGGCATGGCGTGCTGTAGAGAAAACCAATGCGGTATCTTTATCAATGAATGCCTTGATTCCATCCAAATGCTCCTGAACACTATTTCCTCCTCCAACAATTATGACTTTCTTATATTTCTTGCTGGATTCAAAGTATGGGTACTTGGCGTTATCTGCTGTATTATTCTTGCGGTTCTCAAGTGCACGAACGATACTATTGAATGAATATACGCGATTTGTTACCCAATCCATCACCTCTTTCTGTGGAATGCGGTTGGCACCTGCCAGCATATAAGGGAGATTTGTACCCCACTGATATTGCTCCATGAGAGGGGAAAAGGCAGTTATCACATCGCCCAGCACATTGAAGTCAACCTGCAAACCATAATGTGCGTTTAGATAGGTCAGTAGCAACTCCATATTGAGGTTACCAGCTCCACGACCCATTCCGAGAATGGTTGCATCAACATAATCCACATTTAGTCTCATAGCTGTAATGGTATTGATGAGACCAAGTTGAAGGTTGTTATGACCATGGAAGCCTATCGGACACTTGGTATGCTCGCGAACAGTCTTGGTGATAACTGTCACATCCTCAGGAGTTACACCGCCAAAACTGTCCACCATACAAAATAAGTCTGCAAATGAATCTAGTACCCCTAATTTCGTCAGAAAGTCAGGATATTCTGTTTGCCATTTGCTCATATACATGCAGTTGAAACCCACTTCGAACCCCATAGACTTAACAGCTTTGGCCAGCACAACAGCACGATCAAAGTTTTTAGGGTCTATGGCTATACGCACCATATCAACAAGTCCTACGATAGGCTTGAGTAGAACGTCCAAATCCTCGGGTTTAGTGCTCTTCTCATTGAGCATTACGTCCAATTTCTTGGTACAATTCCTTCGGATATGTTTTAGGACACTCACAGGGCAGTACCCGAATTTTCCCATATATTCCTTAGATGGATTGTTGCGATACCCCAACTCAATGTAATCAATAGGCAGTTCGTTCATTGCTTGAATGTATGCATCTACCGTTTCCGAATTAAAATCCCAATTCGTATAGTAGCCACCATCACGAAGAGTACAATCAAGAATCTTTGTCATAGAAAAAATATAGTTTGTTTACAAGTTAGCCAATCTTGACGTATAGCATGCTAAAACGTAAGCATCCAAAAGGGTGCGAATATTGAACCTATCGAGATTTTCGATAAGTTCGGTGAAAGGACGAGAAGGTCGAGGAGCTATTAAACAGCCAATCTGTAAACGGATAAACGCTTCAATATTAGAAAAACTTAGAAACTCTGTTGTAGCACATTAGTTATATTTTATGTACTGGCCAAAGTTTCTCTGTTTTCTTATAGTTATCAATAAGAATAAATTTATCGCGTCCTATGGCATCCTTTAAATCACGAGAGAATGCAGCCATATCATGGTAATCATTAAGTAAAACAAACTCTATATCTTCATATGTGAATGGGAAGTCGTGAGGAACTCTCCATTCTCTTTCATGGCTATAATCTACTGTTGCGAAATACTGACCTTTCATATGTGATGGGCGGTAAGTTGGACTAAATGGTGTCACAAAAGGCCATAGATGTTTATCAAATTTATTAACGGAAAGTTGTCTCTTAAAATGATCCGGACGTACATAATACGCTGGTCCCCCATGTTTAGAATATACAATCTTTTTTGAAAAGCCAATTCCATAGGGAGAATACTGCTGGGTGTGAGCTAAAAGACTTGACCAAGGACATTCTGTAAAGCATACAGCATGAGCGCTTGTCCAAGGCATAGTAGTCGCACGTATCACTTTCTCGTGGAGAATTGACTCAAGTTTCTGAATGGCAGACATTTCCTTCAAATCTGTTGTAGTTGGTTCGTCTAGCGAAAAAGGTGCTCCATCTTTTGTAAAATGGGCCAAATACATTGAAAAATCAGGTCTATTCATAATAATATTAAAATAAATGTAAGCGTCCAAAAGTGGTTATATGCCTTTCAGGGCAAGCGCTTTGGTGGCACTTGACTGTCGAGGGGCTATCGTCATCAGCAGGTTGTCATATCGCGCACAATCTTGGACTTGGGCGTAAAGGAAGCGTATGTATTGTTTTGCTTCTTCGAGATTGTCCATAGCATCTGATGGGTCGTAAACAGCCAATTTTGACGTATAGCATGCTAAAGCACGGAGTCACGGAGTTACGGAATGTGCCGCTTTCTTTAGCGTAAGGCTCTGTTGAGTACTTGCAACCAACTGCAACTGAAGCGGGACTATTCTTCGCTTTAAGCTCCTCCTTGCTTGCTCCTAAGGTCCTCCCAGGCTCCTTCTAAGCTGCTCCACGGAGGAGCTTAGAGGCTGAGTAGAGCGGGGCTATACATGCTTTGCAGCGGTTCTATGTTCAAGGTTCAAGGTTTGACTAGCGTCGGTACTTATTTATCTGTTTATTGTTGGAGGCAATCTGATTATCGTTCTGATCCAGTTTCAAGGCTGAAGCAATCCTTTTTCTATCATTGATCTCCACAAAATTGTTATAGAGATATGAACGCACACGGGCCCGAATGATGGTCATAGCAGCGGAATTGTCCTTGTATTTGGTGACAAGTTTCTTCAAATCCTCTACAGCAAGAGTAGAATACACAGACTCAATGGAGAAGGTGACGATGTCAGCCGCAGGGGTATCAATCTGGGTGGAAGCATCGTTGTATAGCCAGCGGAGTCCCTTGACTCCTACGGAATTGATAATCTTGCTGAAGACGAACAGACAGAGTCGAAATGTAGTGAGTTCGAAGAAATAGTTAATGTGTTCACGAATCTTCACGGTATCACCACCGAGGTCCTTATCCTTGATAATGTCCTCTATGAAAGTCTTCTTATCCTCAGCAAGGGTGGAGCCCAGAAAGTTGACTGTGCGGAAGCCGGCATTGTAGAGTTCTACCACCATCTCCAAAAGTTTGCTCTTCTCCAGGGAGTTGCGTCGGTTCTTGATAATCTGTCCAACTACTTCAATGGCTCGCATAGCCTTGTCCATTTTCTTATGCCGCTCGTTCTGGCGCTCTTCCTCCTCGCGGTTCTCACGCTCACGCTCTACGGTGTCCTGCTGACGCAACAATTCTTCGCGGACTTTCTTGGGGTCGGACTTTTTGAAAACATCCACAGCCTCTTTCTTCATCTCGTCGCAAAGCCGCTCGATGGAGGCATAGAATACATCATCCTTACGCAGGGTGATGGGGGCTACCTCCTCAATGGAGGACATCAGTGTGAAGACCGTCTCATCGATGAAAGACACATCGTCAATATGATAGGTAAGGAATATAAGGATGTTAGCAACCTCAGCAGACTCTATCTCGTTGCAGAGGTTTTGGATAATCTGTTTCCCCTCCGGCTTATTGACAATGCCGGATATGTATTCTGCGACGGTAAAGTAATAGACGTACTTGTATCCAAACTTATAGTAACACTCATCCTCGCACACCAACAGGCCGGTGTTGATAAGCACCCTCTTGCAGTTTTCATAGGAGGTGATGATGTAATGTTTCTGATATTCGTCATAGAACTCGCGAAATTCCTCTTCTGAGGTGCTTTCCATCTTCCTGATGAATTTGAAAAACGCGAAATTCTTCAAAAAGTTGCGGAACTGTGACACTTCGTCGTCCTTGACTTGTGTGAGCAGGGCACAGGTGATAATGGCATCGTAGCAGTGGCCGTAGGCGGTCTGGGCATAACTCTGCCCCATCATCTTGGTGCTTGATAGAAGCAGTGACAGGATATATATGGGATAAGGCGGGATGTACTCTTTGCCTAAGAACTGCTGAACGGTACGAAGAGCTTCGTTGGTTTTGTCGAGCATCTCCTGCTGGGAGATGTTCTGATCGTCATAACGCTCAAAGAACTTCTCAATGAGTTTGGCCCGTTTCTCGTAACCAAAGGATTTAATATGGTATAGAACGGTGGCCTCCTTGCTGAAATAGTTGAGCGAATCAACAATGAACTTGTCTGCACTGACCGTGATGATGACTTTGCCAAACTGGAGGAGAAGGTTTTTAATCATCTTCTCTTTTACATCGCGCGTAAGCCTGCACTTGTCAAAGTTGTCGAGGAGTAGAATCTTGTCTGTCTTGTCGTATTGCTCAAACTTGTCATAGTCGGCAAACTCTGGTAGGTACTGGCGCTCATAGGCATTGCGGAGGATGCGCCTGAGATTGGCATTGTTGACATCCTTGCCACTCAGCATCAACGGATACTTGTGAGCACCAGCCAGCGTCTTATAGTACATGTGCAGGAGACTTGTCTTTCCGCATTGGTTGCCTCCGTCGAGGATAAACAGCGTATGTTCGGCATCAAGCAGCAACTTCTCAGCACTGAGATACTTGCCGTCAATATCGGTCTTGTTGATGCGGTCATTCATCGACTCCAGGTCGGGGTAAATGAAGATCTCGGAGAGTTTGAGCTTTTCTTTCTCGTGATTGTAGATGGGCGTAGGCATCTCATCGAGGTTCTGGAAG
>OCVV012883178.1_pt1 | contig 24764 bp, 17 predicted proteins | sample 1539721 | NCBI WGS metagenome assembly OCVV01 (sample SAMN02144230, study PRJEB22623) | gut metagenome | biome: sheep rumen | host: Ovis aries | place: New Zealand
AACGTGAGTTCGGTATAAGAAATATGCTTGAAAAATTGTAGGAGTGCGAATTGTTTTGTATCTTTGTAGCTGCTAAACAACAAGTTACAATCAATCCACACTCCTATAACGACTGCAAAAATAATTGAATTTTTTTGTTTTCTCGACGAATCCTGCAAATATTTTGAGCCAGAACTTAAATAACGTGCGATTTCCACCTCCCTCTCTGGTATCCACGGGCACTCGTGCAGACAATCGTGTCACCAGCTCCTGTCGGGTGAGCTGTTGGAACTGACTTGTCAATGCGTTGTAGCGTGCTATTACCTGTTCAAACAGCATGCCGCTGAAATGCGCCAATATGCTATCTTCACGAATGAAGGCATAAGGCATCTGCTGATAGAAAGCGGCCATGAAAGCATCTCGAATCTTCTCTGGGGGTATGCCATTTTGGAATTGTGCGACAGCATCTTCCGTCCTTCACTTGATAGCTGGCTCAACTGATCTGTGAATTGTTGCCATTGTGGCAGCAGGCTGAGGTTGGCATTCAACCGCTCGTCAGCTTCTCAATCAGCATCTTACCCGATGCCAGCTCTTGCCTGAGTCCCATATCCTAAACGATTATTCTAATGTTATGCTACCACTTCGCTTTCGCACATAGTTGTAGCGATCCGTGTAGATGATCATTTCATCGCCTTGCGGCATCACATCCAAGATGTGATAGCCGTTGGGCGCTGTCCAGTACTGGGCAAAACTTGAACCACCGATAGAACAGACTTGCAGCTGTCTGTCGTCAGATGGATTGATGCGAAATATATATGTTCCGACTTTACAGGATTGTGCCATAATACTAATTATTTTTTGTCGAAGTTTAGCTTAATCATAGTGCACCACAAACAATCTGTTATCATGAGTCAGCGAGAGATCAATCATAGCAGCCCATGAATCCGCAGATGATGAAAATCAATATAAGCAGACCGCCAACAGCCATGCATCCCAACACAATCATTGTGTTTTTTTTGTCTCCTGCAATTTTCTCCTCTATAGCCTGTTTTGCCTGTGCTATCTGCTGTACAACCAATGGGTCATGCGCGAATGAAGTCTGTGCCTTGGAAATACATTCTTCCAACTTGCTTTTATAGACCGCTGGCAGGTTGATGTTTTGGTTACCAGACGTCTTCATTCCAGTTTGCAACAGAATCATTAGCTCCAGATAGTCTTCCTTGGTGGTAGGTATGGGGAAGGATGAGACGGCCATGCTGATGGCGGCGATCTTGTCGGTAATTTGCGAATTGGCATTGATGTCATTCAGCTGTTGGGCCAGTTCCTTGGCCGTGTTGTTGGCCTTGATGCCGCTGAACGCATAACCACACGACAGACATTTGGCGATGCCTGGCTCAATGGGAGCACCGCAGTTGGGGCACTTGACGACCTTGCCGTGCCACGTCTCGCGCTTATTCTCCTCTGGCTGTTCCGCTGCCATCTTGGCTTTCTGCTGCTTTTGCAGCATCGACTGGATATACACTTCCAGTTCGTCGAGGTCAATACCTTCTTTCTCTGCGCGCTTCACAAGCACGCGCTTCTCTTGTTCTGTTAAGATACCGTCTTCGATTGAAGCCGCTATCAAAGCTTCCATTTCTTTTGAAAACATAGTTTTATTATTTTAGATACATTATTTATAATTGTCTTTACATACCTGGCATAGGCGGCATGCCTGCTCAATCTTCTGTAACTCAGCATCTATATAGACGTCTGTCTCATCGCGGTCAAGGCCCATACCTTCTGCTTTCTTCAAAATCACTGCGCGCTCCTTATCTGTCCGCAGTCAGTTAAATACTCTTGGATGAGGGCATTCAGCTCCTCAGGAATTAATTGTTTGCCATAATTTTTAGCTGTTCGTAATTATGTATTTGAATATCTTCATACCTCGCTTCCTGGACATTTAAGGTTTGCTTAATAAGTCTCTCAACTCTTTTTCAAAGTCAAAGTATGATTTAGCAGGATGCCGATTACCACCTACGCTCCACGTATTAACAACATAGATGTCATCTTTCCTGAATATCCTATAATATCTTTTTTTATCACATGGCTGCCAACCTTTATCCTTTACATACTTGCCTGTGGATAGTTTCAACATATCTGTTATCTCACAAAAGCCTAATTCCAATAATATCATACCAAACTGCTTGCCGATACAGATTGCTACATTGCCTGTTCTATTAATGGCATTGATAAGCGGAGAGACAACGGTGTCTTGAATATGCTGAAGTGCTTCTGGCCTCTTGATGACTTTTTCAAATTTAGTATCTTTCCAAGTCTTGGAGTGCCAGCCACAGAGCTCCATCACAAATGGACAGGCACCCTTTACACTGGTCCAACTCTCAATCCACTCTTGCTTTTTCTTCCACCAGACTGATCCCTGATATCCATCTATAGATTGACAAATCTCTTCACTACAATTATTATTATAGATAAGAGGGAAGGGCTTTGCTATATCAGAATACTTATGCCTATATACATAATTGATGAAAGTGTGTTTATTACTACATGTAGCGTAAGACTTGCTTGTAAACGGGTTGTTGTCAAATCCACCAGCTGGATTATAATTAATTATTATAACAGAGCCCTCTTCTGGGTATCCCCAAAAGGGTTCGGGAATGTCATCTTGAGATATTTTGCTGTTGTTATTCAGCCAAACATCATATTCTTTTTGGTATCCTTTGATAGTACAGCCTTTTTTGCCTAACCATTCGTCGATGACACAATCCCAATACTGAATATAATGATTTAAATCCATATCATTGCAGTTAGTTAATGATAAATATATCGATAACTTTTACATTCCCGGCATAGGCGGCATACCTGGCATCTGAGGAGGGGCAGCATTCATGAAGAGTGGTTGCAGTTCTTGTACCTGTCCGGCAAACGCCCAGTTGGGCATGCCCTGCTTCCAGACGTAGGTCTGCTGCGTGAGCTGGCCCTGCTGAACAAGCTGTTGCAATTGATTCCAGTCGAAAGGACCAGCCTGCTGTCCGTTGACTCCTACCATATAGCTCACCTGTGGGGTAGCCTGCTTCTGCATCCCCGGCATTTGTGGCGCGCCGCCCATTCCTGGCATCTGAGGAGCACCCATGCCACCCATCTGAGGCTGTTGTTGTTGGCGGAAAGCATTAATGCCATTGTCGGTGGCATTATTGAGCACACCAGCATTCAGGTTGGCCTGATGAGCACCGAGGAAGGTCTGCTCCGTCTGGAGGCGGCTGGCACGCTGCATCTCCTCACGCTGGATGCGCATGGTTTCGCGCTGATTTTCAAGATTCATATCCTGAAGCTGTTCCTGCCCGCCGAGATTCAGTTCCTGCTGGCGGCGCATAGCATCGAGGCTGAGGCTTGACTGCATCTTCAGCTGATCCTGATTGAGCGAGTTCTGTAGGTTGAAGTTCGAGATGTTAGCATCGTGCTGAGCCAGCACGCGTTCTTTCTCCAGATCGGCCGTCAATGCCTTCAGCTCACGATAGCCATGACTGCTCTTGTCAATCATGATATTGGTGATGTCAATACTGCGAACAGTAATACCAAAGAGGCGCTCAATCTGTGGGGACACCTTTGCCTGCACCAGTTCGCCAATTTCTAAGATCTTTCGCTCCAGCTGTACCACAGGAATCTGTGCATCGGACGGAGCATTAGCCACCACTCCCTTGACAAACTTGGTTACCTGACCTTTCAGCTTGTTTTTGAAGGTTTCGTCGCTGTAGTCCTCGTTCTTGTTGAGCTGATGGAACAAGTCCATGTCGTCGATGCTATAGACGATAAAGCCATGCACAGACACAGGACAGCCATAGTCAGTAAAACGGGGATCGAACACATCAAAATAAGGTACGGCAAAATTTACCTGACTACCTTTCGACAGATTGCTGAGGTTTGTAAGGTTGTTACGTTCTACTTCAAGCTTAGCCTGTTCGGCTGCTCTCTTTTTTTCTTCTTCCACTTCTTTGGAAGACTTAAATCCAAATAATGACATAATATTATTTTTTAAAGATTATCGTTTAATGTTGTCAAGGTTTCTTTTCAGGGAAAGGTGGAGGTGCGGATATCCCGAGCCCCATTTGCTGTGCGGCTTGCAAAGGGTTGAATCCCTGCATTTGTGCAAGAGTTACATTTTGAGCATTGAACTTGGGCACGGGCGGCACCTCCATCCTTGGCATCTGCGGGGGCGTTGATGGCATAACAGGTGCTTGAGGCGGACAGAGCTCGCGCAAGGTATAATCTACGTAGAATTGGAACCACGCTTCGGGATGCTGTTCGTCGAGCATGGCTTCCTTCACGGCATACCACATGGCACTGAGGGGTTCGCTCATTCCCAGTTCCTGTGCTTGCATGAGTTTTTCCTGCATTTGAATAAGATTGTATTCTTTTTGCCCTTCTCGTCGATATTCAGACAGATTGTCTATCGCCATGAGCAAGGCCAAGTCGCCCTGAGGTGCACCGAACCCGCCCATGCGAGGCAAAAGCACGGTGGCATTATTGTCTTGCCCCAACTTCACGTAGGCCACATGTACCCAGAACAACTGCCAATAGTTATCGGTACGCGCATTGAGAAAGGCGATGGCTGCCGACTCAGGTTTCAGTGAAGCCTGCAGCATGTGGAAATAGAACTGTATTTTGGCATCAGGAGAAGTCCGGGCTATTTGTTCCAACTGGGGTAACCGTCTCTTAAGAATTTCCACCTGATTGGAGTTTACGGCATTGAACACTTCCCCCACCAGTTGCTGTGACAGAAACTCCGAACCCTGTCCGCCTTGCATGGCGAGTGTGGTACGGCGAACCAAATCTATCATCTGCATGGCTCGTTGGGGCGCAATATTAAGCTGTGCGGCCATAACATTCAGTTCGGCCAGCTCCCGTTGTTCAAGCACTCCGTCGGACAAGCGCTCCTGCACAGCTTGAAGGAACAGGTTCTCGTTTTCCTGCAGTATCTCCGCTTGTGTCTTCTGGGCTTCATAGACGGTGCTGTTGTTGACCGTTTGGCTATTATCAATTGTAGTATTGCTGGTATTCTGAATGTTGTGTACATCGTGCGAATCACTCGTATGCAGACCTCCGCTGATAGCATTGGCATCGCCAAGGTTGAGGCTGACACCAATTGTCGCAGGCTTCTCTATCAGCTTCGTTCCACATGTTGGACAGAAGTTGCCATCGAATTCTTTCTTGCAATCAGGACAATACATATTATATATATATAATAAGGTATAATTATTTTGTTCTGAAAACTCTGGTAACGATTCCCTCGGTTGTCACCTCCACCATTGACTTCTGGGCAAAAGGCTTGCTCTTGTCCACATAGGTATAGCAGTAACCTCTCTGGCTGATGCCTTTGCGGTCAGAGAGTTCGAACGAATCGACATGGTCGAGCCAGTGGGGGGCCAAACCAAGGGCATCATAAAGATGTTGCTGCACCTGATCGTGTATGGCAGAGAGATTATCATCGACTAATCCGCGTACTTCATCGAGCATCGCCTGCCCTTTGTGGCCGTTCTTGAAAAGCACACACTGTATGCGCTTCCGCTGGATGGGAGCCACGCGCTTGTGCTGTGGCAATACAGGGAGGACATGACATTCCTCAGCTTTTTGCAATACTTCATTTTTCTGTTGCATGCGCAGCATGGGGTTGCCGTAAAGTGAGAACATCATCATGGTGGCCATGGAGAAGTCGTCGCGCTCCATGAAACGGAAGGTATTGAAGTATTCGAGCTTGGCGCGCATCATAGCTTCGCCAACAGGCAGACCACGGAATTGCTCCATACAATAGATGGGCATCAGATGTTCAGAGCCCGATCCTTCATGCACCTCAACCCCTTCGGGTACATCCAGCTCGGTCATAGGTACGGGGATGAGCGAACCGGCATAAAGCAGGAATCCGTTGTCATACAACGCAGAGAGCAGCATGGAATCATCACGTTCAAAGCCATGATAGCGGGCACCGTAGCATGCCACGGTGTTGAGTACTTGAGCTTCTGATTTCGCGAGCATCTCAGTGCTGAAGGCTTCACCTCGATCGCTGTAGAAGCCTGACATGCCCCTGCAGCCTGCTCCATGAAGGTTGAAGAGCAGCATACCGCATTCATCCAAGGTGTCGATGACGGACTCCATGCTGTCTTTATCCTCCACACTGACAGGCGGACTGACATACATGCCATCCTGCACCATGTCCGGATCATCGGCATGGGAGACAAGAGGCAGGTGTTCCGACATGGTCTTGCTGGCAGGGAGCCAGGAAGCATTAGCCTCCATCATAACCGCCTCCACGTCGAGACCTTCGTCATAATGCTGAGAGCAACGTTCGAAATAGTCACCCAGGTCATCGGCAAGAGACGACTCCATTTCTCCGTCTTCCAAAGGCAGACGCGATACGTTGTTGCGCACATAATCTTCCGTAATGCTACGGTCGCCTCCATCCCACAGGTCGCTGAAGAAATTGCCTCCAAAGCAATAGCTCATGTCGCATGGTATGCGACCATCGTCGCTGCTGCCAAAGACATCTTCCACCATGGGGATGGGAATGACATCATCGCCACCAATGATGAATACAGGTATTTCAACCCCATGAGGAAGGTCGTATTCCTGCATGAAATCTGAAATGGCTTCATTATAGTCAAGCCAGAATGGCTCGTCGTTATCTTCTAAATACTCAGGAGCGTCCAGAAGATACCATTCCATGCCGTGTTCCCTGGACTGCTCGCGGAACGACTCGATAACAGCTGTTACCTCATCCTGTGAACTACCATATTTTTTTGCAAGCTTATGTGTATCGGTGAAGATTATGCCAACAAGTTCCCCTTCTGCAGGTTTTTCATAGGAAGATGCCTCTTCGACATATTCATGCTCATCTTCACCAGTTTCAAACCGTGTGCCACAGTTCGGACAGAATCGGGCATCGGCATCAACTCTTGTGCCACATTCGGGGCAGAACTTGAATGCATCCGCAGCTTCTGTACTGATGGTGGTTCTCGATGAATGTCCGCTTATCCCGAATCTCGACAGCTGACTGTCGAGATTGGATTGCAACTCGTTAAGGTATTCGTCAATGTTCATCTCGCACGACTTTTACATTCTATTTCCACATTCCCCGCAGAACATTTCGCCTTCAGGTACCTCGGCACCACAAGCGGGGCAATGGCGCAATTGTGGAGCAGTAGGTTGAATGGGTTCCTGAGGCTGCTGTATCTGTTGCTGATAACCCTGCTGTGGAGGCATCTGCTGGAAATTCTGTGGGGCACCTCCCATTGCTTGTGCAAAACTTTGAGAGTCTGTTTGATGGGCTCTGGTAGTGTAATTGAGTGACTGATTGAGTGTATGGTCCATGCGGTCCTGCTGGCGCTGCGCATCCTGACGGTATTCATCCGCACGTTGTTGCTGGTCTTCAAAACGCTGCTGCTGGAAGGCTTGCTGCTGCTGGCCAATACCCATCATGCCCTGCTGCATCATCTGAGCCATCTTCAGCATCATCTCTTGACTCTGACCGCCTTGCTGTTGCTGCATCTGGAGCATCTGCTGATAGAGTTCCTTCTGCTCCAGCTGTTGCTTCTGAAGGAGTTCGTTCTCCTTGACTGAACCGAGAGCCTGGGCAAAGGCCACCTGTCCCTCGCCAGAGAGTTCGGCGGCACGCTTGGCCATGATCTGTTCGGCTGTCATATTGGCCTCCACATTGTCGCGGTTGATGGCAGCCTGAGTATCCATGCTGTGAATTGTTTCAGTAGAACGATTCTGTTCTTGCAGTTCTTGCAGTTCGGCATCCTTCATGGCTCGCATGTTACGCATGGCGATGTCTGCCTTGCGTCCCAACACATCCACGTCATCGAATTTATCCTGGCGATTTAACTCATGCTCGCGCAGACGCTGTTGCCATTCGGCCTCGCGCTGGCGTTCCTGCTTTTGCCAATCATAGTCTTCTTCGCGAATATGTTTCTGCCAAGCATATTCGTCTTCTTGCTGTGTGCGTCCCCATTGGCGGTTGTACTCTTGCTCCTCGTGCATCCATTCACGCTCGCGTTCCTCATCTTCGATGCCCCAGTTGCGGCGCCGCTGAAGGTCTTCACGCTCCCAGTCATGGTCTTGCTTCTGGTCGTCGAGTGCCCATTGAGCGTGTAGGCAGGCGTCGTCCACGCTCTGCTGGTGCTGGATACGCATAATCTCAGTCACCGAGTCGCGCTCTATCTTATTGTGGACGAGTGCGTCTTCAAGGGCTGCCATTTCATCATCCTTGACGAGGCGGCTTTTCTTGATATCGATGAGTGCTTCGTATTCCTCTTCCTGGCTCTTAGCTTCGCGAAGGCGTTTCTGAGCATTGAGCAAGAGGACGAACTGCTCCATCTCGTCGTCATGCAGCAACTTGTCCTTATTGATTTGCTGAAGGGCGTAGCGCAGTTCCTCTTCGCTGGTGGCACGGTCTATCTCCTGTTTGTTGGTCTCGGCGGCCAAGCGGTTGCGAAACTCCCCGGTACGTTGCAGATAACCCAGTTCTTGCTCGCTGCAATAAAGTTCGCGTTCTATGGAACGGAAGCGCTCAAAATCGGCGCTGCTGTCGGTAATCTGGAGTACACGCTCACACTGGATGCCAAAGAGTTGTTCGTTGATGGTCTGCTGGATGCGAACCTTCAGATTGCTCTGGACGGGCTCGGGCAATCCTGAGGCCTCATAGTCCAGATTGCGCAGCATCTGCCGGAGGGTGTTCTCAACTACGGGAGAAAGCATCTGCTCAAATTGCATCGTGGTGGCAATATTCTTGTCGGCCAGATAGTTGGTGGCAAACTGGTGAATATCGTTGATGCGGAGCTGCAGGGAAACTCCTACGTTCACATCCACAACCTTCGTTGGAATGACATAAGGGGTGAAAGCTAAATGGCCATCCGCCTCCTTGGAGCCTGCAAAGGTCATCGTGATGTAACGTTCGCTTACAATATATACGGAGAGGATGGGGACCTGAGTCGCCTGACTGAGGATACGGGCATAGTCGAGTTTGCGTTTTTCGACTTTTTCCTTTTTCTCATCCTTCTTTTCACCGAAGATAAGACGGCTTACCCAGCGTCCGGCGCGGCCAATTTCTCCGACGATGCCTAATTCACGGAAGGTAGGTTCTTGTTGGCGACGTAGCTCACGGGCCTTGCGCTCATTCTCGTCAAGTTCCTTCTCGGCCTTCTCTATTGCTGCCTTGATAGCCGCTTTTTCCTCTTCGACAGATTTGTAGAATTGATAGGCTCCGGCAGCCAGCGTGGCCGCCAGTTCTCCATTGGCAAAGATGATAGCCCGACAGCCTTCCTGGACGATGATGCCTTTTAGCTTCTCAATCTCTTCAAGTTCGCGCTCGCTGATCTTTCGGGCTATCTGTCCGGGTTGGATACTCCATATAGCGCGGCCGCGGACGACATCAACACCATCAATAGCCTCCTGATTACGACGATTACGTGCCCGTTCGGCCTCGCGCTCTGCATTCAGTTGAGCCCGCTCTGCGGCTTGCAATCCTTGTTGTGCTTCATCAATGACGCCTTGGTCTGCTTGGGCTTGTTGACGGATGGCTTGCTGTTGCTGGCATTCAATGTCGCGGTTCAAGGCACCGCCTGTTATGGCATTTGCAACAGCACGAACGCCGTCCGTGAACCAACCCTTCTGGCTGGATGAACCTTGGGACGCAGCAGGTTGATGCTGTGCTTTTACGCCCAGCGGCGTTCCGCATTTCATGCAGAATTTCTGACCGGGTTTGATGGGGTTGCCGCAATTGGGGCAAACACTTGATGCTTCAGTAGATGATTTTGCAGCGGACTGCTGGGGCTGGACATTGAGGGGAGTTCCACACTTCATGCAGAATTTCTGGCCTTCTCTAACGTCGTTGCCGCATTTCGGACATTTAGGCATAATGTATTTTTTAGTTAGTTTATATCATGTTTTAGTAAAGATACAAAGATGGTGCGGGCCTCTCTGCATTCAATCTACTGGAAGGTCCTGGAATTACCTGTGATAACGAATGAATGAAAATCAGCCCACACCTATAATATATGTGGTACGCCTGCAAGGAATGGCAGGGTACACCCATAGCATCATAGGAGGACGGCTCTCAGACTTTGTTCCTATCACATGATTAACTTTCCAGGTTTATCCAGTGGAACGGAGTCTTGATGCTCCTCGCATTGCAACAGATGGCGATCAGCTCATCTGCGCAGCGAAGATAACAAACTTTCGCGAAAGGCGTACCATAGTGGGCTGATTTTTTTAAGCAAAGGGACAAAAAATCCCCGAAAGGTTAATTACCAGAACAAAGGTACGACGAAAATCGCACAAGTGGGTTGAAAAAGTTATCCATTTCACTTGTCCATTTTGTCCATTTTTGTCCATTTTACTGTTTTGTGCTGATTGTGAGCTTTTTAAGTGATTATACTCTTTTTTCTTGGAAGACGCGTTATATGTCTCACAGATTCCACAGGTCTTATTTGTTGGCTCATGGATTATATTCAACAATATGTTATGGGAGGATTTGTCGTGTTTGTCTCTAAAGCCTATTGTTATCTGTTATTGATCGGCAGAATCCGTGAGATGTTGCTGAGGACGGTAGGGCATCCAGCCAGGTTCCTCAAGCGCTTTGGCCAGGTCGAGGAGCACGAAACATAAGGATGCGTGGATTATTCCATGGCCTTGGAATAATCATTCGGTGGTCATGGAATGATTGTTCCAAGGTCATGGAATAATAAAAGTAGCTGGGAGCGTGTGGTGTTTTCCTTATAAGCGGATGGTAAAAAGGATAAAATGAAAAGGGCTCGTCAATGGCTAATGGGGATATTAGGATTTAAGGATTTCGCGTAGGAATGCGGGTGTGAAGCCTTTCTTCGACTTTGCCACCTGCTCGGGTGTACCCGTGGCAAGGATTAGTCCGCCGCCACGTCCGCCATCGGGACCGAGGTCAATGATGTGATCGGCGCTTTTGATGACGTCGAGGTTGTGTTCGATGACGATGACGGTGTTGCCCTTGTCGACCAAGCGTTGCAGCACGCCCAGCAATACGCGGATATCCTCGAAATGCAATCCGGTGGTAGGCTCGTCGAGGATGTAGATGGTACGTCCAGTGTCGCGCTTAGAGAGTTCCGTGGCCAGCTTTACGCGCTGGCTCTCGCCGCCAGAGAGCGTCGTGGACGATTGTCCGAGCTTAATGTAGCCGAGACCGACGTCCTGCAGCGTCTTTATCTTTTGTAGGATGTTGGGGACGTTTTCGAAAAACTCCACGGCACGGTTAATGGTCATGTCGAGGACGTCGGCGATGGACTTTCCTTTGAAGCGCACTTCCAGTGTCTCGCGGTTGTAGCGCTTTCCGTGGCATTCCTCGCATGGCACCATTACATCGGGCAGGAAGTTCATCTCTATGCTCTTGTAGCCGTTGCCGCTGCACGCCTCGCAGCGACCGCCTTTGACATTGAACGAGAATCGTCCGGGCTTATAGCCACGTATTCGTGCTTCAGGCAGCGAGACAAAGAGGTCGCGGATGTCGGCAAATACGCCTGTGTAGGTGGCGGGGTTGGAACGTGGCGTACGGCCGATAGGGCTTTGGTCTACGTTGACAACCTTGTCGATGTTCTCAAGCCCGATGATTTCGTCGTAGGGTAGGGGGTCGCGCAGTGAACGATAGAAGTGCTGCGAGAGAATGGGTTGGAGCGTGTCGTTGATAAGCGTAGACTTGCCAGAGCCCGAGACACCCGTGATGCAGATAAACGTCCCTAAGGGGAAGTCTACGCTCACGTTCTTGAGGTTGTTGCCGCGAGCGCCTTTCAGGGCCAGAACCTTGCCGTTTCCTTTGCGCCGTGTGGCGGGAATCTCGATGGCACGCTGGCCGCAGAGGTATTGGCGGGTAAGTGAAGCCGAAGACCCATCCCCTGAGGGGGCTGTGAGTTCCTCATAGGTTCCCTGGAACATCACTTCGCCTCCTTTGCGACCTGCGAGAGGTCCCATGTCGACGATGTAGTCGGCTTCGCGCATCATCTCTTCGTCGTGCTCTACGACGATGACGGTGTTGCCCGTGTCGCGCAGCTCCTTGAGCGAATGAATCAGGCGTCGGTTGTCGCGTTGGTGCAGACCTATCGATGGCTCGTCGAGGATGTAGAGCACGTTGACGAGCTTCGAACCGATCTGCGTGGCCAGACGTATGCGTTGGCTCTCGCCGCCGCTGAGGCTCATGGCCGCACGTGAGAGGCTAAGGTAGTCGAGCCCTACGTCGACGAGGAACTGCACGCGCGTGCGTATTTCTTTTAGTATTTCGGGTGCTATCTTCTGTTGCCGTGGCGTAAGCTGTGGGTCGGCAAGCCACTTATGCAGGTCCTTGATGTCCATGTCGGCCAGCTCGGCGATGTTCTTGTTGCCGATGCGGAAGTGCAAGGCTTCGCGGTTGAGGCGGGCACCATGGCAGTCGGGGCAGACGGTAGTCTTCGAGAACTGCTCTGCCCATTTCTGTGCTGTGGCACTGGCTTCGCCGTCCTGCATCATCTCGATGTACTTGACAAGCCCTTCGTAGGCGATATAGTAATCGTTCGTCGTATGGGCAGTGGCGGCAGGTATGCGTAGACGTTCGGGGCATCCGCTCAGGATTTCGTCGATAGCTTCTTCGGGAACATCCTTCAGTGGCGTATCCAGATTGACCCCATGACGTTCGAGCAGCGCAGCCATCTGCCAGAAGATCATCTGGTTCTTGGCTTTTCCTAAGGGTGCTATGCCACCTTCTTTAACAGAAAGTGTTCGGTCGGGGATGACCTTGTTGACGTCGATGAGGTTGACGAAGCCGAGGCCCTTGCAGCGCGGACACCACCCCTGAGGCGAGTTGAACGAGAAGTTGTGGGGAGCAGGGTCGGCGTAGCTCATGCCCGTAGTAGGGCACATGAGGCGGCGCGAATAGTGGCGTACTTCTTGGTGCTCCATGTCTAACAGCATCATGAGCCCTTCGCCCATCTTCAAGCACAATTCCACACTCTTTTGAAGGCGTTCACGTTCCTCTTTGTTTCCTTTCACGGCCAGGCGGTCGACGACGACCTCGATGCTATGGTTGCTATACCGGTCGACTTTCATACCCGGCACAAGTTCCATCATCTGGCCATCGACGCGTACCCATACGAAACCTTTTCGGCGGGTACTGTCGAAGAGTTCCCGGTAATGTCCCTTACGGTTCTTCACTAATGGCGCCAGAAGTTGTATCTTATGGCCGTCGTAGTCATGAGTGATAAGGTCAACAATTTGCTCTTCCGTGTATTTCACCATCGGCTCGCCTGTCTGCCATGAGAAGGCATCACCGGCACGGGCATAGAGCAGGCGCAGGTAGTCGAAAATCTCAGTTGTTGTTCCTACCGTGGATCGTGGGTTCTTGTTGGTTGTCTTCTGCTCGATGCTGATGACGGGCGACAGGCCTGATATCTTGTCGACATCGGGCCGTTCCAGACCACCAAGAAAGTTGCGCGCATAAGCCGAGAAGGTGTCGATGTACCGACGTTGGCCTTCGGCATAAATGGTGTCGAAAGCCAGTGATGATTTGCCCGATCCTGAGAGACCTGTAATGACGGTGAGGCTGTCTCGAGGAATACTGACATCCACGTTCTTCAGATTGTGCACACGGGCTCCTATGACTTCAAGCTTATTTTCCATTCTTCACTTATCACTCTTCGCTATTCGTTCATCACTCTTCTCACTGTCTGTTCCCGTGCTTCACTTTGTTGAACTACTGCCATCGCTATTCGTGAACCGTGTAAGGACGTTGATATCCTTTCTGATATGGTAGACACGGCCGTCAGCACCTTTGGCAGAGACATTGACAAAGTAGACACCGTCATTGACAACTTTTCCATTGACCTTACCGTCCCATTCGCCGTTGACATCGTCCCACGAATAAAGCTTCTGCCCCCATCGGTTGAAGATGGTAGCGTGGAATTCCACGATGCTCTGATGGTTTTTTACTTTATACGTGTCGTTCCGGAGGTCGTCGTTAGGCGAAAACGCATTTGGCATTTCCAGCCGGCTCTCTGAGACCGAGACAGTGAAGCGCGCGGGCGCTTCGCCTTCGGCTGGATAGGGCGTTTCATCGCTTCCTGCAGAGAAGGTGGCTTTCAGCTCAACGGTGAAAGATCCGCTATGAAGGAAAGTGTATTCGATGTCCTGTTCGAAACGGTGTACTAAGATGTTGTTCTCTTTTCCGGTTTCATAGATAATCCATTCGAAGCGGGCGGTATAGTCGTCGGCATCGACAGGATTGGCTTTAAATTCCGCTTTTACAGGTGCCGAGCCGGAATAGCTCTCAGCAGTCTCGGTAATCTCCTGGCCCTCGTCGTTCGTGTGGGTGAATGTGGCTGTCGGGAGGCAGGTTTGTGCTGCCGTCGGAGCCGTGAAAGCGACCAGCAGGACAAGGCTGATTACAGCTGACAAGTATTTGTTGAAGGTCATTAGAAAGGTGGCGTGAGAAATAAGGATTAAAACAAATTCATCGCTTAGAGTGACAAGGTTTCGAGAGCCGTGATCAGTTCGCGTTTCAGCGGCTTGTCGCTCTTCACGGCATTAGAGAATGGAACGTAGACGATTTCGTCGTTCTTGATGCCAATCATCACGTTGCGCTGTCCGTCGAGCAATGCGTTGATGGCCCCTACTCCCAGACGTGAGGCCAAGATACGGTCCTGTGCAGAGGGCGATCCTCCACGCTGCAGATGGCCAAGTATGCTGACGCGTACGTCGAACTGCGGATATTCGTTGCGAACACGTTCGGCATAGTACATGGCACCACACTTGGGACTCTCGCTCACGATGACTATAGAGGAGGATTTCGACTTACGGATGCCACGGCCGATGAATTGCGCTAATTGGTCGACATGGGTTTGCTCTTCGGGGATGATGGCAGCCTCGGCACCGGCAGCAATGGCTGAGTTCTGGGCCAGGAAACCGGCGTCGCGTCCCATCACCTCGATGAAGAATATGCGTTCGTGAGAGTTGGCCGTGTCGCGAATCTTGTCGACACACTCCATGATGGTGTTCAGTGATGTGTCGTAGCCTATGGTGAGGTCGGTGCCATTGAGGTCGTTGTCGATAGTTCCAGGCAGTCCGATGCACGGCACATCGTATTCAGCAGCGAAGAGACGGGCGCCCGTGAGCGATCCGTTGCCACCGATGACCACCAATGCATCGATGCCAGCTTCCACCATGTTGTCGTAGGCTTTTTTGCGCCCTTCCTCTGTCATGAAGTCCTTTGAGCGGGCTGTCTTGAGGATGGTGCCTCCTCGACCGATGATTCCGGAGACGCTTTCGGTGGTAAATTCTTTAATCTCTTTGTGAATGAGTCCTTCGTAGCCGCGATAGATGCCTTTCACTTTAAAGCCATTGGCTATGGCAGCGCGTGTTACGGCGCGTATGGCAGCATTCATTCCGGGGGCGTCACCTCCGCTGGTGAGTACGCCTATACAATTAATGTGTCTTCTCATAGAAGTAGTTATGCTTGAGTTTGGATATTAGTGTCGTCGGTGATTTCAACAGCCTCGGCGTCGACAAAGTCGTTTTCGGGCGAGGTGGCTTCGATGAGCCTCTTAAGTCGGTAGAGGCGTATGCCAAAGAAAAATTCGCTCACGCCATAAGCGATGTAGGCTATGCCGAGGATGGTGAAGGGTAGTGCGGCCGCTTCTAAGGGTTTGACAATGACGAAGATGCCGGCAGTGATGATGGCTATGGGGATGATGAAACCCGTCCAATCGATGGGCACTATCTTGCGATAGCGTATGAGGGCCACTATCTGTACGAGCCCGATGAGCACCAGCAACCCTCCGAGGACATACATCAGAATGTTTACGAACTCTGCGGGTAGCGCGATGAGCAAAGCTCCCAAAGCTATGGAGGCTATGCCTGCGACGGGGAACATCGGCAAAAGGGTGGGGCGGCTCTCAAATGTGTTGCCTTGTTCGTTTGCCAGGAGTTCGGCTTTGCGCAACTGGCGGCGGGTGTTGAAGAAGCCTATGATGGCTAAGATGCCGGAAAAGACAAACAGTCCACCGATGATCTGAACGAGCAACGTGGGCATTTTGTCGGTTTGACTTACAAGCAGAAAACCAATGAGGAGCGCACAAAGCGAACGAAAAATATAGCGGGTCAGCATGATTATATCAGATGATGAAGATTGTTAACTTACAGTAATGTAATAGCGCCACAAAAGTACATATAATTTTGCATAAAGGGGCAGGAAAGAGAGAAAAATACATCGTAAGGATAAAAAAATAGCAGTAGTTCATTGTCCGTTAATCATTTTCTCGTATCTTTGCACCGCATTTAAACGCACCAAGACGTGAAAATCAAGGAAATCATTGCAGCCCTTGAGCGATTCGCGCCTCTGCCCTTGCAGGAAAGCTACGATAATGCTGGCCTGCAATGTGGATTGACAGAGGCGGAGGCCTCAGGGGCATTGTTGTGTTTAGACGTCACCGAAGACGTCCTTCGCGAGGCTGTGGACTTGGGTTGCAACCTCGTTGTGAGCCATCACCCGTTGCTCTTCCATGGATTGAAGCAGGTCTCTGACGCCAATTTGGTGCAGCGCTGCATCCGCTTGGCTGTGCAAAACGACCTCTGCATCTATTCGGCCCACACCAATCTCGATAATGCCGAGGATGGAGTCAACTATCGAATAGCCGATAAGCTCGGCCTTATTGATGTTCAGCTCCTTGAGCCTACGACGGTGAACCTTGGCTCGCGTAGCGTGAAGAGCGCCAGTGCCGTCATCGGCTACCTGCCTCAGGGAGAGGATTCACTGGCTTTCCTGCAGCGTGTTAAACAGGCGTTTGGCGTAGAAGCCCTACAACACAATGCCTTGCTCGAACGACCTATCCAAAGCGTGGTGATTACGGGAGGTGCCGGCGACTTCATGCTGGAGGCTGCACTAAGGGCTGGCGCCGATGCTTTCATCACCGGGGAGATGCACTACCACGTATGGTTCGGGCACGAGCAGGAACTGCAAATAGCTGTTGTCGGACACTACGAGAGCGAGCAGTACACCCGCGAAATCTTCCGTGAAATCATAGAAGGTATAGCTCCGATGTTGCCCCTCTACGACACGGATGTGGTGACGAATCCGATACATATTCTTTAAGCAGACAAATTATCAATATAAATAATCGTGGAAGGCAGGAATGTTTCCATACTTCAACAGCCTTCCTTAAAAGAAAGAAGAACATGGCAAGAGAAAAGAAAGATCCCCAGGATCTCAGTATTGAGGACAAGTTGAAGAATCTCTATCAGCTGCAGACAATGCTCTCGGAGATAGACTCAATCAAAACGCTCCGCGGCGAGCTCCCCCTGGAAGTGCAAGACCTTGAAGATGAGATTGAAGGTCTTACCACGCGTATCGACAAGATACAGAAAGATATGCAGGGCTTGCAGGAGGAAATCAGCAAGCGTAAGATTGGCATCCAGGATAATCTCGCCACTATCGAGCGCTACACAGGTCAGTTGGACAACGTGCGCAACAATCGCGAATACGAAAACCTGACGAAGGAAATCGAATATCTCCAACTCGACAATCAGTTGCACGAGAAGAAGATTCGCGAAGCTCAGGAAACCCTCGATCGTCGTCAGGAAGAGATTCGTCGCTGCTCAGATACCGTCACCGAGCGTCGCGATGACCTCGATGTGAAGAAGAGCGAACTCGATGAGATTATCTCTGAAACACGTGCTGAGGAAGAGAAACTGCGCGAACGCTCTAAAAACCTCGAACTCACTATTGAGCCCCGTCTGCTCTCAGCCTTCAAGCGCATTCGCAAGAACTCGCGCAACGGACTGGGAATCGTCTACGTACAGCGTGATGCCTGCGGTGGTTGTTTCAATAAGATTCCGCCTCAGCGCCAGCTTGATATCCGTATGCGTAAGAAAATTATCGTATGTGAATACTGCGGCCGTATCATGATTGACCCCGAACTGGCCGGTGTGCAAATTCAGAAAGCTACAGAAGAAAAACCCAAGCGCCGCAGCCGTGTGAAGAAGTCCGATAAGAAGGACGAGGATTGAGACGTTAATCGTAAAGACATACAGAGCATAAAAACGGCGGGTTGCATTCTCATGCAGTCCGCCGTTTTTTTTGTTCGTTTTGGCAAAAACCGCTCAAAAAGCCGTTGGTTTGATTGGCAGATTTATATGATGTTGCGACGGATTGTGGCTGAGCAGGACATATTTTCTCTAAATTCCTTCGGCAAAAGTATTGGAGTTCGTTTGAGCTGGTCTGGTTATTCCTTGTGATTTCGTGTGAACCTTGTATTCAAGAGTCTTACATAAGGCCAAGCCGCGTTTGGCAATTCTCTTAGGTGCGTTTGGCAATTCTCTTAGGCGTGTAGGGCAATTCTCTTAGGTGCATTGAGCCATTCTCTTAGGTGCATTGAGCAATTCTCTTAGGCGCATTGGAAAAATCTCTTAGGCGCGTTGGAAAATACTCTTAAATGCGTTGTTTGGCACGCCGAAGGATACTCTTTTTTTTGCTGTGGCGACCAAGAAAACAAAAAAAGCAACTAACGGGCTTATTTTTCCATGGTTAGTTGCTTGTAATTCATTAAAAATATGTATCTTTGCGGCCGAGTTTCACACAACATAATGTCTAACACTCAATTTTTAACTATTTTTTTCTTTTATTAATTAACCCTATGTCAAACTTAACAAACATTCAGCCCCTCGAAGACTTCGATTGGGAAGGCTACGAGAAAGGCGGCGCTCAGGACGAGCAATCACGCGACGCACAAGTATCAGCTTATGAAAAGAGCCTCACAGGTGTGGGCGATCACGACGTGGTCGACGGTACTGTCATCGCAATCAACAAACGTGAAGTCGTTGTCAACATCGGTTTCAAGAGCGATGGTATCATCTCTGCCAACGAATTCCGTTACAACCCCGACCTCAAGGTCGGCGACACCGTAGAGGTGTACATCGAAAACCAAGAAGACAAGAAAGGACAACTCATTCTCTCCCACAAGAAGGCTCGCGCTACTAAGAGCTGGGAGCGTGTCAACGCAGCTCTCGAGAACGAAGAAATCATCAAGGGCTACATCAAGTGCCGTACAAAGGGTGGTATGATCGTCGACGTATTCGGCATCGAGGCCTTCCTCCCCGGCAGCCAGATCGACGTCAAGCCTATCCGCGACTACGACGTATTCGTAGGTAAGACCATGGAGTTCAAGGTCGTTAAGATCAATCAGGACTACCGCAATGTCGTTGTCAGCCACAAGGCTCTTATCGAAGCCGAGCTCGAGCAGCAGAAGAAGGAGATCATCTCCAAGCTCGAGAAGGGTCAGGTGCTCGAAGGTACCGTCAAGAACATCACTTCCTATGGCGTATTCATCGACCTGGGTGGCGTAGATGGTCTCGTACACATCACAGACCTCAGCTGGGGCCGCGTAAGCGATCCTCACGAGGTTGTAGAACTCGACCAGAAGCTCAACGTGGTTATCCTCGACTTCGACGAGGAGAAGAAGCGTATCGCTCTCGGTCTGAAGCAGCTCACTCCTCATCCCTGGGACGCTCTCGATCCCAACCTCAAGGTTGGCGACCACGTCAAGGGCAAGGTTGTCGTTATGGCCGACTACGGCGCATTCATCGAGATTGCTCCCGGTGTCGAAGGTCTCATCCACGTCAGCGAGATGTCGTGGAGCCAGCACCTCCGCAGCGCTCAGGATTTCATGAAGGTAGGCGACGAGGTAGAAGCCGTCATCCTCACCCTCGACCGCGAGGAGCGCAAGATGTCGCTCGGCATCAAGCAGCTCAAGGAAGATCCCTGGGAGAACATTGAGGCTAAGTACCCCGTTGGCAGCAAGCACACTGCTCGCGTTCGCAACTTCACTAACTTCGGCGTATTCGTCGAGCTCGAAGAGGGCGTTGACGGTCTCATCCACATCAGCGATCTCAGCTGGACCAAGAAAATCAAGCATCCCAGCGAGTTCACCAAGATTGGTGAGAACATCCAAGTTGTGGTTCTCGAAATCGATAAGGACAACCGTCGTCTCAGCCTCGGCCACAAGCAGCTCGAGGAGAATCCTTGGGACGTCTTCGAGACAGTCTTCACACGCGACAGCGTGCACGAAGGTACTATCGTAGAGCTCCTCGACAAGGGTGCTGTCATCCAGCTCGAGTACGGTGTCGAAGGTTTCGCTACACCTAAGCACCTCGTCAAGGAAGACGGTAGCCAGGCACAGCAGGGCGAGACCCTTCCCTTCAAGGTTATCGAGTTCAACAAGGATAGCAAGCGCATCATCCTTAGCCACAGCCGCATCTTTGAAGATGCTGCACGCACCGAAGCTCGCGAAGCTCGCAAGGCAGAACGTGCTGCAAAGCGTCCCGCTAAGGCACAAGAGGAACAGGCCGCTATTCAGAACCAGGCAGCAAGCACCACTCTCGGTGACATCGATGCTTTGGCTGAACTCAAGGCTAAGCTCGAGAAAGGTGAATAAAGAAGAAGTTAACGGAAAAACACGTTAACACAACAATCGATAAAAGTGCCCGCAGGTCTTGCCTGCGGGTTCTTTTTTACCCTTTCTTGCATAGGCTTTTTCTTCCGTCGCATTACCCTTCAAGTCCTCCTTTCTTGTCTCGCGCGCGTACATTATTATATATATAAACGCGTCCTATCCTAAAGGCCATAGGGAAAACCGCCTTGCAAAATGGGGCTTTCCCTTTTGTCATATCGCGGAAAAGTCGTTCCTTTGCATTGTCAATAAGACACAGAACCCTAAAAAAACATACAACTATGAAGCGCTTGATGACCACCATGGCAGTGATGGTGATGATAGTCACCTCCGCCGCAGCTATGAGTTTCTCGAAGGCTCGCAAAGAAGCCCTCTTCCTCTCCGACAAGATGGCCTATGAGCTCAGCCTTAGCCTCTCGCAATATGAGGCCGTTTACGAGATTAACCTCGACTATTTCCTGAGCCTGTACGATCCCGCCGATCTCGATGGCGTGTTCTGGCTACGTCGCAATGCTGACCTCCGTTACGTCCTCAGTCCCTGGCAGTGGCAGATGTACACGGGCATCGTAGACTTCTATCGTCCCATGTCGTGGGTACGCCGCCATACATTCAACCTGGTGCTACGCAACCGCTATTCAACCAACCATTTCTTCTTCGATCGGCCTACCATCTATTATAGCTTCAGAGGAGGACATAACACAGGTTACGACAGCTACTATGCCGGACGCGATTTCCACCGTCCCGCTGCACCCAACGCAAAGATGCATTATGGGAGTTCGGCCCCTGCAGCTCATGGCACAACAAGGCCCACGAGCAAGGCTAATCCCAGCTACCACTTTAACGACACGAAGACGGTTCCCGTAACTTCTGGTGCAAACCGTCCGCAGACCTTCAGTGGATCGCAACGTGGAAACAGCACAACACGTTCCAACGTTGGAAACGTGACCCAGCGTTCTACAACAACTACCACTACAACTTCGCATACAACGACTCGCACGAGTGGCAGCACACGTGGCAACACTGGCGGTTCGAGAGGACGTTGAAAAGATGGGTTAGAGAATTTTACAAAAAAAGTGGCAGGAAACGAAAGTTTTCTGCCACTTTTTTAATAAATTTGCTGCGCATATTCACTTTTAATATATTAATAACCAAAAAGAATTTTTTATCATCAACAGATTGTAAGCATTAGTTAGAAAAGAATGCACGGCTGGCCTTACCACTGAGACTGGAAGGCGTAAAGGCTTGCAGACGTGTACACATCAACAATTCCTTTACCAAAACTACTGCGCCACAAGCCTTGACGCGGAACGATAACTAACAAGAAATTACGCAAATGAAAAAGTATTTACTTTCATTGTTAGCCTTGTTTAGCTTCTCAGCATTCAGTTTCGGTGCTACAGAATACCTTAAGGTAACTATGGCATATACAGGCACGGAAACCACGAACATGGCTGACGGCAACAATGCAGCAATAGTAGGCTTGACAGCTACTGAATGGTCTGTTATTGCAGACAAAGGTGCTAACTCCAATATGCCAGGTTTGAATAAAGCTGGAGATATGAGATTGTATTGGTCTGCTAGCGGAGGCAATACCATTACAGTATCTTCCCTGACCGGTGCAAGAATTGAGTATATAGAAGCCACATTTACAGGTGACTCATATTCAAATGTCAGCGTTACAGTTAACGACAAAGCCGTTTCTGGTACGGACGGGCATTTCAACATTGGCGCTTCTTCTTTTGTACTAGGAAATGCAAATACGGCCAATACTCAGGTTCGTATTTCAAAGATTGACATCTACTACTCAGGTGGCCAAGCAGCTACCGTGGCAGCTCCTGTCATCACTCCTGCTTCAGGAACATTCCTTGGCGGAGCTGTGCGTAATGTGACCATGACGTGCGAAACCGAGGGTGCTGAAATACGCTATAGAATTAGCCATAAGCTTACCGATGGAATGACCGAAATGCAAGAGGATTATTCCATTTACACTGAACCATTCGAAATCCTGGCACAAGGTAGGGTGTCATCTACCGTTACTGCTTGGGCCGTGATACCCGCAACAGCGGATGCTGATGAGCAATCAAGCGCTGAGGTAAAGGTGACATATACCTATCCCGTAGTCTACACCTCTATCTATGAAGCCAACTCAGCTGCCACTCCTACATCTACCATCGTTGCACTGGATGCCAAGGAATGGCTGGTAACATACGTTGACGGAGGATACACTTACCTCACAGATGGCCGTGCAGGCTTGTTGCTTTACGGCTCTGACCTCGGCCTTGAGCAAGGACAGAAGGTATCCGGCATCATCAGCGGTGGACTCAAGACTTACAACGGTCTGCCCGAAGTGGAGAAACCCGACGTGTCCAATCTCGAGATTGTCAGCGAAGACAACGAGGTTGCTCCCTTCGTAGTTGCAGCATCAGCCTTGGCTGCAGACAAGATGAAGTGGGTTAATATGTTTGTAACTATAGAGAAAGCTATCCCTGAAGAAAGCTTCTCTGTTGCGGAAGGTGAACAAGCAAAGAGTTACAATTTTACCTCTGAAGAAGCATCTTTCATCGTTCGCAACCAGTTTAAGCAAGCTATAGATGTCGTAGCAGAAAAGAAGTATAGTGTGTCTGGCTTCTATGCCATCTTCAATGATAATGGTCAGATCTATAACACACAGATCGAAGAGTTCTTGGATCCTGCTGACATTATGGGTGACGTGACACAATACTATATCTCTAATCCAAGCTTCGAACTCGCAGATGCTGAAACGCCTCTTGCCGCAGAGCTTAAAGTTTCCAATGGACCTGCCACTATTTTTGGCTGGGTTATGGCTGGTGTTGGCAATCAGTTCAACAATACGGAGATACGTCAGTCCAACTCTACCAGCACAACCTCTCAGTTTGGAACCTCTGAGCCCAGTGATGGCAACTATTCTCTCTTCTTCCGTCAGGGATGGAACAATCAAGGCAATATTATTACGCTTACTGCAGCTTCCAGCAGCGAGTTGCCCGCTGGCAACTACATTCTGTCTGTAGACTACAAGCAACATTATGCACACGACGGTAATTCAAATCAGAATACCAAGGTCGGAATAGCTTGTATGTCTCAGTCACAGTCTCTTGCTGAGGCAGTTTCAGAACCTGCAGCTGGTGTTAGCGGAGGTAATGGTGATCCCACTTATTTCAATGATGCTGAATGGTCTACTCTTGAAGCTCCCCTCACGCTTTCAGAGAATATGTCTGTAGACTTTGTCATAACATTATATTCCTCAGGTCAGCGCCGTTCAGACTTCTTTGTCGATAATTTCCGCCTTACTCGTGTTAGTGAAGAGGAGGTCGCTCGTGCAGAACTCAAGAATCTTTTGCCCGAGGCTGCTGTGTTCCTCGACCAGCCAGCAGGTAATGTCTTCCAGCCCTCTCAGGATGTTAAAGATGCTCTGGATGAAGCTTACAGTCAAGCACAACAGGTCTATGATAATGAGGAGGCTACAGCCGAGGCTATCCGCAACCAGACGAATAATCTTTTGGCAGCGATTAAAGCTTTCGTTAGTGCAGAACCCATTCAGCCAGATCCCGCAAAGCAGTATTCTATTCAGCTCAAGAATACGGAATTCTTCATGAGCTTGTCTGATGTTACAAAGCTTTCTGCCGAACCTCAGGGATTCTATTTTGAGCAGACAAATCTCGGATATGCTATCACAGATGGCAATGGTAACTATGTAGCTCAAGCTGGTGCCAATGCTTGGAATATGGCTAATTCAACTTCGTCTTACGACTGGTACATTGAGGCCCTGCCCGATGGTTCATATCAAATTGCTCAAGCAGGCAATCACAACAATTCCGTCGGCGTAGACAATGTGTCTGATGGTTCGTCATGCTATGCAAATAAGAATATCTCACAGCTCGGTGATCGTGCTAAGTGGAACATCACAGAGATGTCTACGGTAACTGTATTGCCCAACATCGCCGCCCTGAATGAAAAGCTTTCTTCGTCCGATGACGAGTCAGGTGATTACAATCTTCAGCTGACGAATGCGAAGGTTCTTTATTCATGCAGTGTCACCGATGAAGACCATGGTGGCACGATGGAATATGCCATATTGGAAGATGAGTCAGGCCGCGCCCTTTTGAGCATCACAGGCATCTCCGCCTTGCAGACGGGTATGACCGTGAACGGCCAGCTTCCTATCAGCATTGAATCTTCCTTTGGTTGGGGCTTAGCGGCCGTGGCCAATGACAATACGGCCGCAGGAATAGAATCCCTGGAAAAGGTCGAAGGCACAGTCGAGCCTTTGGTTATCACCGAAGAAAA
>OCVV011346065.1_pt1 | contig 24760 bp, 36 predicted proteins | sample 1539721 | NCBI WGS metagenome assembly OCVV01 (sample SAMN02144230, study PRJEB22623) | gut metagenome | biome: sheep rumen | host: Ovis aries | place: New Zealand
GTTCCGACAATTTCAGCAACGCAAACAGTTCCGCCCGTATATGAACGGGATAGTGGGAATGAGAAACTAACACGTCCTAACTGCTTATTCATACCTACGTTCGATAAGGTTGTGCTACTCGCGTTTGTCGAACCGTCTACTCCGAATACGTTTGCCAAAGTCATAGTGACCGAAACACTGTTTGCCGATATCGGTTTAGGCAGAATGACAGAAACATACGCATCTGTTCCAGCCATCGTTGCACGCCCTACAATCTGTGCACCATTTAAGGAAACGGAATCGCCCGCTTTGTAAGTTAATCCATTATTTAACGACGTAAGCTCCGCCCCTGCTGTTGTCGCTGTGATGTTCGTTCCTGGGACAAGAGTTTCCCCCGCCGCGATTGCTGAACGGACTTTATAAAGTACGCCATCATAAACTAAATACGAACCCGCCGAATGGTTCGCGGTCGCCGGTGAACTCTCAATCATGGCAAGAGAACCGATTCCCCCTGCGCTCACTCTCGAATACTTCGCGGTGATAGACGTAACCGCAACCGCCGACGCCGTATACTCCGCAATAATCATCTGCGCGACCGCTCCGTTTACGTTTATGTCCTCGTATGTAGGCGTAAACGGCGCTAATGCTGAGCCGACGGAAAGCGGGGTTTCTGCGGAGGTGTCAATCTCGACGAAAATATACCCGGTCGTCTCCCCTTCGCCTTCCGGAAGCGTGACCGCGATTGTCTGCTGCTCGATTGTAAAATCACGGCCGCATAAATCCCCGTAAATGGTTCCGATTTGCACGTTGTTAGCTCCGAGCATTGCGAACGTTGTGTCCGCGAAAAGTCCATCTGTAAAAATCTGATCGTATAACCGGCCGTCGTCCGACGGTGAAATGTTCTGCCCGGTTGCCCTGAGTAGTCTCATTTTATTACGTCTCCTATTTTTTCATTTTTAAAATTTGCGTTAAACGCTTGCGCACGTATCCGAACGTTAGCTCGATGCTGGCCATGCTCGGCGCATGTATTCCAGTCAATAGCGTGTTATACGTTTTATCGTCCGCGTAAAGTGTGAAAAGCTGTCCGATTTCCCACGTATTAACCAGCGCGGAATCCGCGCGAATTGTTACCGTGATTAAGTCGTCGTATCGGGTCGAATATAAAACCTCTTGCGCTCTGGCATAGGCGGCCGCCGAAAACGTCGTCCCCTCGTCCAGCGTGATTTCTTCACACTGAGCTATAACAGGGAGCGCTCTGTTTGTGTTCGGGTTCGTGTCAATCGTCCCCGAAAAGTCGGTCGGGTGCCAATAATACGTAACCATTTCCGCTTTGTTTGCCTGATTCCTCAAAATAATTTTATTTGGAGAATCAGAAACAAGCGACGGCTGGACCTCAAACTCGATAACGTCGGACACGTTTAAATTTAATTTCAGAACCGTGTCGCTTACTGATCGAAAAGCGAACAAAACCGAACGGCTGTCAAAATCAAAAGAAATCCGTAATATTACGCCGTAAACTTTGAAGAACGAAACGACCAACTCATACAAGTTGTAGACCCCGTCGTCGCTGGCGGCGTGCGTTCCTGTCGTCGCTGTCCCTGTTTCTAATGTGAAACCCGGAAGTCTCGCCGACGGGTCCGAACCGTTAAATGTAACGCTGAACAAATTCCCGAGCCATGTTTCGATTGATTGGCTATTAAGTAACGAAACGTCCGCGAATGCTTGGGTATTTAATAATTCGCTCATTTGTTGCAGGGTGATTTCGGTTTTTGTTCCGTCGAAATTTATATCTGTCAAAATTCCCTGATAATAAACGCGGCCATTTATTCGAACTTGCGCAAAATCTCCAATGTTCCCCGCAACCTGTCCCGGACATGTCACCGTGCTTTCCGCTGATACCAAAAAATCGATATTTATATCCGGCTCCGAGCATTCCGCAAACGCAACGAACGACAAGTCCGCGCGGTTGAAAATTTCAATGCGGTGTCGTCTCATATCGTGTCGTGAACCTCTTCAATCTGGACCCACGCTTCGATGGGGTCTTCCGACGAACCGGAAATAAATAAAACTGAGTTACCCGGCGGGAATAATACAAACGTTTCCCGCGAAAAATCCGTGAATTGGTAAAGGTTCCGGACCAATACGTTTTCCAAAGTGTACTCCGCGATTTCCAGGTACCCGTCTTTTGAATTTATTACAATTTTGTCCCCATCCGGGACTGTCGCTGTCACTGATCCAGACGCCACAACCTCGTTATTTACTGAAACATACCAAGACGGATTTACCACCGGTCCCATTATCGAAATTGTCGCCGGCGCGTCTTCGTTGGAATCATTCACGACCGCAATATATCCGTTTATTGCGTCCGCGTATGTGTAGTCGTATGTGTAGTTGTAACGCTTTGGGCTTTCAACGTCCGCTGACGTTCTCCGGGCGGCTCTCGGAATATACCAAAGGGAGGTCGCCGTGAAAACTGCATCGCATTCAAGCCGCCGCGACTCGTGGCTTATTTCGGATTTTCCGAGCACCGTGATTTCGCCGTCTGCGTATGCCCATTCGTTCAACGGCATATATGCAAGCTTTAAAGGTGCATAAATGATGAAACGGGAAAACTCCCGGTACACGTCGTAACCGGAAAAAACCATCGTAAAATTAAAAGTTTTCTGCGCTGATAAACGTTGAACCAATTCATACGTTGATCCAATGCGCATGTATTCGTTTTCCTGATTGATTCCCAAACCCTCGGGCGCGTACAAGAACCCGTCTTTCCGCATGAGGTCCCATTCCGCGCCCTCTGAGTTTATAAGTTTAAATTTTCTTACCATTACACGCGCTCTCCTAACCACCGGTCAAGCTTCAACGCTACCGCGTTTGCGAGTGCCGTTTCGTTCATACCCGGCGCCGCATAAACGTTGACATTTATGTTATTGCCGGTTGCGCCGATAATTTCGCGCAGCTTATTTGTTCCGATTACAAGCTCGGACCCGTTCCCGTCTCCGAAACCGTGGAAGCCGTTCGGCGTCGCAAGAACGGTCGGCCGTGTGAATAACATCGGGTTGTCGTATGCGTCTTTGTGCCAGGTTACGTTGAAGCTCGGGAGCCGTCCTTTTCCACCGATTCCCCATGGAGCCGTACCTCCGTCAACGGTTACGCGCGGAACTTTGAGAACAGGCAATGACCAGGAGAAATTCATCGCGCCTTTCACTTTGTCAACGATGCCCTGCACCGTACTTGTTACACTGGAAAAAACGCCGGTGGCTACACTCGGAAGTGAAAGCGAAAAATTGAACGCACCTTTTATTGCTGAAACAACCCAATCGACCGCCCCTTTTGCAACGTCAAGCGCGCCGGTCGCGATTGCTGGAATTGACAGCGAAAAATTGAACGCTGCTTTTATGCTATTTACAACGCTTTGAACAACTCCGAGAGCCGAGTTCAAAACGCTTGAAATGGTATTTTTTATGGCATTGAAAACGCTCGAAACGGTATTTCTAGCATTGTTTACTGCGTTTGTAATTGCGTTGACGATATTTTGAAACGCTGTCCGAACTGCGGTCCATGCATTGTTCACCGCCGTTCTGATCGATTTCAAAATATTATCGAATCCGGTACTTATTGAGCGCCCGAGGTTCTTTGTCCATGCGACAACCTCGTCCCAATGTTTGCCGAGTGCAACCCCGATTGCTATTAGTCCGGCGATTGCCGCAACGGCAAGCCCAATCGGTCCAGATAACGCCGCAAACGCAGCGCTAATTGCGGGGGCCATCGTCATTATTGAGCCGATAACAGTTATAACTTTTCCCAAAATTGCTAAAAGCGGCCCAACGGCGGCTATTATTCCGGCCACGGTTAGTATTGTCTGTTTTTGCCCTTCCGATAGCCCTTTCCACTTCTCGGAGACTGTCTTCACCGCTTCGCCGATTCTCTGAAAAATATCCGCAAGCGCTGGTCCAGCGGTGTTTACAAGCTCGGCCCCGATCGTTTTTAACTGATTCAAAACAACGGTCGTCTGGTCGAGCGGGCTGAGCGTTGCGTTGAACGTGTCCGCCGTACTTCCGAGCGCGTCGCCCAGGTTGTGTTGCGATTCGGTGAACATGTCCGCGCTGATCGTTCCGCTCTGAAATGCCGCGTACAGTTTCGGACCAGCTTTCGCTCCGAACGTATCGATTGCCGATTCTGAACTGCCGAGCGCTTCGGCGAACTTCTCCTGCATTGATACCCCGTCTTTCATGGCGGCGGCCTGAACCTTTGACAAGCCGGTCATAACGACCGACGTATCGATGCCGGACTTTTCCAGCGTGCCGAGCACGTTCGCTGCGTCTGCCGCATTCAGCCCGAAACCCTGAAACGCGGTGGCGTTTGAAACCATAAGCCCGGCCAATGTGTCCATGCCGATTCCGGTATTCTCTCCGACTTTGTTCAGCGTGTCCAGAACGGCTCCAGCGTCCTCTGCGGAAAGCCCGAATGCGCTCAAAACCTTTTGAACGGAATCAATCGACGAATTAACGTCCGTCCCGTTGATCTTGGCGAACTGTATAAACTGGGTCGACAACTTCTCCAGCTCGTCGCCGGTAAGCCCGAAACGAGTATTAACTTCGCCAATCGCGGTTCCGGCGGCTTCGAAACTCGTCGGAATTGTTGTAGCGATATTCTGGGCGCGGTTCTGCATGTCTTCCAGCGCATCCCCGGATGCTCCCGTCTTTGTGACGATAATATCCAGCCCGGCGTCGACTTCTTTCCATGCCGCAACGGAAGCGGCTGCAACCCCGGCAAGCGGCGCCGTAACGCTTTTGGTTAAACCCTCGCCGACTGACGTTATTTTCCCGCCGACGTTCTTCAATGCATCGCCGGCTACACTTACCTGTTGGGCGAATACTGAACCAAAATTATTTGATTCCTTTTTTAAGCTTTTTAAGTTTTTTTCAGTTTCGACAAGTTCCCGCTGCAGGGCGTCGTACTGTTCGCGATTCTTGTCCGTAATGCCGGCGGCTTCCATTTCTTTGAGCGCCGCTTTTAGCGCTTTGGACTTTTCGCCGGTCTGCTCGACTGCTTTTGCGAGCGTTTCCTGTTTCTGCCTTAGCAGGTCAGTGTTGCCTGGGTCCAGCTTCAAAAGCTTGTTGACGTCTTTCAGCTTTTTCTGTGTTTCGTTTATGGATTTATCGGCTTTTTTTATAGCGTCAACGAATTTCGACGTATCGCCGCCGAGCTCGATTGTTATTCCTCTAATTCTTCCACCCGCCATCGGCCGTTCTCCTTTTTAAAATTTATCAAAATCGGACTGGTCGGCAATTTGTGAGTATTTCTCGTTGTCGTTTGATCTTTCGATATACATGTCGTTGACCATCCCGACTTCGAGTTCTTCCAGATCGCCGAGCCGCAGTCCGAGTTCTACGCAACGTAATAAAAACAGACCAACCGTTAGCGGCCGATCTGTTTTTCTATGTTTTTTTTTGATTCTGATTTCTGCTCGAGGTTCAAATTCCAAAGCCCGAGGATTTCGGGAAGAACTTCATAAATGGAAAAGAACTCGAAACGCTCCAGCCACTCGGCCGGGTCGTCTGGAATATCTGGGTCACCCTGTTTCGCCATAATGTACGCGATTTTTTCAAACGCTTCAAGCGATCCGATGTCCATCAAGGAAACGGAACCATCCCCGCTTTCCGTGGCTTTTGAAAAGTCCTCGGTCAAGCGTGCGATGTCTTTGAAAATGTCTTCATGGAATCGCGCACGATACCGCCACGGCGTCGCGCCGTTTGCTTCAAACGGAACGGATTTTCCGTCGATTATAATATTCTTTTTCACTTTTTGAAGTCCTCCCAAAATTCAAAATGTTATTTGCCTTACGCCGGAAGTGTTACCTCGGTGAACCATGCATTGTACTGCGTCGGGCTCTTTGTCGCGTCGCACTTACCTTTGACAAGATTGTCCGAAATTCTCGGCATTGCGGAAATGTTGAGCGTTTCTGTCTGCGGGGTGATGCTGTCTTCCTTTGTCGCTCCGCTTACGGCGGCACGGGAAGCGGAACAACGCAGGAACGAATGCCGCACGGCGTTCTGGTCGCCCTGAAACTCAAACAGGAGCGCGAACTCTGCCGGCTCGTTGTTTGCATACTCCCACATAACTTCGTTGGTATCTGTGGTTTCGCCGAGAATATCGGTCCGGAAGCTGTCCGGAATAAGTGCAATCTCCAGTGTTCCTTCGTAGCCGTTATTCGCTGTTCCCTTCCAGTAGATAACGTCGTCCGCGTAGAAATTGTTCGTATCTCCGGAAGCGTCCGCCTCGAGATTTACTGCACCCGGAATGCGAACCGGGGTGCCGTATGTCTCTTCCCCGTTTGTTCCGTAGGTCAGCTTTGCATAATAGACATTTTTCAGTCCATATTTAATTTTGTTATCAGCCATGAATGTCTCCCAATGTGTAAAAAATTTGGAACATTTTCTCCGAGTTCAGATACGTTTCGGACTTGTTCCAAAAAATGCCGCTATTGTTCAATACGGTTTCAACTTGTTTTTCGGTTTCGAATGACTTCTCCGCCGTGTAAAGCTCCAGCACTGGCGACAAGATCTCGACGTATACCTCGTCGTCCGCCGGCATGTTCTCCGAGCCCTCAAAATACCAAACGAAATACGGCAATTTAGGCGCCGCATTCTCCCGGAATGAATAGTAAACGTGGGGCAGGTCGATTGCGTCCATAATTGCCACAAATTCGGCTATTTTCATTTCTGCAGCTTCCTTTCCAGTTCTTCCGGGAACTCTTTGTGCACCTCGTCGTTTACCGGTGCAATATGCGGAAACGCCCGCGTCCGTCCGCCGTTCGTTTTGGCGTGGCCCTTCTCCAGTAAATGAGTTAAGCCAGGTGCCTTCGCGTTATAAATCACGGCTTCCGTACTATAACGGGTCGATTCGATTTTGCTCGTGAATCCCTTTTGGTATTTCTTCGCGTTTCCAACGGTCGCGCCCTTCAATTCCTTAACGGCTTTTTTTGCCGTTTCTTTGACTGTCTCCCGGACCGTCTCTTCGACGCTTTCCCGGTAGTCGTCCAGAATGGAATTGACCGCTGCCGCAAGTCCGCCCGGCGGTACTCGCTTAGACATTGCCCTGTCTCCGTTCGGCGTACAGTTCGATGGAATCATTTCGTCCGATATAGGTCCGGTAAACGGTGTAACGGTTGCCCTGATACTCGACGATGTTCTCGCCGGCATAGTCAAACCGAAACATGGTAAACCGGAGCTCCGGGTTCAGCCCTTGACGGGCTCCGTCGAACCATTCCTTCTCGGTAACAGAATCGACACGCGCGAAAACTTGGCGGCTTGTCTCGTTCGCGTGTTGAACGTTGAACGCGTCGGTCGTCCATGTCTCCGCCACAAGATTTATGAGTTCGCTCCGGTCCATTCCGTGTACCCCGTGGCCATTGATAATTGCGCTTTTTGCTCGTCGTAAGAAAGTTTTAACCGGGTGAAGACGTCGTTCTCCACCTGTCCAAAATACATTTTCACGTACGTATTAACGGCTTGAACAATTAGCGGGTTAGTCAGGTACTCGGCGCCCACGACGTCCAGATCAACTCCAGCGATGCCGAGGTCGGCAAGGCACGCCGAAATAAGCCCCCCGATTTCGCTGTCGAATGCGTCCGTCGTGATTCGTAAAACGATCTTCACGTTTTCCAATAGTGTTTCCATTTTCGCCGCTCCCTTCGTGAGTTAAACGAAAAAGCCGGATTATTTCGCCGGCTTCTTCGCTGTTTTCTTTTTGTCCTTCGCCGGTGCGGTTTCTTTCACCGGTTCCGGATCTGCGATAACTTCCACGCGCCCGGCAAGGAACGGAAGCTCCCGGCCGTCGATCTCGATGACCTGCCCCGCCTTTACTGTCAGCGTCGTGTCTTTCAGGATTTTAACCCGCATCAATTATTCGGCTGTAACAACCGCGAAACCGTTCGGCCGTACAAGATGGATAGCCGCGAGAATCTTTCCGACGATCTTCACCAGATCCTGTTCGGCAAGGCTATTTTCGTCAACGATGAACTTGAAGTCCTCACCCTCCGGGAAGTTTGCGACAACGCCGTCAAGATCGCCGACGAGCATTCCGGTTACTGTGTTATTGAACAGAACCTCCATGCCGTTGAACGGGTCCTCAATCTTTGCACCGGTTGTAGCGCGTGCATTCATAATTGCCGCGTAGTTGGTCTTGCTGATAATGACGACCGGATTTGTAGCTTCGTCGGACAGTGCCGCGAAACCTGCCATGGCGGCGGTGTTGTCAATCGGGTTTGTAACCTTTGCGGACAGGGTGGATGCTTCAATCTCCGCAACGACTGCATTCTCAAGCGCAACGGCGAGCTGATGTCCGAACTCGTCGAACAGGTAGTCGAGGAACGCGCGGCCCTTCAGGGCGAGAACAGTGTCGCTGACGCGGATCCATTTCTTAAAATACTTAGCGACGAACTCGACATAAGCGAGGGTAAGTGATTCTTCTGTCGGGGCGTTTGCGCCTTCGGTATGCTCTACGGCTCCGGTTGCGGATACTTCATAGCCGACCGAGTAGTTGCCCTGAACGTAAACCTTACGAACGCGGGACAGAATGGAGGATTTGTCCCAATCGGTCCAGATGTAGTCGTCAACGATATCGGACACTTTAACGGTACCGTTTGTTGCGTTGGTGCTGAGAAGCATCGCGCGCTGTTCAGGTGTTGCGCGTCCTTTCAGATATTCCGCCAGCGCGTCTTCGAGCTGAGCTCTCTTTTCAATTTCCATGTTTTCTTTTCTCTCTTCCTTTTCTTCGATTTCTTCGACCGGCTTTACATTAAGACCGGCCACTTTTGCCCGCAGCTCCTTTTCACTGTTTGCCCGGGCTTCGATTTCGGCGGCGCGTGCGTTGAGCTGGTCAACCTCTGCGTTCAGCGCTTCGAGGTCGGCGCCGTCTGTCTCGATTTCCTTTTCGATTTCGGACATTCTGGTCTGAATGTCGTCCATCTGCATGTCCTTAAACTCCATAAAAACGCCCTTTCATCATCTTTGCTTTAAGCCGTAAGATTTCGCGCATTCTTTCCGCTTTCAGTCGCTCCGCTGTCCGTCTTTCAATCACTCCGTCGAAATTAGAACGGAAAGAAACGCCGATATCCGTCCCCGGGTTTGCCGGGAATGCTACGGCGGAAACGTCATAAATCTTTTTTACGCGTGTGATAATTCGCGTAATGGTATCGCCCTGTTCCTCGTATCGGTCCGTTTCCGGCTCTACAACGAACGAAAAGCTCATCTGGGTATAGTTGCCGACGTCGATGTCTTCGAACATTTCCCGGGCCGCTTCCGTGGCTCCCAGGTCGGTTCTGGTAAAAAGTCCGTGCGCGTCCGTGCTGAGTTCAATTAACCCGTTCTTCGTACGCGCGAGAACCTGTCCCTCATGATCTCGTAAAAAAACAACGTCGGTTTTGTCGGCGTTGTCGAATGCGGTCGGCTCGATTCTTTCATAAAACTGCATGCCCCCGTCTTCGAATAGCAGATACGGTTCGAACGTTGAAGCATACCCCGTGACGATATAACTTTTTTCCCCGTCGCCCTCGTCGCGCTTTTCGAACGCGCCCAGGTTGCGGTACTCTCTGTCGTTTTTGATTGCCATGTTTAAACCCCTTCTTTCGTGAATGTTCCGTCCTCGTTCAGTAGGTAGTATTCGCCCCTGATCGTGTACGCCTGCCCGGCTCCCTCTGGAATCGGTGGTAGGTTCCATATTTCGCGGATTTCGTCGCGGTTAAGAATGCCACGGTCGGCAAGCTGAGCCGAAACGTTCAATTTCTCCGTCGTGCTCATGTACTGCAGCCGATTTGCTGTCAGCATGACGAACGACCCGCGCTGGATCTCTGATTCTGTAAACGTCGCCGCCGTCACGGTCTCGGAAAACTGAATGGCGAACGGCTCGACAACGCTCTCATAAAACGCCGCCCACGCGTCGCCGTATGCTTTCGACTGGAGAACGTCTTCATTGATTCCGAAATAGTTGTAAACGTTGCGCCGGATCTCTTCCTGTTCCGCTTCCGGTACCGTGTACGACTGCGGGTCAATCTGGCGTATGTCTGTGTACGTGTTCGGGAATAACAGAATCCCGCCGTTGTTATCTTCGCTTTTCAGATTGGCTTCCGAAAATCTGATTCTTTCGCGTTTGAGATCTTCGGTAGAACTGAAATTATTAACGCGGGCGAGGAACCTGTAGTGCGCGCCGTTCTTGACCGCTTCTTTGATTCCCTCGTCGTTCAGGTGCTCCAGCTCCATAACAGAATCGAGCGCGTTGTTCTTCTCTCCGAAAAAATCACTTTTGTATTGGAAGCGCGTCAAGATCGCAACGCGGGCCAATCTCTCCGCCGCTTTCTCTTTGTTTATAAACGTGTACCGGAGCCACGGTTCGCCCCGGTATTCGACGATCTCGCACTTTTTCGGCAATACTGCATAAATGCCGATTTGTTCCATGCTGTCGTTGTACACCGGAACAATAACGGCGTTGTTGTGCATGTCGAGAATCGTCGATGTTCTGTATAAGAACTGGCTCCAGCTCTGCCACGGGTTCGGGCGATATTTCAGCCGGTTCTGTAATTTCGGGTTCGCTGTCCCGATGATCTCGAACTTCAGCTTCGAAATATTGCGCGCCCTCGCGTCGATTGCGCTCCGGACCAGCGCCGACTCGTACAGCTCGCCGTTCCACGTTGTAAAATGTGGCCTGTATGCTGTCAGCGTTTCAAAATAACCGTCATTGTGCCGCGCTGGCTCGACGTTATTTTTTTTGAAAATAAAATCAAATAATCCCATTTTTTCACCTCGCGTTCGCAAGCTGTCCGCCGATCTCTGTGTACCATTTTTGGCGGACTGTCATTGCGTCAAGTAGCGCGGCCATTCCGTCTATGTGAACATTGGCCGATAGTTTTATTAAGCGCTTGCGCCCTGTCTCTGCGTCTGATTTCAGCGCCGAGTCGTAAAAATGTATTTTCAGCAGGTCGTTGTCTCCAATATGGACACGGCCGTCTTTGATAAGCCCTTCCGTTTCCATGATCGGCGCGGAAAGATTGAAGCCCTGAAACACGTCGTCCATATGGAAGCCGTACTGGCTCATGCTCTGGGTTAAGTATTGGCTGTTGTATCGGTCGTACCCAATCTTTAGCGGGTAGATTTCGTACTTCTCGACAAGATCGCGGAACCACTGAAAACAGTCGTTATAATCGACGAAATTCTCACCGCTCAAATCCAAAAGTCCCCGCTGCTGGTATAGGTTGTACGGTATGCCGTCCCGGGCTACCATGTCGTTCAGCTTCTCCGCCGGCATGTAGAATTTCGAGAACACATAGAGCTCCCCGTCCTTTTCGATGACAACACAACACGAGGTGAGGTCGGTCGTTCGGCTCAGGTCGATTCCACCGACGCAATAACAACCCCGGAACGATTCCAGACTGAGCGCCGGCCCGGTGCATTGTTCAATGTCTTTCGATTCTAACCACGCGACCGAGCTGTTCTGTTTTACATTGCAATACTTAACAATAAACTCCGCCTTTTTCGGCAGGCTCCCTTCCGCGATCGCGATTTCTTCCAAAAGATAATCCACGGTCACGGAAACGCCCAGGTTTGGGTTGCTCTTTTTTAACTCGTTGATGTCGTTCCACTTCTCCGGGTCGTCTATCATGTACAGAACCGGAAGCAGTCGGCGTTCTTTGCTGTCGCCGTTTAAGAATCGGGTCGAGCGCTTCAATAATTCGTCGTAGATCCCGTCGTTGATATAACCGGCGGTCGATGTACTGAACAAAACGGAATTTTTACGCGCGCCCATTCCGGACTTCATGACGTCGTACTGTTTCAGACCCTTGTCGCCTTCCCATGCGGCGATTTCATCGCATAGGGTTATAGACGGATTAAAACCGTCCGACTTTTTCGCGCTGAATGCGATTTTTTTCACCGTCGAGTTAGTCGCCGGAATGTATAAATCCGTTTGCCGGTGCCGTTCCATCGTCGGGTCGTCTCCGTTTATCAGCCGGCCGTGCGGATCTCTCTGTTCCTTTTTCCGTTTCTTTTCCTGATACTCTGGGTCGAGCGTCGTCATAGTCCAGATGCTGTTATATGCGAGCTCGGCTTGGTCCAGCTTCGGAGCGACGTTATAGCATCGAACGCCGAACCCTTCCGTCTCCCATATGTACCGGATAATGGAAGCTGCGAGCAGGGTTTTTCCGTTCTTCCGGGCTACAATGAAAACCCATTCCCGGAACTGGCGGTTCCCGTTCTCGTCCACGATTCCGAACGCGCACGAAAGAAACGCTTTCTGCCATAACTCCAGCCGGAGCGGATTTGGGGCGAGGTCGCCTTCCGTGTGGAAACAATGCGCTTCTATCCATTCGACCGCGTTGTTCGCTTTTTTCTGATCAAAATAAAACGCCTTGGACTGTAAACCGGCGATAATGTATTCGTATATCTTCGTTACCCAACGGCCAGCGGTTATGCTTCCGTCTTTGATTGCCTGATAATACGCATAAATGTAATTGTTCGCCGTTTTGCTCACGTTCTCTCCGTTTCTCTCTGATCGTCTCCGGACAGGTCCGGAACACTTCGCCCAGGTCGGGTTGTTTCCGTCTATTTCCGGGCTATTTAGTCGCCCTCTGATAAAAAACAGTCAGCCGCACCGGTCCCGGGGCGTTCCGGCTCATTTTCGGACCCGGGGGGCTACTCGTCCGAGCTCGTCCACGCTGTAACGTCGGTTTCGTCCTTCAATTTTTTCGTGTCGTTCTTTATGGCATTCACGACACAATGAAACGAGGTTCGCCGGGTTCAGACTCACGTCCGGATCGTTTATGTTGTCCGGCGTGAGCGGCTCGACGTGATGAACCTCTTCCGCTGGCGTATAAAGTCCGCGCCGCAAACAGTCCACGCACAGACCACGGTCGCGGCTCCAGATATACGCGCGGGTCTTCTTCCACGCTTGGCTCTTGTAAAACTTCCGGGCGAACTCCTGCATACGAAAAAAGAACCGCCGGTTCTTTAACTGCCAATTCTTTAACCGTCAGTTCTTTAACCGTCAGCTCTTTACATAACAATAACAGAAAACCATTTGGACAATTTGGACACGATCAACTTTTTTCGAAATATCTCAAAATTTTTTTACGTGCCCGGTAGTAACTCGCGGTCCCGAATACCTCGCAGCTCGTCCTCTTCCAGTTGTACCCGAGTACGTAATGCCATCGAACTATTGACCGAATGTCCGCGTCTTCCACGCTATCGAGCCACGCTTCAATCTCCCGCACCGCGTGTTCCCATTCGTTCCGCTTCCGTCTTTGTTTGTCCTTTAGTTCCATAATACGCGCCACGGCTCGTTCTGTGGGCGCTGATGGCCCGGAACCTGTCCCGCCGGGTTCTCGTCCGTTCGGACTCTTTCGCACGTCGTACAGGGCTTTTATCTCGGCGTCCATTGATTTTATTTCAGCCATAAGCCCGCGATACTGTTCCAACGTTTCGATGGTCACGCGTCGTCCCCTTCCGGTCGGTCCGTCTCGTCGATAATGAAATGCCCGTCCCCGTATTTGAACGAACGCTCCCGCTCTACCATTTGCTCAATGTATTTATATTTCATCGTGATTTGTACGCCCTCGGCCTGAATGCTCAACGTTTCTCCGAGGTTGTCCGACGTGAAATGGACCAGCGCTTTTTCTTTCTTGAACAGTTCGGGTCCTTTTGTCTTCGATACAAGCGCATTGATTTTTCTTATTAAGGTCATTCGTTCTCCCTTCTAACCGCAAACGAACAATAGCCCTCCGGCCCCGGTTCAATTATCAGCGGGCACGGCGGATAGGTATCGGCATTAGCCGCGCAATCCTTACACCGTATCAGTTCGTGTTCTCGCATAAGCATTCCGCCTTCAACTTCGTTTGGCGATTCAACGCAAATGTACTCTTTCATTAGTCCACCCTCGGCTTTCCGAACGAGCAGTAACCGTCTCCGTCTTGCTCTCTAAGCATTGGACACGTTCCTGTGTGGTAATACTTACAAGCCCAACACCTAACAGCAGGCACGGCATGCACGGTCGGTTGTGCGTCTACGATTTGGTCGAACAGATTCTTTCGCTCGTCGTCTTCCCACCATTCGCGTCAATCAGTCTTTGCATTGTTTGCGCTCCTTTCGTTTTCTCTACTGGCGGTTTCCCTTTCGGCTGTGTCTCTGGTTGCCATCCCACGTTCTTTTCTCCTTTCCTTCTTCAAGTGCCGGCTCCAGTCCCGTTTAGGTTTACAGGACCGGCAGCCGGTTTTCTTTTTGCACTTCTCGCAAGGGTTCATGGTTTCCCCCTCTGGATCTGTTTCTTTACCTTTTCGATTTGTTCAGGCGTTGCTGGTTCTGGGTTCGGGTTCCTGATCGGTTCCGCGTTGTAATACTCGGGCAAGGCTTCGCTCCGGTTACGGGAGAAAAATTTCTTTTTAGTATTTTTCTTTACTTCTTTACTTCTTATATTCTTTATATTCTTCTCTTGTTGTTCAGGTAAGTGTTCAGGAAAGTGTTCACCTGTTTGTTCAGGTAAGTGTTCAGCGGCGTGCGGATTGCCGATTTCGCAATCTTGAAAAACCGCATAATTACGCACTTTTACGAGCGTTCCGTGGTGTGTCACCTGCCTGTCAATTTGCTTGCTGTTTTCGAGCTTGTCAAAACACCTTCTAATTGTGCTCACGGATAGCCCGCACCGGTCCGCGAATGCCTTATAACTCGTAATGAATGAACCCCGCGGAATGACCTCTCCGTGGTATCGATAGTCCTTCCAGTTCGCCGCAAGTAGGCAATGCACCCAAACTGTGACCATGCTCGGGTCGTCTATCCATTCCCACTCAAGCAAACGCCGCGATAACTTAATAAAGCCCGTACCGTTCCGCCTTTTTTCGCCGTCGTTCTTCATGTTCTCGGACCTCTTTCAAAACTTGTTTTTTTATAAGCCGGATTAATTCTTCCGGCGTTGTGTTCGGACAGATAACGGACAACGTTTCGGAATGCAGAAATTTTTCCGCCTGTAAAATCGTGCTTTCGATCTCGCTCGACTCTTTACCCATTGCGGCGGAAATGAGCGCTGCCTTGTAGTCCTTCACGACTTCGGCGACCCATGCGTCCGCGAACCGTATATAGTTCTCTATCGGCGCTTCCATGCGTTTTGGCATTAACTCCTGCGGGATCTGTGCTTGCCCTGAAAACGCGCCGGGAATTATGACAATAAGCCCAACGAACGCCGACGGGTAAACGTCGAGCACTTCCAGCTCATCGAACTTCGCATGGTAAGCACTCCGCATTGCGTCCAGCGTGTACAACCCCGCCCGGCCCGCATACAGGAACCCGGAGCCGTGTTCGGTTCCAATCTGGACAACCTGCCCGCGATGATCGGCGAGCCACTGTCGCAACGTATTAGAACGGAAGCTCGTCTCCATCGTCGTTCAGCTCCCCGGACATGTCCGCACCTGGGATTGTGTCCGTATATACTGCGGCGCCGTTGCTCGGGTAGTCCGCTTTCGGTTTGTGGGCGTGTAGCTTCTCCACTCGGTCCGCGTATATGTCCGTCGTGTAAACCTTGCGCCCGCTGTCCTTTTCATCGTACGAACCGGTGCGGATTTTGCCAGCGACTCCCACGACGTCGCCTTTATTGCAGTACTTGGACAGGAACTCCGCCGAGTGACGGAACGCAATGCACCGAATAAAGTCAGCTTCCTTTTCCGCCGTCTCCCTGTCTACCGCTACTGTGAACCGGACCATATGGTCCCCTTTGCCGGTTACCCTGAGTTCCGGGTCCGCTGTCAGTCTTCCCGTGATTGTGACGTTGTTCATTCTTCGCCCCCCTCTTCAATTTCAATTAGTACCGTTAAGCCCGGCCGGTCCCCGTACCGTTTTTCTACGTCCCGCAATTTGAAGACCTGCGCATCATCGGACCAGATAACGTTGTTACCGGCATCCTGTACGATTTTTAAAATGTTGTCTATGTCCGGTTTCCCTGGGTGTATCTCTCCCGCTGCCGCCTGGATCTGTTTTCGTTTCGTCCAGCTTTTCGGAATCGGAAACACGGCGCAAAGGCTCAACGTTACGGGCTCGGCGGTCGGCGTGTGTTCGGGGTATTTCTCCATAAACGCCAGCCGGATAAGGTTTTCATAGTTTGCCGTCTCCTTTGGCGTGTATGCCGTCCCGCTTGCCCGGCTGAAGCGTGGGCGCTGCTTGCCCATCGGCTTTCCCGGGATTGTGAATAAAAATGATTTCATTGTTTCTCCTGTTCCCCTAACGCCTTAATTAGTGCCCGTTCCTGGGGCGATAGTTTCCAGACGGTTTTCTGCCCGGTCTCGGGTTTTTCGTCCGCCTGCCGGTACGCTTCCGCCAATTCTGCGGCGGCTCTTTCGCTTATGAAGTAACCCCCCCCGAATATGGTTTTACTTTGGCGCTTTTGTTCTTCCAGCGCCCGCACGAACCGAACCCCGCCCCGTGGGACGTTGAATTCCACCCCGTAACGGCTTAAATAACCAATCTGGGCGGCCGTAATCACTTCCGGCGGGTATTCGTAAGCGGGAAGCGTTCTCGCGGCTGTATTGGCTTTATCTGCTGCCATAACAGCGGCCCGCAATTTCGGAACAGTCCGCACGGCGTACCGCCCGTCAAGATTTGTTACAAAGTCGGTGTTTACCTGCGCCCCGTTGTCGTATGTGATCGTACTGTTACAAATTAAGCGGGTAACGTCCGGCCTGCCCGCCGCAATGTTAAGGCATGTCAGATGCGGGGCGAATAACAGAAAAGGAACCCCCGCCCGCATGTACACCGTCACGATTTCGGAAATTAAACTAAATGGCGGATTATCCAACACCGTGTAGCCTTTTGGATACTGAGCCCGGATATAATCCCCGCCGGGATAGAACGGGCGGAGAATCTTTCCGGGGTCTATCCCGTATTCTTCGACCGTCCAGTCCCGGACCGCGTTGTATACGTTCTCCGGGGTATAACAGTCGTCGGTCGTTTTCTTCGGTTTGAACTTGTCAACGAACTTTTTATAATTGTCGTCGATGTCCTCGAAACCTATCTGACCGTCGAGTCTCATTCCGTGCCGCCTTTCTTTTTGATAAGCCGGGCCGCGTCGCGCTCTGTCAGCTCGTCTAGGGTCGTTATTCCGTAAAATTCGAGCATGGCCGGAAGATTTACCTTGTCGTCGGCTACCAACGCAAGAATGCGGATTTTCTGGGCTTCTGTGGCTTTCGGTTCCTGTGTTGCTTTCGGCTTCTCGTCCCGGACTCGTACCGCGTCCCAAACGTCCCCGAATGCGCGGACCTTTTCTGTCCCGATCTTGATCTTGTGGCCGACCCAATCGTCGAAATTAGGCGAACCAATAACGCGCGTAATTGTGTCGTTATTCGTCGAGTTGAGCACCATCGGTTTGTCGATTTCCTCAAACAGAACGCACATTTTGACCTCGCCGTTCTGGTTCTTCTCGTTCGCTACGTTGCGCTCCATAACGTCTTTGATTGTGAGCACCTTGTCCCCGTCGGCGAACGTCCAGCCGCCGATATAGTTCGAATTAAACGATTTATAATTCCGGTGTTTTGTCGTTGTCATTTCTCAATATTCCTCCGCGTACAATGTCTCCTCGATGTAGCCGGGCCATTCGTCGTTCTTCGCGCATTCTGCGTACTGATTCAGGATCCGGCGGAACTTGTTCTTCCCGGAAGCGATAAAGCCCCGGTCGCATATGTACAGGCGCACGGCGTACGGCGCGGTCTTCTCTTGAACGATGAACCCGAACCCGTACCGCTCCAGCTCTTCCGCTTCGATGCCGCTCGTATAGAATCCGACCTGGAAGTCGTACCCGAACCGGCGCGCGTCACGCTCGAACACTCCGTCCGCGCAGCTTGTCGTTGTTTTGTAGTCGTAAATTATGCGGTTCACGTTGTCGACGATATCCGCTTTGCATTTCAGCGGGACCCCGGTTTCGCTGTCCGTCCACAAGTAGGTCACCTCGTGTTCTCCGGCGCTCATTATGTCCGCGTAATACGGGTCCCGGAATAGTTCCGCACTCATTCCGGCGATTGTGTCGAACTCGTCCTCGCTTATCCATGTTTTGTCCGCGTTGGCTTCCGTGAATGCCCGGTAGTCCTCTTTCCCGGATTTCGTCCGCCGGTCAACGTTGGGAATAACTGCGAACTCGTCCCAGAACGTGTCACGCTCCAGCATGTATTTGTGAGCCGCCTGTCCGAACGATAAAGCCCGGGTCGGCTCTTCGTCGTGTTCCATGTGGTACTTGAAATGCATCGGCGTTGTGTTCATGAACCAAAGGTCCGAGCGCCTGAGCCCCGGAAGCGCGTTGTACTCTCTGTCGTTCATCTCTCTATCCTTTCCACGGTCACCCGGTGTTCCGGGAACTCCCGCTCCATTTCGAGCGCTTTTTCCGTGCTGTCAGTAGCCCCGTAAAACCACAAGATGCCGTCCGAAAGCGTCGCGACAATGTACCGCCGGTGCTCCGCATATTCCGGTACGTTTTTAACGTCAATTTTGCAAATCATAAGCCCTTCTCCAGTAGCTCGTCGGCCTTGTCTTCGGCTTCGCCCAGGAGCCGGTCAAGCTCGTTAAATTTGCGGGTCTTGATCTCGTCTTTTGCCTTGCTGATTAGCCGGCGCGCTTCGTAAATGCTGTCCAGAATGTCATATAATGCCGCCGTGAACGCTTCGTCCCGGTCGGCGGCTTCGTCCGGGTCCGGTTCGAACTCTGGGCTCCGGTCTGCGTCTCTCTGTTCTTTGATCTCGTCGAGGTTCATTTTTTTGTCGTTCCTTTCTTTTTCGCCGGTTCTTCCGGTGATTTTTTCTTCGGCTCGACTTTATGCCGTTCGTCATAGTCATTCCATAGCCCGTTCAGGCTTTCCCATATTGCGCCGCGTTCGCGTTTCATGTTTTCAATTAGTCGCTGAATTGCAACCGTGAGCGCGTTGTCCGTCTCTTTTAAGCTCTTGAGCTGGCTGTTCGTGTTGCTGATACCCAGGACCGCGTCGTCGATTTCCTTCCGTATGCGTTCCGTTTTAATTTCGACGGTTACAAGCGCACCCGCTACGCCCCCGATAAAGCCCAAAACAAGCGCGATGATAAACCCGGCGGCGTTCATGCGTTCTGCTCCCTTAACGCGTCCAGAATCGCTTCTTTCAGCGTCTCGCGGTACGTGTCGCGGTACTGCTCAACGAGAACCCGTGCGAATGTCTCGGCGGCGGTCTTGATGATCGCGCTCGGGATCTTTCCTTCCGGCGTTTCCGGCTTCTCTGCGAATGTTTCCGGCGTTTCCGCATTGATTACCATGTCGAGTAGGTCCGGCTGATAATCTTCCGGTTTAATTCCGTAGAATCTTTCGAGAATGATCGCGCCCCGCTTCGGGATTTCGTGCATTTTAGCAACACATGCTAGGTAGCCGCGTTCGTATCCCATCTGCCCTGAAGCTTCGGATGCGTTCAGGCCGCGCTCCTGTAAAGCGGCATAAAGTTTTTCTTTTGAAACTGGGTATTTCTCCATTTTTTGTCTCATCTTGTTTTCCTTTCCCTTAAAGGACATAGACAACGACAAGAATCAGAACGGCGGATGCAAGCGTACCTCCGAGCATGGCGAGCCACGCGTACCGGTAGAACTCTTCGAACGTGTCAAGGGTATAATCAAACAGGGGTTCCCGTTTATAATGCTTGCGGGCATTGTGATTCTTTGTCATAATTTCCAATCCTTTCAATTTTGACCGGCTCGTCCGGTCCTTTTTTTACTTCGTCGACAACGTAAGCGATAAACAATTCAAAATCTGAAACAGTTCCGCCCCCTTTCCAGTCAACGCCGTGTTGACACTGAGCGCAAAAAAATAAGGCTATTCGACCGCGATATTGTCGATCGGAACGCCGGTCGCCTTCGATAGCTTCTGGACGTCCTTTGCGGTCATGCTCACTCTTCCGCACGCTACGAACTTCAGATGGTTGTACCCGATGCCCGCGTGCTCGGCAAGTTCCCGAACGGTCCAGCCCTTCATGGCGGCTAATGCTTTAACGTTCAATTTTACGTTTTCCACGTTTTCCTCCCCTTTCTCGGTTTCCTAATTTGTCCACCGGACCGGAATTTCTTCCGGTTTCGTCGCCTTGCAGCGGTACTCGTCAGCGGTGTTTTATTTGCCTATAACGTCGATATTCGGCATCAGGTTCTTTTCGGCGTATTTGCGCGCCGCTTCTGCCGTTCTGAACTCGCGGGTGTATGTTCTTCCGTTCGGCTTTGTGATTTTCCAGCCGGAACCCGCGCTCCAGACGGTCCATCCGGCGCGTTCATATTCGCCGGCGATTCCTTTTCCGCTCTTGTTGTATGTCCAACCCATCTTTTTTCTCCCTTGCCGTTCCTCGGCTTATCCTGTCAACGTTGTGTTGACGTTTTCATTATATCAACGCTGTGTTGACTGTCAACACTTTGTTGATATTTTTTTCAACTTTTTGTATACTGCAATTAGTAAAGGGAAAAACAAACCATGACAGATAATTTTGATAAAGAACTCGGCGAAACTCTCCGCCGTGTACGTGAGGAAAAAGGTATTTCCGCCGCCCTGATCGCGGAACGGATGAACGTTACAAAACAGGCCGTTAGTTTATGGGAAAAAGGCGAGCGCTCTTTGCGGGCTGTTACGGTCCGGGACTATTGCGCCGTCCTGGGTGTGTCCATGCAATACGTATATGACAGAATGGAGAGCGGGAAATGACCAACGCCGTTATATATGCCCGGTACTCGTCCAGCGGTCAGCGTGAGGAGTCGATAAAAGGTCAGCTTCGCGAGTGCAATTCGTACGCAAAACGAAACGGGTTCACGGTCATAAAAGAATACACGGACAGCGCGCTCTCTGGAACCAATGACAAGCGCCCCGCATTCCAGCGAATGATCGCCGACGCAAAATCCGGGTCGTTCTCCGTCGTCATTGTTTGGAAGCTCGATAGGTTCGCCCGGAACCGTTACGACGCCGCCATGTACCGGAACGAATTAAAAAAAGCCGGGGTCCGCATTGTATCCGCTATGGAGAATATTTCGGAAAGCCCCGAAGGCATCATTCTTGAAGGTTTGATGGAATCACTCGCGGAGTACTATTCCGCGAACCTGTCCGAAAACATAAAACGCGGCATTTATGATTCCGCACTCGAACGGAAGAAAACGACCCGCATTCTCGGATACCGTCGCGGGCCCGATGGCAAATACGAAATTGACCCCGTTTCCGGTCCGATCGTGCGTCGGGCTTTTGAAGAATACGCCGCCGGAAAGTCTATGCCGGAAATAGTCGAGGGTCTCAACGCCGACGGGCTCCGGACCAAAGACGGAACGCCGTTTAAACGAAACACGCTCCGGACCGTTCTTCGAAACGAAAAATATAAAGGCGTTTACAGATACAGAGATATAGTTGATCCGCACGGCATCCCGGCTATTGTCTCGCCAGATCTCTTCGACAAGGTACAAAAGGAACTCGCGAACCGCGCGAAAAATTACACAAAACGCAAAACGAAAACCGGGGCGACCTATCTCTTAACCGGGAAGCTCTTCTGCGGTCACTGTCTCGCCCCTATGGCCGGCGATTCCGCCCGCTCACGGTCCGGTGAGGTCTATCACTGGTACACGTGCCCGCACAACCGTTACAACCCGAAAACGTGCACAAAAAAGCGCGTGCCGAAAGATTGGCTGGAAGCTGAGGTTCTTCGCATTCTTAATACGGAAATTTTGACCGATGAGTTCATAGAACACGCCGCCGACGCGGCGGTCGAATACGAAAAGCATTTTGATAATAATTCTGAGCTCGACGGACTCCGCCTGGAATTAAAACAAACCGAAAACAAAATCCGGAACGTGTCCGCCGCGATTGCCACCGGGGTTATAACGAAAACGCTCCCGGAAATGCTGGCGGAACTGGAAAAGCAACGCGAACAAATCGAAACCGCGATTGTTAAAAAGTCCGCCGGCGTTCATGAGTTCAGCCGGGACGCGATCGTTGCTTATCTCCACGAATTAAAAGCCCTGAGCCATAAAGACGCCGGCTCGCAGCGGCATTTAATAAACGCGTGCATAAAATCCATTTATGTTTTCGATACCGACGACCCCGACTCCCTGCGGCTGGTCATTAACATGAATTATTTCGACAATGACGCGGAAATAAACCACGAGGAGATTGTTCGGATTGTGTCCTCGCCACTCCACTTTGCAGTAACTTCACGAACCACGGTACACGGGCGCCGCCTGTTACTCGTTCGAACAATAAAAAAGCCCGCCGTGCTGATGGGATAACACGACGGACTCGGCCGCACGATTGCGACCCCGAAATAATAAGGCAATAACAGTATAACAAAAAAGCGCCCGGCTGAGTGTGACCGGGCGTTCTTCATTTCCGGGCGGAGGATTGTTCCCGGAATGGATTTATAAAAAATTTCCCTCTTTCATGCACTCACGATAAACGCGCTCTATATTCTCAATAGCCAGCGCGGCTTTACCGTTCCGGAAGTCGGGGTTCTTGCGGCAGTAACTTTCGTATGCGTTGACGTCCTCGAGAACGTCGTCGAAATACTCGCGCGAATGTTTCACGTGATTATATATTTCGTCGTTCGTGCGCAATATTCGCCGGCGTGCGCTCTTGATCTCTTTCAGCTCGTCGGCTTCTTTCAGTTCGGAAAACTCTACGCGGATTTTCTTCACCTCGGCTTTGATCTCTTTGTTGCCCTGATTGCTTATCCATTGCCAAAACCCCGCGGAACCGAAAATGGCGACAATGACGGACACAAACCCGCCGATGATAATGTTCGGGTCGATTGTCATTTTCCGCCCCCGTTCTGAGCTTTCCCGGTCTGGTACCCAAAGAAAAACAAAATCACGATTTTAAAAATTTCTTGGAAAAATTCTGGGATTTCGTACTGGTTCACGACAAGATACGCAAGAACGCCGGTCAAAACCAACGTCAAAATACTTTTCACTGATAAAAGCGCCGCGATTCTTTCCGAAATAATGCTCGTTTTTGGTTCTGGGTCGGTCCAGCCCTGTTCCGGTTCGATAATGGTCACGTTTTCCGGCGTTTCCTGGGGTTTTATTTCTGGCATGGTTTGTTCCTCGTCTTTCTCTGTTTCGGGCTCTGTGGGCTCGGATTCGGGCTTGTATGGCTTTTTGCTGATGATCGCGAACGCGGACGGAACTTTGCGCGGTGTCGTTCGCACGTATTCGAACGTCCCGGCATTGTTTACGCGTCCGAACTGAGCCGAGTCGCCCCCGTCGAAAAACTGAATTGACTCCAGCTCCGGAAGCGTCCGGAAGTCTTCGGCGATTTCCTTCGGCGTCCGGTCCTCGAGTGCAATTCCGGCAATGTATCGGCCGTCTGTCGTCCTGATCGCGAACGAAAACCGGCTGCGGGTATTCAAATATCCGCTGCCTTTGTCTCCGTTTCGCTCAATCATTCGCGCGTATTGATAGTTCCCGGTCTTCGGGTACACAACCGACGGCGATGCGACGTTGTGGGCCGGGTCAATCTTAATGCCCGTACAGTCCCCGAACGCGCCGGTCTCATAGTCAAAATATAAGGTCGTATTCTGGTTCGGAAGCTGTCGCCAGACGTCGTTCAGCGGCGCGGAAATGTCGCCATAAGTCGTCCCGAACGGGTCCGGGTTCTTTGCGTCTTCCGTCTTTGGCTCATTGTTGAAAAAGTTCGCACCGGTAACTTTTGCCATGACCCACGCGTCCGCGTTTAGATCCTGAATGCGGTCGAGCTTGTTCAGCCCTGCGGACAGTACGGCGGGCACTTCGTTTTCGCTCTGTCGATATAACGAGTATTTGTGCCCGTTGATCGTCTGATCGGAAGCGCCGACCGGGATTTTTGTTTCCACGATATACGGGTTATATATGAACCCTTGGAAGCTCTGGCCGTTGATCGCGTACGGCTTGGTCCTCGTGTGCCGGTACCATCGCGTGCCGCCATAATTGGAGCCGGTTGTGATAACGCTCCCGTCCGGGTTTACCTGCTCGACGAACTCAACGTGGCCGCGTCCGTCTTCGCCGTAATGCGTCTGCCCTTTTCTCCAGCACATGACCGCACCCGGCTTTGGTTTCTGTCCTCGCCGGTATCCGTCTTTGTATTCCCACCAATTTTCCGCGTCTCCTGCGGACAGATTGCACGCGGTAACGTTTGCGGCTTCCATAAAACGTCCGTACGCATACCCGACGCAATTCGGAAGAACTGAAAACCCGGAAATTTTAATGCAACGGTTATACCCACCGCCGGCTACGTTCAAATAAAATTTATTATTCGTTTCTGGCGCGTTGTATCTCTGTATCATTGGCCAGCCCCTTTCTATTAAAAAAACCGGGTTTCCCCGGCTCGTTTATTCTGTCGTCTCTGTTTCCGGCTCTTTCGGGTGCTTATAGCATTTACTTTCCAGCGCGAAACCTTCATCCGTGAAAAGCATCGCCGAATGCACCGGAAGCGTCGAAACTGCGGCGGCCGATAAAATCGCATGGTACTTCGCCTCGGCTTTGTTTCGATCGTCGAACGCGTAGGTCGGGTTCTGAACCGCTCCGCCTTCGTACGTCTGGATCTCTGTTACTAAATATTTAGGCATTTTTGTTTTTCTCCTTTCGTTTTAAAAACGCGCTTACCTTTTGCGCGTTTTAGTTATGTTTTTGTTTACGTTTTTACTGCATTAAATGCTGATTTAACGTATTTGACTTTAACTAAACGTTATAGTTCCGACAATTTCAGCAACGCAAACAGTTCCGCCCGTATATGAACGGGATAGTGGGAATGAGAAACTAACA
>OCVV011267096.1_pt1 | contig 24755 bp, 20 predicted proteins | sample 1539721 | NCBI WGS metagenome assembly OCVV01 (sample SAMN02144230, study PRJEB22623) | gut metagenome | biome: sheep rumen | host: Ovis aries | place: New Zealand
CCTTTGTGAATGCCATAATGTTTACACCGTGCTGACCGAGTGCCGGACCAACCGGGGGAGCAGGAGTTGCCTTTCCTGCCGGGATCTGAAGCTTGATATAGCCTACTACCTTCTGTGCCATTATTTGCACCTCCATAATTAAGTGGTAAGGCGAGCGTTAAAGCTCTCCCACGTTTTTGGAAGCGTATATTTCTGCGTATTAACGCCTTGCTTCCAATGCGAATGACTGCCTTTTCTCAGCTTAGCCCTCTGTTTTGATCTGTGTAAGCGGAAGCGATACCGTAGTCTCTCTTCCGAACATTGATACCCTGACATCTGCTGTCTGAGCTTCCATATCGAGGCTGTCAACTGTACCTGTAAAGCCCTCAAACGAGCCTGCTGTAACAGTAACAGTATCACCGATCTTGAAGCTGACCTCAACAACTGCCGACTTCTTAGCCTCTACTCCGAGTGCCGCTACCTCTCTGTCAGAAAGGGGAACGGGCTTCGATGCAGGACCTACAAAGCCTGTAACGCCTCTGGTGTTCCTTACGATATACCATGAGTCGTCTGTCAGTATCATCTTAACGAGTACATAGCTTGGAAAAAGCTTTTTTTCAACCTCAGTCGTCTTATTGTCCTTGACCTCAGTTACCAGCTCAACCGGTATCCTGACCTCAGGGATAAGCTCCTGAAGCTTACGGTTCTCTACGACCTTCTCAATATTCTGCTTTACCTTGTTCTCATAGCCCGAGTAGGTATGAACGACATACCATTTTGCTTCTTCTGCCATTGTTTATCCTACCTCCGTAATATTGATGCGTCCGAAAACCCTTACTGCTTACGCACCGATCTTTAAGATCGCCTGTATAGCAGCTCCGAGACCTGAGTCTACTCCGAACAGAAACAGCGCCATTACCGCCATTACCGTCAGTACAACTCCCGTATTGTTGACGACCTGCTTTCTTGTCGGCCATACGACCTTCTTCATTTCAGCTCTCAACTCACGGAACCATTTTCTTATTCCGCCCTTTTTCTTCCTTTCGGGAGTCTTCTTCGAGGTTTTTGCGTCATTGTCCTTCTTAGCCATGTGCGCACCTCTCAGCCTTACTTGGTCTCTTTGTGAAGAGTGTGTTTCTTACAGAACTTGCAATACTTCTTCATTTCAAGTCTGTCAGGATCATTCTTCTTGTTCTTCTTGGTGTTGTAGTTTCTCTGCTTACACTCTGTACAAGCAAGTGTAATCTTTACTCTCATTTCGGCACCTCCTGACGAAATTTATACCCCGCAAGAACACACGGGATACGTCTGCCTCCCTCTGACCTCCGCAAAGCGGAACTGAGGTAACTTATGATTTTCCGCACCCTCTCCCCGAGCCGTAAGCACCCGAAAAAAGAGCACAAAAAAATAGACCTCACAAAGAGGTATAGTAATTATAGCACACTCCGCCCCATTTGTCAAGTCCTGTCCGTGTTTTTTCCTTTTTTAACAGCCCCGACACAATTTCGGAGCGCTCTCTTTTATATAGTATACAAAACCCAAGCCGTTTTGTCAAGCTTTCGCTGCTTGTAAACGTTTGCAAAATATCTAAAAATCCCTTTTCATTTTTGAGACTTATGCATATTGCAAAAATGTATAATATATGTTAATATATTAATGTATGTATAAACAGGAGGTAAATATCATCTATGAGTGTTACTATAAAAGACGTAGCAAAAGAGGCAGGAGTTTCCGTTGCAACTGTATCAAGGGTCCTTAACGGAAGCTGCAATGTGTCCGATGAGTCTGCGCAGAGGGTAAATGATGCTGTTGAAAAGCTCAGATACTCTCCGAACTTCCTCGGCAGGAACCTGAGAAAGCGTGAAACCAACGTTATCCTGGTTATTATGCCGACCTCGGAGCATTCGCTTTATTCAAAGATAATCATGGGTATGCAGAAGTATGCCGAAAAGATCGGCTATGATATAATTTCCGCAGTTACGGGCTCGGCAAGCACAGTCGAGGCAAGGCAGATGACCATGCTTTTTAACCGCACTGTTGACGGAGTGGTGCTGCTCGGAACGCAGTATGATGCAGAGGAGCTCAACAAGCTTGCGCAGAACTATGATATAGCTCTCTGCTGCGAGGGTGTTGACGGTGCCAATGTGCTGACGGTCGCTGTTGACGATGAGCAGGGCGCTTACGATGCGGTAACTGCTCTGATAAGAAAGGGTCACAAGAGGATAGGCTTTGTCGGGATAGACAGCAAGACTGCGATCTCAGCTATTGACCGTGAGAACGGCTACAAGAGAGCCCTCGCAGAGCACGGTATCGCCGAGAGCGAGGAGCTTATCTACAGAGAAAACTACGAATATGACTGCGGCGGACGTGCTGCCGAGTACTTTGCAGGACTTGAAAACAGACCAACGGCAATTTTTGCAGTATCGGATCTGCTGGCTATATCGGTAATAAACAAGCTGCATGAATTGGGTATCGAAGCAGGACAGGACATAGGTGTTATCGGGTTTGACAACATTACCATGTGCGAGATGATGAGGCCTAAGATCTCTACAGTTGAGCAGCCCTGTGAGAAAATGGGAGAGCTGGTCATCACTAAGCTTATTGAGAATATTCACTCCGAGCATAAGGACACAAAGTATTACACTGTTAAGCACAGAGTAATACTCAGAGAGTCTACGGGAGACTGATAATAAAAATTATTAACAAAAACACAAGAGCAGGATTGTGAAAGGTCAACAAAAAGAGATACAAGTCGGAAAAAGGTATCGGCGGATTGTTGACATCGTTTACATTAAGTGATATACTTTGCTAGTGGAAATTATTTTTTCTTTTTTATTAAAAGGAGGTTATTATTATGAAAAACTACAAGCGCATTGCAGCGGGTATGCTTGCGGTAGTTGCAGCTTTCTCGGCTGCTGCCTGCGGAAGCTCAAGCTCCAGCAGCTCAAGCTCCTCTTACGTTGACAAGGTTGAGGTAAAGAAGTCTGCTGACATCACAAAGATACCCGACGGTGCCGACGGCGAGCTCGAGTGGTTCTCGTACTTCGACATCAACCCGACAAGAGCTGACCCCGAGAAGAGAACCGACCTTACTCTGTTTGAGCAGAACGGCGGTAAGATCAAGTATTCGAGAACAGGCTCTATGGAGAAATATGACAAGCTCGCAGCAAGACTGCTGGCTAACGATCCGCCCGATATGTTCTGGTATGAGATGAAGATGACATTCCCTGCCAACTGTATCAAGGATATGTTCCAGCCTGTTGATTCTATCGTTGATTTTGACAGCCCGATGTGGAGCGATGTAAAGGACGTTGCAGAGAACTTCACACTCAAGGGCGAGCACTATGTTGCTCCTATCAACTTCCTGCCGAACTCTATCATTACTTATGATACCGATATGATAGAGGCTAACGGTCTTGATGACCCGTATGAGCTTTATCAGGACGGCAAGTGGGACTGGAACACATGGTATGAGATGATGGAGGAATACGTTCAGGGCGCTGAGGGCGACGAGGAGCGTTGGGGCGTAAACGGCTGGTTTGCACCGTTCATCTTCCAGTCTACAGGTAAGACACTTATCAAGTATGACGCTGAAAAGGACGAGTATGTATCAAATCTTGACGACCCTGACTTTGTAAGAGCTACAGACCTTCTTTATGACATTCAGAAGAACGGTATGTACTATGCTGAGTGGGTAGGTCAGGCAGGAGATGCGTTCAAGAAGAACGTTCTGTTCTACGCTATGGGACCGTGGGCATCGTTCGGCACTCACTCTCCTAAAGAGGGCGAGAACTGGGCAAGCGTGCCGATCCCGAAGGATCCTAACTCCGACACACTTTACACCACAGTTGATATGAACGCATATATGTGGGTAAAGGGCTCTGAGAAGAAGGACGCTATGAAGTGCTGGCTTGAGTGTGCTAAGATAGTTTACACTCAGGACGAGTACATTCAGACAGAGCGTGACAAGTTCTTTGTAAACAATCCTACATGGACAGACCAGATGTATGATGTAGCTTATGTTGAGCCTCTGTCCGACAAGTACGTTAAGCTCTTTGACCCGGGCTACGGTATCTCGACTATACTTTCCGATGACGATGCCGCTACCAATGACACCAAGGAAGCTGTTATCCCGTATCTCTACACATCAGTTATGAAGACTAACGAGTCGGGTGCTCAGTATACATGGGCACAGCTGAAGGAAGAATATAAGCCTACAGTTGAATCCGAGCTCAAGACCTTTAACGAGGCTTACAAGAAGTTCGTACAGTAATATGAGCAATATAAAATGTCCGAGACGAGATCTCGGACATTTTTTTGTTATAAATTCAGCGATGAAGACTTCGGCGAGGGGTCAGCCTTATAAACCTCAAGCTGCTCGTTCAGAACCTTTATGAGCTCCTCGTAGCCCTCTTTTGAGTACTCAAACTCCTCAGTAAAAACAAAGCTCTCAACGTTTTCAATGCTCTGCGTTCCGTACCAGATGCGAAGCCTCATTGTTTTATCGCCCTCTTCAGGCTTGTTTACATCTATCTTGTAGCTGAAATTCGTGAACATACTCCCTACCCATACGTTTCCCTGACTATAGAAAACAAAGGTCGGAAGATCAAAATATCCGTGAAGCATAGTGCCCCTCCTTTTGTGTTGCTGTCTATTAGTATAACACATCGGGAGCGATTTTTCAAGCCCCGCATATACAGAAAAGTCCGCACCGAAGTGCGGACTTTTTTTACCATGTGTTATTGTAGCTAGGATCATAGGTGCTGTTGTAAGCGTAGAAATCGCCCGTTTCGTTCTGATACTCCTCGATAGCTTCCTCAACTGTGGAGCAGTCTCCGTAAACTACCTTCTGGATTATTGCGGCATTCGCATTATAGTTGAACAGGAGAACGTCCATGTTATCAACTATCTGTCCCGAGTAATAGCCGTCGGCAGGTATTCTGACCTCCTGAATGTCGTAATCCATATAGTCAAACACATCAAGCAGGAGCGATGCTATCTCCCCGTCTGTCAGGTCTGTGTGAACGTTCGGAAGCACATCATTGAGAAGTGAATCTATCTGGAGAAGGCTCAGATTCTTAGACTCTGAAATAATCTCCTTGATTACCTTTCTCTGTCTCTCGGTTCTCTCCCAGTCGGAGTTGCCGACATATCTCAGTCTCGCATAAGCAAGCGCCTGATTGCCGTTCAGATGAAGATCTCCGCCCTCCCAGAGCCAGTCAGTCTCTCTGTCATTGCCGAGGTACTTATTCTGCTCTGCCATCGGGTCATGCATACCTATAGCCTCATCATCGGTAACTGTCATATCAAGACCGCCGAGAGCCTCAACTACAGTAATGAACTCCTTGAAGCTTACCCTTACATACCTGTCTATCTCTATCTTGAAATAGTCCTCTATGCACTGCTCAAGGTACTCACAACCGCCTGCATGATATGCCGCATTGATTCTGTAGCTGTAGTTATACTCACTCATGTAGATGTACATATCTCTCATCAGCGAGGTCATAGTAATCGTCTTCTGCTCGTTGTTGAGAGAGATGATTATCATAACATCGGTGTTGCCTCGCTCTTCCTCGGCCGTATCTCTGAGGTCCTCACCTATCAGAAGGATATTCGTTACATTCTCATCGGATATTTTGGTAGAGTTCCTTTTCAGATAAGCCTTGAGCTCGTCTTCCTGAGACTTTTTATCAAAGGTATCCGACTCATCTCTGAACTCACTTGAATTAAGTGTAGGCTTGTTGTAGTTTTTAGCCTCGCTTGTATTCCTGTCGAGAAGACCCGTATAATGGAAAAACATATAAATGATAAAGCCCAGCAGAAGGAAGAAAATAATAAAGATGATCGCAATAGCAACTCCTGTTTTCTTCTTGGCGCTCCAGCCCTTTTTCTTAGACTTTACATTCAGCGGTGAGCTCTCGGACATCAATTCTCCCGAGTTCTTCAAGGTTCTTTCCTTGCCGGGAACAGGGCTTACCGAAGAGCTTCTCTTCCCTGCTGCCGTTCTCGGCGGCGGAGGTGCTTTTCTCGGGTCACTTCCTGCCTTCCCCGAAGGTCTCTGACCGTTGGGTCTCTGCGCAGAAGAACGCACAGGGCTGCCCTTTGCAGGCCTCTGACCATTTGCGGGTCTCTGACCGTTTGCAGGTCTCTGCGCATTAGGAGGGCGCTTAGCACCTGCAGGCTTCTGCTGTACCTGTTCTCCCGAAGGCTTAACAGGCTTGCGCTTCACAGCTTCCTGAGCAGGCTCTTTATTCAGACCCTCTATCGCTGAATCGTCCCAAACCTTTCCTTCAGGTTCAGCATGACCCTGTTCGAGTATCTTCTTATTCTCAATAGCATTTGAGATAAGCGATGTAAGCTCAGGACCGTTATCTGTATTCGGTTTATGATTATTATTATCGCTCATAAAGTAATAACCTCACAAATGCCCTTGCGGACAGTAAAAATCAAAACAAAGCCCCTGAGGGCACAAAATACCAATAAACATTATATACTATTTACTCTCAAATTACAACGGCAAAAATAACGAATTTCTCTCAAGTTTTGCTGATTTTTTTATCTAAACAAATAAGAAACAGCATATTTTTCCCAAAAAGCACGGAATTATGCTGTCAAAAAGACCAATTGTCCTGAAAATTACCCACAAAATTCCCTCTCCGAGCTGTATCTGAAGCGCTCGGACAATTCGTTTTTCCATAGTCCGACATAGAGATCCTGAGACTATATTGCCAATATAAAACGCTTAAATGATACAAATTTTGTAGCTTTTCGACTTTACTTTTTTTCAAACCTGTGCTATAATATTATGATAGTATATTATGGATTATCATACCCGAAAGGCAGGATAAATATGAGTAAGATCTATGATCTCGGTATAGACGTAGGCTCGACCACTGTCAAAACCGTGATTCTCGAAGACGGAGAGTTCATCTACAACAAGTACGAGAGGCATTTCTCAAAAGTGCGTGAAACCGTGGCTGAACAGCTCCGTGAGATACAGAAGCTCTATCCCGAGGACAAGTTCAGGATAGCTATTACAGGCTCGGCAGGGCTGGGTATTGCACAGGCAAGCGGAATAGATTTTGTGCAGGAGGTATTCTCTGCATTTATCGCTGTAAACAAGCGTTATCCGAAAGCTGACGTTGTAGTTGAGCTCGGCGGTGAGGACGCTAAGATCATCTTTCTCACAGGCGGAGTTGAGCAGAGAATGAACGGCTCATGCGCAGGCGGCACGGGCGCTTTCATCGACCAGATGGCAGGTCTGCTCGGCGTTGACCCCGATGAGATGAACGAGCTTGCTCTCAAGGCTCAGAAGCTTTATCCTATAGCTTCAAGGTGCGGAGTTTTCGCAAAGTCCGACATTCAGCCGCTGCTCAATCAGGGTGCTAAGAAAGAGGATATATCTGCATCTATTTTTCAGGCAGTAGTTGACCAGACTGTTTCAGGTCTTGCTCAGGGAAGAAAGATAGGCGGACAGGTACTCTTCCTCGGAGGTCCTCTTACATATCTGAGTGCGCTCAGAAAAGCCTTCAGAACTACTCTTGACCTGACGGAGGAGAATGCTATCCTGCCGGAGAACTCATCGTGCTATATGGCCTTCGGTGCGGCTCTCCATGCTGACACGCTTGCAGAGGAAATGACTATCGACGAGGCGCTCGAAAAGATAGTAAATGCTAAAACAAATGATAATATCGTCATTGGAAAAAGGCTTTTCAATGACAGGCAGGAATACAATGACTTTGTAAAGAGACACATGAAGTCTGACCTCAGATATGAGGATATAAGGGAATATGAAGGCGACGCTTACCTTGGAATAGATGCAGGCTCAACCACTACAAAGCTTGTACTTATCACCCCCGACGGAAAGCTTCTTTATCAGCACTATTGCTCAAACAGAGGTCAGCCCCTTGATATTATTGCCGATAAGCTTAAAGAAATATACAGCCTTGCAAACCCTAAGCTCAGGATAAAGGCATCTGCTGTTACGGGCTACGGCGAGGAGCTTATTAAGGCAGGTCTCGGAGTTGACTACGGAATAGTTGAGACTGTTGCTCACTATAAGGCAGCGGCTTACTTCTGCCCCGATGTTGACTTTATTATCGACATAGGTGGTCAGGATATAAAGTGCTTTAAGATCAAGCAGAACGCTATCGACTCTATCATGCTTAACGAGGCCTGTTCCTCGGGCTGCGGCTCATTTATCCAGACCTTTGCAGGCGCTATGGGCTACGATATTGCAGAGTTTGCAAGACTGGGTCTTTTTGCAGAAGCACCCGTTGAGCTTGGTTCAAGATGTACGGTATTTATGAACTCATCTGTAAAGCAGGCTCAGAAGGACGGAGCATCTGTTGAGGATATTTCGGCAGGGCTTTCATCATCTATCATAAAGAATGCTGTTTATAAGGTTATAAGAGCAAAGTCGATAGACGAGCTTGGTAAAAATATAGTCGTTCAGGGAGGCACCTTCCTTAATGACGCTGTGCTTCGCTCATTTGAGCAGGAGCTCGGAAGAAACGTTATCAGGCCTGCTATCGCAGGGCTTATGGGTGCTTTCGGCTGTGCGCTGTTTGCAAAGGAAAAATCAAAAAACAGCGATGAGCCCTCGGGAGTGCTCATTCAGCAGCAGCTTGAGGAGTTCTCCTACAAGTCATCGGCTGTTACCTGCGGCGGCTGCGGCGCTCACTGCAACCTGACTATAATCCGCTTCAATGACGGACACCGCTTCACCTCGGGCAACAGGTGCGAAAAGGGCGCAGGCATAAAGCTCACCGACAGGACAGAGAATCTTGTAGAGTATAAATATAAGAAGATACTCTCCTACGCTGACAGAAAGCCTGCTGATCCGAGAGCAAGAGTAGGGCTGCCGCTGGCACTCTCATATTATGACCTTATGCCGTACTTTGCAACACTGCTTACAGAGCTCGGCTTTGAGGTTGTGCTCTCGGAGGAATCTACAAGAGCCACATATTACAAGGGTCAGCAGACTATCCCATCGGATACTGTATGCTATCCTGCAAAGCTTGCTCACGGTCATATTGAGAGCCTGCTTGAAAAGAATGTTGACTTTATCTTCTACCCCTGCATGAGCTACAATATGGACGAGGGACAGTCGGACAATCACTATAACTGCCCTGTAGTTGCATACTATCCGGAGCTTTTACAGGCAAACAATGACAAGCTGAATGACGATAACTTCATAGCGCCGTACCTTGACATCAACCGCAAGAATCATGTGGCTAAGACAGTTGCAAAGGCGCTCTCGAAATACGGCGTCACTAAGGCCGAGGTACACGCAGTTCTTAACAAGGCTTACTCCGAGCAGTTCAGATACCGCCGTGACATTGAGGCAAAGGCAGCTCAGATAATTGAGGAGGCAAGGCGCAAGGGCGAGCAGATAGTAGTCCTTGCAGGAAGGCCTTACCACATTGACCCCGAGATAAATCACGGTATACACAAGCTGATAGCATCACTGGGCTTTGCAGTTATAACGGAGGACAGCGTATCGAACCTTGTTGATACGCCTGCACTTGATGTCCTCAACCAGTGGACATACCATTCAAGACTTTACAGAGCAGCTCAGTACGTATGCCGCCACGATGATATGCAGCTTGTACAGCTTGTATCATTCGGCTGCGGAATTGACGCTATCACTACCGATGAGGTCAGGGCTATCCTCGAAGAGAAGGGCAAGCTATACACTCAGCTTAAAATTGACGAGATCACAAACCTCGGTGCTGCTAAGATAAGGCTGAGATCTCTTGCGGCTGCCCTCGAAGAGAAGCAGAGCCGCAAGGAAGCTGAGGAAGAGAAAGAAGGTGTTGCAGTATGAGCAGCAAAATGACAGATGCGGAGCTCGCCAGAAAGAACATAGGCGGCTCGGACAGAGTTTACAAAACTGTATTCACAAAAGAAATGAAGGAAAAGGGCTACACTATCCTTATCCCCGATATGCTGCCGATACACTTCAAGCTTATAATCAAGATATATGAGAAGTACGGCTACAAAATGGAGCTTCTGCAGAACACCTCACGAAATGTTATAGATGAGGGTCTTAAAAACACTCATAATGATACCTGCTATCCTGCACTCCTTGTTATAGGTCAGTTTATGGATGCTCTCGACAGCGGAAAGTATGACGTTGACAGAACTGCACTTATCATGTCACAGACGGGCGGCGGCTGCAGAGCCTCAAACTATATACACCTGATAAGAAAGGCTATTGCATCGAAATATCCGCAGGTACCTGTTATATCTCTTAATTTCAGCGGTCTGGAGAAAAACCCAGCCTTCCCGATGACACCCGGCATCGCACTGAGGCTTATCTATGCGGTGCTTTACGGCGATATGCTTATGCTCCTTTACAACCAGTGCAAGCCCTACGAGCTCAAAAAGGGTCAGACCGATGAGCTTCTTGCACGCTGGCAGCACAGGCTCGGAAAGCTTTTTGAGACTAAGAGCAGATACATGGCTACAAAGAGCATTTATCTTGCTATGCTCAGAGATTTCAGCGCTATCCCGAGGTCTAAGGAGAAAAAGCCGAAGGTCGGCATAGTGGGCGAGATATATGTTAAGTACTCCCCTCTTGCGAACAATGACCTGAACAACTTCCTGCTTGAGGAGGGCTGTGAGCCGAATGTCCCGGGACTTCTGGACTTCGTGCTCTACTGCGCATCGGATTCTGTCAATGACGGCTACCTCTATGACAACAAGGGCAAGGACTTTGTGCTCTTCGGAATAGGCTACGATGTGCTTTACAAGTTCCAGAAGCAGCAGATAAAGATCATTAAAGAGAATTCCGATTTCCAGCCGCCTCATGACTTTGAGCACCTGAGAAAATGCGCTGACAAGTACATGAATCAGGGTGTTAAAATGGGCGAGGGCTGGCTCATCACGGCTGAAATGGCGGCTCTTGCGGAGACAGGTACAAAGAACATCATCTGCACTCAGCCATTCGGCTGCCTGCCGAACCACATAGTTGCAAAGGGAATGTCAAGGCGAATTAAGGAAGCCTATCCCGACGCAAATATTGTCGCTATTGACTATGACCCGGGTGCTACAAAAGTAAATCAGGAAAACCGTATAAAGCTTATGCTGGCTAATGCAGTTATAGAGTAAAAAAGAAGGAGCTGTTTTTCAGCTCCTTTTTCTCTTATACAAACAAAAAAAACGCCCGCAGTTACCTGCGGGCGGCCAGAGCTGCTAACCAGATTCGAACTGGTGACCTCATCCTTACCAAGGATGTGCTCTACCACCTGAGCCATAGCAGCATTGATCTTTCAATCAACTTGTATATTATACAGCATTTTGATTTGAAAGTCAAGGGCTTTTACAAAATCTTTACATTATCAGCCGCCCGATCTCCTCGGACGGCTTGCTTCTTATAATACTGCTCCGAAGATCTGCTCTCCGCCTACCGTCCTTGAGGTGCGGACAGTTATAACAGGAGCGTCTGCCTTGAGCTCGTTGATGTAGTCCTCGGGCTCATAAAAGGAGCTGAACTTTATCTTCTTTGCCGAGGGCTTCATTTTCTCGGCCTTTACAGTATATACTGTGCAGCTCTCTGCCCTCATATTCACGCCCGAGGGGCTGTAGACAGTGCTGAGATAGTAGCTGTTCGCAGGCTTGTACTCGAAGCTGCCTGCCCTGCCGAGCACTATGTCAAACTCAAATTCCTTACTGTCGCAGTACTGACCCTTTCCGAAAACTGTAGCCCTTGCCCTGCCGACAGATATATTATTCGTGTAAACCACATAGTAGTCAACGTCTTTTACAAGCTCACAGCCGTCAAGGTAAATATTGAACATAGGTGTTCTCGCTGAGCCTGTATATGCAACCTGCTCCGCTATATCGGATTCGCAGGCTGAAATAGACAGGTGCGTTCTCAGTGATACGTCTGAGGCCTTTCCTATGCACTCTCCGCTTTCTGTATAGATAACGCCCTCTACCCTGTAGGTATACCTCGTTGCAGGCAGAGCCTTATCATCGGTGTAGCTGAGAGCGCCTGTTTCGGTCAGAAGCTCAAAATCGGCATCGCCTGTGTTTATACGTCTGTAGATAAGATACTTGTCAGCCATTGAGATCTCGTCCCAGCTTAGCTCAACTGTGGAGCTGGTGACGCTGTCAGTTCCGAAATTCTTCGCAGAATTAAGGAAAATACTGCTGCCGTCTTCTGCGAAAATATTACCCTTGCCGTTGCCCTCAAAGGTATCGGTGCTTATATATACAGTCGAGTTTCCCGACGCCTTGATACCGTAATTTGTGTTATATGAGGACTTGGTCGCAAAGAACTTGACAACCGAGCCTTCCTCGGCCGCAAGTGCATTTGAACCGCTGCCTGTGAAGGTATTTCCGCCTGCCTCGACCGAGCAGCCCTTTGTAAGCAGCGCATGACCGCCTGCCGAAGACACCTCATTGTACATAACCGATGCGCCCTTGCAGCCGTCAGCGAGCCTTATTCCGTGACTTGCAGGCGAGTTTATCATATTTGACTCTATAGTGCAGTCCTGTGTACCGCTTATTGAGATACCGTTATCCGCAGAGCCGCTTACGGTATTCCCCGAAATGGTGTCGGCGCTGCCGTCCTGAAGATGTATACCGCTGCCGTCACCGCCCGAGATATTATTGTTCGAGATCGTCATATCAGCGCCCGAATAGGCAATAATATTATCAACATCGCTAAGGTGCTTGTCATCGGTATTGAAGCTCAGTGTGTTTGAGTCAATAAAAATGCCCGACACATCAGCCATAGCGATAGCTGCACCTGCCGCCTTGATAGTATTTCCTGTGATCTTGACACCCCTTACCGCAAAATTATAATCGGGAAGCTGAGAGCTGTCGGTTATCTGCTTGCCGTAAAGCCTTATCGCATAGGGGGTCGGCACTTTAGACGTTACTTTATTAGTAATGGTATTGTTTCTTATAACAATATTAGCATTGTCATTGATGTTTCCCTCGGTATCCTCGTTGCCGTAGAAATACTCCATAGATTCGAGCGCCATGTGCTTTATGTCAATTCCTGTGCCTACATCTGTCATCTTGTTGTTCTCGATAAGACAACTCTTATAGTTCACCATAGGAATAGCCGAGCCGTACAGGTCTTCAAAGGTACAGCCCGAAATAACTATATTTGTGTAGTACACTCCCACCATACCCGAATGTGAGCCCACTGCTCTGTCAAGGTCATGGAAATAGCAGTTTTTGATAACTACATTGTCGCAGGCAGTATTGTCAAACGGTGCATAGCTGTTGAACACGCTCTCATTTATCATGGTGTCAAGCTGTATTGCCTCTTTTCGGCTTGCACCCGTAAAACCGCAGACCTCACAGTTATCTATCGTTACTCTCTGCACACCGCCAAGCTCGATATGGTGGCCGTTATAGTTGTTCTTGACAACCAGATCCTTTATAATAAGGTCGCTCATGTGACCGAACCTGAAATTCGAGAACTCATAGCTTGATGCCGAGGGTCTGCCGTCCCAGACACCGCCCTCGACAACAATGCGCTTATCAGCGGCATAGCCGCCCTTGTCATCCTCCTGATAATTACGCATGATGCTTCCTGCCGCATGGTTTCTGACCATTACTGCATTCTTATCAGCGCTTATCCACGTATTTGAGAATATGTACAGCGTTTTCTTGAGCACATAAGTGCCCTCGGGTATTACTATCTTTACAAGCTTCTTGTCAGTGCCGTGCCTGTGAGCATAGCTCAGTGCGTCCTGAAATGCAGGCGCAGAATCCGTCTTGCCTGAGGGGTCTGCATCAAAGTCAAGTATGCTTACCTCTTCATAGTCATCAAAGCTTATAGATGCACCCGAAGCATTCGTACCCGTTATTGAACCGTAATCATAAGCAAAGCCCTTTATTGACAAAAACACCGCCATGAATATCATCACGGCAGCGAAGGCAATAAAAGGGCGTATAATCCTAGTCAAAACGATGATCGTTCCTTTCGTTATCCCGATAAATTACCTCTCGGACGGAGCGCTTTTATTTTTCTTGCTCCGAAAAAATTTTTACTTGTCTATTATACCAAAAAACGGACTCATTGTCAATAGTTAGTGCAACGATATTATGATTTTTCTTCAAACGCTTGACGAATCCCGTCAAAAATGCTATGATATTATTGTATTTTCATAGAAAGGACAGATCAATATGAAAACACCGTTTATTGACAAAGCAAAAGCCGAGGAGATCGCGGCTCAGTTCCCGACTCCCTTCCACGTTTACGATGAAAAGGGCATAAGACAGAGAGCAAGAGACCTCAACAAGGCATTTTCATGGAACAAGGGCTACAGAGAGTACTTCGCTGTAAAGGCTACGCCTAACCCGTTTATCCTGAAAATTTTACAGGAAGAGGGCTGCGGAGTTGACTGCTCATCGCTGACAGAGCTTATGCTCAGTGACTGCTGCGGCTTCAAGGGCGAGGACATTATGTTTTCCTCAAACGTTACCCCGAAGGAGGATTACCTCAAAGCCCGTGAGCTCGGCGCTTACATAAATCTTGATGACTTCACTCACATTGAGTTTCTGGACAAGCTCTGCGGCATTCCCGAGAACATCTGCTGCCGCTTCAATCCGGGCGGAGCTTTCGCTATCGAGTCGCAGATAATGGACACCCCGGGTGAGGCTAAGTACGGCTTTACCGAGGAGCAGCTTTTCGAGGGCTTTAAGATACTTAAAGAGAAGGGCGCTAAGCATTTCGGAATTCACGCTTTCTTAGCCTCTAACACTGTATCGAATGCTTACTATCCTAAGCTTGCCCGTATTCTTTTCGACCTTGCTGTAAGGCTTCACAATGAGGTCGGAGTGGATATCAAGTTTGTAAACCTCTCTGGCGGAGTTGGTGTAGGCTACAAGCCCGATGACGAGCAGAATGACATTTTTGCTATCGGCGAGGGTGTTCGTCAGGCATTTGAGGAGATCATGGTGCCTGCAGGTCTTGGAGATGCAGCTATATTTACCGAGCTTGGAAGATATATGCTTGCTCCTTTCGGCCATCTCGTTACGAAATGTGTTCATCAGAAGCATATATACAAAGAGTACATCGGTGTTGATGCTACCGCCTGCGACCTTATGAGGCCTGCTATGTACGGAGCATATCACCACATCACGGTTCTCGGAAAGGAAAACGAGCCCTGTGACCACAAGTACGATGTTACAGGCTCTCTCTGTGAGAACAACGACAAGTTTGCTATCGACCGTATGCTCCCCGAGATAAACATAGGCGATATCCTCGTTATTCATGACACCGGTGCTCACGGCTATGCTATGGGCTACAACTATAACGGCAGACTGAAGCACGCAGAAATTCTTCTCCACGAGGACGGAACCTTCGATATGATCCGACGTGCCGAGACACCTAAGGACTACTTTGCGACCTTTGACTTCACCGATATACTGGATAAATATACAAAATAAAGGCAGCTTCTTGACAAATTCGGAGCTTGGGTGTATAATTACAGATGATATCAGGGAGTAGTTAGCACTGCTTTGCAGTGTGATGCCGTTCGTCAGCACGCTTTACCTAAGGTCAGCTTCGGGAAGCCGGACGGTGTCCTGACTTATGTTTGTAACGAGACTTTTATTGCATTATTTGCTGTGCAGTAAAAGTCTCTTTTTGTGCTTTGCTGTACGGCACAGAAAAGGAGTAGATGAAAAATTGCTGACTTATGTTTTACTGATAGCAGGCTTTGTTCTGCTTATCAAAGGTGCGGATTTCTTTGTTGACGGTGCTTCCTCGGTTGCGGGGATACTTAAAGTGCCGTCGGTCGTTATCGGACTGACTATCGTGTCGATAGGCACAAGCTGTCCTGAGGCGGCAGTAAGTATCACCTCGGGGCTTTCGGGGAATGCGGATATTTCTCTCGGTAATGTTATCGGGTCGAATATGTTCAATCTCCTGATGGTAATAGGTGTCTGTGCGCTGTTCAAGGCTGTGCCGACACCTAAGGAAATGCTCAGGCGTGATATGTGGTGGAACATTGCTGTTACTGCCGCCCTGCTTGTTATGATCTTCAATTTCGGCAGCGGAAAGAACGGCTATATCAGAAGGTTTGAGGGTATACTGCTGCTGCTTGGTATCATAGCTTATATAGTGATAGTTGTCAGAAGCGCCCTTAAAAACCGTGAAGCCGCAGACGATGTGAAGATACTTCCCGTATGGCTGAGCATCATCTATATCATCGGCGGAGTTGCCGCTATTATCTTCGGCGGCGACCTTGTAGTTGACAATGCAAGCAAGATAGCCGAGCAGCTTGGAATGTCAAAAACACTGGTAGGACTTACTATAGTTGCTATAGGCACATCACTGCCCGAGCTTGTGACCTCGGTGGTTGCGGCTAAAAAAGGCAATGCAGGAATCGCTATGGGTAATGCTATTGGCTCGTCGATTTTCAATATACTGTTTATCCTGGGTATAGCTTCGGCTCTCTCGCCTATCAAGGTAGACCCCGACCTGCTGGTAGATACGATAGTTCTCCTCGGAGTTACTGTACTGACACTCATTTTCTCGAAAACAAAGAACGAGGTCAATCGCTGGGAAGGTATAGTAATGGTGCTTTGCTACTGCGCTTATACCGCATATATCATCTATAGATGCTACGCATAATAAAAAGCCGAGGTCAGTCCTCGGCTTTTATTTTGTTCAAAGCTTCAATTATCTCCTTGTACATATAAAGGCTTCCTGCTATCACCAGCGGAAGCTTTTTTTCTTCCGCAAGCTTTACCGCACGTTTAAGCCCGTCTGAAAGAGGCTCGCAGGCAACAGACGAAATACCGCCTGCATTAAAGACCTCCAACAGTATCTCAGGGTCAAGCGACCTTGGATTATCGGGGCGGACAGTAACGATATACTCCGCTATACCACGAAGAATATCGGGATAGAGCTTGTACTCCTTGTCTGCCATAACACCCATAAGCATTACGGCTTTTCCGCCAAGATACCGCTTTATGCTCTCGGCTGTTTCGGTAAGGCCTTCTGCGTTGTGGCCGCCGTCATAGATAATGACAGGCTTACGGGAAAGCAGCTCAAAGCGCCCTTTCCAGACCACAGAGCTTAAACCGTCCCTGATTTTTTCATCGGGGATCATAAGTCCCTCGGCTCTGAGGATCTCTATCGCTTCAAGCACAAGAGCCGCATTCTTCGCCTGATATGTTCCCGAAAGTGAGAGCGTATACTCCTTACCCTTATAGGCTATAGCAGTTTTGCCAAGCTCGCAGGAAAGCACCCGAAGCTCCTTATAGCTGACAGTACGCAGAGGGGCGTTTTGCATCTCTGCTTTATTTCTTATGACCTCATAGGCTTTGCCGTCACAGCCCCCGAGAACTACCGGTCTGCCCTGCTTTATTATTCCAGCCTTGTGAGCCGCTATCCCGGCAGTGGTATCTCCGAGGAACTGAGTGTGGTCGGTCGATATGCCTGTTATGACAGAGAGAAGCGGCTTATCTATAACATTGGTTGCGTCAAGCTCTCCGCCCATTCCGCACTCCATAACTGCGATGTCACAGTTCTCATCGGCAAAATACTGATAAGCACACATAGCCAGCAGCTCAAACTGAGTAGGCTTATCCTCCATGCTCTCGGCATAGGGCTTTACCTTTTCTATAAGGGTACAGAAGCGCTTTTCGCTTATCGGCTCGCCGTTTATAAGAAAGCTCTCCTTCATATCTGTCAGTGCAGGCGATGAATAATAGCCCGTCTTATAGCCCGATAAGCTGAGCACCCTTGACAGCATTGCCGAGCAGGAGCCCTTTCCGTTAGTGCCTGCAACATGAATTACCCGAGGCTTTTTCTGCGGCTCACCAAGAAGCTTTATAAGCTCGCTTACACGCTCAAGCCCCGGGCGGCTTCCCCTTGAGGCTGTCAGCTCAAGGTAGCTGTTGACTTCATTTATATCCATTTTAATCACTTCCAAATACAAGACCGCTTCTGTCATCGGCAGAAACGGTCGGAATGTCTTATTTTCTCAGAACTTTCTCCAACTGAGACATAAAATACTTGTTCTTGCGCAGCGCATAGATGATATAACCCTCTATGGCGCCTACGATAAGATATATGGGTATCCTCAGGAACAGCACCATGAACGGCGTGTGAAAATATATCCTCATACCGATTGACTTTATCAGCATTGAGCCAATTATATGTGCCGTAAGCACTGATACAAACACCCTGACAGCGTTGTTGTCCACCCTGATAGCCCTTGCCATAAGACCCGAGAAAAAGCCTATTGCAGCCGCACCTATCGTAATTATCGGGTTTATCGAATAGCCCACTATCAGACAGCCGACTATATCAGCGCCTGCACCTACAGCCATGCCTATCGCAGGCCCGAAGAATACTCCTGTAATGAGTATCGGCAGATTCTCAAAGCTGAGCCTTATGCTGTCGCCGATATTGATAGCCAGCATCTTTCCGAGCACTATGCTCATAGCTATCAGTATTGCCGAAACTGCAAGCACCTTGGTTGACTTGAAAAGCCTGAGCTCAGACCCCGGCACATTAGTGTAATTAGTTTTATCAGACATAAAAAACCTCCTCTCTCACTCATACGACAAGAAAGGAGCGCTTAGATGCCACATGAAGCGAGATGCAAAGCATAAACCGCAAGCATAAGCTTTTCGTCCGCCCGACAACTCTCCGTCCGTTCGGCACTTAACGTAAATGCTCTTACTCTTCATGCACCTATTATAGACCATTGTTAAAGCTTTGTCAATAGGCTTCACTTAATTTTACTATTTCAGCTAAATTTGTTTACATATTCAGAGCTTTTTGCTGTGAAATGAAAGGTCTGAAAAAATTATTTCTCAGTTTTCTGCACCCAATGCGGAGGGCTTCGGGTATTACTTACAGAAGAGCAAAAAACACAAGCTCAATTTAATTCAGGAGGTAATCACAATGCCCGCTATTGATGTTAAAGAAACAGGATTTAATTCGATCGACCCAACAGTCGTAGACCAGAACTGCCGCGTTTATTCGGATTTCAACAATGAAGTCGGAAAGTACCGCTATCCTCTTCCCGAGGGCGGTGCACGTCCCGAAGGAGTTCATGATGCTGCATACTATTATGACAAGCTTATCGATCACCTTAATGATTCAGCTGCAAGAGCAAAGGAAATGAACGAGGATACGCTGGGCGTAACCTTTAATCATGTGCATAACTTCAACCTTGCAAATGAATTTGTTCTGCGTGATATCGACAAGGTGCTCTCTCTCGAAACAGCTCCCGATGCTCCCGAAAACAAGGAGAGAATGGACTTTTTAGGAAAGCTTCGTCAGACAGTTGCAAGGGATATGGATGTCAGCGTAAAGCTTAAAAAACAGCTTGAGGCTGACCTTGAAAAGGAGCTCTTCGGCGAGTCTATGAAGGTCTTCAATGAGACAAACCCATTTGACAAGGGCAACTTCGATCTCTTCATCGGCGAGAAATATCAGGACCCAAATGTTCGTATGAGAAGAGCTCACGATATGTCCTTCTCTGTTGACCGTTCAGCAGTTATGTCTATCTCTATACTTGCCCTTATCAACGAGGGTATGGATTTTGAAACTGTTTCCGACCCTAAGAAGGGTCTCGACAGAAAGCAGGCAATGTTTGACAAGTTCTCACAGCTTATCGCAAAGGGCGGAGAGGACGCTCAGAACCAGATAGCTCAGACACTTTACACAGGCTATAAGAACCTCACTAAAATGATAAACGATGCTGCTGTAACAATAGATTTCAGTCAGCCTGACCTGCTGCAGAACAAGCAGTACTGCCAGCTTCTGCACCTGCACGCTGTTCAGCATGACGCATGGCAGGAGCTCAAACACGTTCAGAATAAGGTGGTCGATCTTGCAAAGGCTGAAAACCCACAGATCGATACCTACCATAAGCTAACAGATCATTTCAAAGATATGCAGAGTCCTCTGTTAGGTGTAAGATCTGAGCTTATGAACTACCGTGAGGGCTGCAAGTTCCTTGCCTGCAACAGAGAGCTGGGCTCATCTGTAAGTCAGGTCTCTAGGGCTGTATGCAACTATGTTTATACAAAGAAGACAGAAGAGATGATCGCTCAGGCTCAGGCAAGGAATGCAAACACAGGCAAGCCCTTCCTTCAGTGGTTTACTGAAAAGGAAATGATGTTTGATGCTTACAAGTCACCGATAGATCCTCCTCTCACTGAGAAGTTTGAAAAGAATAAGCTCCTGAAATCTATCGAGCTGGGTCATTCTCTTGCAAAGATCGTCTCCAGCGGAGAGTTCACCAAAAACATCAGGATCGAGGGCGATGTAGCTGAAGATCCTAAGGTAACGGGGCTGCCCTCAAGTGCAGATGTCCAGACAATGCTCGTCAATAGTGCCAAGGGCGATGAGCTTGACTATGTGCTCAACGGCATATATATTGCTGAAACAAGATTTGAACCACACACTCAGATGGAGAGAAACGCTGTTAAGTACATGAACGAGTCCGAGAACAAGTTTGAGGGACTTGTAAGAGCCTGCGCTGACGCTGACGCAGCAGTTCACCGCAGCAGCGGAGAGTTCAAAAACGCAACCAAGGCTCTGAGAGATCTTGACACTGCTATGAAGGCACTCAACGAGGAGGAGGATCTCGAAAAGAGAAGCGAGATGCTCGAAAAGATCACCGCACTCAAGGAAACTGCCGAGGAGAAGATTCAGAAGTACCTTGACCGCAAGCAAAAGAATAAGCCCAGAAACAAGGACTACGAGCAGAAGACCCTCGACAGAATAGACCTTATGAAGCTTGCCCTCAAAACAGTAAATGAGTTCAGATATGACCTTGATAAGATACAGCTCGATATTGACAAGGAGGTTGCAAGCAATCAGACTACGGCTATGGAGAATGCCGAAAAAATCTACAAGGAAAAGGCTGAGGAGTACTCCAACGATCTCGGTGAACAGGCTGAAAATGAAATGATCCGCAGCAAACGTGAGCTTTACGAAAAGGCAAAGGAGAGCTATGACGATCTCCGCAAATTAGCTAAGAACAGCCCAGATCACAATTACAGCGAAAAGCAGCAGAGAATGATACTCAGAATGATGGCAACAGTTACACATCACGAGATGCTCTGCGACTTCAAAACAGGCGAGATAAAGGATAAGTATGTTGACAATCCCAACCTTCCCTACAAGACTACCTACAACAGAGTAAGACACTCCTCTGAATTTGAGGACGCTACAAAGGATCTGTTCAACAGCGAGGGACAGATCAATCAGGAAAGACTGAAGGATTTCATTGCAGCGCCCAAGATGTTCAGAGACAAGATAATGGCTAAGAGAATGTCAGCTGTAAAGAACAAGCAGCTCAAGGAAAAAGATAAGAACAATAATACAGCGCATACAAAGAAGAACAACTCCAAGAAGCTGAAAAACACCTTGAACAATTCTAAATAAAACAGATCATAACACTAAGACCGCACCTCATCTTTGGTGCGGTCTTAGTTATGTCAGTTTTCGTTAAGCGGTCTCATAGCGGAAAGCGCTATCGCTATCGTTGAGCCGTTATGAAGCAGTGCCGAGGTTGTCGGTGCTATAACACCGAGTGCTCCAAGCACCATTAGTGCCGTCTCTCCTGATCCATACCTTGTCAATTCCGAGAGACATCACGCTTGCAAGCTCATCAACCGACTTCTTTCTTGTCCATTCCGCAAGGAGCTCTCCGAGCCGCAGACAACTCCGCCTGCGAAAAGTGCTATGTTTTTAATGTCGATCATTGTAATACATCCTTCCTGTAAGAAATTACCATTAGTCTTAGCTAATATAGTAAGTTTATAATAACACCAATTTCCGATTTTGTCAACCACATCAGCTTAAAGTCATAGTTTATAAGGGTTTGCGGACCGTTTTGATTGGATGATATAAACAAATTAAACACTTCAATTGTGTTTAAACTTACAAAAATGCTTTTCATTTGATAAATGTCTGATGACATATTGCCTCAACAGTGTTACAATTAAATATAATACTTTTTGAAAGGACAATTACTATGGAACTTAATATGATTACAAACGGAAACAAGGCTACAGTTGAACTTGAGGGCAGAATAGATGCAAAAACAGCTCCCGAATATGAGAATGCTCTGCTTTCTCTGCCTGCTGAGATAAAGGCTCTTGATCTGGATTTCAAGAAGGTCTCATACATTTCTTCTTCGGGACTTCGTCTGATAACAGCTCTGCAGCAGCAGTTTGAAGAAAAAGGCGGCTCACTCAAGATCATCGGCGCAAGAGATGAGATACTTGAAATATTTGAAGTTACAGGCTTCAACGAATTTCTGAATATCGAGTACTGATTATCAGCTTAAAAGAGCTTTTGCAACAAGCTGAAATCCCTCTGCTTTTTGCAGAGGGATTTGCTTATTTTCCTATAATTACCGCAGATTCTCTCGGTCCGAGCTCAAAGCGCTCTATATTGCCGAGGGGCTTTTCTCTCCCGACACTGTATGCTTTGCCCGACGATCGGCAGAGCAAATGCCAGCTCATGCCTTCGGGGATAACAGGAAGCTGATATGTGTGGGCCTCCCAGTGAGCATTTATCATCACATAGATAAAGCAGTCACGCTTTGTCCCGAAGCGCTTGTGATCCTCTGCATACAGATATGCAAGAGTATGTGTGCTCTGTCCCCTGTCACACTGCCACGGGGTAAGGCTGTGGAAGGACAGCTCGGGATAGCCTGTGCCGTTATGCCCGAAATCATAGCTTGCACTTCTTAACACAGGGTGTGCTTTCCTGAAAGAGATAAGGCTCTGCACATACTTGAAAAGTTCTTTGTTTTCACTGAGCTTTTCCCAGTTAAGATAGGAAATCTCATTATCCTGACAGTAGGCATTGTTGTTTCCGAACTGAGTGTTTGCAAACTCATCTCCCGAAAGCATCATAGGAACACCTCTGCTTGTCATCAGCACTGTGAACATATTGCGCATTTGCCTGTTCCTGAGGGCATTTATCTCGGGGTCATCGGTATCGCCCTCTGCTCCGCAGTTCCAGCTGTCATTGTCATTGCAGCCGTCACGGTTGTCCTCGCCGTTGGCTTCATTGTGCTTCTGATTGTAGGACACAAGGTCATACATAGTAAAGCCGTCATGGCAGGTAATAAAATTGACAGACGCATTTGAAGTTCTTCCGCCGTAAAGGTCAGCCGAGCCGCTTACCCTGTCATAAAACTCGGGAGCACATTCCGCACCGCCCTTTATAAAGCGCCTTACACAGTCACGGTATTTGCCGTTCCATTCGCTCCAGCGGTTCCATGATGGGAAGCGCCCTACCTGATAAAGCCCGCCTGCGTCCCATGCCTCGGCAATGAGGACAGTGCTTCCGAGAACTGCATCATGAGCCATAGTTTCAAGAAGCGGCGGAGAGAGCATCGGGGCACCGCTGCTGTCACGGGTGAGGATAGAGGCAAGGTCAAAGCGGAAGCCGTCGATATGATATGCCGATACCCAGTAGCGCAGACAATCCAGAATATGATTTCTGACCACAGAGTTATTGCAGTTCATCGTGTTGCCGCAGCCGCTGAAATTATAGTACCAGCCCTCGGGCGTAAGCAGATAATAGGTCCTGTTGTCTATCCCCTTGTAGGAGATAACAGGGCCGTCTTCATTGCCCTCTGCCGTATGGTTGAACACAACATCAAGAATTACCTCTATACCGTTTTTGTGAAGGGTTTTTATTAGATTTTTAAGCTCATCGGTCTCCAGACCTATAGGTCCTGCTGCTGCGTAGCCTGCCTTCGGTGCAAAAAAGCATACTGTCGAATAGCCCCAGTAATTATAAAGCCTTTTTCCGTTCATTTCACGGGTGTTCTCAAACTCGTCAAATTCAAATATCGGCATAAGCTCTATGCAGTTTATCCCAAGCTCCTTCAGATACGGTATCTTCTCAACTATGGCATAGTATGTCCCCGGGAACTTTACATTGCTTTGTGCTCCGTTTGTAAAGCTTCGCACGTGCATTTCGTAGATAACAAGATCCTTCACAGGTATTTCAAGAGGCTTGTCGCCCTCCCAGTCATAGTCCTCACGGATAAGCTGTCCTCTGTGAACAAACTGCCTGCCGCTGTCGGGTTTTCTGCCCCAGACAGTTCTTCCCGATACAGATTTTGCATACGGGTCAAGCAGTACCTTACTGCTGTCAAAGCGCAGTCCTGCACTCGGGTCATTTACGCCCGAAAAGCGGTAGCCATATTCAGTATCCTCAATATTAATTCCGAAAACCAGCATTGAATACACATTTCCGATACGGAATTCCTCAGGAAACGGTATCTCGGCATAAGGCTCACTCTCTCCCCTGTTGTACAGAAGAAGAGTACAGCCGTCCGCCTCTTTTGAGAAGATACTGAAATTCACACCGTCTTCAATAACCGTTGCTCCGAACGGCAGAACACGCCCGATGCAGTATTCCAGCTCACCCATAGATCTTGTCGGGAACATATCGATCTGTCTCATACTGTTACCTCTCAGTCGATCTTCGTAAACCTTAGCACATCACCGACTTTTTCATTCCACATTTCAGCAGGACGTACCCAGACCTCATACTTGCCGTAGAGCGCACGGTACACAACCATTGCTTCAAGAGTTTCGGAGTGATGCGCTATTTCAAGCACCTCATATTCATTGCCCTTGTAATGGCGGTAGCGCCCCTTCGGGATCGCGGATAAGGCTTCTTCATAGGTCATAAAGGTCAGCTCCTTTTGTTAAGGCAACACCGCACGACCCGCGGCTAACGCCTCTGCACATCATCTGCTTGCCAGCTTTCCGTCATATTACCCAAATTCTCCTTGACT
>OCVV011353941.1_pt1 | contig 24741 bp, 21 predicted proteins | sample 1539721 | NCBI WGS metagenome assembly OCVV01 (sample SAMN02144230, study PRJEB22623) | gut metagenome | biome: sheep rumen | host: Ovis aries | place: New Zealand
AAAAAAAGTAAACGGCACCGTTTTCCGGCGCCGTCGTATGTTCAATGCATCTCCAGGTAATAGCGAACCAGCTCTTCCAGCAGGGTGTCCCGTTCCACCCGGCCGATCAGGCTCCGGGCGGAATTATAGCTGGTGATATAGGTGGGATCGCCGGTGATGATGTAGCCAACCAGCTGGTCCACCGGATCATACCCCTTCACCTTCAGCGCTTCGTAAACGAACATCAGGATATCCTGCGCTTCGTTTCCCGTTCCGACAATCGGATTGTGCTTCATGGTGTTGAACTGATCTTCCACACCATCCCCCCCTGTCTGTCTGCTTTTTCCTTCCCTGTATTATAGCGCATCCGTCCGCTTCCTGACAAGCTTTTCCGCGAAATCAGTCTTTTTTTCCGGGAACCTCCGCCAGGATTCCGTTTCCGTATTTCCGGATCATCCGTTCCGTATCCTCCCGGGATACCATAGCCGTAATCTTCGTGCCCGTTTCCGTGTGCTCCTCGTTGATCACCCGTCCCAGCCCGTGGATCTCTGAAAGGATCCCGTAGCGGCTGAAGGGCACCAGGAAGGCCGTCGGGGCGTAGGTCTCCTGCAGCGCCGCGGCGATGGCGTGCTTCAGCTCATCCAGTCCCTCCCCGGTTTTCGCGGAGATCAGGATGGCCCCCGGGAAGGACGGCATGGGATCCGCCGCGTCGCATTTGTTGATCACTTCAATGCGCTTCTGCTCCGTGGCTCCCAGCTCCTCCAGCACCTGCTCCACCGTGTCGTGCTGGGCTGCCATATCCGGGCTCGACCCGTCGGAAACGATCACCAGCACATCGGCCAGCGCCGCCTCCTCCAGCGTGGACCGGAAGGCGCTCACCAGCGCGTGGGGCAGCTTCCGGATAAATCCAACCGTGTCCGTCAGCAGATACGGCGTCTTTTCCGCCGTTTCCATCCGCCTGGAAACCGCGTCCAGCGTCGCGAACAGCTGGTCCTGCACATACACGTCCGACCCCGTCAGCGCGTTGAGCAGCGTGGACTTCCCCGCGTTGGTGTATCCCACCAGCGCCACCGTCGGCACCTCGTTCCGCTCCCGGCTCTTCCGCCGGATGGAGCGCTGCTTTTCCAGCTCTTCCAGCCGCCGGCTCAGCTCCGTCATCCGTTCCCGGATTCTCCGCCGGCTCATTTCCAGCCGGCTTTCCCCGGGTCCCCGGGTTCCGATGCCGCCGGCCAGCCGGCTCAGCACCGTACCCATGCCGATCAGCCTTGCCGACCGGTACTGCAGCTGGGCCAGCTCAACCTGGAGCTTTCCCTCCGCGCTGGCCGCCCGCTGGGCGAAAATATCCAGGATCAGCGTGGTCCGGTCAATAACCTTGATCCGCAGGATCTCCTCCAGGTTCCGGGCCTGCATGCCCGTCAGCTCTTCGTCAAAAATGCACACGTCCGCTTCCAGCGCCTGGCAGTCCCGGGCAAGCTCCTCCGCCCGTCCCCGGCCGATATACAGGGCGCTGTCCGGCTTGCTGCGTTTCTGCAGGAAGATGCCGGTCACCTCCGCCCCCGCGGTTTCGGCCAGCCGCCTCAGCTCCTGCAGGGACTCCTCGCTTTCGATGCCCATCAGCACCGCTTTTTCCTTTTCCCCGGCCAGCTGCTGCGCCTCTTCCCGTCCCACCAGGCTGTCGCTCAGCTCAATCTGGCTTATCCACTCCGCGTCCGGCACCCTGTACCAGCGCACGGGCTCCGGGAGAATCAGCTCCTCCCTTTCGCCCAGGAAAGCTGTCTGCACAAAGGTGGGCTCCCCGTCTTTCACGCCCACCGCCGTCATGGCGTCATACCGGAAAATCTTCAGGGCGCTCAGGTCCACATCGCTCAGCCGGCCGTCCCCGTCCGGATGGGTATGGACGCACCGCACCCTGCTCAGCCGCTCCGTGTTCCGCCGCAGCCGGTAGTCCGTCAGCTCCACGTCGCAGTCCGTTCCCACCGCGACATTCACAATTTCCCCGTCCCGGGTCAGGTATACCGCAATCTCCCGGTTCAGCGCGCAGGAACACTCCGCCAGCAGCTTCATCAGCTCCCGCGGCAGGAAGGCGTCCTCCTCCGATTCATAGCTGTACAGGCTGTCCAGCCGCGCGAGCATGCCCTCCCGGATTCCCTCCGTATTCCCGTTCACCTGATGCTTCATGATGATTGTTCTCCGTGGCCCGCTTACTCCCGAGGCATCGAAAGCACCGCGAAGCCTTCACCCCGCAGGTGCATTTTCGGCGCGCTCTTCGGCAGGAAGCAGGTTTCTCCTTTCTTCAGCTCCATCTGTCCGCTGTCCCATCGCAGCGCGAGCTCTCCCTCCAGGCAGGTCAGTATTCCGAACTCCTCGATCTCCGGCAGGAATTCCACCCCGCCGCAGCGGATCACGTCCACCGTGAAGGGATCCTCGTTCAGGATCCTCCGCACCCCGTAGGCCTCCGAAACATGCACCGGCCGCGGCGCGCTGTTCAGGTTCGCCACGTCCAGCGCCTTCTTCAGGTGCAGCTCCCGTCCCCGTCCCTGGGCGTCCTTCCGGTCCCAGTCGTAGAACCGGTAGGTAAGGTCGGAGGACTGCTGGATTTCATAAACCATGATTCCCGCGCCGATGGCGTGAATGCAGCCGGCCGGAATATAGCACACATCCCCGGGCGAAACGCGCACCTTCCGCAGCAGCGGTTCCACCGCGCTTCCCTCCTCGCAGGCTTCCCTCAGCTGGCGCAGGGTGGTGCCCGGCCGGATGCCGTACACCAGTTCGCTGCCCTCCGGCGCGTCCAGGATCAGCCAGGCTTCGCTTTTCCCCAGTTTCCCCTGCTCGTTGGCCGCGGCGTATTCATCCCCGGGGTGCACCTGCACGCTCAGCTGGCCCCGGGCGTCAATCAGTTTAAGCAGCAGCGGGAAAGCCCGGTCCGCGTATTTTCCCACCAGCTTTTCCCCGAATTCCCGGATCAGGTCCGTCAGCTTCCGTCCCTGGGGATCCGTGCTTTCCTTTCCCGGAATGCAGCTGACCTCCAGGCATTCCCCGGTCCGCGGGTCCCCGCTGTCCTTGCCGTAAAGCTTCTTCAGCCGTTCCCCGCCCCAGGGGGTCTCCTCCCCCCTGCGGAACGCCGGCACCATCCGGATCGGCCAGAGGCACGTTTCCCGCTTCAGCGCCTTGTCAAAGGTAATATTGTCTCCTTTGCTTCCTTCCCAGCGCAGCCGGCCGCAGCGGCGGAATCCCATCCGTTCGTAGAACCGGACTGCCGGCAGGTTGCCCTCCGCCGTATCGCAGCGCACGCAGTCGCATCCGTTCCGCCGCAGCAGCTGCTGCACGTCATCCAGCACCAGGCCGCCCATTCCGGCCCGCTGCATGGACGGATGCACCGCCAGCCGGCGGAAGGAACCCGGATGGGAGCCGCCGGTCCAGGGCAGGCCCTCATATTCCTTCTCCTGTCCGAAGAGGATGCTGACCGCCGCCGTGATGCTTCCGTCTGTGCGCAGGATGTACATCTTCCCGCTGCGCACATCCTCCCGGATCAGCTCCTCCCGGGGATATTCCCCCCAGTGCCAGTGGCGGATGCCGTTTTCCTCCATTGAGTCTGCCATCCGCCGGTAAAAGCCCAGCAACTCCTCCAGGTCCTGCTCTCCTGCCCGAATGATTTCCATTGCTGTTCCTCTCCCTTATCTGCCGGTGGATCCGAATCCGCCGGACCTTGTTTTCATTTCAGGCTCCTCCGTTTCCTCCGCCGTTCCGTAGGGAAGGAAGATTCCCTGGCAGAACCGCTCTCCCCGGCCGATGGTAACCGGCGTGCCGGAAGGGTTCCGGAGCTTCACCATGATATGTCCTTCGTTCTTCGCGAAAGCGTAGTCGCTGTCGATAATGCCTGCCGTATTGCTCAGCCTCGTCCCGGTTTTGAATCCCAGGGAGCTGCGGGGAAAAAGCACCAGGACCCATCCCGGCTCCATTTCCGCCCGGATTCCCGTGGGAATCAGCGCGCTCTCCCCCGGGGGAATCACCGTTTCCGCCGGCGCGGTAAAATCATACCCCGCGCTTCCGGGCGTTGCCCGCCGCGGCAGCGGAATCTCCTCCAGGGGCACCGCCTCCCGGATCCGCTCCCCCATGGCTTCTTCCCACTGCTTCGGGGAAACCCTGCCAAACCGCGCGATACTCATCCCGTCACCCCCGCAATCCGTCTGTCATTCCTTACGGCCTGTGTCCTGGAGCTTCACCGCGTCCGCCAGCGCCGCCAGCTCCGCCAGGCCCAGCTTCTCCCCCCGCACCATGGGATCCAGGCCTGCCGCCTCGATCCATCCGGCGGCCTCTTCCCGCCCGGCGTGGAAAGCAGCGCACAGTCCGTTCAGCAGCGTTTTCCGGCGCAGGGCAAAAGCAGCGCCGACCGTCCTGAAAAACAGGTTTTCGTCCTTTACCTTCACCGCCGGCTCCGCCCGCAGGGGCATCACCACAAAGGTGCTGTCCACCTTGGGCGGCGGAGTGAAGCATGCCGCCGGCACCTCCATTTCCCGCCGCGGATCGCACATGTACTGGCATCTCACGGAAAGGGGGCCCCAGCCCTCCCCTCCGGGGGAAGCCGTAATCTTGTCCGCCACTTCCTTCTGCACCATCAGCGCCAGCCGGCTGATGGGCAGTCCGCAGGTCAGCAGGCGCTGGATCAGCGGGGTGGTGATGTAATACGGAATGTTGGCCACCACGGCAAAGGGCTTCCGCAGTCCCTCCGTCACCTTTCCCAGGTCCAGCTCCATCACGTCGCCCTGCACCACGTCCCAGTTCTTCTCTTCCGCCAGGAATCCCTTCAGCAGCGGAATCAGCCGCTCGTCCAGCTCCACGCTGACCACCCGGTGCGCCGCGCGGCACAGATGCTTCGTCAGGCTTCCGCAGCCCGGCCCGATTTCCAGGATATCCTCCGTGTCCGCAACCTCCGCGGCCCGGGTCAGCGCGGCAAGCAGCTCATCGTCATAGATAAAGTTCTGCCCCAGCGACTGCCTGTACCGCAGGTTGCTTTCCCGGATCCGTTCCCTTGTTTTGCCCACTGTATCCACTCCGCTGCCGTTTTTTCCGTTCTTCCCTCGATTTTACCACATTTTCCGCCAAAATAACAGGATCTCCGCGGCCTTGCCCGGGAACCTTTTTTCTGTACAAATATGTACCCCGGTGGTATACTGTTTAGTTGTTCCATTCCCCGGTTTCAGGCCGGTCTGATCACTGTACTGGAGGATTTCCCCATGAATCGTTCGCTTATCCGCTGGATCATCGTGGCGCTGATGGCGCTCTGCCTGGCCCTGACGCTCTCCTGTCCCTATGTCGCCGGTGCCGAGGGTGCCCTTTCCCCTGTTTTCACCGAGGGGGGAAAGCCCACGAAGCCGGAAGGCTGGGTGTTTGAGAAAAAGTATCCGGTCTCCTACGAGGATTCCACCATCAAGGTCACCTTCGAAAAGCTGGCAGTTCCCCACACCCTTACCGGCCCGAACCAGGGCAAGCGCGTCAACGATGAAGCCTGGATTGTCCGGATCAAAATTTCCGATCCTTCCCAGCTCCGGGCCGCCGTCGCCGGCGATACCTATGAGGGGAAGCACCAGTTCGATGCCGCGGAGATTGCCACCAGCAAAAATGCCGTGGTGGCCATGAACGGGGATTTCTTCAAATACGAAAACGACGTAGGCTATGTCGTCCGCCACGGGGAGCTTGTCCGGGATTCCACCTCCAACCCGCGCCGGGTTTTTGATATGCTGCTCATCGACAGCGAGGGGGATTTCCACGCGGTCTACTCCGCCTCCACGGAAAGCATCAACGCCTATGTGGAGGAAAACCTGACTCCCCTGGGGCGCACCGTCATGCACACCTACAACATCGGCCCCGTGCTGGTGGTAAACGGCGAAGCCCAGGATGTTTCCCAGTCCGCCGCCGCCCGGCAGGGCCAGTATCAGTGGGGATATTCCATTCAGCGGATCGCCCTGGTGCAGACCGGCCCCCTCGAATATGCCATCGTGGAGGACGGAATGAAAAGCAAGACCTCCGGCTTCTCCATGCAGGAGTTTGCCGATTTTATCGCGGAGAAGATCCCGGATGCCATCCTGGCCTATAACCTGGACGGCGGCGGGTCCACCAACCTGACCGCTCCCCGGAAGGTCACCACGAAAAAGGACGGAACCGTGCTGCTTGTAAACGAGCGGCTCAACCGCAACAACGACCTGCGCCCCATCACCGATATCATCTACTTTGCTTCCGCGGAGGACTGATGCATGGAACCGATTCAGCTTGGATTTCTGCGCCTTCAGCCCTTCGGCCTGATCTTCGCGGCGCTTCTGGTCCCGTTCTTTTGCCTTGTCTTCCTTGAAATGCGGAAACACGGCCTGAAAAACGGAACGGCAAGCTGGTTCGCCCTGCTGGCCGTTCCCCTTTGCTTTGTGCTCGCCAGGCTCGGTTACTGCGTCCTCATTGTGGACCGGCTGATCGGCCATGCCGATTTCGGCTTCATCTTCCGTCCCTGGGAAGGCGGTTTCCTGCTCTGGGGAGCGCTGGCCGGGCTCCTGCTGGCAGCGAAATTCTCCGGCAGAATCACCGGGCAGTCCGGGGCACGGATTGCCGATTCCGTGGTGGTTCCGGCCTGCCTGATGATTGCGGCGCTGCGGCTTTTATGCGGCCTGCTCTTCCGTGACTTCGGCATCGGCTTCAGGCTGGATTACTGGTTTGACCCGGAGGAAACGGATTACGCCTTCCGCTACAGCCTCTTCCCGCTGGAAGACTGGTCCTTCTTTGAGCGGTTCCCCTTCGCCGTCACCAATTACTATGAAAACTGGTGCTGGGCTGTCTACGTCCTCCAGGCCCTCTGGGCGGGAATCATCGCCTTCCCGGTATCCCGGACAAAGGCGGCTCCCGGCGGACGGACCGCCTGGTTCCTCGTCCTGTATTCCTGCGGATCCATCGTCCTGGAGTCCATGCTCCACAGCGGGGAGATCATCCATCTTCCCTGGCTGGGCTTTGTAAAAGCCAACCAGATCCTCTGCGCCGTTGCGCTGGCCTGCGTGCTGGCTGCCTGCCTCCGCCGCCGGTGGACGGAGCTGGGCTGGAAGACGGTGGCTGCCGTCCTCTGCCAGTTCTTTGCCGCCGTCGGCATCATCATCGTGATGGAATTCACTGCTTTTGAAAAGAAAATTGAAATGCTCGAATGGCTTCCGGCGGATGCCTGCCACCTTGTTATTGCGGCCTCCTGCCTCTGGATCGCGCTGGTGATCCGTCCCCTCTGGAAAAAAGCCTGGGCAACCAATGATGAAAGGACCGTTGAATCATGAAAACCGCCAGAAAGCTTGCTTCCCCTGTTTCCCGCTTCCTCTGCCTCCTGCTGTCCGCGGGCTTCCTTCTTCTCTCCGGCCTGCCGGTTTCCGCTGCCGCGGACGACATCCCGGAGCTGTACGTCGGAGACCTGGTAACCTTCGGAACCTATCCCCAGACGGAAGAGGGAACCGATCAGACCCCCATCCAGTGGCAGGTGCTGGATGTTCAGGAGAACCGCGCGCTGCTCCTGAGTTCCTACGGCCTCGATGCCCAGCCCTTCAACACCAAATGGTCCGAAGAGGTATTCTGGCACAACTGCACCCTGCGCGCCTGGCTGAACGATGATTTCATGAACCGCGCCTTCACGCCGGAAGACCAGTCCGCCATTCTCCTCACCGACCTGGTGAATGACCGCAGCCAGGGCTACAGCGGTTACAGCAGGCATCACGGCGAAGATACGCAGGACAAAATCTTCCTCCTGAGCTACCTGGAGGCGCATAATTATCTCGGTGTTGTTTTCTGGGGCTTCCATGATGAGAGCAATGTCCGTTCCCGGGTAACTCCCACCCCCTACGCAAAGAAGGCGGGAGCCTGGTCCGACTATACCTTCCACACCGCGGACGGAGGCCGGGCCGGCTGGTGGTGGCTCCGTTCCCCCGGTCTGATCCGTGGCAACGCGTCCCGGGTCATCTGGCGCGGATCCCTTTGCAACCGGAAAATCAATACAACCGACGGCTGCGTCCGGCCCTCCCTCTGGGTGGACCTGAGCAAGGCTTCCTCCCTCACCCTGGCCATTCCCGCGGGCGAATAATCCCGGCCCGGGCGTCTTCCGCCCGCTGCCGCTTACGGTTCTGCCGTTTGATCGTCCTTCAGTTTCTCCGGATATTTGTATGTACGCGGATCATATACAAAAGGCTCCCCGCCGGCCTTCGGCGGGTCATATCCCAGCAGCTCGCTGACTGTCACCGGCTCAAACCCTGCTTCCACCAGCATCGGAATCAGGGTTTCCAATACGGTGTAGTCCGCTTCCCGCGCGTGAAAAAGCAGGATGCTGCCGTTCTGCGTCCTTCGGAAAGTACCTTCCGGATCCAGCTTGTTGGTGCTGGGATTGGTCACCCAGCTCACATCCCACAGGATCACGTGTCCGTACCCTACTTTTTTGATGGTTGAAATGCAGCTCCAGGATCCGTTGGCGTCCGCAAGGTTCCCAAAGGGCGGCCGCAGCCAGCGGACCTCATAATGATATCCCAGCATCCGGTCCAGGGATTCCTGGAAGAACAGCAGGGTATACATGATCTCCTGTTTGTTCAGTCCGCCGAGATCATTGTGCCAGCTGGTGTGGTTGCCGATTTCGCATCCCTGGTCCAGCACCTTCTGCCAATTCTCCCTGTCTTCCTCCAGCAGGTTGCGCCCCACCGGGAAAAATGTCATGGTAATCCCGTATTTTTCGCATAGTTCAGCGGTTTTCCATACCCATTCGCGTTCATTGACATCGTCCATGGTAATGGCGATCCGCTTGCTTTCCCGGTCTCCGTGGCGCACCCGGAAATCCTCCAGGCCCGTTTCCGCCGCGCAGCTCCCGATCCGGACCGCGAGGCAGATCACAGCCAGGATTCCCATTGCTTTCTGCCAAGCCGTCTTCCCGTTCCTCATTCTCCGATCCCCTCTCCGTCCGTGCCTTCGGATTCTCCGGTGTCCTGCGCCGGCTGCATCCACAGCCACTCCTGTACTTCCCTGTCCGCGTATACCGCCGCCGGAACTTCGGCGTGCTTCAATTCCAGTTCCACATGCGTGGCGTCCACTCCCGCCTGCTCCAGCTTTTCCATAAAATTGATCACCGTCGCGGGGCTGACGGCTTCATCCCGCCGCGCTGTGTATGCCCGTACCTCCACGCCCTCAAAGGCTTCCTCATGGATCCTCAGGTAATGGACCCTTCCGCACAGGCTCATCAGCCGGGTATACCTGCCCGGGGTGGATGCCGCCACGTCCCACACATACACCCCGCCCAGGCTGAAGCCGGTCAGGGCAACGCGGGTTTCGTCAACCTGGTATTCCTCAATCACCCGTTCCACAATATTGTTCACGGATCCGATGGCCATGGACCAGTCGTCGTCAAAGCCCCCGGGAAGCTGCGGCACGAGGATCAGCGCCTGGGGATCCTGGATCGTTCCGTCATTGATCATCGCGGTAAATTTCTCGTGTGTCAGGGCCTGGTTGCTGCATCCGTGTGTGCTGTGCAGGTACACAACCAGCGGCATTCCCGGCTCCGTTTTCTCCGGAAAATAAATCCAGTACCACATATACGGGCTGGTGAGCTTCCCTCCGTAGGGCTGCTCAAATCTTTCCCATCCTTCCGCCCGGCTGCCGTGCGCAGGAATCAGCAGCAGCAAGGCCGCCAGGAAAAGGGCCATGCCGAAAACCCGTACCGTTCCTTCTCCCCGGGTTCGGTATCCCGTCACACCCATACGCCGTATACTCCCCTTCCCGCTTTTATTTCTCCGGTACCGGCTGGTCGAAAGGAATCCACGTGTGATTCTTCAGGCACCAGATATAATGGTCGTAGCGCTCATGCTCCCGCCATCCGTCGGATGTGGCGTGCTTCGCGTTGAACTTGATGTCCGTCCCGGGGTGCTCCTTCGTGAACGCTTCCTGCTGCTCCCCGGAAATCCCGTCCATGTGGGTTCCCCAGAACCTCTCCAGGGCCTTCATGCCCGAGAGGGGCTCCAGGTCCTGCACCTTTTTGCAGTAGGAAAGGTTCAGGTCCAGCATTTCCGTGCAATTTGCCAGCGGGGAAACGTCCCCCAGCGGCACGCTGAAAAGCTCCAGGTATTTCAGGTGCTTCATCGTCCCGAGGATTTCGATGTCCTCTATGGGATTATCCCCCAGGATCAGCAGCTCCAGGTCCGGAAAATACTGCAGGAAATCCAGGGAGGTGATGGCGTTGTGGCCCAGGTCCAGCGCCTTCAGGCCCGGGGCGTACCGCAGCACCTCCAGGTCCTCCGAGGTAATCCGCACCAGCTTCTTGTTGGTGGGATCGTTGAAGGAGGAATAGGCGGTGTCCGTTGTGCGCAGGGCGTGTCCGGAATTCAGCCGGATCATCCATACAAATTCGATTTCCGGATATTTTTCCACCAGGGAAATCATTACCTTGTTGGCGGGATAATTGCGTCCGGCCACATCGATCTTCTGTACCCCGGGCACAATCGCAATCAGCTGTTCAAGCTCTTCCTCCGTGATTTTGTAGGACATGGACCGCAGGTTCAGCTCCGTATCCCTGTCCGTAATCACCGTATCCTGCCACGTGGTTTCAAAGTGAAGCACGGCGTTCTCCGGCATCCGCAGTTTGATCGTGTACAGCTCCGACGGCCGCATCCGCACTTTTCCCAGGTCCAGCTCCTCCGGCCTGTGCTCATCCACATAAGCCAGCGCTTTGTTCACGCTGTTCAGCACGGGCTGCTCCGCTCCCGCGGCGCCCGCGCAGCATATTGCCACTGCTGCAATCAGCCATCCGGCCAGCCGTCTTCCTGCCCTGTTCACTTGCCGTTCCCTCCCGTTTCCCCGGATTCGGTTTCCACGGATTCGGTTTCCACGGCCGGAGCCGGCGCCACGCCCTCCGGAATGTTCTCCGCCGGGGAATCGATAAAGGGCTCATAAACCCGGGAGCGGAACATCCTGTAGATGGTGTCGTAGTGGGAATGCTCCCTCCAGCCTCCGGCAGTGGAGGTGTTTTCCCCGTCAATGTGGCATCCCGGCAGCGCTGCCTGCAGCTCCGCCATGGTTTCCGCGTCGATGGGATTCTGGTTTTTGCGGGTATGGAGGAAAATCCACAGCCGCTTCAGGGATTTCAGCTCCTTCACGGGCTCAATGTCGTCAATCAGGTTGCTGACGATGTTCAGGTCCATCAGGTACGGCATGTCCTTCAGGCAGGAGATGTCCCGGATCCTGTTGTTGAAGATTTCCAGGTATTCCAGGTGCTTCAGGCTTCCGATGGGGGTAATGTCCACGGCGTCCCCCGCGGCGATGATCAGCACCCGCAGCTGCGGCATATCATACAAAAAGGAAAGATCCTCGAACTGATTATGTCCCAGGTCCAGGGCGTACAGGTTTTTGCAGTATTTAACAATCTCCATCTCCTTGCAGGAGTGCCAGGGCGGATTGTAGCCGTGCAGCGTGGAGAAGGCCGTGGCGTCCGTCCGCAGCGTGTGTCCCCCGCAGCTGGCGTTCTCCCCGAAGCGCATGGTCATGCCAAACTCGATATCGGGAAACCGTTCGTGAATCTCCTTCACTTTCTTGTAGCGGATGGTCACATTGAACATGTCCACCTTTTTCAGGTTTGGAAACTTGGACAGGAATTCGTAAAACGCCTCATAGTTCACAAGGCGGTTCAGGTCATAATTCAGGTACTCCGCTTCCGAGTCCGCGCTGAAAGTATCAAAGGTCAGGGTCTCCCCCGCCCCCGGCAGCGCAAATGCCAGGCACAAAACCAGCGCCAGTATCCCCGATAATCTTTTCATTTTCCGCCCTCCGTCCTGTCTGATCCTGTTCCGGTGGTTCCGGATGCAACACGGGTCATTGTACCACATTCGACCCGCAAAAAAAAGGGACTGCCGCTTTCGCGGCAGCCCCCTGAATCCGGGGATTGTCTTATGCCTGTCCCGCCATCTTCTTGTAAGATTCGCGGCGGACCCTGGCGTCTTCCTCCTGCTGCACGAACAGCTTCGCGGCAGCATCCGGGAACTGCTGGGCCAGGGAGGTGTAGCGCACTTCGCCCTTCAGGAATTCCTGGTAATCGCCGGTAGGATCCTTGCTGTCGACGGTCATCGGATTTTCCAGTTCGGGGTTGTAGCGGTACAGCTGCCAGTAGCCGCAGTCCACAGCCTTCTTGATTTCAGCCTGGGCCTTGCCCATGCCGCCCTTGGCCTTGAGGCCGTGGTTGATGCAGGGAGCGTAGGCGATGATCAGGCTCGGGCCGTGATAGGCTTCCGCTTCCAGCATGGCCTTGATAACCTGCTGCGGGTTGCTCATGGCAACCTGCGCCACGTACACGTAGCCGTAGCTCATGGCCATCATGCCCAGGTCCTTCTTCTTGGTGCGCTTGCCGGCCGCGGCGAACTTGGCCACAGAACCGGTGGGCGTCGCCTTGGAGGCCTGGCCGCCGGTGTTGGAGTACACTTCGGTGTCCAGCACCAGGATGTTCACATCCTCGTTCTGCGCCAGCACATGGTCCACTCCGCCGTATCCGATGTCGTAGGCCCATCCGTCGCCGCCGAAGATCCAGATGCTCTTCTTGGTCAGCAGGTCCTTGTTGGCCAGGATGAACTCGCGGCGCTCGCAGCCCTTCTTGTCGGTCTGCGCTTCCAGCGCGGCAACCAGCTTCTCGCCGGCAGCGCGGGAGCCTTCCGCATCGTTCATGTTCTCAAGCCATTCCTTCGCTGCCGCAACCACTTCTTCCACCTTGCCGACTTCGACCACTTCCGCGATCACTTCCGCCAGCTTGGCGCGGCGCTGCTGGGTCGCCAGGTTCATGCCGAAGCCGAACTCAGCGTTGTCCTCGAACAGGCTGTTGGACCAGGCAGGGCCCTGGCCCTTTTCATTGGTGGTGTAGGGGCAGGTGGGAGCGCTTCCGCCGTAGATGGAGGAGCAGCCCGTAGCGTTGGCGATCATCATCCTGTCGCCGAACAGCTGGGTAACCAGCTTGACGTAGGGCGTCTCGCCGCAGCCGGCGCAGGCGCCGCTGAACTCGAACAGGGGCTTGAGGGCCTGGCTGTTCTTGACGGAGTTCTTGTTCTCCAGCTTGATTTCCGGAACGGTCATGGCGAACTCCCAGTTCGCTTCTTCCTTCCGCTGGGTATCCAGGGGCTTCATGACCAGCGCCTTCTGGGTGGGATCGTCCTTCTTCTTGCCCAGGCAGACGTCAACGCAGTTGCCGCAGCCGGTACAGTCGAGGGGAGATACCTGCACGCGCAGCTGCATGCCGGCGAAATCCTTGCCGATGCCGTTCTTGGTCACATAGCCTTCCGGCACCTTCATGTCGGCGGGGCTGTAAATCGTGCGGATGGCGGCGTGCGGGCACACCACGGAGCACATGCCGCAGCTCACGCAGACGTCGGGCTGCCATTCAGGCACCATCACGGCGATGCCGCGCTTCTCAAACTTGGTGGTGCCGGTGGGCACGATACCGCGGGGATCCAGCTTGCTCACAGGCAGCTTGTTGCCTTCCTGGGCCAGCACGGGCGCGATGAATTCATCGAAGTAGGGAGTGGTTCCCGGAACCTTGGCGGGCACAGCGCCTTCCGTGGTGGTGGCCCAGTCCGCGGGAATGTCAACCTTCACAAGGCCTTCCAGGGCGGCGTCGATGGCGGCGAAGTTCATGTTCACCACATCCTGGCCCTTCTTGCCGTAGGAAGCCACAACCTTTTCCTTCATGTACTTGTCGGCATCCTCGTAGGGGATGATGTCGGCCAGCTTGAAGAAGGCAGCCTGCATGGTGGTGTTGGTGCGTCCGCCCATGCCTACCTTGCGGGCCAGGTCGATGGCGTTGATGATGTAGAAGTTCGCTTTCTTGGCAGCCAGCTTGTTCTTCATGGAAGCGGGCAGGCGCTCGTTCAGCTCTTCCACGGACCACTGGCAGTTCAGCAGGAAGGTGCCGCCTTCACGCAGCGGGGTAACCATGTCGTACATGGTCACGTACGCCGGATTGGAGCAGCTGATGAAGTCCGCGTGGTCGATCAGGTAGGGGCTCTGGATCGGCTTGTCGCCGAAGCGCAGGTGGGAAATCGTCAGGCCGCCGCTCTTCTTGGAATCATAGAAGAAGTAAGCCTGGGCGTATTTCTCGGTGTGGTCGCCGATGATCTTGATGCTGTTCTTGTTGGCGCCGACGGTACCGTCGCTGCCGAGGCCGTAGAACATGCAGGCGCTGGTGCCGGCGGGAGCAGCTGCGAAGGTGCTGCCCAGCTTCAGGCTGGTGCCGGTCACGTCGTCTTCAATGCCCACGGTGAAGTGGTTCTTCATTTCGCCGTCCAGGTTGGCAAACACGGCCTTCACCATGGTGGGGGTGAATTCCTTGCTGCCCAGGCCGTAACGGCCGCCCACGACCTTGATGTCGCTGCGTCCGGCTTCCGCCAGGGCGCCCACAACATCCAGGTACAGGGGCTCGCCCAGGGAGCCGGATTCCTTGGTCCGGTCCAGCACGGCGATCTTCTTCACGGTCTTCGGGAGCACCTTCATCAGGTATTCCACGGAGAAGGGGCGGTACAGGTGGCACTTCACAACGCCGACCTTCTCGCCGCTCTCAAGCATCTTGTTCACGGTCTCGTGGGCCACATCGCAGCTGGAGCCCATGGAGATGATAACCTTTTCCGCGTCCGGAGCGCCTTCATACTGGAAGGGCTTGTAGACACGGCCCGTCAGCTTGGCCACTTCGTCCATGCACTCTTCCACGATGGCGGGCACAGCGGCGTAGTAGCGGTTTCCGGCTTCACGGCCCTGGAAGTAGATATCGCTGTTCTGGGCGGTGCCGGCCTGATGGGGATGTTCGGGATTCAGGGCGCGGGCGCGGAACTCTTCAATCTTGTCCCACGGCACCAGGGCCTTGATCTCTTCGTAGTTGTTCTTCGTGTCGATGGCATCGATCTTCTGGATCTCGTGGCTGGTGCGGAATCCGTCGAAGAAGTGCAGGAAAGGCACGGAGCTCTTCAGGGTCGCCAGATGGGCAACCAGCGCCATGTCGTGGGCTTCCTGTACGGAGTTGCTGGCCAGCATGGCAAACCCGGTCTGCCGGCAGGCCATAACGTCGCTGTGATCGCCGAAGATGTTCAGCGCGTGGTAAGCCAGGGCACGGGCGCTGACATGGAAGACCGCGGGCGTCAGTTCGCCGGCAATCTTGTACATGTTGGGGATCATCAGCAGCAGACCCTGGGAGGCGGTGAAGGTGGTGGTCAGGGCGCCGGCGGACAGGGATCCGTGCACGGCGCCGGCAGCGCCGGCTTCGCTCTGCATCTCAGCGATGCGGACCGTCTGTCCGAAAAGGTTTTTCCGGTCATGGGCCGCCCACTCGTCCGCGACTTCCGCCATGGGGGAGGAAGGGGTAATGGGGTAGATCGCCGCCACATCGCTGAAAGCATACGCGACATGGCTGACGGCGGTATTGCCGTCAATGGTCAGTTTGATGGACATGAACTTACCTCCTGTTCATATTGTGAACCGTTTTTCCCCCGCGAAAGCGCACGAAAAAAACAGTCTGCTTCACACCTGTTAAATTATAAGCGTCAGCGCCTTGAATGTCAATGAATAGTTGCCTTATTTCGACCTTCTGTGCTAATATATGTTGGTTGTTTTCGATCCCATGGTTTGCGGACCGTCCCGCCGTCCGGCGAAAGCCGGCCGCCGGGTGCCGATTACTGATGAAAGAGGACCCGATATGGACACGATTACCCGCCTGTCCGCCCTGCTTGCGGACTGTATGAAAACCGTCTGGCCCGAAGCGGAGGGCCTTCCCGCCGCGGAGGAGATTCGCGGCCTGCTGGCCGTTCCGCCGGATCCGGCGCTGGGGGACTATGCCTTCCCCTGCTTCCGCCTGGCCAAGCCCCTGCGTACCGCTCCCCCGAAAATCGCCGAAGCGGTCTGCGGCGCCTGGACCCATGGAGACCTTGCTTCCGTGCAGCCGGTCAACGGTTACCTGAATTTCTTCCTGAACCGGGAAAATTTCGCCGCTGAAACCATGGCTGCCCTCCGGCAGGGCGGCGACCGGTACGGCGCTTCGGATCTCGGCGCCGGGAAAACCATCTGCCTGGACTATTCCTCCATCAACATCGCCAAGCGGTTCCATATCGGCCATCTGTCCACCACCATGATCGGCCACAGCCTGAAGCGGATTTTTGACTACCTGGGCTATACCACCGTCGGCATCAATCACCTGGGCGACTGGGGAACCCAGTTCGGCAAGATGATCTGCGCCTACAAGAAGTGGGGCACAAAGGAGCAGGTGGAGCAGGGCGGCGTGGACGCCATGACCGAGCTCTACGTCCGTTTCCATAAGGAAGCGGAGGCGGATCCCTCCCTGGAGGATGAAGGCCGCGCCTGGTTCAAGAAAATCGAGGACGGGGATCCCGAAGCCATGGAAATCTTCACCTGGTTCAAGGATGTAACCCTGAAGGACGCCGCCAAGGTCTACGAAAAGCTGGATGTCACCTTCGACAGTTACGCCGGTGAGAGCTTCTATAATGATAAGATGGAGCCGGTCATCCGGGAGCTCCGTGAAAAGGGGCTGCTGGTTCAGTCCCAGGGAGCCTGGGTTGTGGATCTGGAGGAGGATCATATGCCTCCCTGCCTGATCGTCAAGAGCGACGGGGCCACCATCTACGCTACCCGTGACCTGGCCGCCGCCATCTACCGCCAGAATACCTATCATTTCGACAAATGCCTCTACGTGGTCGCCTATCAGCAGGATCTCCATTTCCGCCAGGTCTTCCGCGTGCTGGAAAAGATGGGATACCCCTGGGCAAAGAACTGCGTGCATGTTGCCTTCGGCATGATCAGCTTTGAGGGCGAGGCCCTCTCCACCCGCAAGGGCAATGTGGTGCACCTGGAGGATCTGCTGGACCAGGCGGTCGCCAAAGCCAGGGAGATCATTGAGGAAAAATCCCCGAACCTGGAAAACAAGGACGAGGTGGCCCGCCAGGTGGGTATCGGCGCCGTCATTTACACGGACCTTTCCAACAACCGGATCAAGGATATCGACTTCCGGTGGGACCGGGCCCTGAATTTTGACGGGGAATCCGGCCCCTATGTCCAGTATACCCACGCCCGCTGCTGCAGCGTCCTCCGCAAGGCGGGGGATCTCTCCGGCGTATCGCCGGACTGGTCCGCCCTCACGGATGACGAGGCCCAGGCGCTGCTGCGCCTCCTGTCCCGCTTCCCGGATGTAATCCGCGATGCGGCGGACAAGTATGAGCCCAGCATGATCACCCGCGCGGTCACCGATATCGCCCAGGCCTACAATAAGTATTATTACGAGCACCGGATCCTCGACGGGGAACCGGCGCAGGCCGCCGCCCGCGTCGCCCTGACGGACGCTGTCCGCCGGGTGATCCGCACCGGCCTGTGGCTCATCGGAATCGAAGCGCCGGAAAGAATGTAAGATTCTCTCCGGAAAAAGAAGGAATCTTACAATCCTGTAACGAACTTTTTAAGGAACGGTTATAATTTTCTCCGGAATCCTTCCCGGACAACGCTTTTCAAAGGCAGGTGCTAATCCATGAGCAGAAGAAAAAAGAGCAAAGCCGTACCGGTCGTGCTGATCATCACCGTCCTGGTGGCTGCCCTGGCAGCCGGATGTTTCCTGGTCAAACCGCTGATCACGGATCCGATCCGGAAGGCTTCCGCTGCTGATCTGCAGAAGAAGCAGGAGGAAGTTACCCGGCAGAACCAGGAGATCATGGCGGAATACAACGCCGCGATCCTGGAGCTGACCACCCAGAAGGAAAGCCAGCAGGTCAGCAACCCCTCCTGGCCGGAGCACAAGTCCGAGGGATGGGATATCATAGACCTGACCAATTATCCCCTGGAGAATCCGACGGCGACCGTAGCCAGCCGTTCGGAGCTGATGACCGGGGGCATGCTGCTGCTCAACGAGTGGCATTCCCGTCCGGCCGACTTTGATGATTCCAAAATCACAAGCGTCGGCAAATACCTTGGCGGCAACAGCAAAATCCAGACCAAGGATTACAACGTAACCCTCTTCACCAACGCCAGCGACGCCCTGATGGAAGCCATCACCGCCGCGCGTGACGCGGGCATGGAGCACTATCTGGTGGAGGAAGGGTACCGTTCCTGGGAAACCCAGAACTCCTACTTCCAGAGCAAGATGGAGAAGCTTGCCGACCGGTATTCCGGGGACGCGCTGATCGCCGCCGCCAAGCGTGAGGTCAACTATCCCGGCACCAGTGAGTTCAACTCCGGCCTGGCCTTCACCCTCCGGCTTTATGACAAAACCAATCCGGAGATAGCCAAGCCCAAGTATTCCTCCACTGAACAGGGAAAATGGATGAATGAAAACTGCTGGAAGTACGGCCTGGTGGTCCGCTTCCCGCTGGATGCCTGGCCCCTGGAAACCACCCAGGACAAGAGCTTCAAAACCGGCGTTTCCGTGAAACTGAACCTGTACCGTTTCGTCGGCAAGGGCAACGCCGCCGTCATGCACTACTATGATTTCTGCATGGAGGAATACATTGAGTACCTGCAGGAGCATCCCCACATCGCCGTTTTTGAGGACGGAATCCTGAAGTACGAAATTTACCGCCAGGCCGTGGGCGACGCCGCAACCTTCAACCTGCAGCTCACCCGCAATGCCCGCTCCTACACCGCTTCCCTGGATAACATGGGCGCCGTCATTACCGTCTTCGAGTATTAACATGAGCACGATTCTGATCACCGGTGCCTCCCGCGGCATCGGCCGGGCGCTGGCGCTTGCGTGCGCCCGCACCGGGAAATACAGCAAAATCATTCTGAACGGCGGCTCCGATGCCGCCGCTCTGCAGGAGACCTCCCGCCTTGTTTCCTCGGCGGGGGATCTTCTTTGTTTCTCCTCCCTCGGGGATGTGGGGAATCTTTCCTATGTGGAGGAACTTCGCGCGAAGTTCGGCCCCGTGGATGTGCTGGTCAACAACGCCGCCGTCTCCAGGATCGGTCTCCTGACGGACCTCTCCCCGGAGGATTGGGATACCGTCATCCGCACCAACCTGACCGCGCTGTTCAACACCTGCCGCACCTTCGTGCCGGATATGGTTTCTGCCGGAGGCGGGAAAATTCTGAATATTTCCTCCGTCTGGGGCATTTCCGGCGCCTCCTGCGAAGTGGCTTACAGCGCCGCCAAGGGCGGCGTCAACGCCTTCACCCGGGCCCTTGCCCGGGAGCTGGCCCCTTCCCATATCCAGGTCAATGCCCTGGCTCCGGGGATCGTGGACACCCGGATGAACAGTCATCTTTCGGAAAAAGAAACCGCGGAAATTCTTTCACAGATTCCCGCGGGCTATATTGTCTCCCCGGAGGAGGCGGCGGAAGCCGCCCTCCGCCTGCTGGAAATGCCGGAGTATTTCAACGGTGAAGTGGTCCGCCTCGACGGCTGCTGGACCTGATCACTTTTTCTTCTGCTCCTTCTTTTCCTGTTTCTTTACCTGTTCAGACATATATTCCTGTGTCACATACCAGTCCGTCCCGTCTGTTTCCATCAGGATATTGCCGTAGCTCGTCCGTTTCCACGGGATTTCCGCGTTGTTCAGCTGCCGCCGGCAGTCCGTGGTCCGGTCCACTTTGCCTGTAATGATCACCAGCTTCGGATCCGCCGCCTTCAGCAATTCCGGATTCACCGCGTTCTTGCCGTGGTGCGGGGCCGTCAGGATGTCCGCCTTGATTGCTTCCCCGTTCTCCTCCGCCAGCATCTGCTGGATCGTTCCGCCGATATCCGCTGTAAACAGCATGGTCGCGTCCCCGTAGCGCAGGTGCAGGATCCCGCTCATATCGTTGATGGTAATGCTTCCGCCGTTCGGCTTTTTCGTCTTCCCGTCATACCGGTACAAAAGCATCTCCGCCTTCCCGAGGGTCAGCTTCTCTCCGCTGAAGATCTGCCGGTAGGGAATCTCCTTCTTCGGGAGTACATCCGCCATCTTTTTGTGAAAGACGTATCCGTAGTTCTCCGGGAAGGGAGATATAAATACATCCGTGGTAATCTTCCCGTGCTTGATGGCGTAATACAGCGCCTCAATATGGTCATCGTGGGGATGGGAGTTGAAAATCATGTCCGGGTGCGTCCATCCGTGCGCTTCAAGGAAGCTCACCAGGCTCCCCTCCTTGGGCTTGTTTCCCCCGTCAAGCAGCATCACCTGCCCGCCGCACTCCAGCACGTAGCTGTCACAGTCCAGCGCGTACAGCGCCCAGATCCGCAGCAGGTCCCGTTCCTCCCAGTCCGCCGGTTTTTCCTGTTCGATATATACCTCCGCGCCGGCTGCGGGGAAAACTCCCGTCAGCATCAGCGCCAGCAGGATGCAGATCAGCCGTTTCAAACGTATCCCTCCCGTCCGGTGCGTTCTGATTCTGTTTTGTATTCTATGCGAATCCTCCTTCGGGTGTCAAGAATCCGCCCCTTTTAAATCAATCGGTGGCAATTTCCCCTCCCCTCGGGTATAATGGGATCCGATAACCATTCCGAAAGGAGAAGTCCTGTGTATTGGTCCCTGTTGCGCCGGCTTTCTGCAATCCTCATGGCGCTGCCCCTGCTCTTTCTGCTCTCCTGCCCCTGTGCGGCGGAAGATACTTCTTTCCTCGTCGTGGATGACGCGACGGTTTCCATCGCCCTTCCCCTGGATTATAAGGAAGGGGGCCGTCCTCCCCGGAAGGACGGCTGGGTGATGGACGGAAAAGCCCCGGTTTCCTACAGGGATTCCACCCTGGAAGCCACCTTTTCCACGGATTCCATCACCCATAAGCTGGTATCCGGCAATCACCGCGGCAGAACCGTAACGGATGAAATCTGGGTGGTCCGCATTAAAATCAAACACGCAACCCAGCTGCGCACCGCCGTTTCCTATGACAGCTATAAAAACGCGGGCAAGGCAAATCCTGTCAAAATCGCCGCCGGCAAAAATGCCGTAATCGCCATGAACGGGGACTATTTCAAGTGTGAAAACACGGATGCCGGCTACGTGGTCCGCCAGGGCGAGCTCATCCGCGACGCCACCCATAACGCCCGCGGTCTCGTTTTTGATACGCTTCTCATCGACAGTGAAGGTGATTTCCACGCTGTGGAAGCCGCCGTCACGGAAACCATCGATGCCTACGTCCGGGAAAACCTGACGCCGCTGGGCCGCACCGTCATGGATTCCTTCAATATCGGACCGGTGCTGGTCCGCAACGGCGAGGTCCAGGATGTAGCCCATTCCGAAGTCACAAAGCACGGCGGCCGGGAAGGGATGTATCAGTGGTCCACTCCGATCCAGCGGATCTGTATCGCCCAGACCGGGCCGCTGGAATACGCCATCGTTGCCGCCAACGCGGAGGGCGCCCGCAAATCCGGCTTCACCATGGCGGAATTCGCTCAGATCGTGGCGGAGCGGGTTCCCGATGCCATCCTGGCCTACAATCTTGACGGCGGCGGATCCGCCCAGATCGTCGCCAACGGCGCGCGGGTTTTCCATAACAAAACCATGCGCCATATCCCTGATATCATCTATTTTGCTTCTGCCGAGGAGTAACTCATGGAACCGATTCAACTGGGGCCCCTCCGGGTCTGGCCCTTCGGGCTTGCCGTGGCCGTGCTGCTGCTGCCCTTTTACGTCCTGGCTGCCCGGGGCATGAAAAAAAGCGGCCTGTCCAGGGAAACCGCCTCCTGGTTTGCCCTGGTCAGCCTGCCCCTCTGCCTGCTCCTGTCCCGTTTCAGCTGGTGCCTCCTGAACCTGGATCAGCTGATCGGCCGGCGGGATCCGGGCGTCTTCTTCCGCTTCAGCGAGGGAGGATTCCTCCTTTGGGGCGCTGTCGCCGGCGTTCCTGCCGCGGCGGCCCTTGCCGGAAAAATCACGAAACAGCCCGCCGGAAAGATTGCGGATTCCGTGGTCCTTCCCCTGTGCCTGCTGCTCTGCGCCTTCCGTCTCCTGGGCGGTCTGCTCTTCCGGGATCTTGGGATCGGCCTGGCCCTGGAGGAATGGTTCGCCCCGTGGGAAACGGACCCGGCCTCCCGATACAGCCTTTTCCGGCCGGAAGACTGGTCCTTCTTTGAGCGGTTTCCCTTTGCTGTCCTGGATTATTATGACACCTGGTGCTGGGCGGTTTTCGTCCTGCAGGCGCTCTGGGCCGGCATCTGCGCCCTTCTCCTGCGCCGCGTTTCCGCCGCTCCCGGCGGAAAAACCGTCCTCTTTTTCCTCCTGTATGCCACCGGATCCATCGTCACGGAAACCATGCTCATCGGCGGTTACATTCCTGTCCTTCCCTGGCTTGGCTTCGTTAAAGCCAACCTGGTGCTGTGGAGCGCGGCACTCCTTGTTGTTTTCGCCGTCTGCCTCCGCCGTCTTCCCGCAAAGCTGCGCCTGGGGAGCGCCCTTGCCCCTGCGGCCGTTTTCCTTGCCGCCGCAGGCGTCACGGCCATTGCGGAGTTCGCGGCCTTCGAGAAAAAGATCCCGGAGATTGCCTGGCTCCCTGCGGATGCCTGGCATCTGCTCACAGCCCTCGCCTGGCTCTTCTTCCTGCTCTCCTTCCGCGCCCTCTGGCGGAAGGCCTTTATCCCCGAAAATCCTCAGATGACTGGAGAGTCCCGTTCATGAAAAGCTTTCGTTTCCTCAGGTCCGTCCTGGCCCTCATCTGCATTCTTACCCTGCTGCTCCCCGCAGCCGCGGCGGAAGGCACGGACCCTTCCGTCCTGGATCAGAAGGCGGCTGAGATCTTCCGCCGGTTCCGCACCGTGGGCGGAATGGTAACCGTCGCGAAGGACGGCAAAATCATCTATCAGTATTGCTACGGCTATGCCGACAAAGGCCGGAAGCTCATGGCCACCGAAGACTGCTATTACCGGCTTGCCTCCGTGTCAAAGCTCGTCACCGCCTGCGCCGCCATGCGCCTGGTGGATGAGGGCCGCCTGGATCTCGATGCGAACCTGGGCAGTATCATCGGCGGGGACGATCCTTATTTTGCCTGCAATCCCGCCTACCCGGAAACAGGCATTACGCCCCGTATGCTCATGTCCCATACCTCTGCCATCTGGGATTCGCATTTTGCCACCTCCCAGCCCCTCCGGGACGCCCTGAAGCAGCGGTCTTCCTTCTATAAAGGGGACTGTCCCGGCACAGAGTACCATTATTCAAATTATGCCGCCGGTATGATGGGGATCGTCCTGGAAGCCGTCACAGGCCTCCACCTGAGCGCTGCCGTTTCTTCCCTGCTCTTTGAGCCGATGGGCATATCCGGCGCTTATTCCCCTGCCCTGCTGGATCATCCGGACCTTGCAACTTCCGAGTTTGCCCGCCCTTACAGCGAGGAAATCGACCTGGAAAACGATTATTACCTCTCCTACGGCGGCTGCTGGATGAAGGGACAGGATCTGTGCCGGATCGGAATGATGCTCTGTGACTACGGCATGCTGGACGGAAAACGGATCCTTCAGGAGAATACCGTCCGGGAAATGCTCTCCTCCCAGCAGGGAAAGGGCGGCATCACCGCGGACTCCCCCTACGGCCTGAATGTGCACAGACTAACAACCCTGGTGCCCGACAGAATCATCTACGGACACCAGGGAAGAATTGAAGATACCTTATGCAATTTGTATTTTGATCCTCAGTCCCGCTTTGTTTTCTCCATGGTAACCAGTTCCTGCTCCCCCGGCGGCACCGCTTACGGGGTCCGTCCGCCGGCCTACTCGCTTCTCAGGCTCCTCTGGTCGGAATTCGTCGGCCCCTGGCAGCACTGATTTATCTCCGGTCCTCCGTGGACGTATAGGAAACCGTGCTTCCGGCGGGTACCGAATGGGTCAGCCAGGTATTTCCCCCGATGACGCATCCGTCGCCGATCACCGTATCCCCGCCCAGGATTGTCGCGTTGGCGTAAATCACCACATGGTTCCCGATATCCGGATGTCTCTTGATCTTTTTCACCGGATTTCCGTTCTCATCCAGCTCAAAGCTCCGGGCGCCCAGCGTCACGCCCTGGTACAGTTTCACATGGTTCCCGATCGTAGTGGTTTCTCCCACTACGATTCCTGTTCCGTGGTCAATAAAGAAGTATTCTCCCACCTTGGCCCCCGGATGAATGTCAATTCCGGTCTTTTCGTGGGCAAATTCCGTCATGATCCTGGGAATCAGCGGGGTCTTCAGCATCTCCAGCTCATGGGCCAGGCGGTAGATGGAAATCGCGTAAAAGCCGGGATAGCAGATCATTACTTCCTCGCGGCTGTTTGCAGCCGGATCTCCCTCATACAGCGCCTCCACGTCCTTCAGGAGCAATTCCCGGATCCTGGGCAGCTTCCCTGCAAAAGCATCGCAGATTTCCTCGGCTGCCTGTTCCGGATCCCCGGCTTCCTCCCTGAAGCGCATCGCCGCGCAGACCTCCCGGCCCAGCAGCTCCAGCGTATTCTCCAGCAGCAGCTCATCCGTCATTTCCGGATCTTCCCTCCGGAAGCACATGGGAAACAGCAAAGCCTGCAGTCCCTTGATCACCCGCACCACCTGCCGGCGGTCCGGCGGCGGACAAAGATGCCGCTCCGTCCCGTGCAGTTCATTGCCTGTCCTGTTCAGTTGCTCGAGGGTCTCCCGGATCTTTTCTTTCATGGTTTGCTCTCTTTTCTGTCCGGATTTCCGGATTCTTGCCTGTATTTTATCATGCTTCACCGTCTTTATTCAACTCTCGGATTACGTCTGCCAATTTATCCTTGACCGATCCTCTTCAGTGTGCTATAATCCCATCTGTTCCGGTCAGGAAATGGTCTGTTGGCTCAGTTGGTAG
>OCVV011347442.1_pt1 | contig 24729 bp, 24 predicted proteins | sample 1539721 | NCBI WGS metagenome assembly OCVV01 (sample SAMN02144230, study PRJEB22623) | gut metagenome | biome: sheep rumen | host: Ovis aries | place: New Zealand
GAGTATAACAATGGGAAATATTGTTCTTGAAACAAAAGACCTCTGCAAAACCTATATTGTTGATAAGATGAGCAACAATGTATTACAGAATGTAAATTTCAAGGTTGAAGAGGGTGAACTAATATCTGTAATGGGACCGTCCGGTTCCGGTAAATCCACACTTTTATATACAATAAGTGGCATGGATAGTGCCACGGCAGGTCAGGTAATCTTCGATGGTGAAGATATATCTGCTAAGAATGAGAAGGAGCTTTCAAAGATAAGACTTCTTAAGATGGGATTTGTTTTCCAGCAGATGTATATGATGAAGAAGCTCTGCATCATGGATAATATCGTCCTTCCTGGATATCAAGCCAAGGAGAAATCCCGTGAAGAGATTAATAAGAAGGCGGAAGAGTTAATGCGCCGCCTGGGAATTATAGAGACTGCTGAAAGAGAGATTACAGAAGTGTCTGGAGGACAGCTTCAGCGTGCCTGCCTCTGCAGAGCACTTATCAACAATCCTAAGGTTCTCTTTGCGGATGAACCAACCGGCGCCCTTAATTCCAAGGCATCTATGGAAGTAATAAATGAGCTTTCCAATGTAAATAAAGCAGGAACAACTATTCTTATGGTTACACATTCTGAGAGAGTTGCAGCTATATCTGACAGGGTAATCTATCTTGAAGATGGAAATATCATGGGAGAGATAAAGCTTGGCAAGATGGAAGATATGCAGGAACTTCACCAAAGAGAACGCAAGCTTAAGAACTGGCTCGCCGAGATGGGATGGTAAAATCGAAGATTTTACCAACCACATTTGCGCCTACGGCACAAATGCTCAGATGGTAAACCTAAAAATCAAAGATTTTTAGCTGGCACATTTGCGCCTGCGGCACAAATGCGCAGGTTATTGAGAAAGGAAAGAGAATATAATGTACCTTCGAATGCTTAAACGAGACCTAAAAGATAAGAAGGCTCTGAATACTGTACTTTTTGTACTTATGATTATGGCTTCCATATTCATGGGCACAGGGCTGATTATCCTTTATACCAATATATTTGGACTAAAAGATACATATAAAAAATGCAATACGGCAGACCTTGGCTACCTGATGCTCAGAGACATCTCTGATGAGGGTGCCAATGATAAAAGGATGGAAGAGATTCTTAAAACCCTTCCTAATGTTGAGGGAGTAGCTAAGTCGGACGTTGTACTTATAAAGGACGACAGACTTGAATTTGAACATTACGATCCACTGGACAATGACTGGGTGTCATGGCAGGACTTCGCTGTAGGCAAGGTGCCAGATACATATAACCGTCCACTTGATGGAAATTATGAATACTTCACCGTTGACGATGGCTATGTGGCTATAGCCCAGCATGTTGCCAATCTTACTAATTCTAAAGTGGGCGACTATCTTAGAATCACTACTGACTATGGCAACAAGTATGAATTTATCATTTCAGATATATACACCAACCCTTCGTCAGAAGGTCTGGATATGATATATCTTTCCGATCATGACGGAGACCTTATATTATCTGAGTGTCCTTCCAGAAGAGATCTTTATGAAGTAAAGATTTCCAAGGTGGAAGGTAATTACTACGAGGAGCTATCTAAGGTTGCCACTGCACCTCTTGCAAATTATGAAGAAGTTAACATTAACCTCTTTGCTTCAAAAATGATGGATCAGACCAATGACGGTATGATAAGCACTATCGTATCCATCATCTTAATCGGTGTAGCTATCTTTATGGTGCTGATGATACTGGTAACTATTAACTTCAGCCTCCGCTCAACTATCAAGCAGGAGGAAAAAGAGATAGGTATCATGAAGGCAATTGGTGTCTACTCATTTTCATATAGAACTCTTTTTGCTGTAAAATATATAGCATTTGCAATTGTAGGAGGATTAATCGGCCTGCCATTCGCGGCTGTGTTCAGCCATATGTTAATAGGAAGATTCGTCTTCCACACCATACCACCAAAGACAGGAACAAGGGTAATCTTACTTGTAGCAGCCCTTTTATTTACTCTCTTTTTTATCGTAGGATTTACCCTTCTTTCCCTTCGCCGTATGAATAAGATCTCTGTTATGGATGCCATCCACGGAGAGAACAGAGGAGAGAGATTCGGCAAGCTTTCCGGCCTCTTCCTTCATAAAAAGAAGAGAATATCTATACCACTATTCCTTGCTCTTAGCGACATACTTAAGAAGGTCAAGAGATACATCTACCTGATAATCGCTTATGTATGCGGGGCCTGTATGATACTTACAGTAATTATGATCAAGGACTCAATCTGTTCCAAGGACTATTTTATGAAGTACTGGCAGCAGGGCCAGATGGATTTCGAAGCCATACCTGAAGTGGGATATCTGGATAAACTTGCAAACAAAGCAGGAAACTACAAAGCAGGTATCGAACTTATCAACAAGAACTTTGAGGAGCACGGTATCCCAGCTGAGATTGAATACTGCGCAGCTCAGGGGGCAGCATATTACATCGATGGCCAGGAGAGAACCTGTTATCTTATGTTTGACCTTAAGGATGCCAGCGAAGTAGTACTTGTAAAGGGCAACTCCCCTATGCTTAGAAATGAAATCGCTATCCCTTACAGACTGGCTATGGACAATGGCCTTAACATCGGGGACAGCATAACTATAAAGTACGAAAAATACAATATGAACCATGTTACAACATCCAAGGTAACAGAGGACTTTGTTATTACTGGCTTCTTCGAAGGCTTTGGCCTCCAGCTTCCTAAGATGTTACTTTCAAGCCAGATTGACAATGTGGTTCCAAATTATGGCTATCATGAATTCAGCTACAAGCTTAACTGTGACCCTAAGGACTACGACCGCTACTATAAAATGATGGATGACCTCTACACAGACGATGAAATCAGATTCATCAGAAGTGAAGACGTGGAGGAATACGAGATGGGCTCATATATCGCTCTTCTCAATGCCATGCTACTTATCGTTTCCATCGTTGTAGTTATAGTTGTAACCATGCTTACCTGCATGTACGAAACTATCTTCATCGATGAAGAAGTAGCAGACCTGGCACTTCTTAAGAGCATGGGCTTTGAAAGAAAAACAGTCAGAAGCTGGCACCGCCTGAGGATGGTGATTTTATCCATCGCATCAGGCCTGGCCTCGGTTCTTATCATGGTAACCCTTATAAAGAGCCTGCTAGAAAGAGCTATCGTAAGCTTCATCCGCACATATACATTTGATGTACCGGTAAGAGGTATACATTTTGTAGTAGTTCCTCTGCTTATTGTGGCTCTGGTAACAATAGTAGTTATCCCGGCTCTCAAGCCTATGGATAAGATACAGATATGGAGGGTCAACAATGAATAAGAAGAAAATGTCTGCCTGCTTTGTAGCATTATCTATAGCATTTGTATCACTTACAGGATGTGGAAGCGACAGAAAGCTTGATAATAAAGAAGATAGAGAGGTAAGCCTTGTAGAAACCCTCTCTGCTAATGAAACCAGGGAATATACTAGCGAGGGCAAGGTGGAAGAAGCTATCGCTACATACAGTTCAGAGGATGGTCTTTGCGTAATAAAGGTTATGCCTTCTTACTTTGATATCACATTGGACTATGAAAATGGTACCTACGCCCAGGTGGGAAATGCCTATGGACAGACAATTATAGAGGCATTTCCGGAATATATAACAATGATGGAGCCATACATATATGAGAATGTTCGGACAGCCTATGGAACTGACGAATACAGCAAAGAGGCCGTGTGGGAAAGAGTTGAGACTATATATAGTGCTGTTCCTTCAGATTATAAAGAGGAGATTGATGCATTTGCCAAAGCTGTATCTCAGGGAGAAGAGGGTATGGTTGAAAATGGCAAGCTAAGTTATGAGGAAGCCGTAATTATACAGCTTATTCCAGATGCCCTTCGTCCAACTTCCTGCAGCGCCCTTTCCCTATGGGGTGAGAAGACAGAGTCGGGACAGCCTATAACTCTTCGCTGCCTTGAGTGGAATCTTGGTAGCGAGAAGCAGATGGGAAGTATCAATGCCGTAACTCATATGAAAAATGGGGAAAAATCCCTTACAACCATAGGTATGCTTGGCCTTTTGGATGTTATCTCGGCTGTAAATGACGACGGGATCTTTGTTGCCATCTTAGACGTTGGCTCCAATAATAAAGAACCTTTTGTATATGAAGGTAAAAAAAGTTATACTTTTGATATAAGATATGCTCTTGAAAATTTCGATGATGCTACAGAAGTGGGCAATTATATGGTTTCAAACAGTGGGGACTACACATGGTGCCACAACCTTATAATTACTGACAAGAATCACTCTTATTGCGCGGAAGACTGCGTGAAGGAAGTGGCTGACAAGGGAGATGGCTTCTCAAATCTTCGCGATGAGAATACGCAGCTTCTTGACGGCCTCCACTGGGATAGCAAGGATAGCCTCTGCGTTGTTAACTCATTTGCCTCAAAGGGGAATCAGGACGGATTTACCAAGAGCGAGTTCAACCTTACAAGATTTGAGAAGTACAATGAGTGGGTTAAGAACACAGACAAGTTCTCAGTTAAAGATGTAAAAGATATGATAACTCAGGAAGATGTGAATGATGTTTCTGTTAGCACAGTTCATAATGACAGTGCAGTACAGCTTATTATTATTGACTATGAGACAGGGGATATTCAGGTGGCATTTACCGGTAAAGAGGGTGTGGTTAATAAGCCAGAGTTTCTGGATGTTGGGGATATTAACTAGTAGTTTAATGCCTTGCCGGATGCGGCTTGAATGGGGATCTTCTAAAATGGCGGTTACAGAGATTTATGAAAGATGTACTTATAATAGAAGATAATAAAGAGCTTGGTGCCCTGATTCGGGACTTTTTAACTAATGACGGCTATGACGTTGAGTGGATGGAAAGTGCGGAAGAGGGCCTGGAGCATGTGAAGAAAGCAACATTTAAGATGCTGCTTCTTGACCTTATGCTGCCTGGGATGGATGGCTATGAGATGCTGCAGGAGGTAAGGAAGGAGTACAAGCTTCCGGTCCTTATGATGAGCGCCAAAACTGACGATGCCAGCAAGATACTGGGTCTGGAGGTTGGGGCAGACGACTTTATCGATAAGCCATTCTCGTTTCCGGTTCTATCTTCAAAGATCAAGGCTCTTATAAGAAGAAGCTACGATATGACAGGGTCTAAGGAGATAGTTACTTATAAGGATATCTCCATAAATACCAAGGAGCGCATCGTAACTAAGGCTGGAAAACCGGTTAATATCACCGGCAAGGAGTATGATATCCTCCTGTATTTTATGGAGCATCCGGAGGAAGTTATCAAGAAGGAGAAGCTCTTTAATGAAGTTTGGGGGGCGGACTGCTTTAGCGAGATGTCTACTATGAATGTTTATATCCGTTGGCTTCGTGAAAAGCTGGAAGATGACCCTAAGAATCCTCAGTATATCCGCACTGTGTGGAAGGTTGGATACTGTTTTGGATGGGAGAAGTAGCCAGATCAGGCCGCGGATAATGAGAGCAAGTAGCTGTATTGGTGTCTGTTGGGCGGCAGCAAGGAGATAGCTTTTTGTCAGGGATAAAACGACTCTACATATTAATACTGATTTTATACTTGGGTCTGGCAGCAGGCCTATTTTTCTATGTCCGCTGGTTGGGGTCACGGTCTTATCAAGAGAGAAATGTCTTCATAAACAGATTTACGGCCCAGGTTAGTTCACGGGATGATGAACTAACTAGTGAGCTGATTGAAGAAATATACTTTTTAGAAAAGTCTTCTTACAAGAGTCAGTTTGGCTCCGATATCCTTCCAGATAAAATTTCATATGTATCACTTGAGGATAAAATCCCTAATGAAAGTGACTATGGGGATCAGCGTGTGGCATACGTATATGATGAATACGGCAACATATCAGGCCTGCTTTTGTTTGAATATGCAGAAAATGATAACAAGCATTATCTCACATATTTGGTCGTAATCGCTGGTTCGCTTTTAATTATCATCGCTTTCATTATTTATCTGCAAATCAGAATTCTTAAGCCATTCGAGGATTTGTCAGACTATGCGGTGAAGATATCGAAAAATGAGCTTTCCCAGAAGCTTCCTGAAAGCAGGAACCGCTACTTTGGCAGGTTTGTCTGGGGTGTGAATATGCTAAGCGACCAGATAGCGGGAGACAAGGAAAGAATCGGCAAGCTTATGAAAGAGCGCCAGACTATGCTAACTACCATAGCCCATGGCATCAAGACTCCGGTTTCAAATATAACCCTCTATGCCTCTTCTATAGAGACCGGACTATACCAGCCGGACAGAAAGCCTAATCAGTCGGATGCAGCTATTGCCGCTAAAATAGAGAAGAATGCCGGCGACATCAACCGCCTGGTTGAAGAGATGATTAATACAAGTTCCACTGGTATGGTTGACTTCGAGCCTAAGATTCAGGCATTTTATATTAATGAGGTTGAAGATTTTATTAGAGAAGAGTACTCCAACAGGCTGGAGGTTCAGAGAATCCCTCTTGAGATAGATTCCTGCCAGAATGCCATGATTAATTCAGACAAGTCTGGTATCCTCCGTATCCTTACCCAGCTTATGGAAAATGCTATAAAGTACGGGGATGGCACTGGTATCAAGGTTTCCATCGACAAGCAGGAGGAAGGCTACTACTTTTCAGTTAAGAATAAGGGCAAGTCCCTTCCTGAAAATGAGATCCCATACATATTCGGCAGCTTTTGGCGTGGCTCTAACGCCCAGGGTATCAAGGGCTCAGGCATCGGCCTCTTCGAAGCCCGCACTATCGCCTCCCGCCTAGGCGGCGACATCTACGTCAAGCAGGAAGATGGGGAGATAGAGTTTATTTTATTTATAGAGAAATAATTAGATTGGGAATTATAATAATAAATTTCTAATTGTATTTTTTATCACAGAAGTCTATAATCTGTTTATATCATTTCAAATATTCTAGTTTTCTATGTATCCGATATTCATCGGAATAATTCCTACTAGATGTATAACATTTATTTGAATTTGCGAATTTATGCCTTTTTGGCGACAAGTAGTTGTGTATTAATTGTGTATTGAATCATTTACAAATGTGTATCAATTGTGTATTATTAAAGTATGAGGTAGTTAATGAAACAAAGAGATTTAGTTAAGAAACTAAAGCAGAATGGGTTTAGATTTGAAAGACATGGAGGAAACCATGATGTATACAGAAGAGGCTCTGATATAGAAGAGATTCCACGACATAAAGAGCTAAATGAAAGCTTGGCTAAAGCAATATTAAGAAAGTGGGGTATAGAATGATGAAAAGAACGTATCCGGTTATTTTTACTGAAACAAAAGATGCTATTCTTGTAGAAGTGCCAGATCTTAGCATTTTTACTGAGGGAAAAGATATAGAAAATGCCATAGATATGGCTAGAGATGCTATATCTATAGCTATTGTTTCAAGGGAAGATAATAATGAGCCTGTTCCTGAAGCAAGTAAAATAAAAGAAATTAATATTAAGAATAGTTCATTTTATGAGGAAGGTAATTCTTTTGTATCTATTGTAGATGTTGATGTTGAAGCCTACAGAAAGAAGATTGATACAAGACCTGTGAGAAGAAATGTATCTCTTCCATGCTGGTTAAATGATGCTGCTGACAAAGCAGGTATAAATGTTTCTGGAGTACTTCAAGAAGCATTGATGAAAAAGTTACACTTAGCTAAAAAGTATTAAAAAAGCACCCATCATGGGTGCTTTTTTGCGCTACTATAAGTTAGTTCATTAGACTTGTGGCATAGAGCCGATTCTTCTTTTTTCTTCAAGGTATGCCATCCACTGCTTTTTGTGGACTATAGCTACCTTATGCGAGATATCCTTCCCCTTCTTCTCGTCATAAGTAAATAGTTTAAATGCTAAAGGAAGGAAAGGTCCTACTGTTGCAGGCTTCAAATCCTTAATATTCTTATATTTTACTGACCAGCTTGTTGAACCAAGAAGCCCACCAACAAAGACGATACTTTTCTCTGTGAAATAATAGAATCCTCTTATTTGTGTATAGGTAAAAAGGAACTTTTCCCAATAGTCACCACGTTCTGCTTCAACAATTCTATCATCACTATCAATTAATCCGTTCTCTTTTAAGTTTACTTCTAATTCAGCTATTCTCTCAGGTGTAAGATTCATAACACGCCCTCCTTATAATGATATTGTATCACATAAGTTATCTTTATTTTGGCACTGGTTTAATCATTATAAATAAAATCAGTTCGACTTGATATAATATATCATGATGAATTTTATATAAAATATATTATAAAGTATTATATAAGGAAAAATTTGATGCCAAAGAAAACACCTGATAACAAAACAGCATATTTCCATCTTCCGGGGCTGTTTGAGTTCTATGATTTTTATAAAGTGTTTCTGCCTATATATAGGGAGCATCCAGAATATTTCTATGATTGGTGCAAGATTGGTTCTATATATGGGGCTCCAGCTGACTGTCTGTGGGGCGGTGGAAGGGTTGGCTTCGGTGACAACGACCCATTAGAAGTTAAGGAATTGATGGAGGAGTATGGAATCTCAGCAAGGCTCACCTTTAGCAATTCCCTTCTTAGGGAGGAACATCTGAAGGATAAGAAGTGCAATGATCTGTGCAGGATTTTTGCCGATGCCTCTGATAAGAAAGCAAATCAAAGTACCATAGCTCAGAAAAATGCAGGATTGCATAATGGGGTTATAGTTTATTCCAATCTTTTGGTAGATTACCTAAAGAAATATTATCCGTCCTTATATTTGATTTCATCTACCACCAAGGTTATTACTAACTTTGATGATTTTGAAAAAGAACTTAACCGTCAGGATTTTGCTTATGTAGTTCCTGACTTTCGCCTGAATAAAGCATTTGACAGGTTAAAGAAATTAAGCCAGATTCAGAAGGATAAGGTGGAATTTCTATGTAACGAATGTTGCTATACAGGCTGTAATGACAGGAAAGCCTGTTATGAGAATGTCAGCAAAAAAGCTCTTGGCGAGGACTGCCCTGACCATATCTGCAAAGCTCCAAACTCAGAAGGTGGCTATAAGTTTTCTAAGGCAATGAAGAATCCTGCATTTATAAGCCTTAAGGATATTCAGGATATCTATCTTCCTATGGGATTTACCAATTTTAAGATTGAAGGAAGAAGCCTTGGCAGCGCATTATTACTGGAGTTCATTCTTTATTATATGACCAGGCCGGAATACCAGATTCATGTAAGAGAGATGACTTATCTTGATAATACGCTGGATTTGTTTTAAAAAAGCACCCTGAGGGGTGCTTTTTAATATTCAGCCTGTGGTGGGGCTGGCGGGAGCCAGAACTAACCGCCGAGGAGGAGCTGCCTGGCCTACTTTGATATAACCTTCTTCTGCCAGCTCTTCTTGCCGCAGTTCGGGCAGCGCATGTGGCGGGTTCTACCATTATGAGGCGCCATCAGAGCGCTTACGTAACTAGGCACATATCTGTGGCCGCATTCCTTGCATTCGTAGTAGCCGGCCTTGGCCTCGATATATACGCCAACAAGGGCAAATAGAACTATGCAAACAGTTCCTACTATAATAGATATCATACCCATCGTTTCATTGGTTTTACAAAGTATGCATCCAATAACGGAAAAGCCTGTAAATGCAATTATGGCCACGATGCCCATATATACCTCTAATTTAAGAAGCATTCTGGCCTTGTCTTCATTGTCCTGCTTGAGATTTAAAATTATTTCATTTGATACTTTAGCATTTTCTTCCATATTAACTCTTTCTCCTTTCAATAGGTCGTTAACCGTGATGCCCAGGATGTCGCAAAGCTCCATCATTATAGAAGCGTCAGGAAGAGACTTGCCATTTTCCCATTTTGAAACGGCTCTGTCTGATATGCCAATCTGTTCAGCTAGCTTGGCCTGGGTCAGCCCCTTTTCCTTTCTGCATGATGATATGAATGCTCCGATTTTCATCTGGTCCATATTGTTACCTTTCCTTTCTCAAAAGAAGCGACATATTACTGCGCGCTCCGCCTCTTTCTGATTGCATCATAGCGCAGCTACCTATCGGATGACAGGAACCGCAGGTTGAATTTGCCTAAAATGGCCGCGCTGTGTGGTAGAATTTCCCACTCAACCATAGGTAGAATGCCTGTGGAAACCCTTGTAAATAAAGGATTCCAACTGCAGGTAGAGTATAAAAATGCTCTAGTATCCAATACTATTTTGCCACAAATTTCTGGCCCTTCATATATATAATTTTCCGCCGTTCATATATCAAAATCTACCGGTTATGTCATATTTATTTCTTTAGCATTTTCCACACTGTATTATCACCTTAACAGGAACAAACAAAGTTTAGATGTGAAACGCAAAAAGGAGCTTTTAATATGAGTAACGCAATTACAACAAGTGGACTTATAAAAAGGTATAAAGATAAGACGGCGGTGGATGGCATCTCCATCCAGGTCGAGGAAGGAAAGCTGGTGGCACTTCTTGGTGTTAACGGTGCCGGCAAGACCACAACCATAAGGATGCTTACCTGCTTGTCTAAGCCAACAGCCGGAAAGGCGGAGGTTCTTGGCCATGATGTGGTTAAGGAAGCCGACCAGGTAAAGAGATTAGTGGGAGTCTCAACTCAGGACACAGCAGTTGCTGAAAATCTTACAGTTGTGGAAAATCTTAAGTTTATGGCCGCTCTCTATCTTCCAAAAAGGGAAATTAAAGAGGCGGTTAAGAATGCCATACAGGCATTTGGCTTGGAAGAATATAAAAATAAAAGAGCCAGAGTCCTCTCAGGAGGCTGGAAGAGGAAGCTTTCCATAGCTATGGCCATCATCGGAAAACCTAAGATTCTATTCCTTGATGAGCCAACACTAGGCCTGGATGTCTTAGCAAGAAGGCAGCTGTGGAAAGAGATAGAGATGCTTAAGAAGCATATGACTATCGTCCTTACTACCCACTACATGGAGGAGGCCGAGGCACTGGCAGACAATATCTTCGTTATGATTGATGGCAAGGTTGCTGCCGAGGGAAGCCTGGCTCAGCTTGAAGCCATAACCGGTAAAAAGGGACTTGAAGAAGTATTTGTAAAGATTGCGGAGGAAGGTAAATTATGAAGAATAAAACATGTGAATTTACAAAAAGAAATCTTATAGAGATGACAAGAGATCCTCTTAGCTATATATTCTGCCTGGCATTTCCTATAGTTATGCTTATCATCATGTCGGTGATCAATGCCAGCATACCAAAGGAATCCGGCATGCAGATATTCAGAGTGGACAACCTGGCAGGGGGAGTAGCAATATTTGGTCAGACATTTATTATGCTTTTTGCAGGACTTACTGTGTCCAAGGACCGCTCAGGTTCATTCTTAATCAGACTGTTCGCATCACCTATGAAAAGCAGGAACTTCATAGGGGGCTACATCCTGCCATTTATACTTATCGGAATTTTCCAGAGTGTTATCACATTTGCCGCAGGTTTCGTGGTGTCATTGATTGTGGATTACAAGCTTGATATGGCTGGACTGCTTATTGCCTGCCTTGCAGCCATTCCTTCTGCAGTTATGTTTATTGCTATCGGTATGATCTTCGGAACTCTCTTTAGCGAGAAGGCAGCTTCGGGACTTTGTTCCATCATCATTTCCCTTGGAGGTATGGTTGGGGGTATCTGGTTTGACGTTGAAGGCCTTGGGGGATTTATGGAAAAACTCAGCAAATGCATGCCATTTATCTATGCCACTAAGGCAGTTAGAGGTGCTATCAAGCTTGATTTTGGAAAAGACAGCTTCCTGGTTCCTATTGTTATAGTAGCTGCGGCAGCAGCTGTTCTTGCCAGCCTTGCTTGCGTCATCTTTAGTAAGAAAATGCGTGGGGACCTGGCATAGAACGGAATCTTTCATAATACCCCCTCTATGATATACTTTATGTAGATTCGAATTGCTTAGTTATATAGTATAGAAGAAATGCGTGGGGGCAGTTTATGAAGATAAGTACGGAAATCGACAGCAAATATAATGAAATAGAGCTTCACGTCTGCAGCTATCAGGAGGACAGTCAGGTTAAGGAGGTTGTTCACGACCTGCATGAGCTCTACGACCGGCGAATTGCCGGGGTGGACAGCCGGGGCAACCGCTGCATGCTTAACCCAGGGGAGATTGTATCTGCCTACGCGGAAAAGCAGAAGGTTCTGATTCTTGGGATAAATGGTACCTATACAGTGCAGAAGAAGCTGTATGAGCTAGAAGAGGAGCTGGGCCAGGGGCATTTTGTAAGGATATCAAAGTCGGAGATAGTTAACATCAGGAAGATTAAGAACCTGGATATGAGTGTTACAGGAACCATTAAGCTGTCTATGAAGAATGGATATGAGACATTTGTATCAAGGAGAAATGTAGCGAAAATCAAAGAAAGACTGCTGTCAGAAAGGACGGTGAAGAAGTGATGAAGACTACTGGTGGAAAGGTAGGAGAAGGAATATTGAAGACTACTAGTGGAAGCGTAGGAGAAGGTATGACCAGGACTATGTTAAAGAATGGACTAATTAGCTTTTTCATATCTTCATTTGCCGGACTTTTGGTGAACCTAATCATAGATTTGACTGTCAATGCCAGCGGTGGAAGGGCATTTTCCTCTATGTCACCTGAATTTGTGGCTCTGTTCCCTACCCCTGTTATGGCTGCCTATGTGAACATCCTGCTTTACGGCCTTATCGGCTTTACATTTTCTACCATGAGCTTTATCTATTCTGTGGAGAAGATGTCCTTACTTCTTCAAAGTATCATATACTTTCTGGTTACCGCCTCGGTTTGTATGGCTATAACAACTTTGCTCTGGCAGCTGCAGAAATACCCGGCAGCATTTGTTTCAACACTTGCAGGCTATGCAGTAACTCACGTAATTATGTTTGTGGTAAACTATAAGACCTTGAAGAAGGATATCGATGAGATAAACCAGATTTCAGTGGATTTAACAGAGGAGTAAGCGAGCCGGGCGTTGGCCCCTATAACTGCCTGTCTGGTATATCTTTCATATCCTCAGTTTTATCAATAACAACCAGGTTGCAAGCATATTTTATAAGGGTTTCTGCGATTTCAAATGCATCCTTAATATCTTCATTCAAGGCTACAAAGCTATCAAGATACCTTGATTCAGTTTCCCAGCCATATATGGTTGATGCCATATTTCTGATTTCTTTTTGAAGGGGAATATCTATTCCCATTTTATTCAAGATGTTGATATTTGCACGTAAATCGTGGTTTTCGGCATATTGTTCTCCGTATAGTTCAACAATTGCTTTCAAAACCATCTCTATGGACTGCTGAAGGTTATAGCAGCAGTCGTCCCTGTAAGCATCGTCTATGTCTATCTTGATGTAATTGTTTCTGGCATTTTCCAGCTTAACTTTAGCTCTTGAAAGCATCCTACTCATACAATCTGGACCCCTTTTAAGATATTTTTGTATATTCTTTCCTGCGGACTTATCCTGTCATACCAGATAATATCTGCATTCCAGTCGCATAGTTCCTGCAGTTTTTCAGATATCTCATTTTTCGTTTCCACGTTAACGTAATCTTTGTTCAGCCTTACCAGTAGGTCTATATCGCTGTCTTTGTTACAGTTCATAGTTACCGAGCTTCCAAAAAGCAAGATGCAGGCCAATCGTTTATCTCCTGCAAATGCCTGACTAATTCTCGAAACAGCCAGCTGCTTTGTCGGGAAAACTCTCTTCATGTCTACCTTTTCAGAATTATATAAGACCTTGAAATAATATTTTTCTGACTTACTTTCTTGCTGTTGGTCAAGCACATTCGTTGTGGTATCAGTGCTTAGCGCCTGGTATAGCTGATCCATACTCATACCAAGATAACCTGCTATCTTGTACAGGCTCTCGCTTTTGGCATCTGCAATATCTTTCTTTCCCGTAAAGAGGTTATACACTGTAGAATAAGCTACCCCAGAGCCCTCGCTTAAGAGATGAAGGTTTAGACTATATGCTTTTAATCGTTCAAATAATTTTATATCAGTATTCATATTTATATTTTATCGCAGCTGCGATAAAACTGCAAATAAAATGACAATAATATTCTTTCAAAAAATCTTAAAATATATCTTTGGAAGATTTGCACAGAGTAGAAAATATATCATTTACAAGAAGTTGATATATGTTATAATAAAGTCACAAAGGTAATACCGATAGACGGTTAGCCCTAATATAGTAGTTGAATAATCGCCTACAGTGTCGGAGCTATAAGGCGATTATTTTTTTCGTGAAATCTTGTAAACAAGGCCAATGATAGCAACTACAAGAAGTCCAAACTGGAACAAATCTGTGTAAGTAACCATGGCATCACCCTCTTTCTAAAAGAGTCAGAGGGCTCACTGGGCCCTCCGCTGAGGGCTAACCGCCTACCGTTTCTGATATTACCTTTGCTTAGGCTATAGTATAACATAATAGAACATACGTTTGCAATAATCATATGAAACAACTTAAGAATTCTATATTACTCCATTTATTAATATCAACTTTTCCAATTTCAGCTTATATATCTTATTCTATTAGCGCAGCCCTTAACCTTAAGGATAAATGCACTACGGTTCAGAGGGCAGCAGCCTTTGGAGGCGGAGCTATAGCTGTATGGGCTGTACTTATAGGGATTCTTTGCCTTGCAAATGCAATCTATAAAGCCTGCGCCAAGAAAACTAGCAAAGACACCATTTCCCAGTCAACTATTGAATTACTAAATAACCCAACAAAGAAATCTGTACTGGGTGCTGCCCTGGTAACTCTGGCGCCACTATTTATTATCTACATCTACCTTCCTGCGGAGACATTCTTCCATAGTTACAGCGACTACAACTTCCCATATTGGATCCTGTTAAAGTCCCTAATCATGGAATTTATCTGTGTCTGGTACACAGCTACATATATTCTCAGCATGTTAAATGCTGCCCTATCAAGGAAAGTGCAGGCTCTGGTCCTTGGCTTTACCCTTGCTATCTATGTTCAGTACATGTTTTTTAACCAGAATGTTGGCATAGTTGACGGTCATCCATTTGTATTCAAGGAACATATGGTACTTGCCACTGTAAATATTATCGTTTGGGCCGCGCTTATAATCATTCCTGTGGCAGTAGCTACAAGCAACCTCAAAAAGGCCAAAAACTCAGCAATACCGACCGAAAGTAAAAAAACAAACGATAACCTTACAACCAACAAGGGCGCAGAATCTGTAACCCCAAAGCTCTCCGCAGCTATCCTGGCTCTCCACATCCTGACATTTGCCATGCTGCTTATAAGTGCTGATAAGCAGTGTTACCACTACTCCTCAGTCTACTTTGACTACTCCGAGCAGTATACTGTAGGCTCTGGCAAGAACATTGTCCTCTTCATAATCGATGAGGCGGACAACAAATTCATCAAGGAACTTTACGAAGAAGGGAAAATCTCCCACACATTCGACGACTATATTATCTACACCAATACCTGCAGCGTCTACGACTTTACCAATCTGTCCATGCTGCAAATGGTGACAAATTACCCATTTGACAACACCTTAGACGCTTCAACCCGTAGGGAGCTTGCCTGGGGCCAAGACTCAGTAAAGGAGTTTTACGACCGCTTCCACCAGGCTGGTTACAAGGTGAATTTCTTCAACTTCGACTATGAAAACAGCGAAGGTGTCATCGGCAAGATGGACAATGCCCGAGTCTTCGACGAGAAAAATGACACCATCCAGTACATAAATTACAAGAATATAAAGAAGCAGTCCGACGCACTTACCGCCTACAGACTTCTTCCTATAGTGTTTAAACCAACAGTGGACATGACACTGGTTTCAAGCCCGGACCCGGTTATTATTTACTCAACCAACACCGGCTACTACGAGAACAGGGATTTTGATGAAAATATGGACCTGAAGCTGGGGGACAGCGAAAACTACTTGATCATCCACCACACCAAAGGCCTCCATATGCCTGACAACAATGTGGAAACTATGGAATACTGCCTGGGCAGCGTGGAGAAATACATAGAGCAGATGAAAGCTCTTGGCGTATATGACAATGCTTCTATTATCATCACAGCTGATCACGGCAGCCACGACGAATGCACTGGGGATACCTGGGCCGCAACTCCTATGTTTATGATACGTACAGGCGTATCCGAAAGCCCAGAGGCAAAAGATACAGACAAGGCAGCAGAGGGGCCAACATTATCCGATGCCCCAATATACCACACAGACATCATGCCTACCCTTCTATACGAAGCCGGCTTATACTACGGCGATAGCGCGCCAACAAGCGAGACTAAAAACGACGACCAGCAGACACTGTCTGACACCGAACTCTTCGGCAGAACAGTCTTCGACTACAAAGATGGGGACCAGCGTGAAAGAACCTGGTACAACCGTCGCTATGACCCGGCCTATCCAAAGCGAGAAAAATATAATGTATACTATGGCTATACCTATACTGGAAACACCAAAACATTAGAAAAGATGGTAGAAGAGGGCCAGCAGACCGTGTACACTGTACCTATGAAAAACGAGTAGGCCGTTAGCCACGAAGGCCTACAAAGGCCGCCAGCAAAATGCTAAAACCACAAAAGCCGCCTAGCGAAACTAAATCGGCCTAAGAAAAATAACCGAGTAACCCTATGAAAAAATTCTTATCAAATTTCAAAACTTCAATAGTAATCCTCCTCTTTCCTGCAGTGATGCTGGGCATCCTTAGCCCACTAGAAATCTACGCAGGCAACAAGAGCGAGCTTTACTTTGGCATAAGTGACTTTATTTGGCTCTTCGCAGGCATTAGCCTGGCAGCAGTTATAGTTGGGGCGCTTATTCTCGCCCTACTACCAAGTCCGGTGGCAAATGCCTGCCAGGTCCTCTGCTTCGCCGTCACCTTCATGATGTACATCCAGAATATGTTCCTTAATAAGAAGCTTATTAAAACTGACGGCAGCAAGGTGGACTGGTCCCAGTATGCTACCTATACCAAAATCAACACTGCCATCTGGATACTGGTAATCTTCGGCATTATCATAGGCTACTATCTGATAAAGAACCCAAAGAAGAATGCTTTTCTTGTTTACATTTCCGGAATCCTTGCTGCTATACAGCTATTGGCAGCAGTATCAGTTATCCTGACCAACCCTTACAAGGTGGATACCGACCATATCTACATCCTTAATCCTGACAGGGAATTCAACCTAGCTAAAGGGGACAATATCATCGTCATTATCCTGGACCGCTACAGCAACGGCCAGTTCGACCAAATGCTGGAGGATAATCCTGAGGCCGCAGGCATTTATCAGGATTTTACATATTATAACAACGCAAACAGCAAGTATAACTATACATTTCCATCAATTCCTTACATGATGACCCACGTGGATGCAAACTGCGATATCACAGCCAATGAATTCAAGGCAAATGTCTGGGAAGAGGGCATAAGTAAGGAATTCCACGATACTCTAGCCAGTCAGGGATATACCTACAACCTCTATACCAATTCCCAGCAGGCTATATGTCATGACCCTGAGAATCTAATCGGCTCTGTGGACAATGTGGAAGAACTTCAGGATGTGAAGCGTACCATCAACAAGCCATATATGCTTTTTATTATGACTAAGACCAGCCTGCTTAAGTATGCGCCTTACGCGGCTAAGCCGAGGCTTGAGATTCAGACATTTTACTATGATGGGATAGTGAATGTGGAGGGAATGAAGTACTGCTCCAGCGGCAATGACTCATTCTACAAGGGGTTAAAGGAAACGGGGATTTCTGTGGATGATACTATGGAGAATCAGCTTGTTATAGCCCATCTTACAGGCCTTCACAACCCGCTCAATATAGACGAGAATGGCAACTCGGTTCCGGACGACTCAGTGACTATCGAGCAGTCCCAGCAGGGCATAAACCTGATGTTAGAGGAATATTTTAACCAGCTTAAGGCCCTTGGAAAGTACGACGAATCAACTATAATCATAACTTCTGATCATGGCAGGTATTTTGATACTTATGATTTGCAGCCACTATATCTGATAAAGCCAGCTAAAGACAATGCAAATGCCGGTGGCTCAAAGACTGTGAAAGATATTAATGGTTCACTTGGTGAACTAAGAATTAATTCTGCTCCAATATCCAGCGAAGACTTTATCCCTACTGTTTTAGATTTAATAGGACAAGACTATAGTAAATACGGTACCTCTATCTTTGACTGGAAAGATGGGGACAGCCGTGAAAGACAGAGCTACTTCCCTAATAATGGATTTGACGTAATAACCTACACCAGTGATAGAAATGACCTAAGCCAGAAGGCTAAAGACGGGGACTACACCCATATGGATGCTAAAGAAGACTGGAATTAGAATTTTTAATATAAGGATGATAATGAAAAAAACTAACTACATATATACAGGGATAATAATCATATTCTTTGCAGTTTTCTGCGTTATCAATTTCTGTAGCTTTGAGAGCTTTTGCGATTCTGATATGTATCAGGACATCTATGTCTCAAAGCTTATCTGGAATAGTAAGTCTATCTTTCCGCCAAACTGGACATTTAGCAACCAGTACTTTGTTCTGGCGGCTCCAAACATTGCAGCTGTTATATATGGGATAACTGGCAGTATGAATCTGTCTATGGAGCTGGCGACTACAATATACACTTTGCTTATTCTGGCGGCATTTGCCTATATGATAAAGGCAGTAAGTAGCAACAAAACAATGATTCTTGTGTCTATCATATGCTTTATGGCAGCAGTAACTGGATATGACATAGTTAACACCCACCAGGGACAGCTGTATTTCCTGATGGTGTCATATTATGCAAGCTATATCTTTACGGTATTTTTAGTGTATGGGGTATATCTTAGGTATTTATTTGCAAACTTAAGTAATAGAGAAGCTAACAGTGAATCTGGCCTGAAACTTAACAAGCCATCGGTGCTGGCTTACATCCTTGCCATGGTTTTCACTATAGCCACTGGTATGCAGAGCCTGCGCCAGACTGCTATTATGATCCTTCCTCTGGCATGCGTAGAGGGGATCAGATTCTTCTATAAAGTATTCCGTAAATCCTACACCAAAAAGGACTGGGCTATTACTTGGAAGATGGCAACCCTCGCCATAACAAATATCATAGCTTACCTATTAGTAGCAGTTGTTATCAAGCCATCCCACTGCGTGCTTTACGGCGGAACTGGTATAAGAAGCATCTCTACATGGGGACAGGGGTTCGTTAAGTCAGCAGGAAATCTTGCAAAGATAACCGGAATCCAGAGCCTCTGGGGAGCAAAGAACTATAAGCAGAATATAGTATTAGGATTTATCGCGGCGATAATAATCTGCGTAGTTATATATGCAGTGGTATCAGCAATAGTAATCGTAATTAAAACTGCCATAGGAAAGGCAAGTGATAATTTCAACGACAGCAGTGTTACAGTATGCGACCCTAAAAAAGCTACTGAAAGACAAATTCAACCTACACATGTTTTAATCATATTATTCTTCCTAGGCATCTTATCAATCGGCACCATGGGAACCCTTATGGATATTAAGATTAGGGATATTTACTTCTTTATGTGGTATCCGCTAGTTGCAATGTCGTTAACATACCTATTAATAGGAAAAACTACGACCAAAACAAACGCAGTTATTCATAATCCGAGCGATGAAGCAATCAATCAAAATAACGCCAGCGATGCAGCAAATAAATATGTCGAACTGGCGATAGTAATCCTTATGTCCATCGCCTTCATAATCAGCTATGGCAGCAGCGCATTAAACGCTCTAAACACAACCAAAACTCAGGACCAACTTACCTGCCAGTTCCTAGAAGAAAACCATATCCACTACCTCTATGGCCACTGGAACACTGTCCCAGAAATCGCAGTTTTCTCCGACGGCTCCATAACCCCTGGAGGTTGGTACACTACCATATACGACCCAATAGACTACCTTAACCCAAAGGGAATATATGAAGACAACCACAACGGCGAAGCTGCTTACCTAATCCTCCCAGAGGAAAAATCCGAAGCTTTAAAAATAGCCAAGGACCGTGGAATAACCCTAAACCAAATCTATTCCACCCCAGCCTACACCATCTACACCGCCGATGGCCAATTGATGGAACAATAACAATAAAAAATAATCTACAAATTATAAATTATGATATAAAATAATTACAAAAAGTATGAAAAGAACAAATAGTATTGATAGAATCAAAGAACACCTTTTATTTTAACGAAAGATTATAAAGAAAGGAGAAACGATATATGGCAACATCAACATTTAAAAAAGATTTTAGATTAGCTAATTCTAAAGAAGCCGATGTATTTGCAGAGGCTATGAGTACTATTGGTTCTCCTACATTAAAGAAGAACTTTAAGTCCTCATACAAAAGTGAAAAAGAAGTTAGGGATGTCTTAAGAAAGGCATTGAGTAAGTAATATGAAGAATCATATAGTATTATCTTTGAGAGAATTACTTCAAAATGGATATGACGAAAATAAGATAATTGATTCGTTTAAAGGATTTAAAGAATCAGAGATTCATTAAATGAAGATGGCTTATTTGAGCTATATAAGAAATTAAATTTTGAATAGTAAGGTAAATATACATTATAAACTCATCAGTTCTCCTCAGAGCTGGTGAGTTTTTTTAATATATATATTATAGTAAAATGTATTATAGTAAAACTTATTATAGTAAAACGTATTGTATAATAGTTATACGTATAATCGTTTACAACAATATGGGGAATAAAGAAGAGTATGACAAATGCTAAGGGGGTGTACTATGCATAGACTATACGAAAACGAAGACATAGTTATATTTTGGAATTCTGACTGCTGCTTTCACGCAAAGAGGTGCGTAACAGGAAGCCCTAATACATTTGACATAAATAGGAAGCCGTGGATTCAGCTGGGCAATGCCGATAATAAGGAAGTGTGGCAGGCCATATCACAGTGTCCATCCGGAGCTCTTTCCTGCTTATATAGACACGGCATCGACATAACTATAGACTTGGAAGGCCAGAAAAGCCTTGCCCTAGACGGGGATAAGGTAATTGGAGAGTGCGACTATGATATCGACAACGGCACCTGGAACATCTACCACACCGAAGTATCTCCAGACTATAAAGGCAAAGGCATCGCTAAAAGACTTGTGTATAAGGTCATCGAAGCCTCTGAAAGGCAGAAGGCTAAGATAGAGGCTAGCTGTTCATATGCTAAAAAAGTGATAGAAGAGTAACTATATATAGTAAAACGTATAGTATAATAGTTATACGTCAAATGTTTCCAGCAAAATGGAGATTAAAGAAGATATGAAGAATAACATTATCTACAAAAATATACCTACCCTTGAACTAACAAAAGAACAATTAGAACAGTGCTCAAAGTTGTTTAGCGAAAACTATGGCAAATACTCAGAAAAATCTGTTATACGACCAGGTGAACGAGTAAAAATGGGCGTGTCCTATTATCAAAAAAACTATGTTAAAGATAATTTTTCTGTAGCATTGGCAATTGATAGGGAAGAAATCATAGGTCAGGCATTTTATATTCGTAAGAACTATGAAAAGGTTGGAACTATGACATGGATAGTCCAGCTTGTTGTCAATAAAACTTACCGAAAAATGGGTATTGCCAGTAAACTACTTAGATCAATATGGGGATTTTCTGATGATTTTGCTTGGGGACTTGCTACAGCTAACCCTTGTACAGTAAAAACACTTGAAAGTGCTACTATGCGTAAGTGTAAGCCTGCCATAATTGAAAAACATCTGAAAGATATAAGCCTCATCGGCAAGGATATAGGTTTTGTAGAAGATGGCGCCTTAGAGGTAGACAAACACTCATCTCAGGTCAACTCTCATTTTGATGTAGATAATAGCAGTTTTGAAGGGAAGGAAGAGTATGAGAACAGGCTAGGAAAATTAAGGCCTGGACGAGAGTGGCTTGCTTTTACCTTTAGAGAGCAAGGTATATATAAGAGCATATACAAGAGCAAATTCAACCAAATAATAAAATTCTCTGAAGAACAACTTAGAGATGCATACAGCAGAATGTCTATGAAGAATCAGAAATGGGCATCAGGACAGAAAAATGAAATAGATTATATTCTAAGTAAAATTAACAATTCTAGCAAAAATTTGAAAATAATAGATTTTGGATGCGGAGTTGGAAGACACAGTTTAGAGCTCGCCCAAAAAGGATTTAATGTATATGGAATAGATTATTCAGAAGACCATATAGCAAGTGCTGAGAAAAATGCCAGCGATAAGAAAATTACTAATACCAAGTTTGTTTGCGGAGATATCAGAAAGTTTAAAGGCAAATCAAAATATGACTTGGCACTCTGCCTTTATGATGTTATCGGCTCATATCCAGATAAAAGAAATAATGAAAGAATTCTTCAGATAATATACAATTCGTTAGAAATAGGCGGTTTTTTGGCTCTGTCTGTTATGAATTACGAATTAACAGATAAAATAGTTCCAAATAAGCAAAAGGGTAAAGTAAAAGAAAATCCTGATTTATTACTAAAACTTAAGCCAGCTACTATTATGCAGACAACTGGAGATATCTTTGATCCAAAATATATTGTAATTGATAAAGATGAGCACCTGATTTACAGGAAAGAGCAATTTTCAAATGACGGTAAATTGTCAGCAGAATATGTAATTCGTGATAAACGATATACTATGAAGGAAATCGTAGAAATGCTGCAAAAGAAAGGCTTTAAAATTGTTGATAAACGTTATGTAAGGGCTGGACACTTTGATGAGGCCTTAAAATCATCAGATGCACATGCAAAAGAGATCCTGATTATTGCGAAAAAATAATTAAGAAAGCACATCACAAGGGAGACAACACTTTGATTAGTATAATCATTCCCGTATACAACGTAGAAAAATACCTCCGAGTATGCCTTGATTCAGTTATAAATCAGTCCTACTCTGATTATGAAGTTATTCTGGTAGATGATGGGTCTACAGATTCATCACCTGCTATTTGTGATGAATATTGCAGTAAAGACAACCGCTTCCAGGTAATCCACCAGGAAAATATGGGTCTGGCGTCGGCTCGTAATACTGGAATCCGTGCTGCAAAAGGCCAGTATCTATACTTCATTGATTCTGACGATTGTATCCACCCTGACCTTCTGAAAATCATGGTATCAGCCGCAGAGTCTTACGATGCTAACCTTGTTCAGGTTGACCTGGCCTCTGTACCTGAAGACTTCACAAAATACAATGAATACAAGATACCAGAACTAGACAACTGGAAGGACTACTGCACCAAGTACGACACCATCCAGTCTTTATATAACCTCGATAAAGACAACAAATCCCGTGGCAAAGATATCCGCCTTACTACAACCGTAGTCTGGACCAAGCTCTATAGACGTTCTACATTCCAGGACTTCCTCTTCCCAGAGGGCATGCGTATGCATGAAGATCAGATGGTTGCCCACAGAAATATAGTCAGAGCCGGCGGTATGGTCTATATCAACCTACCACTCTACTTCTATAGACAAAGCAACCAAAGTCTTATCCGCAAGGGCTGGTCACCAAAGCGTTTAACTATATTAGAATGCTACGACGACCGCCTCAGATGCTGCATGGAGCTCCTCGACGGCAACTCGGCAGGTAACACTGTGTCAACCAAAAACCCGGAGGAAACCGAAAACTCAGCCACAGCCAACTCAATAACCGCCAAAACCGCTACCATCGCCGAAGCCACAAACCTAACCAACTACATCTACAAACGCTACCTAGTATGCCTCTTCCGCAACTATTGTGTCGTGGTAAACTCCATGAATAAAAAAGAATCATCTCCATACAGAAAGATGATCCTAACAAAAACCAAATCCATCCTTAAAGAGATGCCAGCAAAACTATCCACAAAAGACAAATTTGTCTTCAAATCATTCACTATCGCCCCATCCCTCTTCGCCTGGGCCTTCAAACTGAGAGGAAAATAACTCATAGTAGCAAAAAGGAGTAGCAAAAAGAGTAGCAAAAAGAGTAGCAAATAAAAAGTAAAAGAGATTACGCCACAACTTGTGGCGTTTTTTGCTATAATTTCTCCCAAAACTGTATGCTATTTGGGAGAAACAATAATATACTTGGGAGATCTTTTGTAGAGATTGCATAGAAGAAACTTTGTAAAATAAAATGAAAACAAGGGTATCAATGATACCAAAATACTTGACGGATAAATATATTATCAGTAATATATAATTAGTATCAATGATACCAGATAGGAGGTGATTAAATTGTGCGAACTTGATACTAAATCTTCATCTGAACAAAGTATCAGACCTAAAACTGAGGTCATTATATTCTTGGAACAGGCTAAGAATTGTTTGACTGAAGAATCATCTTGGATGATAAATAATAAAACTTGGGCTAATGGAAGAGTAAACAAAACTCAAACATTTATGGCAGAAAAAAACTTAAAAGATGAAGATGTAGCAGATGTTATTAAGGAGTTACAAGTTTCCAACTACTGTTATACTGTGGAAGATAGGAATGCAAATTATCCAAATGAGTTCTTTTGGATTTTTGGAATTACTATGGTAATTGTTGATTCAGAAGAAGATCTTTATATTAAGTGATTATTCTTACCAATCTGGTACAGCATTCTTACAATACGCGGACACGCGCTCCTATAATATCCGGACATTGTTCCTGAATTATCCGGA
>OCVV011313957.1_pt1 | contig 24726 bp, 19 predicted proteins | sample 1539721 | NCBI WGS metagenome assembly OCVV01 (sample SAMN02144230, study PRJEB22623) | gut metagenome | biome: sheep rumen | host: Ovis aries | place: New Zealand
TCGGGTTCTGCTCCAAGGCTTGAAACTCAGCATAGTCGAGGAACTGCGATGTCAGCAGGTTCAGCCGCTATGTGGCCCATCTACGAAAGCGGACGGCAATGGGCGACTGCACACGATAGCCAAGGGCTATGATTACATCAAGGTTGTAGTGATCAATATTTCGCTTCACTTGTCGCTTACCCTCTTGACGAACTAATAAGAATTTCTTATAAGTTCCCTCTTTCTCGAGTTCTTTGTCCTCGTAAATGTTAGAGATGTGCATTGACACATTCTCCTGAGTAGTTTGGTAAATCGTTGCCAACTGCTCTTGCGTCAACCACACATCTTCGTCTGCAAAGCGAGTGTTCACACTCACCCTGCCCTCATCATCCTTATACAGTATCAGCTTGTTCTCCTTGATTTTCGTGACCAAATGTATGTCGTTTTACCCAAGTCCTACCCAAGTCCTACCCAAGTCCTACCCAAGGTGTAGCCAAGTCCTAAGGTGCTCCGTGGGCTTGGGTAGGACTTGGGTAGGGCTTGGGTACTGCTTGGATAGGGTATGGGTAGAGTGAAGCTATGTCGGTAGTTTCTCAGATTTCCGGAAGAATCTGCTGAGCGTGTTCTTTGGTTTTAATCTGCTTGCCAGCCAGGATTTGCTCGATGATGCCTTCTTCGTTGATGACGAAGGTGGTGCGGATGGTGCCCATGACCTTCTTGCCGTACATGGACTTCTCTCCCCAGGCTCCCATCGCCTCCAGCAAGGTGTGGTCCACATCGGCAATCAAGGGGAAGGGCAACTGGTGTTTCTCCTTGAACTTCTGATGCGACTGGGCTGAGTCTTTGCTCACTCCCACTACTTCATAGCCCTTGGCCTGCAACTCGTCATAGTGGTCGCGCAAGCTGCAAGCCTCGGCAGTACAGCCGCTGGTGTTGTCCTTCGGATAGAAGTAGAGCACCAGCTTTCTGCCTTTATAGTCACTCAGACGGATGTCCCGTCCCTGTTCGTCCTTGCCCAGAATCTCGGGCGCCTTGTCTCCAATGTTCATAGATTGTCGGATGTTAGTTGATACTGATGAGTGAAACGGCGAAGCCACCACCGGGGGCCTCTTTCAGCTTCAGCACATCACCCCGTTTGACGGTGCGCTTGGTGATGGTGTAGGCCTTGGGGTTGGTGTCGTAGTGGGCATCTTTGGCGTCGGCATAGATGGTGCAGGCGTATTTGCGGCCCTTGTCCAGGAAGTCGAGCTTGATGACGCTCTGGTGACCGTTCTCGTCGCACTTGCCGCCGATGAACCAGTTGTTGGTGCCCTTGGCCTTGCGGGCTACGGTGATGTAGTCGGCAGGCTCTGCCTCGAGGTAGATGCTCTCGTCCCAGTCGCAAGCTACGTCGCGGATGAACTGGAAGGCATCATCGTACTGCTCGTAGTGTTCGGGCAGGTCGGCAGCCATCTGCAGGGGCGAGTACATGGTGAGGTAGAGGGCTAGCGAGCCGGCAATGGTGATGCGGGCCCACGAGGTGTTGTCGCTCCACGTGCTGAGCTTGGTCTCGAAGATACCGGGGGTATAGTCCATCGGTCCGCCTTGCAAGCGGGTGAAAGGCAGGATGCAGGTGTGGTCAGGTCGGGAACCGCCAAAAGCTTCGTACTCCGTACCACGGGCAGACTCGCCACCCACCAGGTTGGGATAGGTGCGGCAGAGTCCTGTGGGACGTGTTGCCTCGTGGGAGTTGACCATGATGTGGTGCTTGGCAGCCTCCTTGATGACATAGAGGTAGTGGTTGTTCATGGACTGAGAATAGTGGTGGTCTCCACGGGGGATGATGTCACCCACATAGCCCGTCTTGACAGCGTCATAGCCGTAGCGGTTCATCAGCTGGTAAGCCTCCTTGATGTGGCGTTCGTAGTTCTGGGTTGACGAACTGGTCTCGTGGTGCATCAACAGTTTGACACCCTTGGAGTGTGCATAGTCGTTGAGCATCTTGAGGTCAAAGTCGGGATAGGGTGTCTGGAAGTCGAACACGTCGCGTTTCCACATGTTGGCCCAGTCTTCCCAGCCGACATTCCAGCCTTCGACCAATACCTCGTCGAGTCCGTTCTTGGCAGCGAAGTCGATGTATCGCTTGACCTTCTCGTTGTTGGCAGCATGACGGCCGTTGGGAGTTGAGAGTTGATAGTTAATAGTTGATAGTTGGACGCTGGGGTAGTCGTTGGTATAGTTCCAGGTGGACTTGCCGACAATCATTTCCCACCACACACCACAGTACTTGGTAGGATGAATCCACGAGGTGTCCTCCAGTTTGCAAGGTTCGTTGAGGTTGAGGATGAGGTTGGAGGACAGCATGTCGCGGGCATCGTCAGAGACGATGATGGTGCGCCACGGTGTCTCACAGGGTGTCTGCATGGCTCCCTTCAGCCCTGTGGCATCGGGTGTCAGATGGCTGACGAAGGTGAAAGGCTGTGGCAGCGGATAACGCGAAGGCAGGGGATTGGGGGTATAGGCATTGCTGCTGCCCATCAGTTTGGTAGACAGTGCCTTGGTCTGGGCATCAACCAGTTCCAGATGCATGGTGGCATAGTCCAGACAGGCAGCCTCATGGATGTTGATGTAGAGTCCGTCCTGCGACTTCATCTGCAGAGCGGTCTGAACACCCGTTTCCGAGAATACGGCCACTGATGAGTTGCCCCAATTGACAGCCTTGTTGAAGCGTCCGCGAATCTCGGACAGCTTGCTCTGCTGTGTCTCCTGTTCCTGGGTATCGTAGTCGCCCGGCAGCCACCAGGCCGTGTGGTCACCAGCCATTGCAAACTCTGTGCGCTCGTCCTGGATGAGGAAGTAGTTCAGCTCGGGCTGTTGTGGGAACTCATAGCGGAAGCCCACGCCGTCGTCATAGACACGGAAGCGCAGCACCATCTGCCGCTGTTCTGCCGGCTGCTGAAGTACGGCAGCGTACTCGTTGTAGTGGTTGCGGATGTCACGGGTCTCGCCCCAGACGGGTTGCCACGTCTCGTCGAAGGTTGATGTCTGCTCGCTCTTCAGCGTGAAGCCGTCCATGAGGTCAGTCTCCTTCAGCCCCTTGGAGGCGTGCTTGTCGCGAGCCAGTTCCAGTCCCAAGTGTGAGGGACGGATGACGTCACGTCCCTTGTAGGTAACGCTGTAGACGGGACGTCCCTGTTCTACGTTGAAGTTCAGCACCACATTGCCGTTAGGCGACTTGGTCTCTGTAGCCCATGCTGTCAGGGGCAGTAAAAGTATGGCCAGGAATAAGTTTCTGTGTTTCATATTCATTTTCTTCCACTGTGTGTGATTAATGTCTTCACCTCTTCGTTGAACTCGTCAGCCTGTAGCAGCTGCTCGATGGTCAAGTGCATACGATAGCGCCAGTAGTGACGCGGATTGGCCGGGATGTTGATGCGCTCGGCATTCTGGTCGGGCAGTCGCAGGCGCTCGTCAATGGAGAGCCAGTCCTGCAGCGACAGCAGGCAGAGCATGGACGGTGAGGTCAACTGGCGGCTCACGATGTCCTTGGCCAGCCATCCAGGCAGGGGGTGAGGAGCCTCTCCGCTACGACGCAGAGGGCCGTTGAAGTAGGCCTGAGTCTGCTCTTCGTCTTCGTCCCACCACTGACGCAGGGTAGGCATGTCGTGGGTCGAGAAGGTGCAGACGCTGCGATAGGGGTTGTGCGACAGTTTGCCAAAGCGGGTATTGGGATCCTTGGGCATGGTCTGGATTTCGAGTGACAGGATGCGTAGCTCGTTCATCACCCAGGGAACACAGTCGGGCACCATACCTAAGTCTTCTGCACACACCAGCATACGGGTGGCCTGTGTCAGTCGAGGCAGCTTCTTCATGGCCTCCTGATACCAGAACTGGTTGTTACGACGGTAGAAGTAGTCGTTGTATAGTCGGTTGAAGTGATACTTCTGTCCCTCGTCCAACTGTTCGTAGGCCTGCTGGTATTGTACGGCAATGCGTGGATGCCAGCGGTCATTGCGCTTGTGGTCTACCAAGAACAGGCCCTCGTTGAATGCCACTCCGTAGGCTTCTATCTCCTCCTTGCTCAGTCCGAGGGCCGGAGCAAACTGACCCATCAGTCCCGACTTTTCAGGTACGGGAATCTCCCAGATGCGGAAGAAGCCTAAGACATGGTCTATGCGGTAGGCGTCAAAGTACTGAGCCATCTTGCGGAAACGGCGTACCCACCACGAACAGCCGTCCTTCAGCATCTCGTCCCAGTTGTAGGTGGGGAATCCCCAGTTCTGCCCGTCGGCAGAGAACGGATCGGGTGGGGCACCGGCCTGACCGTTCAGGTTGAAATACTTTGGTTCTATCCAAGCCTCCACACCATCACGGCTGATGCCGATGGGGATGTCACCCTTCAGGATGACGCGGTTCTTGCGGGCATAGTCATGGGCAGCACGCATCTGCCGGTCAAGGTTGTATTGTACGAAATACCAGAACTCCTGTTGGCTGTCAGCCTTGGTCTTTGTACTTTTGGCTTCCTTGGGCCATTTAGAGAATTCTGCCGTGCCGTATTTGTCGCGATTGACGCAGAACAGTGCATAAGGCTCCAGCCACACTTTGTTCTCTTCAAAGAACTCTTTGTAGTCCTTGGTAGCCTTCACCTTCTTCCACTCTTGTGCAAAAAGCTCGTGCAGGTAGTCCATCTTGGCAGTGAACATACGCTCGTAGTCAATCTGTGACAAGGCGTTCAGCTCCTGGCGCAACTGCTCGAAGTGCGCTTTCTTCTCCTGGTCCTTGAGCTCGGGCAACTGACGGAAGTCCGTATATTGCGGATGCAGGGCATAGATGCTGATGGAGTTGTAAGGATAGGAATCCTGCCAGGTGTGCGTGATATTTGTATCGTTGATGGGCAGTACCTGCAGGATGCGCTGGTTGGTTTTGGCAGCCCAGTCAATCATCAGTTTCAGGTCTCCGAAATCGCCCACACCGAATGACCCCTCACTGCGCAGTGAGAAGACGGGGATGACGGTGCCGGCTCCCTTCCACGGATAGATGGGGAAGTATGCCTGAGCGAGTTCATATACCAGCACCTCGTTGTCATTGACCAGAGGCAGGTCGATGCAACGGTTGGCACCCTCTTCCCAAAGTGGAGTATAGTCTGGTTCCGTGTCGAGGATGGCAAACTTGAATTCGAAGCGTCCTACAGGCAGTTTGAGGGCATCGAGACTGACCACCCACTCGTTGCATTCGTGCTCTGTCATGGGCAGGGCTTTCTTGATGTCCCAGGCGCCCAGTTGCTGAGGCTCGCCCACAATGGCCAGACGCTCACCCAGTCGCAGTTGTGGGGCACGAACCTTCAGACGCACCGTCCGCTGGTATTCCGTCGGGGTGGTGAGGGCCCGCTTGCGTGCCATCACGCAGTCTGTGAATGCCGAACTATACATATAGGCATCCTCAGGAATGTCCAGCCAGTGGTCATAGACCGTATAGCGTGCCCCCTTGACGGCGGCAAACTCCAAGCGGTGGGGTTCCATGAGCCACTCGTGGCGTACCTCTGTTTCACCACGGAGGAGGCTGTAGTAATAGTCAATATACGTACCAGTCTTGGGGGCTTTGGTCAGTTCGCAGAACCAGTGGTACCCGTCAAGTGTTGTCATCTTGTGAGTAGTGGTCTTCTCTTCGCCGGAAAGGATGTTCAGTACCAACTCTTCACCAAAAGTTGTCTGATATTCCACGTTGAATAATATTTTCATAAGTAATTATGTTTTAGTTGTTTGTTATATTCGTGCAATCGTTTGCATTTTATTTCTTCTCCTTGATAATGGAAACGCAACAAGCGCCCATCAACATACTGACTCCAGCCACAATCATCATGGTGGACTGATGTCCGCCAACCAGCGAGAAGACGGTGCCGCCACAAAGGGCTGCAATAATCTGGGGCAAGCAGATGGTTCCGTTGAACAGCCCCAGATATGCCCCCATGTGACCATAACCCTCCAGAGCATTGGTGACAAAGGTAAACGGCATGGCCAGCATGGCAGCCCAGCCGCAGCCAATGAGCAGGAAGGGCACTATCTGTCCGTACATATCAGGGACGAAGGGGATGAGGATGAACCCCAGACCGCCCAGTACCAGGCTGACCGCATAGGCCATCTTCGAGTTCTTAAAGCGCGGCAACAGCGTAGCCCATACCACAGACCCCATAGCCTGAATGGCATAGAGCACGCCTGTCCAGTTGCCGGCTACCTGATAGGCTTCTGAGGTCGGGTCGGTGGTGTTCCATACCGTCTCAGACACAGCATCTACCACGTAGGTCCACATATACAGCATACCCCCCCAGCAGAAGAACTGCACCAGCCCTACCTTCCAGAAGGTGGAAGGAGCGTTCTTCAGCAGCACGAACCAGTTGGCAGAGTCTTTCTGGTTCTCTTGCTGCTTCAGTCCATGGTACTGTGCATACTCTTCAGGTGGCATTTCCTTCACTTTGACAGTCGTATAGATTACACACAGAATCAAGATAGCCGCACCGATGTAGAACGACCAGATGACAGAGTCGGGAACCACACCCTCCTGGGCTACGTTCTTCACGCCAACCCATGTCAGGATGAAGGGGAAGAGGAATCCGACAACGGAACCGGCATTGCACAGAAACGACTGGATGCTGTAAGCCTTGGCCTTCTGCTCTTCGTTGACCATGTCGCCCACCAGCATCTTGAACGGCTGCATGGCCATGTTGATGCTGGTGTCGAGCAGCATCAGTGCGATGAGTCCGAAGATGAGTGCCGTTGACACAGCCAGGTGGAGCGAGCCGGAATTAGGCAGCAGGCACATGACGGCTACGGCCACGGCTGCTCCTAAAAACAAATAAGGTATGCGCCGTCCGTAGCGGCACCAGGTCTTGTCTGACAGTGTGCCGACAATGGGTTGGACGAGGATACCCATCAAGGGAGGTAGAATCCAGAAGAAACTCAGGTCGTGAGGGTCAGCACCCAACGTGCGGAAGATGCGCGAAATGTTAGCACTCTGCAGGGCATAGGCAATCTGCACTCCGAAGAATCCAAAACTCAGATTCCACAGACTCCAAAACGGTAAATTAGGTTTTTGTTTCATATATTATAGCTTTTAATTCTCAATTCTCAACTCTCTCACCTCGTTGTACCTCTGATGACCAGGCGTGTGCGGACAATGCGGCGTTCAGCCTTGTCCAACGGGATGGTACCTTCTACGTGCCCTATCAGAATGTCGGCAGCCTCCTCGCCCACCTTGATGCCACGCTGTTCCACGGTGGTTAGCATGGGGTCACATGCTACAGCTCGCTGGCCGTTAGTGAAGCCACAGACTGAAATGTCTTGAGGTACCTTGAATCCCATGCGCTTGGCAGTGTACAGGATGCCGATAGCCGTATCGTCGTTGACGGCAAAGAAGCCGTCGGGTACGATGTCGCCCTTCAAAAGCTCTGGTGTGATGGCCTCGGCATCCGTGCGGTTGTCGCAGATGCGCGTCAGTGACTCGTCGTAGGTTATACCATGCTTCAGCAAAGCATCTTTATAGCCATTAAAACGGTTCTTCGATATTTCCAGATTCAGGGCAGCGCCATAGAAGGCAATGCGCTTACAACCTGTCTCTATCAAGTGCGTTACAGCATTGAAAGCCCCCATGTAGTCATCGACTACCACGCGGCTTGCATTCACGCCTGTACATATTCTATCATAGAAGACCAGAGGGACACCAGCATCCATCAGACGCAGAAAGTGGTCGTATTTCTGGGTGTCTTTGGCCTGCGACACGATGATGCCACACACCTTGTTCTCGTAGAACGACTGGCAGATGCGCACCTCCCGTTCATACTTCTCGTCGCTCTGGGCCACCATGATGCGATAGCCACGGGCAGATGCCTCTTCCTCGATGCCTGCCAGCACTGACGAGAAATAGAAATGGGTAAACTCCGGAATGATGACACCTATGACTTTCATAGGCTGTACCTTCGAGAAGCGTAGCGATTCGGCAATGACATTAGGTGTGAAGTTGTGTTCACGGGCATACTGCTGGATGGCTGCACGACGTTCTGCCGAGATGCGCGGCGAGTCCTTCAGTGCCCGCGACACGGTAGCCACCGAGATTCCAAACTCGCGGGCTATGTCCTTCATTGTCAATGGCGTCTTTTCTGTCATGTGGTTCTTAGTTTCTGTTTGCAAAGTTAGGGAAAAGTTTCTTTCGATGTCACTTTACCTTATTTATTTATCAATAAACGCAAATGCAAACGTTTGCATTGTGTCAGTTGTACATTTTTATGAAAAAAAGAACTAACGAATCAAAACTATTCCTATCTTTGCACTTGATTTAAATCAATATACCGAAATTTTGAGAACTTACTATCTTATACTAACTTTAAAAATTAAATGATGAAGCAGGTAAACATTAAAATTCTTCGCTCTGCGAAGCGATGGAATCGATTACCGTTTAGGATGCTGTTCCTTTTGTTAGGATTGTTCCTATCGGTAGGAGCCTTTGCGCAGATTGACGTCAAAGGCCATGTTAAAGATGCTCAGGGTGAACCTATCATCGGTGCCACCGTACGTGTAGCCAATACACAGATTGCTACCGTTACCGACTTCGATGGTAATTTCGTCTTGAAAGCCAACCAAGGAGCCGACATCAGCATCAGCTACATCGGCTACCAGACTCAGACCGTCAAGGCTGCTCCCACTTTGGAGATTACCCTTCAGGAGGATGCTACCATGCTGAACGACGTGGTGGTCATCGGTTATGGTGCTGTGAAGAAGAGTGACCTCACCGGTTCGGTCACTGCACTAAAGCCCGACTCCAAGAACAAAGGTCTGGTGGTGAACCCTCAGGACATGTTGGCCGGTAAGGTTGCCGGTGTCAACATCACGAGCAACGACGGTACCCCTGGTGGCGGTGCCCAGATTCGTGTTCGTGGCGGTTCGTCACTGAATGCCTCCAACGACCCTCTGATTGTGATTGATGGTGTTCCTATGGACAACAACGGTGTGAAGGGTCTTTCCAATCCCTTGTCTATGATTAACCCGCAGGACATTGAGTCGTTCAACGTGCTGAAGGACGCTTCCGCTACCGCTATCTATGGTAGCCGCGGTTCAAACGGTGTTATCATCATCACCACCAAAAAGGGTCGCAGCGGTCAGAAGCCTACCATTTCCTATGCCGGAAGCATCACAATCAGTGCGAAGACCAAGACTTTGGACGTGATGAATGGTGACCAGTATCGCTCGTTTATCAAGGACATCTGGGGTACGGAGAGCGAGGCCTACAGTGCACTGGGTACCGCCAATACCGACTGGCAGGACCTGATCTACCGTACGGCCGTTAGTCACGACCACAACCTCACCCTCTCAGGTGCCTTTAAGAATCTGCCTTATCGTGTGTCGGTAGGCTATACCGATCAGGAAGGTATCCTCCGCACTTCAGACTTCCAGCGTGTCACTGCAGCCCTGAACCTGAGTCCTTCGCTGTTTGACGACCATCTGAACCTGAACCTGAATGCCAAGGGTATGTATGCCAAGACGCGCTATGCCGACGGTGGTGCCGTAGGTGCTGCCACCAGCATGGACCCCACCCAGAGCCCATACGGCTTCACTTCTGCCTATCATCAGTCTATGATGGGTGCCAATCTGGGTAAGACCCTCAGCAACTTTGGCGGTTATTTCGAGTGGCCCACCGCTGCTGCCTACAATGACACTGACTGGGCTTATACCTACGAGCGCAATGCCACCAAGAACCCGCTGGCTATGCTCAACGAGGTGAGCGAGGTAGCTCACAGCCGCGCCTTCATCGGCAGTGCCGACATCGACTATAAGATTCATGGTTTCGAGGACCTCCGCCTGCATGCCACCTTGGGTGCCGACATCTCTAAGGGCCGCCAGAACCGCAATGCCTCGCCTGCTGCTCCCCAGTATATCTACTATGGCAGCTATGGCTCAGAGGAAATCCTCAAACGCAACCTGTCTCTCTCTGCATACGCTCAGTACTACAAGGACTTTGCCAAGATCCACCATATCGACGTGATGGGTGGTTATGAGTGGCAGCGTTTCTGGCGCAGCTTGTATAACGACTATATCGGTTACTATCAGAAAGGCAATCAGGACTATGCACCTAAGGACGGAAAGTTGCAGGAAGCTCCCCATACGCCTTACACCTACAAAACCGAGAACTATCTGGTATCGTTCTTCGGCCGTTTGAACTATACGCTGCTCGACCGCTATATGTTGACGGCTACGGTACGTCGCGACGGTTCGTCACGCTTCAAGGACCACTGGTCTACCTTCCCCTCAGTGGCTCTGGCTTGGCGCATCAGCGAGGAGACCTTCATGAAGAGTATTAAGGAGGTGAGCGACCTGAAGCTTCGTCTCGGATGGGGTAAGACGGGTCAGCAGGATGTGAACAACGACTATGCTTGGATTCCTACCTATTCGAAGAGCACGGGTACTAATGGCTTCTATCCTGTCACAGGTATTGGCGAGCTCTACCGCCCCAATAACTATACCCCCGACCTGAAGTGGGAGACCACCACAACATGGAACGTCGGTCTCGACTTCGGTTTCTTCAACCAGCGCTTTACCGCCAGTGTCGATGTCTATAAGCGTAAGACGACCGACCTGCTGAACTATGCTCCTACGGTGGCTATGTCTGCTTACCGTAACAACGCCTGGCAGAACATCGGTTCGTTGGAGAACAAGGGTGTTGAGGTGGCCTTGGGCATCAAGCCCATCCAGACCAATGACTTCTATTGGACTGTCGACTACAACTTCACCTATAACAAGAACAAGATTACCGACCTCAGCGGTGTGTCTACCGACGGTGCTCCTGTGCCTAACACTGGTATCACCATCGGTACCGACAAGTACCTGCAGTACAATCAGGTGGGCTATGCCATGAACTCGTTCTATGTCTATCAGCAGGCTTACGATGCCAACGGAAAGGCTATCGAGAATGCCGTTGTAGACCGCAATGGTGACGGACAGATTACCAATGATGACCGCTATCTCTACAAGAAGCCAGCTCCCGATGTGACAATGGGTTTGAGCTCGCGTATGGAGTGGAAGAACTGGGATCTCGGATTCTCACTGCGTGCCAGCTTCAACAACTACGTGTTCGACAACATCAATGCCGGCATGACCAACAACAACCCCAACGAGGTCTACAACTCGTTCCATGCACTGAACAACCGTCCGCTCAGCTCGCTGACCGAAGGCCGTTACACCTATGCCGTCACCGCTCAGCTGTCCGACCGCTATGTGCATAACGCCTCGTTCCTGAAGTGCGACAACATCACCTTAGGTTACTCGTTCAAGACCCTGGACAACTACCTCAACGGCCGTGTCTACTTCACCTGCTCTAATGTATTCACTATTTCGAAGTACGATGGCATCGATCCCGAGATAGCTAATGGTTACGACAACCAGATGTATCCGCGTCCGCGCTCATTCATCCTGGGTCTAAACCTCAACTTCTAATTATGTACACTAATAACTTCAAGGATTAAAGTCATGAAAAGAATGATGAAACATATAATTCCCGTTGCAGCACTCGCGCTGCTGTTCGGAATGACTTCCTGCACCAAGGACTTGGACGTGACACCTATCGACCCGAATCTTGATACGGTGAATAACCTCGACGGGCTGTTCAATAAGTGCTACGGTAATTTTGGCTTGCAGGGTAATGGCGGTGCCAATGGCGACTGCGACATTGATGACCTGGATGGTGGTACTACCGGATTGATTCGCCAGATGTGGAACTCCAACGAGCTGACCTCCGACGAGGCACTCTGCAGCTGGGGTGACGATGGTATCCAGCAGTTCTGCTACAACACCTACGACTCGTCTCATCCGATGATGAACGGCTACTTTGCCCGTCTTACCACTGGTATCTCCTATTGCAACCACTACCTGGAGCAGGCCGGTGAGGGCGATGCACAGAAGGTGGCAGAGATTCGTTTCGTTCGTGCCCTCCAGTATTATCTGCTGATGGATGCATTCGGTGGTGTGCCTTTTGCTACCACCTTAGGTAACCCAACCTATATGACCCGTCAGGAAATCTACAACTGGCTGGTAGAGGAAGTGACGGCTATCGAACCCCTGTTGGCTGATGCCAAGGCCCGTACCTCCAGCGATGCCACCTACGGTCGTGCTGACAAGGCTGCTGCCTGGATGCTGCTCATGCGCCTCTATCTGAATGCCGAGGTGTACACTGGCACTGCTCAGTGGGCCAAGGCTGCCGAGTATGCCAAGAAGGTCATCGACTCTCCCTATAAGCTGAACACCACCGGTGCCAACGGCTGGAGTGCCTACCAGATGCTGTTCATGGGCGACAATGGCGAGAGCTCGGCAGCCCAGGAGTGCGTATGGCCTGTGCTCTGTGATGGCAAGAAGACCACCTCGTGGGGTGTTACCCTCTTCCTGATGGCTTCTATATGGGATGCCGATATGGATGCGACGGCCAACGACCCCGGCGGCCTGAACGGTACCAGCGAGAAGTGGGCCGGCAACCGTGCCCGCATCAACCTCGTCCGCAAGTTCTTCCCTAATGATGATGCTCCTCAAGTACAGTCGTACGACATGAAGGATGCTGCCGGAGACGACCGTGCCCTGTTCTTTGGCATTGGCCACACGCTGGACAATCCTCTGGGTTACTTCGGTGACTTTAAGGACGGCTATGCTGTGGCAAAGTTCATCAATTACAAGTCGACAGGTGCTGTGGTAAAGGGCAGCGACTCTCAGTTCCCCGATGCCGACTTCTTCTTCTTCCGTGTGGCAGAGGCTTATCTTTCCTATGCTGAGGCTATCACGCGTCAGGCTGGTGCCAGCACGACCACCGAGGAGGCTACCCGCTATATCAACGCATTGCGCCAGCGTGCCAACAATAGTGACTTGCATACAACCTATTCTATGAATGAGTTACTGGACGAGTGGTGTCGTGAGTTCTACTTCGAGGGTCGTCGCCGCGTCGATCTCATCCGCTTCGGCAAGTTCGGTGGCGACAGCGACTACAACTGGGTATGGAAAGGCGGTGCCAAGAACGGCCGCAGCTTCTCTAAAGACAAGAATGTCTTCGCCATTCCTGCCAAGCAGGTGAAGGGTGCTATTCAGCAGAATCCCGGCTACTAAGATAATTGACAATTGATAATTGATAATTGATAATTGGAATTCATTATGAAAAAGATATTTAAGTCATTACTTCTGCTCCTGTGTGCTGCCAGCGTGCTGACGGCATGTAAGGACGACAGGGACAGCAATCCTACTGTCAAGCAGCCATCGACATTCGTGCTGAACACGCCTGCCGTGTCCGACCAGTTTGTGCAACTGTCGGCAGAGAACAAGGTGAACCTTACTTGGTCACAGCCCGACTATGGTTACAATGCCCTTGCTACCTATCAGATTCAGGTGGGTCTGACCAATGCCGACGGCTCTGTGAAGTGGAACGAGGAAGAGGGTGCTCCGAAGTATTTGGAGACTACCTACACGGAGTGTAACGTCAATGTCAGTGGTGCCGAGATTGCCGAGGCAATCTGTGAGCTTGACGGATTCGAGGACAAGGATCAGTATGTAGACATGGGCTTCCGCAAGATTGCCTTCCGCGTACATGCCAGTATCCTGTCATCAACAGGTGGCGATGTGCCAGGAACCGTCATCGAGTCGAACACGGTCTACTTCAACAACATGGCTGCCTACTGCAACATCAAGAGCTTAGGCTACCTCTACATCATCGGCAGTTGCAACAACTGGCCCGAGCCGTCGGCTAAGAATGCAGAGGCACTCTATGATTGGCGTATCTACGAGACCGAGATTGGTTCGAAGGTCTACAAGGGACAGGTCGAGATGCCTGCCGGCGAGCTGACCTTCCGCTTCTACTCTGAGCTTACGGGCTGGGGCAGCGACGACAATCCTGCAGGCTCTGTCGGCTGGCAGGCCAAGGACGAGTCGGGTGTCTATGCGTTCACCGATGGTGTCTTCGAAGGCACATGTATGGCTGGTAAGGGTGCCTGGCAGTTCCCCGACTTTGCCGGAGGCACGATGGCCATCACCGTCGACCGCATCCAGAATAAGGTTAAATTTGAAATGGTCAACTAATAAAACGTAGAAGAACATGAAAAAGCTGAATATATTCATGACCGCTCTGATGAGCCTTGGTCTCGTGGCTTGTAGCGAGAACTTCGATCCGAAGGTAGGCCCTCAGAGCAATGCACAGGAGAGCGTGCTGCAGGTGAGCGATGTCACCATGAGCACCCTGTTGCCCGATGAGATCTCGCTGGACGACTATATCGACGAGGAGACGGGTGCAGAGATTGCCATCCCCGTCGGTGTGGCTACGGTGAAGGAGGGTGCCATGCCCGCCAATACGGTGCTGCATGCCGTGGTAATGTTTTCGCGCGATGCTGATTTCGAGAATTTTGCCGACATCGTGGCCGAGGTGGGCGAGGACAACGAGATTACCGTTTCGCCCTCGTCGCTGCAGGATGCCTATTTCAACCTGATTACCAAGAACCCCAACACCACCACGCTCTACATGCGCACCGTGCTGGGCACCGTGACAGGCGGTGAGGCTGCGGCCATCATTGGCAAGCCTGGCGAGAACTTCTATGCCGTGAAGGCCGTGCAGTTCACACCGCTGAACAAACTGACCATTGCACCGGCTTACTATATCATCGGCGGACCTAACAAGGACTGGGCTGGCTCGGCAACTGCACGTAGCATCAAGTTCCAGCACAGCGACCAGGATGTCTATGTCGATCCCGTCTTCACCGTGACCTTCGATGCTGCTGCTGATGGCGACACATGGTTTGCCATCGGTGACGATGCGGCTTGTGATGCGGTCGGTGCAGACGACTGGAGCCAGCTCTACGGTATCGTAGGCGGCGACAGCGAGGCTGCCGAGGGCAAGATTGCCCGCCGCTCGGAGCTGGGTGCCGACAACTCGTTCTGCGTGAAGAATGCCAAGAAGATCCGCGTCACCATCAACATGATGGAGCAGACCTACAAGGTTGAGGCTGTCAACATTGCCGAGAACTACTACCTCGTGGGCGGACATCTCGACTGGGCTGCCTCGGCTGCCAGCAAGGAGCAGAAGTTCTCGCACAGCGACAAGGATGTCTTCGCGGATCCCGTCTTCACCTATGTCTTCCCCGGCAATGGCGGCACAGGAGACATCTGGTTTGCCTTTGGTGATGCCGAAGCGTTAGAGGCCATCGGCGGAGGCGACTGGATGCAGCTCTATGGCTATAAAGGTGATGATATGGCCATGAGCGGTTCGTTCGAGCGTCGTAATGTCCTCGGTGGTGAGTACACCTTCCATGTCGACGGTAAGGCTAAGTTCTACCGCTTCAGCATCAATGCTCTCGATATGACCTACGAGATCACCGAGCTCAACTTCGATCCCTACATCTGCTTCATCGGAGCTACCGACGGCTGGAACAATGACGAGCCTAACCGTCAGCGACTGGCACTCACCGACGATAGCGGTATCTATACCGGCTATATCTACTGTGCCGACCCGAATGGCTGGGGCAACGAGTTCAAGTTCCAGAAGACTCCCGGCGACTGGGGTACTGAGGTGAACTTCGGCATGATGACCGGCGGTGTCACGGGCGACTTTGCTGAAGGTGGTGGCGGCAACTTCAAGGCTGTGGCCGGCGAGGGTGTCTACTATGTCACGCTCGACATGGCGAACATGAGCATCAGCGGCGTTAAGGTTGAGAAGATGGGCATCATCGGCGACTTCAACGGCTGGGGCGGCGATGTGGAGATGACGTGGAATGCCACCGACTACTGCTTCGAGGCTACCAATGCCGGTGTCAATGCCAACGGCTGGAAGTTCCGCATCAATGCCGAATGGGGTATCAACCTCGGTGCCAACGACAGCGTAGAGCCCTCAACGAACGTCGGCGACCTGGTGGCTAACGGCAAGAACCTGGGTGCAACTGGCAACACCATCAAGCTCTATCCTACACGCAAGGGCAAGGATAACATCTATTGCATAGTAGAATAATCCTTTCCCTTCTTACATACTCTCAGGCGGGCACCTTCAAGTGGTGCCCGCCTGAATGTTTGTTCGTCCAGCACGAACGTATTCTAATGGGTGCAAATCTCTAACTCAGGTTTTAGGCTTACTGACGAAAAATTGCAGCAAATGTTTGATAAAAGGATAGGGGAATTTGAGTTTAATATTTGGTGGTTTCGGGAGAAATCACTAATTTTGTATGGCGAAAAACGAAAAGATGATGAAGAACATAAGATATTTTTTACTTTTCTGCCTTTTGGCGCTTTTGCCTTTTGGCTTGAGGGCGCAGGGGTTGCCTGCGGACGGGCCGCTGACGCTGAGGCCGGTGTTGCAGCAGCTGGGCGAACGGTTGCTGCAGGGTAAGACAGGCAGCATTGTGGCTATCAATCCGCAGAATGGCGAGATATTGTGTCTGGCAACGAATACACCGCACGGGGCTGATGTGCGTCAGGCCATCGGCAAGCCTCAGGCACCGGGGTCGACATTCAAGACGGCTCAGGCGCTGACTTTGTTGTCGGAGGGTATTGTGACAGCAGACACCAAGGTGGAGTGCAACAAGGGCTTTATTGACGGTAATATCCGTGTGGGCTGTCACCAGCACCGTTCACCGCTGGCACTGAAGGATGCCATCGCACAGTCGTGCAACTCGTGGTTTCTGGTGACCTTTGCCTCGATGATCAACGATGACTTCATGTACGGCTCGAAGGACGAAGCCATCACTGTGTGGCGCTCGTACATGCAGTCTATGGGCTTAGGTGGTCCGATGCATATTGACATAGCGGGTGAGCAGGGGGGACTGTTGGCTGGTGCCGACTATCTGAACCGTCGCTATAAGGACGGCTGGGACGGCAAGACCATTTGGTGGGCCGGCATGGGACAGGGTGACGTGACGCTGACGCCTCTGCAGCTTTGTAACTTAGCGGTAACCATAGCCAATCGCGGGTGGTACTACGTGCCACACATCCATAAAGATACGAAGAACCAGCGCTACCTGACGCGTCGGCAGACAAAGGTGGCAGCGGGGGCATATCCTATTGTGGTGGATGCCATGCGGATGGCAGTGGATAAGGGTACGGCAACGAGCATCAAGACAACGTACCCCATTTGTGGCAAGACGGGAACCATTGAGAATCCAGGTGAGGACCATTCGGCATTTATCGGTTTCGCCCCGATGGCTGATCCGAAGATAGCCGTCAGCGTCTATGTGGAGCATGGAGGCTTTGGTGCGGATCTGGCAGCACCGATGGCTGGACTCATCATGGAGGCTTACCTGAAAGGACAGCTTGCCCCGGCCTCGGAGGCCAGGGCAAAGCGTATTGCTGCCAAGAAAATCAAGTAATCATATCTCTCATTTCTCATCTCTCACGGCTGGCTCTCGCCCTCGACATACTCTTCGAGGAACATGTGCTCACCGTCGTAGACGGCATAGGTGAACTGGCTAATCCAGTCGCCTAAAATCATGAGGCGTGTGTGGCGGGCCAGCTTGATGTCGAGTTCGATGTGGCGATGGCCAAAGATGAAGTACTCGATGTTGGGATGCTCCTGCAGATACTTCTTGGCGAAGAGCACCAAGTGCTCACGGTCTTCACCCATATAGACAGGCTCGTCCTTTTCCTTGTGTTTGATATAGCTGTGACGGGCCCAGGCCAGTCCGAAGCTGACGCCCCATCGTGGGTGCAGACCCGAGAAGAGCCACTGGCAGAAACGGCTGTGGAAAATGGCGCGGATGACCTTGAACGACGGGTTGGGGTCGCCCATGCCGTCGCCGTGGGCCAGAAAGAACTCATGGCCGTAGATTTCAGTCGTCTGGGGTTGTTTGTGTAGGATGACACCACACTCCTTCTCCAGATATTCGTAGGCCCAGATGTCGTGGTTGCCCGTGAAGTAGTGTACCTCGACACCCATGTCGGTGAGCTCGGAAATCTTGCCTAAAAAGCGTGTGAAGCCTTTGGGCACCACATAGCGGTATTCATACCAGAAGTCGAACATATCACCCAGCAGATAGATGGCTGTCGCCTTGTTCTTGATGCTGTCGAGAAAACGCACCAGCCGGCGCTCCTGCATCCTTTGGTGCGGAATGGCCAGCGAACCCAAATGGGCATCGGAAAGGAAATAGACGTTCTTCATAATTTTCTCATCTCTCATCTTGTCAGTTAGTCGAAGCCGAGTTCTACCCGTGCTTCTTCGCTCATCATAGACTGGTCCCAGGCGGGTTCGAAGACCAGGTTGACATTGGCCGCCGTGATGCCGTCAACACTCTCGACCTTGGTGCGGACATCCTCCAGGATGAAGTCTGCGGCAGGACAGTTCGGGGCCGTGAAGGTCATGTCCATCTCTACACTTCCGTCGTCTTGGACATCAATTTTGTAGATCATGCCGAGGTCATAGATATTGACGGGTATCTCTGGGTCGTAGACGGTTTTCAGTACGTCGACGATACGTTCTTCCAGTTGGGTCTTTTCTTCTTGAGTCATAGTGATATGATGTGTTTTTAAATGCGTCCTTGTTCGTGATAGCTGTAGTAGTTGCCGTCCGTGATGATGATGTGGTCGAGGAAGTGGATGCGCATCATGTCGCAGGCTTTCTTCAACGAGTTAGTGATGGCATCGTCGTGCGTACTGGGGCGCAGGCTGCCCGACGGATGGTTGTGGCAGACGGCCAGGATGGTGGCATTGGCCAGTATGGCCTCGCGCATGACGATGCGCACGTCAACACTCACCTCGGTGATGCCGCCATGTGAGATGCGGAGCTTCTTGATAAGCCGGTAGTTCTGATTCATGAGCAACAGCCAGAACTCTTCTACGTCCAGGTCTTGCATCACGGGGTGCATGTGGTTGTAGATGCGCGTGGCAGTGCCCAGGTCGGGACGCTCCTCGGGAGTCTCCATCTGGCGGCGCTTGCCCAGTTCACAGGCAGCCAGAATGGTGATGGCCTTGGCTTCGCCCACACCGTTGTATTCGCAGAGCTGATGGATGGTCATCTTGCCTAAGGTGTTCAGGTTGTTGTTGCAGTCACCCAGTACACGCTTCATCAGGTCTACGGCACTCTCCTTGGTCGAGCCGGAACCAATCAGGATGGCCAGCAGTTCTGCATTCGACAGCGCTTCCGGTCCTTGGCGCATGAGTTTCTCGCGGGGGCGATCCTCCTCAGCCCACTGATTGATGTTCAGCTTATCCATACCTTATTATTTATAGAAGTTCTTCTCGAAAGCCGTAAACTCATCCTGCTTCCGTACGCAGCGCTTCCACCACGACTCCAGGAATCCGAAACCGTAGCCCATGAGCTGTACGAAGGCTGCGGGGATGCTGAGCAGTCCGACATAAAGACTCTTGTTGGTGATGGTTGAGTCCGTGCAGATGATCAGTGCATAGAGCAACAGGGGCAGCAGTGACAGCCCGGCAGTAAAGGGGGCAAGTAGTACGAGACCGATGACACCTAAGGTGAATACCATGGGCAGCAGATGTACCAACTTCAGGGTGCCGGGATGGCGCTTCTCCAGATTGATGCGGGCGATACCGCTGTTGTAGACCTGCCGGAAGAACTTGCGGAAGTCGGTGCGCCGCTTGTGCCACACCCATGCGTCGGGGAACAGCCGTGGCTGATAACCCGCCTCGACAATGCGATAGGAGAAGTCGATGTCCTCGCCGAAGCGCATCTTAGAGAAACCGCCCAGCTGCTGATAGACATCGCGGCGGATGCCCATGTTGAACGAGCGAGGATAGAACTTGTCGAGCTTTTTCTTGCCGCCACGGATGCCACCGGTGGTAAAAAAGGAAGTCATCGAGTAGCTGATGGCCTTCTGTACGGGAGTGAATGACGGATGAGACGCATCAGGTCCTCCCCAGGCGACGAGTTCAGCGGTGAGCGATTTTTCTGTTGCCTCCAGATAGCCCTCGGGCAGTACGACGTCAGAATCGAGAATGATGACGTACTTGCCCTGTGCCCGTTCCACGCCATAGTTACGGCTCTGACCGGGACCGCTGTTCTCCTTGAGGTAGTAATGCAAATCAAGGATGCCTGCGTACTTGTCGCAAACATCCTTGCAGGGTTTTTGTGAACCGTCCTCTACAATGATGACCTCAAAGTCTTTTAGCGTCTGTGAGCAGAGGCTCGCCAGCAACTCGTCCACTTCGTCGGGACGATTGTAGACAGGAACGATGATACTGTAGTTCATAGTTCATAGTTCATAGTTCATAGTTGCGTGAACTATGAACTGAAAAACTTACTCCTTGGCGCGGGCCAGATAAGAACCGTCGCGGGTGTCAACCTGAATGAGGTCACCCTCGTTGATGAACAGGGGAACGCGAACCTCCACGCCAGTCTCCAGTGTGGCGGGCTTCAGGGTGTTGGTGGCGGTGTCGCCCTTGATGCCGGGCTCAGAGTGAGTGACGCGCAGAATGGTCTTCACGGGCATTTCGGCATAGAGGATGGTACCGTCAGTGGTGTCGCTGACAACCGATACGACGTCGCCTTCCTTCATGAATTCGTGACCGATCACCAGGTCGTTAGCGATGGGAATCTGCTCGAAGGTCTCCTGATTCATGAAGATGCGGCCTTCCTGATCCTCGTACAGATACTGGTAGTCGCGGTGCTCGATGACAACGTCTTCCAATTTCTCACCGATGTTGTAGCGGCGCTCCAACACGCGGCCGTCAGTGACGTTCTTCATCTTGATGTTCATGATGGTGTTTCCCTTACCGGGCTTACGATGCTGGAAATCGATGCAAACCCAAATAGCGCCGTCCATACGAATGGCGGTTCCTTTCTTAATGTCTTGTGAATTAATCATAAAATAGTACTATTATAATATATGAAATGTCATTTTGCGGGTGCAAAGGTACGAAATATTTCTTAATTCATTGCCCATCGAACATAATTTTTTGAGAAAAACTTGCATAATTCGAAAATAATGTGTAATTTTGCAGCCCAAATCGACAATAAATAATTAAAATAACGATAGTAAAACAATGAAAAGAACATTTCAGCCGCACAATCGCCGCCGCGTGAACAAGCATGGCTTCCGCGAGCGCATGGCAACGAAGAATGGTCGTCGCGTACTGGCTTCTCGCCGCGCTAAGGGCCGTAAGAAGTTAACTGTATCTGACGAGCATCACGGAAAGTAAATTCTGGTATGTACGGATAAGAATTGGGTATGTTTTCTAAGAAATATACCCAATTTTTTTGTTGTCTCAATAATTCTTTGTACTTTTGCTTTCGCTATTACGGATTTTATAGATAAATGACTACGAAGGAATTCTTTGGAAAGATATTCAGCCGATATCTGTTGCTCCACTTTCTGGCAATGGCAGTCTTCGTTGTATTGGTGGGTCTGGGTGTTAAGTTCGGCTTGGAGTATTATACGCATCATGGCGAGGGAATAGAGGTGCCATTAGTGAAAGGGCAGACCTATAACAAGGCCCATCAGGTACTTGACGAGTTGGGGCTTGTCATCATGGTGAGCGACTCGGGCTATAATAAGGAGTTTCCTGCTGATTACATATTGGCACAATCGCCCAACCAGGGTATGAAAGTGAAGCGCGGGCACGTGATATATGTGACAGTCAATTCACCTTCTTCACCCACGTTCGCCATTCCGGACATTGTGGACAACAGCAGTGTTCGTGAGGCCGAGGCTAAGTTGATGGCCATGGGTTTCCGCCTGTTGCCGCCCCAAAAGGTCCCTGGGGAGAAGGAGTGGGTGTATGGTATCTTGTGTCGTGGACGGCGCGTTTCCAATGGTGACCGTATCCCCATTGAGCATCCGCTGACCCTGTTGGTGGGCAGTGGTACCGTCAGTGAGAGCGACGAATTTGAGTATGTTGACGCGACATCGTCAAATACCGGCATCGGTGATGATGAGATAGACGAGTTTGAGGAGGTAAAGGAACCCCCTGTAGGCGAAGAGAATGTTAGATGAGTGGGACGATATAGAGCAGAGCACTGACGAAGGCGGTGACGGTCAGTTGTATGAGCATCTGCGCATGGAGGTAGACCATGGGCAGGAGCCCGTGCGTATTGACAAGTTCATGTCCGAACACGTGCAACACTCTTCGCGTAATCGCATTCAGAAGGCAGCAGATGCTGGTTTTGTCTTTGTCAATGACAAGCCGGTGAAAAGCAACTACAAGGTGCGCCCCGGTGATGTCATCACCCTGATGCTGGACCGTCCGCACTACGATACGACCATCGAGCCGGAGGATATTCCGCTTGATGTCGTCTATGAGGACGACCAGCTGATGGTCATCAACAAACCAGCGGGGCTGGTGGTGCATCCGGGGGTGGGCAATTTTCATGGTACATTGGTTAATGCCATTGCCTGGCACTTGCGCAATCTGCCCACTTATGACCCCAACGACCCCAGCGTGGGACTGGTGCACCGCATTGACAAGGACACCAGCGGGCTGCTGGTGGTGGCTAAGACGCCCGAGGCCAAGACAGAACTGGGCGCACAGTTCTTCAACCACGACACCCATCGCTCGTATCAGGCACTGGTGTGGGGTAACTTCGCCGAAGACCAAGGACGTATAGAAGGTAATATCGGGCGTGACCCGAAAGACCGTCAGCGCATGGCCGTGTTCCCGCCGGGCTCCGATATAGGCAAGACGGCAGTGACTCACTACAGGGTGTTGGAGCGCTTTGGCTATACGACGTTGGTGGAATGCCGTCTGGAGACAGGTCGCACCCACCAGATACGTGCCCACATGAAGCATATCGGTCACCCGTTGTTTGCCGACGAGCGCTATGGCGGTATGGAGATGCTGCGCGGTGAGCGTACGGCATCGTATAAGGCATACATCCAGAACTGCTTTAGGTTGTGCAGCCGTCAGGCGTTGCACGCCAAGACGCTGGGTTTTGTCCATCCCGTCACTCATGAGCAGATGGACTTTACCAGTGAGCTGGCCGACGACATGCAGCAGCTTATTGACAAGTGGCGTAAATATGTAAATAGCAAAATAGAACAGTAAATTGTAAATAGTAAAATTGTAAATTAATAAATGAAACAGCTGAAACGTAACATTGCCATCGTCTGTGGTGGCGACTCTTCTGAACACGATGTGTCCTTGCGCTCGGCACAAGGGCTTTATTCGTTCTTCGACAAAGACCGTTATGACGTGTATATTGTCGACATCAAGGGACAGGACTGGCATGTAGAACTGCCCGACGGAACGACAGCACGCATTGACCGTAACGACTTCTCGTTTGTAGAGGACGGCAAGGCCAAACTCTTCGACTATGCCTATATCACCATTCATGGAACCCCGGGTGAGAACGGTATTCTGCAGGGATACTTCGACTTGGTGGACATTCCTTATTCTACCAGTGGTGTGCTGGTGGAGGCTATGACGTTCGACAAGTTCGTGCTGAACCAGTATCTGCGTGGCTATGGTGTCGCAGTGGCCGACTCGCTGCTGATTCGCCGTGGCTACGAGCATCTGGTAAGTGATGACGAGATAGAGCAGCGCATTGGTATGCCCTGCTTTGTCAAGCCTGCTGCCGACGGTAGCTCGTTCGGCGTGTCGAAGGTGAAGAACAAGGACCAGCTGGCTCCTGCCCTGCGCAAGGCCATGATGGAGAGCGACGAGGTCATGGTGGAGCAGTTTCTGGAGGGTACTGAAATCAGCATAGGTGTCTACAAGACCCGCGAGAAGTCGGTGGTGCTGCCGGCTACAGAGGTGGTGACACAGAACGAGTTCTTCGACTATGATGCCAAGTACAACGGTCAGGTGCAGGAGATTACGCCGGCGCGGCTCAGTGAAGACGTCACTCGCCGGGTGCGTGAGATTACGAGCCACATCTACGACATCCTGCACTGCAACGGCATCATTCGCGTTGACTATATCATCTCGAAGGAGGGCAAGATATGGATGCTGGAGGTGAACACGACGCCGGGCATGACGGCTACGAGCTTCATTCCGCAGCAGGTGCGTGCCGCCGGTCTGGAGATGAAGGACGTGCTGACGGACATTGTGGAGAACCAGTTTTGAGTAGTTGAGAGATTGCTGCTGCTATGGAATACGATATCAAGGAATTTGACGAGATACGGCCCTATGAGGCTGGGGAGATGAAGCAGGCCTTTGAAGAACTGATCAGCGACCGCCAGTTCTCGGCAGTGCTGAAGGGCTTTGTGCCCTGGCTGCCTAAAAGCATCCGGAATGGTCTGCTGAGGCTGGCCTTTACGGGTGTGAAGACTCCGCTCGACTTCCAGCTGCGCTTCATGAAGCCCGTCGTGTGGCACGTAGTCCGTAAACATACCGACGGTCTGACGTTCGACGATGGCGAGTTGGGTATGGAGCGTGCGGGAGACATTGAGACCCCACGGTACACTTTCCTCTCGAACCATCGTGACATCGTGCTCGACTCGGCCTTTCTCGACGTGATGCTTGACAAGTATGGCTATCCTACCACGGTGGAGATAGGCATTGGCGACAATCTGCTCATCTATCCGTGGATTAAGCGGCTGGTCAGGATGAACAAGGCGTTCACCGTGCGCCGCGGGCTGACGGCTCATGAGATGATGCGGTCGTCGCAGCTGATGAGCCGCTACATACACTATGCGGTGACGCAGAAGCGGGAGAACATCTGGATAGCCCAGCGCGAGGGTAGGGCCAAGGACTCCAGCGACCGTACTCAGGATGCCGTGTTGAAGATGCTGGCCATGGGTTACGACGGGACACCCGCCAGCAGTCTTCGCGAACTGAACATCGTGCCGCTGACCATCTCGTATGAGTTCGACCCCTGTGACTACCTGAA
>OCVV012850488.1_pt1 | contig 24726 bp, 20 predicted proteins | sample 1539721 | NCBI WGS metagenome assembly OCVV01 (sample SAMN02144230, study PRJEB22623) | gut metagenome | biome: sheep rumen | host: Ovis aries | place: New Zealand
CGCCGCAAGCGGCTTGTTTTTCTTTGGACGATAATTTTCAATAATTGACGATAATTTTATCCGATAATTATTATCGGAACCAATTATTGGAAATTATCGGAAATTATTGTCCAAGAAAACAATGCGGCTTGCCGCATGATATCAACTATTTTTGTTCACCTACTTATCATGGAATTTGACGAAGTAAATACCACGCTGACGTAGTATAGAAGTTGCGTAGATATGGAATACAGGCAAAGAAAGCCCACAAGCGACGAGGAGTCATGTGAAACTTCTGCTTGTAGTGAGGGTTGATGAACCAAAGGGTGCGCAGACAAATAGTGTAACCCACCTCGGAAATCAGTCGTTCAAAGTTCTCCACAGTCATGCGTGAGGCTCGTATGCTCATCAGTTCACCCACCTTACCCACCGTCGCTCCGCTTGTCTGCAACAGGACCCTGTAGAGCCACTTGGGCAACAAATGAATGAAAGGAAGTTTGGAGGCCAGGCCAACGCTTATTTGCTGATGACCGCCAAAAGGGTTCTGCCAGGCAGGAAAGCCGAAAAACACCAAGCCGTCCTCCTTCAGAAAATCCTTGATGTGAAAAAGAAACTCCCGTTTGCAAGACGGGGCAATGTGTTCTATCACATCGTGAACAAGAACCAGGTCGAAGCGTTCATCCTCCGTCTTTGGCACTTCTGAAAGGAGAAAATCCTCGCAGACGAACGTACCCTCCCGCCGACATTCCGCAAAGAACGTCCTTGCCTCGTCAATACGCACCCGGCAAATGTCCATTCCAGTCACCTGACACCCCCTTTCTGCAAAAGGAAGCAGATTGCCCCCCTCGCCACAACCAATTTCCAACACACGGGAGTTTGATGTCAGCGTGATATAAGGGTGCAGATAGTCCAAGTAGAACTCGCGGGCCGTGTTTGCCAACTCGTCGAAATATTGCTTGCGCTTCAGATGTCGCTGTTGCATAGTCTTTTCTTGTTTTGTTTCTCTATAGGGATAGATACCACCAAGCAAGAAAAGACTGCACGATTTCGGGAAGGAAATCACCATGTGATGCGGATTCCTATTGGCAACGAGAACATAAATGGATGCTCCGTGCGATAGGTCTCCACGTTGCCACCCGTCGGGAGGTAGTATTGCAGACTCGGTTCAGCAAAGAAGCCGACATTCGGCGTAAGATTGTACTGCAAGCCCACACCAGCACCGACCGACCATTGCAGCGGAGCATGGAACACAGACCTCTCCTCCTGTTCTTTCATGCCGTCCACGAAATAACTGGTGCGGAATGGTGCATAGACTGGTATCTCCAACTTCGCGCCAAGACCTCCGTAGAGACTCCATCGCCTTACATGATATAGATGATAGGTACCCTTCAACGGTATCCCGAGGTAATGAATGGTCTGTTGCTCACGGATAGCGTTTCCGTCTGTGCCAATCTCAGACTCCGACTTCAGACAACTATAACTCAAGCCTGTCTCTAAACCAAAACGGCTGTTCAGTTTGTACTTCAAGGCTAAAGAGAAGGTTACAGGCGTGTAGTGGTGTGTTCTGCGTTCCATCTTGTCAGAGCCAGGCTGAGCAGCGTTGTTCTGGGCAATCTTCAGCAAGGTTTGACACATCTTGTAGTCAACATTCAGAGTCCCGCTCCGCAATGCCTCGGCATAGTCGCTCCATCGGTCGAAAGAGCGGATGGATGGAACTTCACTTATAACATCTGTCATCTCCGTTTCAGTGAAGACAAACGGACGGTTGGCATTCTTTTCACCTATGCCACCAGTGTATGCTAAATCCACCGACCACTTTTGCCCCTTGTTCTCTACCTCTATCCGCTCTTCGGGGAACAGGTCGGCTATATGAGTGCCTTTGCCTGGACGCAAGTCAGGCAGTGGTTCTTTGTCTTGTGTAATGACAGTTGAGTCGGTGCGTCCTGTTTCTTCTACAATGTGATGGAGCGTGTCAGCAGGAGCAAGACTATCTGCTGGGACAACCGTGACAGGAACAATGGCTATCTGCTGTTGAGTCATGATGGGAGTGGTTGGAGTTCCTTGCTCCATCACAGGAGTTCCTTCGTCATCATGCTTTGTTTCAGGCATAGTATGTTCTTGTTTTGTCACTACAGGTTCTGGTGCTTCAATAGTCCTTCTCGTTTTGTACAGGTAGATGCCCAACGGTAACAGAAGCGGCAGAAGCCATAGCAACCCATACTGTGCAAGTGACTTCTGCAACATCCTCTTTGCTCTCGACAACTGTGAAGATGACGAGTGGGCAGCAATTCCAAGGATTTCGGCTATTTCCTTGTGCGACATTTCTTGGATGACAGCCAACTTGAACACCTGTCCGTAACCATTAGGGAGTTCATCTATAGCCGCCATCAGTTCGGCCATCGTTGGCAGAGGTTTGTCATCAGACGGGATGGGTTCTTGTGGCAGTTCTTCTTCTGGCAGAGCGGAAAGTGAAAGCATCGTTGGCTCATGGTGACGCTGCACAAATCGTCGGGCCACATTGGTCGTGATGCTGGTCAACCATGCCTCGAAGCGTTTGGGGTTATGCAACTGATTCATCTTGGCAAAGGCCAGAAGAAACGCATCATGTGCCAATTCCTCTGCTATTTGTCGATTGCCTACGAAGTGTTGGCATATCCCCGTCATTTGTCGGTGATATGCCCTATACAGGCTTCCAAGTGCAGTCTCGTCACCTTGTAGCCCCCGCTCTATGAGTTCTTCTATGTCCATCGGAAACACACTGCCTCTATTGACATAGATACCACTTTTCCAAAAAGACTGCACGGAAATTACATTTTTTTCAAACAAAGGTCACTTTAGGTCTCTTATATCGACCACTTGACAACCATATCGCCTATGCCCTCGGACAACCACCCCAAGGCTTGGGATGATGGCTCACCTTTGTTTCTTAATATCCATCGCCGAGGGCGATTCGCTGAATAGTTACTTTTTGTACTCCCTTCGGATTGCGATGGCAAAAATACATGAAAAATTTTGAATATAGACTTGTTTTGTCCATTTTTCTTGCAAAATATGTTTTCTTTTTTTAATCCCAATCGCTCATTTGGAATGCCTTCCATCAACTCCCTTCCGCATCTTTCTCCACCGCCCTTCCATGTCTTCACGCTCCTGACAGTCGTTTCTTCTCGGTTCTGGCAGGCATCTCGTTGAGGGATAAGACGAGTGCGAGACCGAGGTTGATACGGCTTGGCAAAGGCCATTTCGTCATAGCCTCCTCATCGGCATTTCCCAAGCCTCCACTACGATGCTTCCACTGCCTCTAAACCGACGTCCCCGATGTCGGTCAACCGATGTCCCCGATGTCGGTCAACCGACGTCGGGGACATCGGTTTGGAGGCTTATGGCAATAGCAATGTGCAAAAAACGAAGAGAGCCTCGCATGGCTGCGGAGTGTCCCCAATGAGCGGTTAGTGACACGGCGGCGGACAGTCATTTAATTTTTTCATGTTCCTTTGCAGAATGGAGGAATTTTTCGTACCTTTGCAAAAACTAAACAAATGAACAGACTTTATGCCTACAGTTGACGACAAGAAAGTGATTTTCTCGATGGTCGGAGTGAGCAAGACCATTCAGCAGAATCAGAAGCAAGTGCTCAAGAACATCTACCTCTCCTTCTTCCACGGTGCCAAGATTGGAATCGTGGGTCTGAACGGTGCGGGCAAATCGACTCTGATGAAGATTATTGCGGGCATCGACCAGCAGTATCAGGGTCAAGTGGTGTGGGCTCCGGGCTACTCGGTGGGCTACCTGCCGCAGGACCCGCCCCTGAACGAGGAGAAGACGGTGAAGGAGAATGTGATGGAGGGTGTGCAACAGGTGTATGACGCACTGGCCGAGTATGACAAAATCAATGCGGACTTCGGTTTACCCGAATACTACGAAGACCCTGACAAGATGGAGAAACTCATGACTCGTCAGGCTGAACTGCAAGACATTATCGATGCCACCGATGCCTGGAACATGGACTCGAAACTGGAGCGCGCCATGGATGCCTTGCGCTGTCCCCCGGCCGACTGGTCTGTCAAGAACCTTTCGGGCGGCGAGCGTCGCCGTGTGGCTTTGTGCCGACTCTTGCTGCAGAAGCCCGATGTGCTGCTGCTCGACGAGCCGACCAACCACCTCGATGCGGAGAGCATCGACTGGCTGGAGCAGCACCTGCAGCAGTATGAGGGCACTGTCATTGCTGTCACCCACGACCGCTACTTTCTGGACGATGTGTCGGAGTGGATTCTCGAACTCGACCGTGGAGAGGGCATCCCCTGGAAGGGCAACTACTCTTCGTGGCTGGAACAGAAGAGCAAACGCATGGAGCAGGAGGAGAAGACTGCATCGAAACGGCGCAAGGCGCTGGAACGCGAGTTGGAATGGGTGCGCATGGCTCCGAAGGCACGACAGGCGAAGGGAAAGGCGCGTCTGAACTCTTACGACCGCATGCTGAACGAGGAGCAGAAGGAGAAGGAGGAGAAACTGGAAATCTTCATTCCCAACGGCCCACGTCTGGGCAACAAGGTTATTGAGGCTCAGCATGTGGCGAAGTCTTTCGGCGAAAAAGTACTCTATACCGACCTTAACTTCAACCTGCCGCCTAACGGTATCGTGGGGGTCATTGGCCCTAATGGTGTGGGCAAAACCACGCTCTTCCGTCTCATCATGGGTCTCGACACGGCCGATGCTGGCTCGTTTGAGGTGGGCGAAACAGTCAAACTTGCCTACGTGGACCAGCAGCACAAGGACATCGACCCGGACAAGACGGTCTATCAGGCTGTGAGCGGCGGCAACGAGACTATCCGCATGGGAGGCCGGGATGTGAACGTGAGGGCCTATCTGAGCAAGTTCAACTTCAGCGGTGCCGACCAAGAGAAGAAGTGCGGTGTGCTTTCTGGCGGCGAAAGGAACCGTCTGCAACTGGCTCTCGCCCTGAAGCAGGAGGGCAATGTGCTGTTGCTCGACGAGCCGACCAACGACATCGACGTGAACACGCTCCGTGCCTTGGAGGAGGGTCTTGAGGCTTTTGCCGGCTGTGCCGTCGTCATCAGCCACGACCGCTGGTTCCTCGACCGCATCTGCACCCACATCCTCGCCTTCGAAGGCAACGGCGAGGTGTTCTACTTCGAGGGTTCCTACACCGACTACGAGGCCAACAAGGCCAAACGTCTGGGACTGGAAGAACCCAAACGCATCCGCTACAGAAAGTTGATGGACGAATAGGAAGAATTCACGATTGTCAAGTGCGGTTCATTGTGGTCGTCGGACACGATGAAACACACTTGTAGTATAAGAAAAACCCCTCGTTACGAATAAGCGTAACCGAGGGGTTCCTTTATTCACACCCACGCCTATTCAAGTTTCGCAAGTGTTCAATTCAATAGCCTATTGAATCAATAGTATCCCGCGCCTTTGCAAACAGGACATTTTCCAGAGCCGTGACAGACATCACATCCTTTCGACTCTTCGTAACTGCCATAGCAACGGTAACACCTGCCACCACCATGACAATGGGAACACGTCACACTGCCCTCGCCACGTCCTGCTGCGCTACCATCACCGCCAAAAAGACCTTGTACAAATCCGTTCAGCATCTCCCGCAGCCACTCGCATCTTCATATCATCGACAAAGTTTTCTCCCAGCGGAGCGGCGAGTGTCTTATCCCACAAGGGAAAATGCACCTGAGAGCCAGTGGCGAGCATGGCTTTTCCCTCCATGTCCACCACATAGGCTTGCATATATGCCACCTTACTCAATGTCCTGAAGTAATTCATATCTATCGGGATGCGCACCTCCACATTCTTCGTGGCGGTCTGACGGACAGGCGCGAGGGATGTTTCACCCACGTAAGCCTCTTCTTCGCAAAATGCAGCCAGTTCGCGAAGGCTCATCGCTGGCCATGCTTCATCATGCAGAAAGACGATGCACAAACACTCTGAACTCGTCACATTGCTGATTTGAAGTTGCACATTGACAACCAATGCCGTTCCTTCATTGTTCTTCTCATAACGAACTGGCGTGGTTTTCAGAACTTTCACACTTCCTGCCCATACAAAGCATGCGCACATGAGTAAGCATGCGCTTAAAAACAGTTTTCTTGCCATCGTCTCTACATGAATTTATACAGGGCTAATCATCCATTTTCCCTGCGTTTTAAGCATATTGACGACATCGCTATCTTTTGTGCCATTCTTGAAGACGATGGTATAATGCACCTTTGCTTTTGCACTTCCCTCAGAATGTTCCACTTTGTCAATCTTGAAAGAAACGACGCCGCCTCTCTTTTTCACCTCCGGACCCCAATAATCCCGCAAAAGTTCTCCGAACCCTTTGGTATTTCTGATGGAGACCAAACTGGCGGCTTCGGCATACTTCTCGTTTTTCAGAAAGGTGAAATACTTGAAGACAATTTCCCCAAGGGGAGTCTTCTCTTGTTGTGCCCATGTGGCCGATGCGCACGTCATCAGCAGCAACAAAGCCAAGAGCACTTTTCTCATAAAAGATTTTGTTTCCATGAATCATTGTTTTGGTAAATGTTGATAATTCCCTCCTGACTCCCTTCCGCAAGTCCATCCAAGGTCACTCCAGAGCCTCTCGACCGATGTCCGGGACATCGGTCGACCGCGTCCGGGACATCGGTTGACCGACATCGGGGACGTCGGTTTTGAGGTTGCGGCAGTGTCCCTTTCCATATCTTTCGCAAGAAGGAGTTGAGGATGCGTCGTCAGCGGATGACGAGACGTTTCACCACATGGCTGCCATTCGTTGTGTCGGTCACTTTCACGATGATGACATGACCCGATGGCATCGACAGCGGAATAGATATTTGCGATTGGTCAGCATGCCACTCCGAGGAGGCCAGTCGTATGCCCGATGCCAAGAAGAGTTCCACCTGACAGTTGCCACGGGTGGCATTGTCGCGGCAGGCAAGACGGCAAGCACCTTCCGACACCTCAACGCTGAGGGGAAAAGTCCATGCCACCGCCACGATACCGTTCACCTCGGTCACTTCAAATGGTTCGCGGTTCAGCACCGACCATTTGCCTGTGCCATCCTGTGCGCGGAGGTTGAACTGATGCTCTCCGGCTGACAAACCTTCGGTCGCCACATCGAACGTGAACGGCTCAGCCAAGTCATTCGGCAGACTGACAGCCACAGCCTTGCCTTCGCCGGGGTCTGCATCGTCGAAGAAATACTCCATTGCCACCACGTCAATGTTCGACGGATGCACCACATAGAGCGGACGGCTCAGCGTGGAGGACCACACACCACTCTTCTCCTGTGCACGAAGATAGAGCACGTGGGCACCAGCCTCCACCTCGCTGAAGGACATCTGATAGACATTCTTTCCCGTTGCGGGATTGAGCAGTGGATGCCCCTGTCCATAGCCCGGGTCTGTGTCGAAGAAGTATTCCAGTCGCGCCAAATCGCCCACAACAGGAGTGGGTGGTTCGGGCACATCGCCACTTTCCACAATTGTAAACTTACGGCTCATCACGTCTGTCCACACGTCGAAAGCGTCTCTTGCACGGACGGTCAACTCATGCTCACCCAACTCCAACGCAGAGATGTCGGGCGAAAAGGAGAAGTCGAGATGCGCCTTATAGTCCTGTTCGGGCAGGGCAATGCTGGTGGCCAAGCCTACACCGGGGTCATTGCCATCGAAGAAGTATTCCATGTACACGATGTCCTGCAAGCGGTCGATGAAGAGCGGTCGGCTCACCGTGGCAGACCACACGCCTTGGTCATCTTGGCTGCGCACATAGAGCACATGCGCACCATCGGGCACGTCGCTCACATCGAAGGTCAACTGATTGTCGCCCACTTGGATGTTGCTGACGACCTTGCCCAGACCATAGCCGGGGTCAGTGTCCAAGAAATACTCCACCCGCTCTGGCGACTGCGCCCTTGCCATCGTGGCACAGACAGCCGCCACACCTAGTGTGAAGATTCTTAACGCTTTCATTTCACCACTCCCACTTTAACGGTTACACTCATTGTACTGCCCTTCTCAACGGTGGTTGGAACAATCAGGTCTTGAATGATTGGACCAGAAGGAATGCCCGAAAGAATATAAGGACTATCACCGGCAAAAGCACCATAGGTGGCTCTTACATCAGCAGGATATTCTATCGCATCATAATAATCCTTATCAATGAAAGCATTGGTTGCCTGTGTGTTGACCACAGCAATCTCATAGTTGTTGGTCACGCTGCATCCTTCCGAACTTGCAATGGCAGATTCCTTGTATTCTTTCCAAAGATTGTATTCAACGGTGGAGTTCAACACGTTGTTCAGATGGAACTCATTTGTTCGGAAAGTGTTGTAGGCTATATAACAGTCCTTCATCTGGCTAAAACCATTCCCCATCGTTGAAACAGTGAAGATATTGTTGGTAATCTGATGATTGGTCGAAAATGCACCTGTACCACCAGTCGTACCAATACCACCAGAGAGGATGTTCTGACTGATAATACAATTGCTAACGCCACTCATAAACGTAATACTAGAAGTGCTACCACTTATCCTACATCTGTTGATGACAACTTTAGAAGCCAGAATGTTACAACTTCCAAGCCACATCCCTTTTACCACAGTTCCATCCGCCTTGATGGTCAAACTGGATTGTGCCGCACCTGCACCTTCCTCCACAATACCATTCTCGACCAACCAATAGCCTGGACCTAAAATCACAAGGCTCTTGGTGATGGTAAAACGACCATACTCATCGCCGTATGCTTTTGTCGAAGCGTCCAGCATGATGGTGTCGCCCGAACTTGCAGCATCATGCGCTGCTTGAAACGTTGTGTAGGGAGCCGAACTGCCTGCCACGTTACTCACTCTCAGAATTTTCGCTTGGGCTGCCACGGTCACGCATGCAGCAGCCAGCACAAAAAGAATCTTTTTCATGTTCTCGATTTTTTTAATTATTAATAATAATGTGTAACTATAAGTTGATTAAAATTCGCTCAATTCAAACTTGATGACCCACTCACCCTTTGTGTTCACGTAGCCCACATTCTTGGGATGAAGTCCACTATCATAGACTTGGGCAATGCCATTCCTGAAGGGGCCAGCCAAGCCCGCCATCACAATGTCGCCAGTGTCGGAAAGAAGGCAATAGCCACAACCGTCAATATACAGATAGAAATGACCATCATGGATAAAAAGACTGCCCATCCCCTCATCACCCTTTACAAATCTGGAACGCTTCTCGTTGTCGGCACCCAAATTGCTCTTTCCATAGAATTGCATGCAAGTCGTCTTATCGGGGAACACTCGCATTTTATCAGAAATGATGGAAACGACATTGAACTCGCTGTCCAGCATAACCGTGTAGTCATCATCAGAACTGTCGGTTCCGTTGTCCATCGTACAGAGTGCCCTGCCATTGCAGAAAGGAGTGATGCGGTCATATTCTTTGCTGACGACATTCCCGGTCTTGTCAATGAACATGTATTTGCCTTCCCGATTCACAACCAGTGCCATACCACAATCGTCAAACTGAGAAGGCTCAACAGAATAACGCTGTGGAATCACCATGTTGCCTTTTGTATCAATAAAGCCCCACTTCCCATCTGTGCAAACAGCGGCCAATCCATTGCAGAAATCCTGAACCTCTTTGTATTGAGCCAAAATGACGGCTTTACCTTTCGAATCACGGAATCCCCAAAGAGACTCTTTATAACCGCCCATCGGAACACAAAAGGCTGCCAGTCCATCACGCATAGGACGAATATGAGAATAAGTCAACCTCGTTCTAAGGAGATCGACAGGATCTGACAACTCTTTAAAAATGTAATTCCCATTTGTATCTACATAGTGATTGGAGTTTGGTGCTGTTGCAGTTTTTGAGAAACCATTGGTGGTAACAACTATTGCCACACCGTCCTCATAGTCACTTACAGAAACCACATCGGAGATTTTCTTGACCACATTGAAATTCTGGTCGTAGATGATGGCTTCATCCGATTTATCTCCTAAGTATATGAGACGATTAGAGGAGAATTTAACATACGAATGATTAACGAATTGTCTCCTCATTATATTCTCACTTTTGTCCCAATGTTTCAACACATTTCCTTGCTCATCAAAGCAATAGGTGCCATTTTTTTGTGTCGCAACGATGGCACGATTGTCAAAGAAATGCCCTAATTCAAGATAATTCAATCCATCCAGCGTCACCACCTTGGTGCTGAGTGTCTTCTTGAAGTTGGCAAATTTGCTGTTAATGGCACTCACCATATCTGAGCGGTTATCGATTCGCGTCAATTCGTAGAGATTGCTTTTCTGACCTTTAGGCTTGAAATGACCTTCTCCTGACGAAGTTGGAGTTTCCGATGAAGAAATCTCTTCACCAGAAAGAATCTTCTTTCCTTTGTTTATGGTTCTTGTGGCTTTTTCTTTAGCCTCCTTCAATTTCCCTAAAATGCCTTGCGCCTGCACATCGCCAACAGACAGGGCGATGCCAAGCATGAGTAAAAAAGTAGTTTTCTTCATGGTCATGCTGTCTCTTTGTGGCATCGGAGGCTCAGCAATGCCTGATTCTAAAAAGATTTTCGGAATGATAAAAAAAGACACAAAAAGAAAGGTGTGAGCCTGATGTGCCCATTCTCTGCTTGAAGGTACCGGACTGACCTGCGAAATGAAGAATAGATGACAGCTCACACCTTCGATGTATATGCTGAATACAGCGTGTGAACTGTAGTATGCATACAACCATCGAAGGAGAGCGGTGACGTCTTACCCATTTCGCATAGTCAATGCCATGCAAAAATCCCTTTCCTAAAATTGAGAAGTGTCCGGTTTCTCAAGCAGGAAATAAAGCGTACGCGCTTCCTAAATATGTCTTGCAGCCAAGGCTGCACCTCACCATCTGCAACTTTCTGAAGCCGCATCAAGCAAGTTCAGGGCAAAGTAAACAAATAAATGAGAAAGCACCAAAATTTTCCGCATTTATTTTCATTTATTCGTATGATTATATACAAATGTTTGTCGTATTTTTTCTATCATGCACACTTTTTTGCATCATCCTTCACAAGAAAGGCGTACCCCTCGGCTACAATTGAGCGTACCCCTCGACTACGATTGATTGTACCCCTCGACTACGATATACAAAAATCCCTCGGCTGCGAATGGACGTAGCCGAGGGGATATTATACAAAAACTTGTAAGAGGGAATCAATTCATGATGGCGAAGTAATCGACGATGCCGACGAGTTTGCCGTGGTCGGTGACGAGGAGGGCATGAATCTTGTGGTTGCGGAACATCTGCTGGATGGTGGTCAGTTTGGTTTCGGGCGAGATGGTCTTGGGGGTGCGGGTCATGGCTTCGCTGACGGGCAGGTTGATGAAGTTTTCTCGCGCACCTTCCACAGCACGGCGGATGTCGCCGTCGGTGATGATGCCAAGGATGCTGTCGCCTTCCATCACCACGCCCAGACCGAGTTTGCCACCGCTGATAATCATGAGGGCATCGGAGAGGCGCATGGTGGGTGGCACGATGGGGAAGTTGTCGGTGTACATCACGTCTTTCACGCGCACCAGCAGTTTGCGTCCAAGCGAGCCGCCGGGATGGAACAGGGCGAAGTCTCTTGCCTTGAACTTGCGCACCTCCATGAGGGCACAGGCCAGTGCGTCGCCCATGGCCATGGCGGCTGTGGTGCTGGAGGTGGGAGCCAGGTTGAGCGGGCAGGCTTCTCGCTCCACGCGGCACAGGATGTGGTAGTCGGAGTGCTGTGCCAGCAGGGATTTGGCATCGCCTGTGATGGAGACGATGGGGATGTGGCGGTCTTCGAGCGAGGCAATGATGCGCAGCAGTTCGTCGGTGTTGCCCGAATTGCTAATCATGAGCAGCACGTCGTCATTCATAATCATGCCGAGGTCGCCATGCAGGGCATCGAGGGCATTGAGATAGATGGATGGGGTGCCTGTCGAAGCGAGTGTGGCGGCGATTTTGGCTCCCACATGTCCCGACTTGCCCACACCCGTCACCACGACATGCCCTGTGCAGCGATGGATGAGGTCCACCACTTGCTCGAAGTTGTTGTCCAACTGAGGAACGAGGTCGAGCAGGGCTTGGGCTTCGTCGCGCAGACAACGTTCTGCATATATCTTTGAATTCATAGGAAATTGTCTGTGAAAAGTGAAAAATCTATTGTTTTGGGAGTGAAAGGAGTGATGAGAAGTGAGAAGGAGTGAGAGCCGAATGTGATGGTTTAGAGTTTAGAGTTTAGGGCTGAGGGTATAGAGATGAGAGTCGCCCAGCGCATGGGCTGGCAGAGTGTCGGCTTTCACTTCTCATCACTCCTTTTCACTCCTTTTTAAGATTTTTCATTCTTAATTTTTAGTTTTCTATCAGGCTGGCAATGACTCTGTCGAGGTCGCTCAGATAGAGCATGTTGGGGCCGTCGGAGAGTGCCTTGTCGGGGTCGGGATGCACTTCGAAGAAGAAGCCGTTGGCTCCGAACGCTTTGGCTGCCAGTGCCATGGCTGGCACGAACTCGCGGTTGCCTCCGGTCTTGCCGCCTGCTGCACCCGGACGCTGCACGGAGTGGGTGCAGTCCATGATGACGGTATCGGTGAAGCGGTGCATGTCGGCGATGTTGCGGAAATCGACGGCAAGGTTGTTGTAGCCATAGATGTTGCCGCGCTCGGTCAGCCACACGTTGTCATTGCCGCTCTCACGCACTTTCTGCACAGGGAACTCCATGTCCAAGCCCGAAAGGAACTGTGCCTTCTTGATGTTGACGGTGCGGTCTGTTCGGGCTGCGGCCACCAGCAAGTCGGTCTGTCGGCAGAGGAACGCTGGAATCTGCAGCACGTCGGCCACTTCGCCGGCTGGTTGTGCTTGATAACTCTCGTGGATGTCGGTGAGGATGCGGAGTCCGTACTTCTCCTTGATGTTGGAGAGCATCAGCATTCCTTTTTCCAGACCAGGGCCACGATAGGAGTGGATGGAGGTGCGATTGGCCTTGTCGAAAGATGACTTGAAGATGATGTCGAGGTCATACTTTTCGTTGAGCCGCACCAATTCCTGAGCCACCTCTTCGAGGCAGTCCATCGACTCGATAACACAGGGTCCTGCTATGATGGTTGGTTTCATAAGGTTGGCTTTTTAGAAAGGATATGCACCATTATTTTCTGAAGGAGTGACAGCGGCAGGTGTTTCTGGCTGAGAAGGTGCAGACTGCTGAGTCGTGGATTGCCCAACAGGCTTAGGCGAGAGCAACTCCATATTGTCCACCATGATTTCGACAGTTCTTCGACTGATGCCCTGACGGTCTGTCCAGTCACGCGACTGTATCTTTCCTTCCACATAAAGGCGGTCGCCCTTATGCACATATTTTTCCACCACTTCGGCTTGCTTGCGCCAGAAGATGCAGGTGTGCCACTCGGTGCGGTCGGGCACCTGAGTACCGTTCTGCAGTGTGTAGCCACGCTCGGTAGTGGCCAACCGCAATTGAGCCACACATACGCCTTGGTCAAGATATTTCACCTGAGGGTCAGCCCCCACATTGCCGATAAGCATTACTTTGTTCATAAGGTCACGGTTTTGTTGAGTAAATAATGGTCGAGTACTGTCATGGCTGCCATCGCCTCCACCACAGGCACCGCACGGGGCAGCACACAGGGGTCGTGGCGTCCCTTCACTTCGAGCGAGATTTCCTCCCCTTCACGAGTGACGGTGGGTTGCGGACGCAACTGGGTGGCCACTGGCTTGAAAAGCACTCTGAAGTAGATGTCTTGGCCATTGGAGATACCGCCTTGGATGCCTCCCGAATGGTTGGTTCGGGTGCTGATGCGACCGCCATCATTGAAGAAGATGTCGTTCTGCTCAGAGCCTCTCTGCCCCACTCCGCTGAAGCCTTCGCCATATTCGAAGCCTTTCACGGCATTGATGCCCAGCATGGCACAGCCGAGGTCGGCATGGAGTTTGGAGAAGGCTGGCTCGCCCAGTCCGGCAGGACAGCCTCGGACGACGCAAGTGATGACTCCGCCAATGGTGTCGCCATCGGCTTTCACATCGAGGATAAGCCTTTCCATGCGTTCGGCAGCCTCAGAGTCGGGGCATCGCACGGGGTTCTGTTCTATCTGGGAAAAGTCATATTGCCGATAATCACGGTCTATGGCAATGTCGCCTACTTGCGAGGTGTAGGCCGTTACGCTGATGCCTAACTGACGGAGCGCCAACTTAGCCAATGCACCTCCGACACAGCGCGAAATGGTCTCACGAGCCGAGGAGCGTCCGCCGCCCCGATGGTCGCGCAGTCCATATTTTTGTGTATAGGTGAAGTCGGCATGGGAGGGGCGAAAGACATTCCGCACATTCTCATAGTCGCCGGAATGTTGGTTGGTGTTTCTGACCATAAAGCCGATAGGACATCCTGTGGTATGACCTTCAAACACACCCGAAAGCAACTCCACCCGGTCGCCTTCCTGACGTCCCGTCGTGATGCGGCTCTGTCCCGGGCGGCGACGGTCCAGTTCAGACTGGATAAAATCCATATCGACCGCAATGCCAGCCGGCATGCCGTCCACCACCCCTCCAATGGCTGCTCCATGACTTTCGCCATAGGTGGTCAGCGTGAATATATGTCCGAATGTGTTTCTCATCAGTGGCATCCTCCGCAGCCACCTCCACAACTGCCGCAATCACCCCCCTCGCAGCAACTGCCATCCGACTCGCTGGCGGCATTGAGCATGGTTGAAATCTCCTCGTTGGTGGCGGGGCGGCTTTCAATCACATGACCGACGAAATGAAGGTCCTGGCCTGCATAGGGGTGATTCAAGTCGATGGTGATTGCATCCTTCTTTATCTCGATGATAGTGGCTCTGAAGCGAGTCCCATCTTCACCTGTCATGGGCACAACGGCTCCTTCATGCACATAGTTGTAGTTGATTTTTCCGTCAATCATGAAGACCGTCTCGGGCACATCGAACATCAGTTCGTCGTTGAACTCACCATAAGCGTCGGCACTGGGAATGACGAAGTCGAACTCATCGCCACGCACAAGGTCTTTCAAATTCTCCTCAAACTTTGGAAGCACCAATCCCAACCCTGTGATGAACTGGAACGGATGGCGGCGATTGGCCACTTCCATCGGTTCTTCATCCTCTTCGCCATTGTCGATGGTGTAGAGTCTGTATGCAACAGTCATGAAGTTGTTTTCTATTGCCATAAAATTAAGTGTAAAATATTGTGTTATTGTTGATTGAGATTGCAAAGTTACGATAAACGGCGGAAAAGACAAAACAAAAAAGGTGTTTTTTTCAGATGTCCACAAAAATGCTTACCTTTGCAAAAAATCTGTAAATCAACCCCAAAATCATCATGAGATACGGAGCAATCACCACTTTGGCAGTCCTCCTTCTGTGCGCATCGTGCCAGCACACCGCCAACAAGGAACAGCAACAGTCGACAGGAACAGGAACCAAGCAACCCGCTCAAAGCCAAAAGAATATCATCCGAAAGCACATCAGCATACCCTCCGAATTTGACTACCTCACCAACCTCGGCAGCGTAGATATCATCTACTCGCAAGGCAGTTACAACATCGAGGTGGAGGGCGACAGCGTCCAGTTGGAATATCTGCAAGCCAGGTTCGACAGCAACCTGCTCACCGTCAGCATCAAGTCGGACGGAAACTCCGCCTTGAACCCCTACGGCAACTCGAGCAACGTGAAGATGTACATCTCTGCACCTGACCTCAAATGCGTGAGTGTGTGCAGCAACGGAAGTTTTGAAAGCCTGGGCACATGGCGCAGCGAAGACATCCAGTTGGGCATGATTGGAACGGGCAACATGGAGTTGGCCAACGTAGAATGCACCAAGTTCAGCCTGCAAAGCACCGACGGAGGTTCCTTCAGAGTGGCCAGCCTTAAAGCCGACGATGCCGCCATCTTCTCCACCAGCACAGCCCACTTTGAGGCCGATGTGAACGTGAACAACCTGACCATCCTCAACGAGGGTAAGCAAACCATGAAACTGACAGGCACGGCTTCCCAAGTGTTGGTCAAGAATCCGAAAGACCCCAACCTCACGATGGAGGTGACCACACCACCTGTCCGATGACAGAAACAAAGCATCCTCATTCCGTCCTGTCCGCATGAGTCATAAAAAAGGAATCCGCTCGTCCCATTCGAGACAAGCGGATTCCTTTTTATTATAAATAATGTATAGAAATCATTTCTTCAACTTCGCGATGCTCTCAGTCAAGGCAGCAATCTTCGTTTCAGCATCGCTCTGCTTCTTGCGCTCCAGTTCCACCACCTGAGCCGGTGCATTGGCCACGAAACGCTCGTTGCTGAGTTTTTTCTTCACCCCCACGAGGAATCCTTGCAGGTGTTTCAGTTCGGCTTCCATCTTGGCTATTTCTGCTTCTGTGTCGATGAGGTTGCCCAACTGAACTGCATATTCGGTCGTGCCAATCAGGAAGGCAGAAGTGCCGTCACTCTTTGTCGGCACATACTGGATGTCGGCCAACGAAGCCATCTTCTTGATGATGGAACCGAGAGCAGGACACTTGGTCACATTGCTGTCATCAGTTCCACTGACTACGACCTCCAACACCAACGGTTCGCGAGGCGAGATATTCTTGCTCTGACGCACGGCACGAACACCCGAAACGACCTGTTTGGCCTCTTCAAACTGAGCCATCAACTGTGCATCAGCCTCAGTCGGTGCATCGAGTATGAGGGTTTCCACCATGATGCTCTCGCCATCCTTGCGCTCTGCAATGTGCTGGTACAGTTCTTCGGTGATGAACGGCATGAAGGGGTGAATCATCTTCATCAACTGCTCAAAGAACTGGAGCGTGGCCTTGTAGGTCTCAGCATCGATAGGTGCCTGATAGGCAGGCTTAATCATCTCCAGATACCAGCCAGAGAACTCATCGGTAAAGAGTTTGAAGGCAGCCATAAGGGCTTCGTTCAGACGATACTTCGAATAGAGGCCGTTGATTTCAGCCAGAGCGGTCTTGATGACAGCCTCCATCCATGCAATGGCTTTCTTATTCTCTTCAGGCTGTGCCAAGTCTGACTTCACCTCCCAGCCCTGCACCAGACGGAACGCGTTCCAAATCTTGTTGCAGAAGGCGGCACCCTGCTGACAGAGTTGTTCGTCGAAGAGGATGTCATTGCCAGCAGGAGCAGAAAGCAGCATGCCCATACGCACACCGTCGGCACCATACTTGTCGATAAGTCCCAGTGGGTCGGGCGAGTTGCCGAGCGACTTCGACATCTTGCGTCCCAGTTTGTCGCGCACCACACCCGTGAAATACACGTTGCGAAAAGGCACATCTTTCATGTATTCCTCACCAGCCATAATCATGCGCGCCACCCAGAAGAAGATGATGTCGGGAGCGGTCACAAGGTCGCAAGTGGGATAATAGTAGTTGATTTCCTCGTTGCCAGGATTGTTGATGCCGTCGAAGAGAGAGATGGGCCAGAGCCATGAAGAGAACCACGTGTCGAGTGCATCCTCGTCGTGACGCAGTTGGTCGATGGTGATGTTCTCATAGCCTGGCATCTTCTTCGCCTCTTCCAGTGCCTCTTCAGGAGTCAGAGCCACCACATACTTCTCTTCCTCCCCCTCTGCAGTGGGCAGGAAGTAGGCCGGGATGCGGTGTCCCCACCAGAGTTGGCGGCTGATGCACCAGTCCTGAATGTTCTCCATCCAGTTGCGGTAGGTGTTCACATACTTGGTCGGATAGAACTTAATCTTTCCTTCCAGCACAGGAGGCAGGGCGATGTCGGCAAAATGCTTCATCGAGAGGAACCACTGCTTGCACAGACGAGGTTCCACAGCGGTGTCTTGGTTACGCTCCGAGTAGCCCACCTTATTGTCATAGTCCTCAATCTTCTCCATCAAGCCAGCCGCTTGCAAGTCGATGGCAATCTGCTTGCGCACCTCCATGCGGTCTTGACCCACATAGAGACCTGCCTCCTCCGAGAGGGTGCCGTCAGGGTTGAAGATGTCGATGATGTCGAGATTGTGTGTCTTGCCCAATGCGTAGTCGTTCACGTCGTGAGCAGGTGTCACCTTCAAGCAACCCGTACCAAACTCTATATCCACATAGCGGTCTTCAATCACAGGGATGACACGGTTCACCAGCGGCACAATCACCTTGTGGCCTCTCAGCCACTGGTTCTTCGGGTCTTTGGGATTGACACACATGGCGGTGTCGCCCATGATGGTCTCGGGACGTGTGGTGGCCACCACAGCATAGTAGCCCTTGGAGTCCTTGTGGATGACGTTGCCCTCTTTTTCCAGTTCGTCGATAGACACCTTTCCGCCCACCGACTTGAGGTTTTCGGGGTCAGCCACATAATACTTCAGGTGGAACAGGTGGCTCTTCTCCTCGCGGTAGATCACCTCCTCGGTCGAAAGCACTGTCTGTGCCTTCGGATCCCAGTTCACCATGCGGAGACCACGATAAATCAAGCCCTTCTTATAAAGGTCAACAAACACCTTCAGCACACTTTCGCTGCGCTTCTCGTCCATCGTGAATGCCGTTCTATCCCAGTCGCACGAAGCACCCAGATGGCGCAACTGCTTCAGAATGATGCCTCCGTGTTCGTCTGTCCAAGCCCACGCATGTTTCAGGAACTCCTCGCGGGTCAAGTCACGCTTCTTGATGCCCTGCTCTGCCAGACGGTTCACCACCTTGGCCTCCGTGGCAATCGAAGCGTGGTCGGTGCCTGGCACCCAGCAGGCATTTTTGCCGTCGATGCGCGCCTTGCGAATAAGAATGTCCTGAATCGTATTGTTCAGCATGTGGCCCATGTGGAGCACACCTGTCACGTTAGGTGGCGGAATCACGATAGTGTAAGGTTCACGACCATCAGGTTTGCTGGCAAACAATTTGTGGTCCAGCCAATACTGATACCACTTCCCTTCTACCTCGGAAGGGTTATAGTTTTTTGCTAATTCCATTGGTTTCAACAATTTTTTGGCTGCAAAGGTAAGTATTTTTCCACACATTGCCACCAATTGTCCGCCACTTTTTGCATGAATGCCTCATCACATGGTTCATCACACGGTAAACATTGGCTCTAAAAAGCAAAAAAGGCGGACACCACGAAGGTATCCGCCTGCATCATTTCAGTTGTTTGCCGTCGGCAAAAGCCTTGCCTACCACACGGCCAAGTTGGATGTAGTTGAAGTGGACGGGGTCATAGGTGAGCAGCCCCATCTGCTCCACATCGGGCTTGCCGTCTGCCGCCAGATACTTCTCATCGCAAAGGATGTTCACGATTTCGCCAACCAGATTGTAGCCCGACTCGCTCTCACCAATCTTCTCCTTCACGCGGCACTCCAGCGTCATCGGGAAGTCGAGAAACACGGGAGCATTCACGTTGGGAGCCTTCTCTATGCTCCACCCTGTCTTCTCCATCTTGTCGGGCGTGTTCCTGCCACTCACCAAGCCCACATAGTCAGCAGCCACCAACGTGTCGGCCGTGGCAAAGGTGACGGTGAACTCCCCGTTCACGGCGAGATTGTCGGTCGTTTGGTGAGGACTGAGCGAAATCATGATTTCGTGCATATCCCATTGTCCGCCCCAGGCGGCATTCATCGCATTAGGTTTACCCTCTTGGTTGTAGGTGCCAATGATTAGCACCGGCTGTGGAAGTACCCACGCACTTGACTTAAAACTTTTCATACTTTACTCCATTTTTTATTATTGCCAATATCAGCATGCAAAATTACATCTTTTCATCCATTTCCCATCCATCTCTTCTGCTTTTTTAACAAGATTTATCCGAACAGAATCGGCATCCACAAATCACTTCCGAAACAGCCTCAAAACAGGTGTGACTCACACCTATGGTAGGGGTGTGACTCAGACCTATGGCATAGGTGTGACTCACACCTGTTTTGGGGCTGTGTAGCCACGTGAAAATCGCACCTTACGAAACCACTCATTCCGCCCCGCTCTCTTGCAGCAAAGCCTCCAGGCGAACGACCTCTTGTTTGAACTCCTCCGCCTTGAGAAAGTCGAGCCTCTTGGCGGCCTCCTTCATCTGCTTGCGGTTGCGCTCGATGGCCCGGCGAAGTTCGTCGGGGGTCATGGCATTGTAGATGGTATCGACCTCCGACTCGGCAGCAAGCGAGGCATTTTCCTCGATGTAAGCCGTACCCACATAGTCGATGGGCTTGTGCTGGGCAATGGAAACTTGCGCCTTCTGAATCTGGGTGGGTGTGATGCCATGCTCCTCGTTGTAGGCCATCTGCTTCTTGCGGCGACGGTTTGTCTCGTCGATGGTTTGCTGCATGGTTTCGGTAATGGTCTCAGCATACATGATGGCCAGACCGTGGACATTGCGTGCCGCACGACCAATAATCTGGACGAGCGAACGGTGGTCGCGCAGAAAGCCTTGATAGTCAGCATCGAGAATAGCCACCAGAGACACTTCCGGGATGTCAAGTCCTTCGCGCAGAAGGTTGATGCCGATGAGCACGTCGTATGTGCCGGCACGGAAATCATTGATGATGTCAACACGGTCGAAGGTATCGACATCGGAGTGGATGTAGTTGGCCTTGATGCCCACACTGTTGAAGAAACTGGACACCTCCTCTGCCTGACGTTTGGTAGAGGTGATGACAAGGGTGCGCTCCCCCACCTCGTTGCGCTGGTGAATCTCCTCGATAAGGTCATCCATGAAGTTGAGTTTGGGACGCACTTCGATGGGCGGGTCGAGCAGACCTGTGGGCCGAATGAGTTGTTCCACCACCACACCTTCAGCACGTTCCAGTTCATATTCAGCCGGAGTGGCTGAAACATAGATGGTCTGTGGGGTCAACTCTTCAAACTCTTCCAGCCGCAGGGGACGGTTGTCGAGTGCAGCGGGCAGACGGAAAGCATAATCGACCAGATTTTCCTTACGCCGACGGTCGCCTCCCCACATCGCCTTCACCTGCGGAATGGACTGATGGCTCTCATCGACGAAGAGCAGATAGTCATCGGGGAAAAAGTCCAGCAGGCAATAGGGACGTTCGCCCGCCTGCCGCCCGTCGAAATAGCGCGAATAGTTCTCAATGCCCGAGCAGTGGCCCGTCTCGCGTATCCACTCCAAATCATTCGTCACGCGCAACTCTATCTGCTTGGCCTTCTCTTCGTCACCTTTTTCCATGTAGAAATCGATACGCTTGTGCAGGTCATCCTCTATGTCGTGGATGGCCTTCTGAGTCTGCTCTTTGGTGGTCATGAAAAGATTGGCAGGATAGATTTTATACTCCTCGTAGGAGGTGATGGGATAGAGCGTCTGAAGGTCCAATTCCTGAATATCCTCTATTGTATCATCGAAATAACAAATGCGCAGAATCTTCTCATCATAAGCAAGATATATATCCACCGTTTCACCTTTCACCCGAAATTGTCCACGCTCCAGTTCGTCAGCCGCAGCAAGGTCATTGTTGACATAAAGCATATCGACCAACTTACGGCGCAACGTTTCCTGTGGCAGGTCTTGGTCCACCTGGATGGGAAGGATGTTTTCGGCATAACTGGTGGGTGCGCCCATGCCATAGATGCACGACACCGACGAGACGATGATGACATCCTTGCGCCCTGACAACAAGGCCGACACGGCAGCCAGCCGCTTGCGGTCCAGTTCTTCGTTGATGGCCAGGTCTTTTTCTATATATGTACCCGTGGAGGGGATGTAGGCTTCGGGCTGATAATAGTCGTAGTAACTGACATAATACTCCACCGCATTGTTGGGGAAAAATGCCTTCATCTCGGAGTAGAGTTGATGTGCCAGGGTCTTGTTGTGGCTGAAGATAAGGGTTGGCTTCCCCACATTCTGAATGACATTTGCCATCGTGAATGTCTTGCCAGAACCCGTCACACCCAGCAGCACCTGAGCCGGCACTCCCTCCTTCACCCCCTCTGTCAGTTGCTCGATGGCTTGAGGCTGATCGCCCGTGGGTTGGAACTTTGAAATGAGTTGAAAATCCATCTTTCCTTTCGTTTTGAACTGCAAAATTACGATTTCCATCCGTAAATAATCCCTAAATACGTCGGATTTTTCTGAATAAACGTGAAATAATCATGGAGAAGTATGTTTTCTTAGGCAAAAAAAGTGTAACTTTGCAGCCGAAACTATTAAAACAATGAGGAAATTCCTTTCAATCGCCGTCATTTCAGCAATGATTTTGAGTTCATGCAACTCTTACAACAAGGTGCTGAAAACGACCGATTATGATTATAAATACGAAGTTGCCAAAGAGTGCTACGCAGCCGGGCAATACGCACGTGCATACCAATTGCTGGAAGAACTCATCATGGTCATGAAAGGCACAGACCGTGGTGAAGAGTCTCTGTTCATGCTGGGCATGTGCTACTACAACCTGCGTGACTACGAAACCGCCACGATGTATCTGGACCGCTACGTGAAGACCTACTCCAAAGGCGACTACACCGAACTGGCCCGATTCTACAGCGGCAAAGCCTCCTACATGCAAAGCCCCGACCCGCGTCTGGACCAGTCGCCCACCTACACGGCCCTGAACCAGTTGCAAGACTTTCTCGACTTTCACCCCTACTCCGAACTGCGCGAAGAGGTGAACGACATGATTTACGACCTGCAGAACCGTCTGGTACAGAAGGAATACGACAGCGCAAAACTCTACTACAACCTGGGCAGTTATGTGGGAAACTGCGCCAACGGAGGCAGCAACTACGAAGCCTGCATCATCACGGCAGAGAACGCCCTCAAGACTTTCCCCTACACCCGGTTGCGCGAAGACCTCTACATGATGATTCTCCGTTGCCGCTACCAACTGGCCCAACGAAGCGTGATAGAAAAAAGCGAGGAGCGATACAGACAAACCATCGATGAATACTACGGTTTCAAGAACGAGTTTCCGAACAGCAAATACATGAAGGAAGCAGACAACATCTACAAGCATTCTGCCACCAAAGTGAAGTCGGAAACAGATTAAGGTTTCCTCACCATCAACTCGAAAGAATAACAAGAAAAAAAACATAAAGCAATGGATTTCAAGAAAACAAATGCACCTACCACCACTGTGACACGCAACCTGATAGATTTGAGCCGCGACACAAACAACGTGTACGAAAGTGTTGTCATCATCTCCAAACGTGCCAACCAGATTGCCAGCGAAATGAAAGAAGAACTCAGCAAGAAACTGGTTGAGTTTGGTTCACACACTGACACTCTCGACGAGGTGTTTGAGAACGAAGAGCAGATTCAGATTTCTCGCTACTACGAGCGTCTGCCCAAACCAACCCTGATTGCAACACAGGAATTCCTTGAGGACAAAATCTACTACCGCAACCCCGCCAAGGAATCTGACAGAAAGTTCTAAGCCATGATTCAGCGAATACAGACTGTCTATCTGGCACTGGTTCTCATCCTCTCCTTCGTGGGGCTTATCTCCACCATTGGCGAATGGACTGTGGCAGAAACGGTGGTGGCACATTTCAGCAACTTCACCTTTGGGGCAGAAGGGCAATTCAAGGCGTTGGATTCCACCAGCGGTCCTTGGTGCTTAGGCATATTGCTCATTCTGGTCATGTTTCTGTCCACCATGAGCATTATGCTTTTCCGTAAGCGTATGCGCCAACTGAGGCTCACCATCATCAGCACCATCCTTTTGGTGGGCTATGTGGCAGCCTATGCCTTTTTCGCCTATGTTTATCAGGTGAAACTTGAATCACTGTGCGGAGAAGGCTTAGGATGTATCCTGCCCACCTTCCACCTCAAATTCATTGCCGTCTTTCCCGTGCTGAGCATCATCCTCAACTGTTTGGCCATTCAGGGCATACGGAAAGACGAGGCTCTGGTGCGCTCGCTCGACCGCATCCGATAGGCGAGGCCACCTCAACACCCTCCCCGACTATTATATATAATAATGTGTAGCGAGGAGAGGCAAAAAGAGAAGGACAAGAAAATGAGGTGACGAAGCAAAAAAAGTGTTGAAATGTTTTGCCAGTTCAAGAAAAAGCACTACCTTTGCACTCGCAAAACAGAAAGACCTGCGGAAATAGCTCAGTTGGTAGAGCACAACCTTGCCAAGGTTGGGGTCGCGAGTTCGAGTCTCGTTTTCCGCTCCAAAAAGCAGAAAAGCGTTCTTTGAAGAAATAGAAAGCATGCCCAAGTGGCGGAATGGTAGACGCGCTCGTTTCAGGTGCGAGTGTTGAGAGACGTGCAGGTTCGATTCCTGTCTTGGGCACAAAAAAGAATGGAGAGGTGGCGGAATGGTAGACGCGCTACTTTGAGGGGGTAGTGGGCTCAGCCCGTGGGAGTTCGAGTCTCCTCCTCTTCACTCATCATCCCTGCGGAAATAGCTCAGTTGGTAGAGCACAACCTTGCCAAGGTTGGGGTCGCGAGTTCGAGTCTCGTTTTCCGCTCTAAAAATAATGGTTCATAATAAATTAAGGGATTTTGGTGATTCTTGTTTGCGAAAATAGGAATCCCGTGTGCGGAAATAGCTCAGTTGGTAGAGCACAACCTTGCCAAGGTTGGGGTCGCGAGTTCGAGTCTCGTTTTCCGCTCATCATTTAGACATTCGTTTTTTCATAGCATTCGTGTATCAGAGGCCGTGAGGTTTCTGATACATTTTTTGTACCCATACCCATGCCCCCTCCAGACAGAACCGAAGGCAACACCCTTCCCCACACTTTTCTCCACAAAAATTTGGAATGTGCCAAAATAGTTTGTACATTTGCAACCGACTTGCACACGCAGTGTCC
>OCVV011117462.1_pt1 | contig 24725 bp, 30 predicted proteins | sample 1539721 | NCBI WGS metagenome assembly OCVV01 (sample SAMN02144230, study PRJEB22623) | gut metagenome | biome: sheep rumen | host: Ovis aries | place: New Zealand
AAAGTCAATGTTTTATGAGATTATTTTAGTTGCTCGCATTCCTCCCACGGTTCTAAAGACCGTGGGATTCCTGCTCGCGTCATGTTGAATAAATATTTTGTTAAATACAATTCTACTTTTCGGAGGTTGTCAGAAAGAAAAAACCGCCGTCGTCGTCTTACCAGAAGATAAAAAAAACACACACGCAAGCAAAAAGGCCGATCCAAAAGATCGGCTTTTTTTTTTGATAAAACAAAAAAAATATATAGCACAACTTGCCAATATATCTATAATACCAATGCTATCTTTACTTCTTTAGTAGGATTATAGAACTATGGCACTTAGATTTACACAAAGAGATTTTTTAGGTCTGCGCGAAGAAATGATTCGTTTTATGTCAGAGAAGCTTGGCGACAAGTGGAATGATTATAGCGAATCTGATGAGACAATGACGCTTATTGAATTGCTCGCGCACTGTGTTAGCAATTTGCACTTTGCATACGATAACCAGAAGCGTGAGACAGATATTGTTACTGCATCATTTCCAAGGAACGTATATGCGCACGCAATACGGAATGGATATAAGCCGTCGTTGTTCAAAGCTGGCCGAACTTGGATTAACATTGACTTTAGAAAAAAAGTCGATGGCAAGGTTACGAGTGAATACACGACGCTGCCAGTGTCAGTGACAATCCCGCGCTATACAGAAATCAAAAACACCGATGGCGACATTTGCATCACAAACAGGGAATTTATCCTGCCAGCAGGTGCGTCCCATTTCAGTATTGAAGTTCTCGGCGGACAATACGCATACGAACAATTTACACGCAACGACATAAACGAGTTCAATTACATTGTTCTCGGACGACTCAATGTGTCAGCAGACAGCACCCGCATGTTTTATCAGAACGAAGAATGGACGCCAGTGACAGATGTCTTCACGGACGTAAGAACGAGCAAGATTTATTCTCTCGAACCAAACTTTGTGCGTCAAGGAGTTAGAAATATCATTCGATTCTTTACGAATTGGGCTGATGAAATTATCGACACGTCAAAAATAACGTTGGAATATATCCAGACAAACGGCGCTCGCAGCAATTACGAAAAAGACACGTTCACCTCATATCTTACAAAAGGTGACTATTCAGATAATACAGTATCTTTTAATGAAGACGTTTATGATTCCGCAGGCAATAAGTTGTCATCGTGGACGGATGTCGATGTGTCTTTTACACAGTCTAAACCGTTTGAAAATGGTCAAAACTATGAAGCAATTGACGTAATTAAGAAATCATATATTCAGTCAATCAGACAGACAACTTCACTCGTTGTACTTGAAGATTATGAAGCATTCCTAACACTCAATGGTGTCAATGATTTTTATGTGACTGACTGGGATCGCAATAAGATTGAAACTATTACAATAGAATATCCAAAAGACATAAAAGCATTAAAGGCAGAACCCGATGATTATGGCCATGATATATTCTCGCCGCTGAATCAAACATCAACACCTTATTGGCAACAGAATGTCGCCAACATAAACGCATCAGATAAAATTACAGATACGCGTAAAATAGATGGCCGTGAGATTATTATATTTAAATCTTTTGATGTTAATATAGATGACTTTTCTCAATATGCGAATGAGCATTGGTATGAATCATGGATAGCGGCAACAAAAACAAAGAATGGATTTAATTCTCAAGTAGGATTATCCAATGCTATATTTGTTGCATCTCCAAATAAGAGATATATGCAAAATAATCCGATTATTGAAAAGAATTATGACAATACCAATTGCTTTATTGATGTCGCTTCAAGATTGAGATTATTGCTTAGTGATTTTATCAATATTGGAACAGACACACCAGAAATTAGAATGAGAATAGTTGGCACAAAGAAATCAAGGGATGAAGTCAGTGGAGAACCGCCTGCTGGTTTTGATTCATGGCCAAAAAATTTGAATATCAAATATGCTGATAAATCAGATCCAAAAGTTACGAAATACTATACATTACCTAAGTTGGAAACATTATTTAAATCATATTATCTCAAACAGTCTCATTCTGCGATTATGTTTGATGCACCGCCGTCGTTCTTTGATCAGACAACGATTGTAAACACAAATGTCGCAGATGTTTGCTTTAGATTGCAAGATGATATTTATTCACCGCTGTTTTTAAATGACTTGAAAGAGATATATCCTGATTTCGATCCAGATGTGGATGGAAATATCTTTGAACGCAAAGATTTAATTCAATCTAGTCTTGAAAACAAAATAAGATCAATATCAATAAAGATTGATGGCTTTGATACGCCGTTCTCTGTTCCATCGAACATTTGGAATGAAACATTCTTTATTATTGATGGTGCGGATAAACTTGAAGATGAGAATGACGATCCTGTTGAATATAATATAACAGAAAGTGATGGAACAAAAAAGAATGTAAACTTTAAGCATGGTCTTAGCACCGAGGTTGAAAGTATTTATGATATAGTTGGATATACACCAGCACAAGGCATTTACTCGCGATTGATCGATGACCAAGAAGTTGATAAGAACGGAATGCCTATTCTTTATTTAAAGAAAACAGATGATTCTACAAAAGAGAATAGCTTAAAAATTACAAGCAAGGTTGGTCTTTGCTTTAGAAAGAAAGCATTAGATTTCCACCCAACGTTTGGAACAACACTTGGCGAATTAAAACCAGTAATCAATGGTGATTCTTATAAATATACAAATTCAGGTTCGTTGGAATATAAAGAAGATGTTTATAAAAGATGGATATGTCTGCCAGTTCTTGAAAATCTATCAGAAGAAGATTTGAAACGTACAAATGCTTATCAATTGAGATATTTTTCACCAATTGCATATCTTAAAAGTTCAGATGGTGAAACAACATATAATGATTCTCTAAAAGCATATAAAGTGTATATCAATGATGAAGATCAGGAACTACCTTTAGTTATTGCCGATGAAAAACTTTATCATGATGATTTCTTTTATGATGCGGAACATTTAACTGCAAAACCATTGAACTTGCATTATTTAACATCAATACTTAATCAGGATAATTCATTATATAATGATGACAGTAATCTATTTTATATAGAAGAATATACGCCTAATCATTGTTTTGGTTATCAAATCGAGCCTGAATTTATTCCTGATGAGCATTCATACTCAAAAAATGATAAATATGGATTCATAAGAACTGCAAAAACTTTAACAGGTATGGATAAATATGATTATTTATCATCACCAGAAGAAGGATATAGTGCTAGTTTAACGGATATAAGAAAAATAAAGGATCATATAAACAAATCGCTCTTTGTAGAAATCCAGACGACATTCCCAAAATACTTAAAGTATCTCATACTGCAAATATGCTTTGTCACAGAGGCTAACTATACAAATACACATAAACAACTTAATGAATATTTGCAAGAGCTTGGTATCGACAATATTAAATATGCACTTAATAAGATATTGTCAGCCACATATGAAGTTGCATACTGGTATAGCGATCCAGATTCAAAACTTGGTAAACAGTACACATATTCACCAAACGAGAATAAACGTTATATTGCTTGTGGCGGCGATACATCTTGGGATGAGGAATTATCACCTGCTTCAAATTATTTCAGATGGGATATTGTTTATCCTGAGATTGTTGATCTCTATAAAAAGATTCAGCAGAAGCAGGGACGAGGTGATGCAGTATTTATCCTGCCATACATAAGAACTGGTCTTGACATTCATGCACACGTCTTTGTCGATTCAAGTGTTGCCGATGTCTCTGCAATATTTGAAAAAATTTGGGATGCCATTGCAAACTTTACTGGTATTCTCAAAAACATTTCCGAGGTGCATTATGTGTCTGAATTTATTAGCGTTATTCAAGCAGCAGATTCAGCTATATTGAAAGTATGCACTGTTGGCGAGGTCGATTATACAGGTCGATATGCTGTGTCAATCCCAGACGAAACAGAAACGATGTTTATTACAGATACGTCGGCGTCATCTATTCCGCAAAGTGATTTTGATAAATTCCTTGAATTTATTCCGACGGATGAGGTTGAGCCTGAATCAGACTTGGGGCATTCTCTCGTACTTGGTAATGTCGTTATCAGAATACAGAAAAACTCAATACTCGATAATATGGTATATCATTTTGAACGCAATGGTATGAATATCGGAACTACACTTGCTTATAAACTAAAACAGATTAACTAAAAAAATAATAACAATAATTATTATTTCAATTCAGGAGTTGGATATGTCAGGTGTGATGTCTGATAAAGATAAAATAACGTTCGGGCAAAAATGTGAGAGCATGAAGCTCGTTCATAAATACTTGAAAGGTCTTGGAATTGATGCGAAATGGAAAGATGATGAGTTCGATGAGCCAACGTGTGCCGCGCTGGTTGCGGCACAGAGTCAGATCCATGCCTACGATTTTATCCCAGGTGGCGGCTTCAACTCCGACTCCGAACGATACAAGCAAGGCAACAAAGTTATCGTCCGCGCTGGCGCTAAATATTATTCCTCATCCGACGCCGAAGAACCCGCAGGCATTGTTACCTTGCCAACAACAGGAATTCTTAAATACAATGCTGATAAAGATTATGGCAACTACTATGACGAAAACGGTGAACTTCAATTTGGCATACAAGCCATAAATGTTTTGAAAATTTCTTTGATGCCATCACCACTTAAAAAAGTCGCAAGCTCTTTGTTGTCTCAAATGACAGGTTCTAGCGACAACAAAGTGTCAGCAACAGGAAAATTGTTGAGTGCTGTCTCTGGAAAATCAGATAAATCCAGTGGCGGTTATCAGGATTATTCAACCGTCTATATGCGTAAGGAAGACGTTTGCCCGTCGCTTTCTGATTTGATGATAGCAGAAAACCTTCAAAAAGTGATGAAGGCAGGTGAAATTGTTTCAAAGGGAATTGAAATCGTAAACGAGGTGACAGACATTGCAACAAAAGCATCTGAATTTATGTCTGATGCTTCCAGCGAACTTAACAAATTCTTAAATAATAGTGATAAAGAACGTTCGCTACTGGATAAAGAATCACAGAAAAAATTAGATGAGCGACGTGCCTATTTGTCTGAACATGGAAAAGACAGTAGAAGAATGACATTTAACCAGAATGGTATGTTTATTAAAAATCTTATTACAGATACAATCATATATATACCATTTAGACCTGAAAGCGTCGATGAATCTTATACTGTAAATTGGGAAGAAGCAAACACTCGCGGTTCGTCACATCAGGTGTTTGGATATGAATCAACAACTGGTTCTGCACCATCACTCAATTTTGAATTTGATGTCGGTGCGCTTGTGTCTTATTTGTCAAAGAATTATAATCAAAGTATAGACCGTTGGTATAAAGATATTAGTGAAGCAACAAAGAAGTCTGGATTCTTTGATGAAATAAAGAATCAGGTTTTGAATATAAAAAATGAAATCGAAAATATCAAAGATAAACTCACTAATTTCTCATTTTTAAGGCCAGAAGAAAAACAGTCTGTAATAAAATCAGTAGATCAGATAACGAAGTTGCAAATTCAAGTAAACGAATCATCTTTGCAATTAGATCCTAATCTTTTATATAAAATTCAAAAATTAAAACAAGAAATAAAAAGTGCATCACAAATTACGAATTTCTCAGATGAGATTTTCAATATAGTAAATCAATATTTGAATGCGATAAAGGCTTTGGCATATCCAAGATATGACAATGGTATTGTTACGCCGCCATCATGCTATGTGAGTATTGCAAACAATTTCCGTTTTGTTGGAATTTGTAATGCGGTGAATATTTCTCACAAAGGTGCTTTGTATGCGAAGCGACCTGATAATTATTTAGATGAGACGAACCCAGGCGACACCGTTACCCTCGCAGGCCAACAAATCTATATGAATTATTCCGTAACCCTAAACTTTAACAAAATCTCAAATCAGGACTTTTCTGCTGACACCGTTGAATTATATGGCGACAACTGGACTGGCGGACAATCCGTTTTGGATTCTGGCGAATCTAAATAACTAATATATTCCAAAAATCAGACATTTTGAAGTTCCACCTCTCTAAAGAAGCGGTGGAATCTTAAATAAGATTGATTTCTGCTTCATTGCGACACTTGGAATCCAGCAAGACAAAAAAGTCTTGCTTTTATCCTCAGTGACCTCCACAGACATAACATCCCGTGCTTCCCACGGTAGCACCCATTATTGGTGTCTCTAAATGCTTAATTGCATTCTGTTTAAGGTTTATAGCGGCATTCACATCTCTGTCGTGATGTGCGCCGCAATTCGGACAATTCCACTTTCTGACTCTCAAATCCTTGACAGTCTTGTTGCGATAGCCACAACAATGACATAGCTGTGATGATGGAAACCACTTGCTATTCTCTATAACCTGCGTGTTATAGAAAACAGATTTCCAACCCAGCTTGACGCCAAACATCCCCCATGATGCGTCAACATAATTCTTCGCATTTCTGGAAAATTGCATCATATTTTTGATTGTCAGTGATTCGACAGAGACAGCTTCATAAGATCTGCATAGCCTGAGAGCTTCTTTCCACTGCCAGTCTTTTCGACAGTTGACAATATGTTCTTCCAGCTTTGCAACCTTGATGCGTGCTTTTTCACGATTGTTAGAGTCCACAACAATCAGATGACCTTTATCGTCATGAACTGGCTTGTTGTGTTCGTCGCGCAATATTCCACGACGCGACAGTTGACGCTTCAATCGTTTAAGACGCTTATTATGAAGTTGCTTGTGTGGCTTATAGTCAGGTGCAATATTGCCGTTAGAATCCACAAACATCTTAGCAGGAGAAAAGTCTAGGCCGATAACTTGGTTTTCGTCACCGTTCCAGACTTTATCTGCTGTGCTTGCCTCATATTCACAGCTAATTGACACGAACACTCTTCCACTAGGGACTATCTCAACTGTTAGATTTTTAGGTTTTATATGCTTTAAATTAAACCATTTAGGCAATTTTCGGTTTGCAAATTTAACATAGCCTATCTTGGGTAATTTTATAAGTCTTTCATTCCAGTTAAAGAAATCGACTGGGATTTGGTTCTCTCTATATTTATCGTGATGATATTTCTTTTTCTTGAAATTAGGCTTATCAGCTCTGCCTTGAAAGAAATTAAGAAAAGCCTTAAATAAATCCTGTACACATTGTTCTAATGCTTTATATGAAACATCTTTCAAGAATGGAAATTCTTTTTTAACGTCAACGATCTTAGGTGGTTGATAAGTATTATAGATTTTAAGTTTTTCTTCATCAGTTAAATCTTTATCTTTGATGTTACATTCGTAGAATGTGTTTTTGTGAGCGAGGCAGTGATTATAAACCAATCTCTTGCATCCTGCTGTCTGCTTAATTTTATTAAGCTGCTCAGGTGTTGGATATAATCTGACTTTTAATGCTCGCTTTATTTTCATGGTATATAAGTCCTGATACTAATTTATGCTAAGTCCAAAAGAGAGTGTGGCAGGTGAGGGACTTATTCCGACAAAACGGACTCACTTTTCGATTGGCCGATCTAGCCACACTTTTTTATTATAGATAGAATCATTTTTATTTGCAAATTTTAATTTGATATTTTAAATCAATAAATTCGTATTCTGCCACCCGACTTCGCGTGCGCATTAATATCTGGCAGGTTAATGTTCCTGCGGAAAGCGAACACGAATTAAAAATCTCTTTCTATCTATATCAGTGTTTAGCATAATTTTTTTGACTGGCGTCGCCAATCAAATAATATTTTTCAATTGGAGAATGAATTATGGCAGAAACATTAGTTATAAATGATAAGCCTAAAACAGATAGCAAACCAATATCGAGCGATGTTTTTCTTGAGACACTGGCTTTAAAAGAAGCTAAAGAAAATGATGATAAAAAATCAAACAAGCGTGCAAACGTGCTTCACGTTCTTGAGGGTGCTTGCATGGAGATGGATGCTGTCAACAGAAATAACCGCATCTATCCAAAAGAACTTGTTATAAAGAAAATCCTCAACAACGAAGCAACCAATGATCTCATTCGTAAGAACTGTTTGTTCGGCGAGGGTTGCCATCCAGAGACAAGACTCGAAACAATCGTTCCAAATATCTGTATGTCAGTAGAGAAGCTTTGGATTCCTGATAGCGACCCGTCAAAACTTTATGGCAGATTTGCAATCCTTGACACACCGACGGGGCGTATCGTTAGCACGCTTCTCGAATACGGGGCAAAAATCGGTGTATCTGCAAGAGCGTCAGGAACTTCAACTTTTACGGCTGAAGGGTATGAGCTGCTTAATATTGATGACTATGAGTTTTATACGTTCGACGTTGTAACCGAGCCAGGTTTCGCCTGCGCCCGCCCAAACCTCGTTGAAGGCAAAAACACCAAATCCATCATCAATGAATACAAATCTTGCAGCGAAAACGAACTCGAATGCGTCAAAACCATGATGGAACAATACCCTTCATTCTTTAAAACAGAACTTTCCGCCGTCAACAGCATCATGTCTCATAATGATGATTCAATTCAACCCGCATTAGACCAAACGAATGAATCATCCAAACAAACAACATCAAACGATAACAAAAACGAATCTCTCACAACCGAGAATTATTCTCTCAAAAAACAAATTTCAAGATTCAAAGCAGAGAATAAAAAACTTCGTACACTCAATAAAAATCGTCATGTAAAAGAGCAAACCGAACTTGCAAACCTTAGAAAACAAGTCGAACAGCTACAACATCATTTCGAGGAATGTACACTCGCCAACAAAGCACTCGAAACAAAAAATAAAACATTGTCATCCATAGTCGAATCTCAAAAACAAGTTATCAAAAATAAAACAGAACAAAACAAAAAATATCTACAAGAAAGTATATCTAAAAAATTAAAGACTGTTAAAGACAATAACGACTATGAATCAAATGTGAAGTTTATATCTAATAAGACTAATGTAAACGAATCTGCTGTCAGAAAAGTTTACAAATCAATTGATGACAATATCAATAAGGCTATCACGTCAATTAAAATTTTGTCACCCTATCTAAATGAAACTAGAACACCTGTCAAGATTCTCAATATGAAAGAATCTAAAAATATAAACCAGAAATTATCCGAAAAAACAAACGAACAAGAACAGCAAACCATAGATACTACGAGCTTCCTTGAATCTCTATTCTAAAAAGCTCTGCAAAACAAACATAAAAATCGACTTTCTATCTAACATATTATAACACACAATTTTTCAGTTTATATCTAAAACAATTTGACAACTTAATCACTGCAATTCCGCCAGTAACTTGAATTTCAACCTCAATTTATTTAGGCGTAATAAATATTGTAGTCATTTTCTTTTCTATAACATGTTATTAGAAAAATGGAGAAACAAAAATGGTTGATACACTAAATTCAAAAAATCTCGGTCGTTGGAATGGTCGCATTAACACCCTTAATGAGTCCCTGAAAACTCTGTCTGATCGTTATCCTAACGCTAATATTAAGCCAATGAATAACGAAAAAAGCACACGTCTTGCTCAGATTTTTGAGAATACAAGACTCGCTATCGACAGCTACACCAACCGTAGCCGCATGTTTGAAGCCACAAATCCGCAGGATGTAGGGCCTTTTAAGATTCACGCTTATGATATGATCGCTGGCCTCTATCCTACAATGATCGCTGACGAACTCGTTTCCGTTCAGGCTATGTCACAGCGTATCGGTCAGATCTACTTCCTTAACTATGTTTATGGAACAGACCGTGGTGGCGTAAACAAGGGCGATTCAATGCTGTCAGCTCTCACTGGTGCTGCCGATTACAACAACTATGCAGGCGAACGCATCGAAGATGAGATCGTTGCAGAGAATCACGTTTCTGGTAATCTCGAAGCTCATCTCTCGAACTTCCCAGTCCGTCCTGGTACGGTTGTTTTCACCACCGACACTGGCAACATCACCGACAATGGTGAAGGTAAACTCACAAACGCTGGTGGCTCAGTAGTTGGTTCTATTGATTATCGCAATGGTAGAATTGAAATTACTGCCCTCGGTAACTCAGCACTTGTTCAGGCTTCATACTTCCAAGACCTCGGCAATGCCCCAACATTCGCTGGTGAAGTAAATGTTCGCGTCGATTGCGCTACCATCAATGCCACACCTCATAAACTTCGCGCTCTCTATTCAATGGACGCTGGTTATGATCTCCAGATGGCTTATGGTCTTGACATCGATCAGGAACTTCTCAAGACCTGCACCGCTGAAATCCGCCACGAACGTGATGGAAATATTATTTCCACACTCTATCGTCAGGCTGGTGCTGCTTCTACTTGGGATCGTAAAATCCCCGTCGGCGTTTCCCAGCTCGAACATTATAACAGCTTCATCGCTCACCTCTTTGAAGATTGTACAACCATCTTCCAAGCTACAAAACGTAAGATGGGTAACTGGGTTGTCTGCGGTAAAGATGCTATCGACATCCTTAACGCTGTTGGCGCACCTCGCTTCGTTGGTAATGGCCTTGCTTCCCAGTCTGGCCCACACTTTGCTGGTATGCTTGATAATCGTCTCAAGGTATTCTTTGATCCATTCCTGCCAAATGATACATACCTCGTTGGTTACAAAGGTGATGGATTGATAGATAGTGGCTTCATTTTGGCCGACTATTTACCAATTTTCTCGACCTCAATGGTCATGTTAGACGACTTTGTAGGTCGAAGAGGTTTCGCGTCGATCTATGGTACTAAGATGATTAACAACCGTATGTATGTTGCAGGTAAAGTTGTGAACATCTAATATTCATATAGGTTTGAATTAAGGCTCGGTTTACTACCGAGCCTTTTTTTTTTGGACTTTTAAATATTAAAATCACAAAAAAAATAATTTTTGTTGCATAACATTTTGGTTTGTGTTATAACAAGTCTAGTTGAGCAAAATGATTATCATTTTGTTCAAATACTTTTTTTTTGAGGAGGTTTGTTATGAAGTTACCAGAATGGTTTTTGAGAGCGATAAAAAACGACGATGATAGAAAACGTGGTGAACTTGGATTAATAAAATCAGATGATAGAATTGACGTTGTATGTGAAAATTGTGGGATAACGTTAAATAATTTAGTAAAAAGTAGGTTGGTTAAAAGAAATTTGGAAAATCCAAATTATAGAATATTATGTAAGCAATGTTCATTAAGAACAACGAACGTTGAAGTTGGAACTAAGTTTGGTGATTTAACAGTTATAAAAGAAGTTGAGCAACGAACAAACAGAAATAATAGAAGAAAAGTTTTATGTAAATGTATTTGTGGCAGAGAGGTTACACCTTTTTTAGAAAATCTATTGAGTGGAGCAACAGTTTCTTGTGGAAAACATAATGTTAATGCAATAAAAGCATCAAAAGAACGTGGTGAAAAAACAGATCCACAAAAAGGTGATGTCTTTGGAAAATTAACAATTTTAGAAAGAATAGATGAAAAAGATAGAAAAGGGAATACCAGAATAAAATTTAAATGTAAATGCGAATGTGGAAGAACAAAGTTAATATATAAAAGGTCTTTATTAAGTGGAGCAACAACGTCTTGCGGTTGTTGTCTAAAGAGTTTTCCTGAATGGTTTATAAATTTGTTGGCAAATAAAAAAGATAAAGAAAGAGCAATAAAAGGTGATATTTTAAGTACAGAAATGTTAGAATTTGTTTGTGAAGAATGTGGCGAAATATTTACAAGAATGGTTGGCAAAGTAATTCATGTTATATCTGGAGAGCAGGCTTTGTCATGTAGATGTGAAAAATGTAGGACAAAAGAAACAGAAGGTGAATTAGAAATAAAATCATTTTTAAAAGAGCTTGGTGTTAAGGATGATGATGTAATAAGAAATAGTAGGGATATATTAAACAATGGTCAAGAAGTTGATTTTTATATAAAAAGTAAAAAATTAGGAATAGAATATAATGGAGATTTTTGGCATTCAGAAGAAAAAAGAGGTGCTTATTATCATAGGGATAAATTTATTGCTGCTGAGAAATCTAATATACACTTAATTCAAATTTTTGAAAGTGATTGGAATAATCAAAAAGATAAAATAAAATGTGTGTTAAAAGATATGATTATTTCACCAAATAAGATTTATGCAAGAAAATGCAAAATTGTTGTCGTTGATAACAATGATGCTAAATTGTTTTATGATAAGTATCATCTTCAAGGTTATACAAAGTCTTGTCAAATAAATTATGGACTTGTTTATCAAAGAAAATTGATTGCAGTAATGGGCTTTGGATCGTCAAATTATCATTCTATGAACAAGGAAGGTAGTTCGGAAAGAAGTGATAATAGCAGATTTGAATTACATAGGTATGCAGTAACATTTGGATATTCTGTCGTTGGCGGTGCGAGTAAATTGTTAAAAGCATTTGAGAGGGACTATAAACCCACTTATATACTGTCATATTCTTGTAATGACTGGTTTCGTGGCGAAATGTATGAACAATTAGGATTTAGATTTACAGGTATGACAACGCCTAGATATTATTGGATTAAGCGAGATGAAATCTTGAATAGAGAAGAATGTCAGTTAAAACATTTATCAATAAAATATCCAGAACTATATGAGAAGGCATTTGAGAAAAATGCTAGTAACAAAGAAACTTTTATAATGGAATCTTTAGGATATATTAAAATAAGTCGTGCAGGCACAAAGCGATGGGAAAAATTTTATAACAAAGAATATGACGAGATTTAGAGGATTATAAGTTATGTTCTCAGACTACAAACAACTAACAAAAGAAAGAGCAAAAAAGCTAATGAGCAAACCAGTTATGGCAGATGTTATTGAGTTTGTTGAACGCAGATTTCCTACGGCGAAAAATGATTCACAATGGGTAAGCGGAAACTGTTATTATTTTGCAGTCATGCTTAAAGATAGATTTCCTGATGGATGGATCGTTTATGATGTGATTGATGGTCATTTTATGTTTTTATACAGTAAAATGCTTATAGATGCAGTGCATCACGAATTTTTAAAAAATGAATTTATACCATCTGAAAACAATTATTGCTTGAATGATCATATTGTGGTATGGAAGTTTTTTGAAATGTACGATTCTTTGCAATATCAAAGAATCATAAAAGACTGCATCAACTAACAAAAAAGGAGAACACACATGTTTGCATTGGACGCATCTAAGGATGGAACGGTATTCATGGCAGTATGGGCGCATAGGCGGCTGCGCAAATATGATAATTTAAAGAATGCTGTGAATGGGGCGGTGCATCTCGTAAAGAATCAGCTAAATGGCTATAAAGTTATTGGCATAAAAGAATTAAACAAGGATGGTTATGTTTGTTGGGTTTATGCAGATGTGAGTGGCAAGCCTAGGGTTGAATATGTCGGCGAACCAAAGCAGAATAGAATTTGTGTGTGTGATAAAAAAGAAAGCATTGAGAATATGGAAAAGCCTAAGAATGAGAATAGAATTGAATTTTTGAAAAAGTGCCATGAATTGCACAAGCTCAAAAAGGTTTGTGAAAAAGAAATAGAGATAAAAGCAGGCAATTCCGTCAATAACATTTCTGACAACGATACGCAGCAAAAAGCATTTTCGTTTTTTGAGAATTTTATGTCGGCAGCATTAGACCGTGCTTGGAAAGATCGTGATGCAAAAGCGCTGTTTAGAACAGAGTTGTCTTTATCTGCCAAGGGGTATTCTTGGTATTTGGATGATGATGACAGCTTTGTTGTTAAACCGACGCCGCAGGTGCTTGAAATTTTGAATAAGAGAAAGCGAAATGAACAGAAGCGTGTTTGAGCGTTATGTGCAGGAATTGTGCGAGGATTTGGCGACAAAACAAAACACGTTTGCTCATAAGCAAAGACACGCATGTGTGCTGACATATAACAATGCTGTTATTTCGTCTGGCATCAATGTTAATTTGAAAAACGACTTTACGCGTGTCTATAACGATTTAAAGGGATTGCACGCCGAGTCTGTTGCAATTATGCGTGCGATTGGTCGGCATCACAATATCTTGCATAAGTGCGAACTTTGGGTGTGTCGTCGCGGGAAAACAAGCTGTTTCTCTAGGCCATGCCCTATGTGTTCAAAAATAATAAAGACGTTTGGAATAAAAGTCGTGCATTATACGCTCGACGATGGGAGCTGGGCAACGGAGATTTTTTGATGGGTGGATAACTAGTAACTGATTCATTAACTAACACTAATTATTATTAACACTTCTTGACAAAAACAAGGTTTCTATCTATAATATAAGTGAGGCTAGATTGTCGCGAGTCGAAGAGGTAAATCTGAGTACCCTGCCTCATCCCCATTCTCAGATGTTATTATTCAGAGAATAACCAATGATTATTGACAGTAAATATGCAAAAGTTTTTCATTCAGACATGCTTACGAGAAGTAAGTATGATGAACTGTACACTGTTGCTGTCAATCTTAGAGACTTTAAAAATGAAGTCTCTAAATTGGTTAATTCTGATTTATTGCATTATCTTGATTATTCAGCATTAAGTTTTGTTACAGAGATGCGTAAAGCATTTCCAGATAGAATCTCCAGTTGCTTTGACAAACAGGTTTACACACAAGTTTTTACGAATTATCAAAATAAATTTGATGCCATATTAAGAAAAATCCAATTTCAAAAAATAACATTTAAAGAATTTGAACTATATAAACGTAATACTAAGAATCATAGGAAAGGTGATTTAAAGAATATTTTATTTGATAGAACACAAACAGATTTATCAATTTGCTTGTCATACTTAGCTCGTTATGGAAATCAGAATACACTGGAATGTTTGCAGAGGAAAATAGATGAATTAAACGATTCTACTGATAAAAAAGAAATTAAACAAAAACAATTCTATCAGAATATTATTGATAAATGCAACAAGTTCGGATTTGACAGACTGTTAAGACTCGCATTGTCTCGCAGAAATCGAACAATCAAACATTATTCAGAATATCCTATTGAATATAAATCTTTAACATTTAGTGGAAGAAGCAGAAAGAAGCTTATAGTTGATTATAATTCTAATTATAATTCAGAGATAAACGCATTTGTAAGTCTATCAGGCTTTAGTAAAAAGTCCTTCGATATTCCTGTGAAATATTCAAAAGATTATCATGGCAGAATGAAAAGTTATCGGAAAAACTCTAATGACTATGAATATTTAATTAAGTTTGATGAATACAGAAAGCAAGTAAGTATTATATATGTAAAAGATGGTGAGAGATATATACCAGAAGCGAAAGATGAGTTAATCGGTATAGATGTTAATTCTAAACACAACCTTCTTTCTTTATCTAATGGTGAGTGCTATGATTTTGACAGGAAGCTATTAGAAGATTTCTGTGAACTATCTTTAAAAGTTGATACGTTAAAGTCTAAGAATAAAAACTATGAAATAGGCAAACGTAAGCAGAGAAAGTTAGACACTCTAAAAAACAAGATAAATAAGCATGAAGAAAACATAATAGCACAAGTCTGCAAGCATTTATCAGAAGAAGGTTATCACCATGTCGTTATGGAAAACCTAAATAACAGCTTTGGAAAGTGCTTTGTAAATGATGAGAATGATGTCAACTATAATCGTAGAGTAAAATTCTTAGGTCTATCATCTATTAAAGATAAGTTTGAACATATAGGAAGGAAATATGACATTGCTGTGTCGTTAGTGCATCCTCATTATACATCTAAACAGTGTCCTATATGTGGTTGTATAGATGATGACAATCGCAAATGTCAAGAAGCATTCAAATGTGTTCAGTGTGGGCACGAAGCCAATGCAGACTTCAACGCCGCATTGAACATAGCGAATAGAGTTTCTGTAACCGTGTTGCAGAGGCTCTTAAAACAAGTTGATAATGGTACTTTTAAACCTAAGCCTTTAAAACGATCTAAGGTTAAAGAGGTGCTATTATCGTGCCGTAATAATATCATTTATGATATAGATAAGTCTAATTTATTAACATCTGTTAATAATTGTTAGCTTTCGCATTACGGCTTTATTGACGACAACGAATTGTATGCAGAAAATATTGCAAAAGAGATGTCAGATAAAGACTTGGAAAATCTGTCAAACTTAAACATGTTGACGGAACATCTAATTGCGAGACTTGAGGCGAGTTTGATTTCTTAGAAGTCTATTCCTATGAAGCATAAGAAATAATAAGGAGAAAATTATGAAAGTTGAAGACCTATATTGCGGGATTCAGGATGGGCTTGATCTTGGTGGCGAGATTATTTCGATTGATGTCGTGAAATCGAATGACAAGCCTGTGAGCTTGAACATTAAAGCGACGTGTCCTAATTATCCTGAAGTGTCATGTGGATATCATCAAATTTCGTTAAGCGACATGCCAGAGTGCAAGCAGTCTGTGTGTTCTGAAAATCTGAACGAGGATTTGCGTAATCTCGCCAGCTATGAGTATCACAAAGATGTTCAGCCTAAGAAGGATTGATTGTTATGGTAATTGATAAACTGTTAAACATTGCAAAAAAGACGGTAGGCATCATCGCTGGGTATCTGCCAGAATATAAGACAGACGGTTCTGCGTGCTTTGACTTTCAGGCTTCGACGACGCACACTTATACGAAAGATGAACTTTATGTGATGGGGACAGGTGTTAAGTGTGAAATACCGCGTGGATGGTGCATGTTGGTTTTTGCTCGTTCGTCGTTGGGACTTAAAAAGCTGATTATTCCAAATTCCGTTGGGGTGATTGATTCTGATTATCGCGGAGAGATTAAAGTTCCGTTGATTTATTTTGGCGACGAGGAAATCACGATTGAAAAAGGTCAACGCATTGCACAAGGCATGTTGGTAAAGGTGACAAAAGCTCATTTTGTCAAGCGCGATTATTTGTCTGAGACGGTGCGTGGCATTGGCGGATTCGGTTCGACAGGCGAAAAATAAAAAAAAGTCAAATTTTTGTTGACACACATTTTGTTGTGTGTTAAAAGTAACTCCGAAAGCTGGCAGGGTGCTTCTGTCAGCTAAAGACAAGCCAGCTATGTTGCAGGCTTTTAACGGAAAAATTTTGTCATGCTAAAAAGAACTCATCCATCTTTTGTCGATTTGACTGGACAGCGGTTTGGTAAATTGACTGTTATTGATCGTGCCGATGACATTATCGAGAAATCAGGCAGAAAAGTTGTTGCATGGCATTGTAAATGTGATTGCGGCAAAAAGTGTGTCGTTAGGTCAACCAATTTAAAAAATGGCATTACAAAGTCATGTGGCTGCATTGCGAGAAAAATTAGGCGTACAAAGCGAGACACGCCAAATAAAAATGCAGAAGACTTTATCGGGCGACAGTTCGGCGTTCTAAAAATCGAAAAAGAAATTAAGCCATATCGAGATCCTAAAGGAAATAAACGTCGTCGCTTTCGATGCAAGTGCTATTGCGGAAAGTATAAGGATGTCCGTATAGATGAGCTGACTAATGGATTCGTTGTGTCTTGCGGTTGTTTATCTGCGAGAGATTTTGAACGAATAAAAGATATAGTGCGCCAACAAGACAAAGAATAAAGCAAAGGAGAATGTGAGAATGAAAACAAAAATTCTTGAAAGCAGTGCGAACGAGGATAAAAGGTATATCATTTGTGTACACAGAAGGAACATGCCTTATGACGAGTACGAACCTTGGGGCGGCACACACAGCGTCCGTTATAAATCTTTTCAAAAGGCGATGGCGGAAACGTTAGAACTTAAAATGGCGTTTCCTGACACGTTTAAGATCTTTGAGGTGTCAACCACATATAAAGTTGTCGGGGGTTGAACAATGAAGAAATGGCAGAAAAATCCGTGGTGTGTTGCGCCATGTGCGAAGCCTTATCAGGTTATCGTTGAGAATCTTAATGGCAGTCACAACTTCGAGGAATCAAAAGAGTTTCGTCGATTTGAGGATGCCAAAGAGTATTATTCCCGTATGAATGCTCGTAAAGATCGTTTTGTTCGTTTTGGTGTGTTAAACCGCAAAGAGGGTGATGTCGATCTTTGCCATAACTTCGACAGCAGTAACCAGAATTCGACAAAGAGCTTTCTAAACTGGGTGGATAACAACCTTAAATAATCATGCGAGGTTGCCATGGATGAGCAAGAATGCAAATGCTGTTTGTGCGATAAGCAGGCTGATTGTATCGTTGAACGCAAAACATTTGTTGAACATAGATGCGTTTCGATTGAGTATAAACCTTATTGCGAGGAACATTATATGCAGCACCGCAAAGAAGAAATAGACAAGCAACTAAATTCTAAAGAAGCTGTAAAAGCTGAACGCTTGAGATATTTGCTTGAACATTTTGGAACTGGTGCGTCTTGGATCGATTTTGGTGAGGTTTAGAGGAGGATTAGAATATGTGCGACAAATTATTGAAAGATTTGGATAAAAGCCTTTGTGTTCGATGTCATGATAAAGAAATGTGCTTTGATTGCTTTGATGGCTATGGCATTTGTAAAGATTGTTTAGATGATATTGCAGATAAATTTTTTTATGAAGTTCGTTGTGCTGAATGCGGCAAACTTCTTGGATATGAAGAAGAATCTCAGCGTCACCCGCAGACGAATATATGGTTATCCCCTGTACGTGAAACACACATCACAGAAATATTTTGCTCTAAAGAATGTATGAAAAAACGCATTGTTCGTAATATGTCTGAGGATATAGAAAACGAGGCTAAACGTGAGAACATTGAAACTGCTATTTAGTAGTTCATTAACGCAGGAGATTTCGCAATGGGACTGGACGTAACATTCTATGAAGTAAAAAGAAAAGAAATAGGATATTTCAGAAAAAGAAATTTCTTTCTGACTTATTTTGACATTGAAGAAGAACAAAACACAGTAGATGTTGAAATAACAAAAGATATGTTGGCAGAATTTGCTGCTGACTTAAAATGCGAGCTTGTTCAATATAAAGATCGGATAAAAATTCAGACCGATGAAATAATTGAGGTTGCGGAGATAGAGCCTATAAATCCAAGGCTTAGAACAAAAGAGGTATTCTTTGGTGGCAGCACGGCATATTATCCAGAGTATTGGGAAGATTTAGAAGAAGCCTATCGCTGGGCAAGTGAACAATTAAAAACTTTCGACTGGGATAATTCTTCTATGGTTATTCATTGTTGGTGGTGATTATGGATGAACAAGAATACAAATGTTGTTCGTGCGGCAAGCTGGCTGAGTGTGCAGAGGAATATGCCACGTTTGGCGCTTCATTCGGATGTACTGGTACTGATTTCAGATTCTATTGCAAAGAGTGTTTCATTGAAACATTTGAAGTTGGCGTACACAAAGATAATCGGTGTTCGCACTGCGGCAAAGAGTTAGACTTTAAATCAGAAGTTTATTCGCAACCATGCGGGCTTTATTGCTCATTCGAGTGTATGATGCACGACATTCATGCAGTATATCCGTTAAGCGACTTAGAATAAGGATTGTGTGAAATGAACTGGCGTTATTTGAAAGATGATGATTACCCGAAATGGTATGCAGACATAATTGTTAAGTGTGCCGACGGAGATGTTTTAAAGACAGGCTATTCATCTTATGACGATGATAAAGACTATAACCACAAAACTTTTGCTGTCTCTTTTTATGATGATGATGGCTTCGACGCCGATCAAGGATCTTTGACATGGATTAACGTTGTTGCATGGTGTTACATAACAGATGTTTATGAGGAATTACAAAGAAAGGAGAATAATCTATGAGATGGCATTTCGCGGACTACATTAAACAACAGAGGTAAGATGTATTGTTATGAAACGCTCGAAGTTAATTGACTACAGAATTAATGAACTCTGCTCGGAGACTGTATGTACTTCACGTCTCGTATGGTTTCACCCATCACAGACAGAGCTTAAAGATATGTGTATGTATGAGGTTATGCAGTCAGCATGTGACACTCATCTGATTTACGGCTCGAATATGTCTTCTTCATACAAAACAAGGGCAGACTTCATACAAGCCTCATTTTATGCACAGTGTTCAAAAGACTCACGATTCTTAGTTCCTTCCCGCATTGTGTGGAAAAGTTTTTTCAAGTGTCTGATTGATAGGTATCTTCATAACGACACAAAAGACTTTATGCAGTGTTGGTCATGGGACATCGATCTTCTTCACTTTGAAAGCGCAGAACAGTGGGAGTGTGAAATGTACTTCCTCGCTCAAGAGTTTGCGGAACGTATTAAGGTTGGAGATCTTACGCCTTATCGTGTGATTGTTGACTTGTATAACGACATGAACAACACAGACTTTTCCTCTGATGGAGAGTTTTTCAGAGGATGTTTCATGTCATTACTCGACTTGACGTGGTATTCTTTTAAAGGCTGTTTAGATATAAAGGTGTTTTGCAGTTCAGGTGTCGTCCCTTGCTGCTTCGACTTTCCTGATGCCTCAAAACTTCGTCATTCAGAAATCCACTTTGATGACTTAATACCTAAAAAAAGCACTTGGAATAAATCCTGATGAAGTAATGGTATAGGAGAGTAAAGAATTATGAGATGGCATTATATTGGGGATAATGAATATCCGCAGGAAGGAACATTCTGTATTTGTGAGCTAGATCATGCTTGGTGTGTAAAGTTGATGCGATATTGTGGTGATGGTCTATAGAAGCACGAAAAACCACGGTCTAAAGACCGTGGGATGAAAAAAAAAGAAGACTAACTTTTGAAATAAAATTTGCAAATAAAAAGGATTCTATCTATAATAAAAAAGTGTGGCTAGATCGGCCAATCGAAAAGTGAGTCCGTTAGTCGGAATAAGCTCCTCACCTGCCACACTTCTTCTTGAGCTTAGTATTAGAGCTTATATACCATGAAGATAACTCGTTGTTTAAAAATCAGGCTATACCCGACAGAGGATCAAAAAGTCTTGTTCGCTAAGACTTTTGGTTGTCGTAGGTTTGTTTATAACAAATATGTCGAACAACGAGAACAGTTCTATAATGAGAACATTAAAAACAAAAATCTTTCTGATAAAGAAAAGAAAGCTATATATAAACAGTTCACATATAAAACAGAAAAGCAGTTAAAAGATGAATTTCCATTTTTAAAAGAAGTTCCAGCAACAGCATTGCAACAATCTCGTGGTGACGCTGAAGAAGCATATAGTCAATTCTTTAAAGGCAAAAAAGGAAAACCTCATTTTCAGAAAAAGAATGGTTGGCAATCATTTAGACTAACAATGCTTACTATAAAACCGTTGTGTGAACATAAACGAACAATAACATTACCAGTAATAAAAGAAGTCACATTTCGTAATGGACGAGTACCTAAATGGTTTAAACAAAAAGGAGTTAGCTATCAAAACATAACTGTTTTAAAAACACCATCTAATAAATACTTTGCTTCTATTTGTTGCATTTATGACAGTGCAGAAAAAGAGAAATTATATTCTGGTAGTGATAACCAAGCTATCGGACTAGATTTCTCACCAAAGCATTGTTATATTGATTCTAACAACCACAAAGCACCTAATTACATTCCAGTTAAACAAAGACTACGCAAAAAGATAGCACATCTGCAACGTGAGTTAGCTAGACGTGGATTAAAACGAGACAGCAATAATAAACCAATCCATGATAAAGATGAAAAACTGATTATTGTTGGTTCAAAGAATCGAGAAAAAACTAGACTTAAACTTGCTAGACTTGAAGAGCATATAGCTAACAAAAGACGAGATTATATTGAGAAAGAAACTCTCAGATTAGTTAAGTCTTATGAAGTTATAGGCTTAGAAACATTAAGTATAAAAGGTTTGACGAGGAAAACAAACAAAGATGGTAAAAGAATTAAACACAGAAATGCTCGAAACTATGTTGATGTATCGTGGTCTAAATTTGACACAACACTGACATGGAAAAGTAGATTCCATAACTGTTTTGTAGTGAATGCTGATAAATGGTTTGCATCATCACAGTTATGCAATGGTTGTGGTTATAAGTTTAGTGGAACAAAAGATTTGAGTTGCAGAGAATGGGTATGTCCGCAATGTGGTGAAGTCCATAACCGTGACCATAATGCAGCATTAAACCTTAGAAACAATGCAATAAGTTTTGTTAAAGAATTAAATCGTACCGTAGGAACTACGGGAGGCTTTATAATAGTCTATGCCTGTGGAGATGTTGGATGTCGCAAGACGGAGACTTCGATGAAGCAGGAAGAAATTAACGTGAGTTGTTTCAAAGAATCCAACTGCCTTTAATGCGCACGCGAGTCAGTTGGTAGTTCAAGGATTATCACTATGATGGGAAACACTTTAGACCAGACTGCACAAATAATGATTTCACTGTCTGTCGTTGGTGCAGTCTAAATGATATTTTGGAAGCATTAGAACATGGGACATAATAAGGAGACAACTTATGAAATGGCACAATACTAAAGAAAATGTTAAGATAACACCAAATCCGTACTACTTAGTTAAGTATATTGACCAGTTTGGTAGAGAAGATATAGCTGACTGCATTTATAAGAATGATAAATTTATTAATCTTGACAAGATTATTCCAGAAGAATTAAATGAAGTTATTGCATGGTGTTCATTTGAAGAGATAGAGGAATACATAAATGCACATAATCTTTGGAGAAACCGAGATGATGAGTGTGATTACTTTAATAATCTTGGAATAATCGTTTCTACTACAGATGATGGAGAGTCAGTAGTAACTATTCCTGCAATTGGAAAATTGATAAACGGTGAAAGAAGATTTTATGAGTTGTATGAAGATGGATTACCTGTTGGGGTAGTTTATGGTTGGGTAGAGATTGGAGATATCTGGACAATTTTAGACAGAGATTAGTATGATTGATAAGACCTACTGGAAAATAGCTTTTGCGTGTAATCCTCAAAATACCTATACAGAATTGAAATGTAAATTTTTCTCTGATCCAGATTTCCGTAATGAGGTATTAGATTCCATTCCAGAAGATAAAATGAAAGAGATGAAGGAAACTTATATGGCAACTTCAAAGTTTAAAGACTTAACTTTTGAAGAATGGTTTGATTTTGTTCGACGTACAGGAATGATAATTCCTTCAGCATAAGGGGACAGGCAATGAAGCAATTTCGATATTGTTTGATGATCTTTAAAAGATCAGATATGGATACACCAAACATTAAGTATGAATACATCCACTTTAAGAAAGCGGATGAGGATGAAGCTATTGCGTATGCAGAGCAATACAGCAAAGAGCATATTGGTTATGTCGTTAGGCTAAGATTAAGAATATGGTGCAGAGATTTGAACAAGGTGGAATGGAGTACACGTATTAGCTTTTACAATGGCCGTATCTTCAGTAACAGCTTAATCTTTAAAACAAAAGGGTATTGGTAATCAAAAGGGGCGGCGATATGCAGCAGTTTAGATTGGTTCTTTTAGACGATTATGACAACGTAATTGGCGTTGAATATGAATCAGAAGTATTCTCTGGAAATGATAAATTTGACCATGATTTTAATCAAGCTCAATTTAATCATTTGCTTAAAGCAAATGGAAAATATAATTTTGCAGACTATGACAATGTTCCTATTATGGAATATCAGCGTCGTGTAACTGATAAAAAAGGAATTTGGGGAGAATGGAAATTCCTATCTGATCCGATAGAAGATTATATGAACACTTGAGGTGATTATGAAAGTCAAAGAATTTATTGAGAAGTTAAAATCGTTTGATGAAAATTTAGAAATTATAATTTTAACAGATCGCAATTCTGACTTCCACTCGTTTAGAATAGATAATGCTACGCATTATGAAGTGAGTGATTTGGAGATACAAAACGGCAGCGAGGTGCGCTACTTATACATTAATGTTGATTGGTAAAACGGAGAATTAACAATGAAAGTTAAAGAATTGATGGAAAAGATGAAAGATGTAGATCCAGAAAAGGAAATCTACGTTAGATATTACCGTGGGGATCGAGACGGTTGTGCAACCTTAGAGGATTACTGGTTGTGGGATATGGACAAGAATATTATTGTAGAAGAAAGCGGATTCATTATAGACATTTCGGATGATTAAAGGAGATATAAAATGTCTAAGGGTTACTTCGAGTTGTATAGTAAACTTGTGGATGATTACAAAAAGCATAACAAGTATAATAAGCAACGATTAATTAAGAAGCATTGTAACATGGCGACAGAACAAGCATTAAAGAGATACCCAAACATGCGACCTTTTCACCGAGGCAGGAAAGTATATACCTATAAAATTTACGACCATGTTTTTTTTACGGCGACGCCGAAGCAAAAAGAATGCAGTTGTTATACGGATAGAGAACTTCGTATAACACTAAAAGGAAAAAGGGATTTTTTGTAGGAGAATAAAATTAATGGTAGAGTTCATATCATACGATGGCGAGTACCCGAATCTGTGTAGTGGTTTATTGCTTGTTAGCATGGACAACATTAAACATGCTTTTTGTCCATATATGGATCACTTTTGGAATGAGAAAAACAGAAGATCAATACTGGAAGATGATTCTATAATTAAAGTTTATGGCTTTGGTATGATTTCTGGTGGGTCATGCCATTATAATGAAGAAACTGAGGATTATGATGTAGAATCTGGAGAATGGGATATAGATGCTGACTATTTGAAGTATGAGAATGGTGTTCGGTTTGTTTTATCAGATAGGCAGAAACAAGAATTAAGAGATTGTGTAAATGAGAATGTAGAGAACGGTTGTTGTGGCGGC
>OCVV012841198.1_pt1 | contig 24718 bp, 30 predicted proteins | sample 1539721 | NCBI WGS metagenome assembly OCVV01 (sample SAMN02144230, study PRJEB22623) | gut metagenome | biome: sheep rumen | host: Ovis aries | place: New Zealand
ATCTATTATCAGTGTTACTACTCCACATATTACTACTGCTATGAATATGCATAGCATGAAGTGTTGTGGTGTGAATGTGTTGTTAGCCCCTGCAGTATTTGTTACTGTGGTACACATATCTGATTGTTGAATGTACCATGCTGGTGAATAAGTCATCATCCGCATAACCTATTCCCCCCACTTGTATTTGTAACATTTAGTCATATGTCAACTCTCCCTAGTCTTCTAAGTCTTCTATGGGTTCTCCTATTGCTGAACAAATCTTCTTTGCTATCCTGCTCACATATTCCTCGTTGGGTTTGAAAATCAAGCCCTCATACATTAGAGCACAATCACAAAAAGGATACTGTTCTACATTCTTGCAGTCAGGGCATGAGAACTGTAGTAATTCGCCTCTTATTATTCCTCGTATTTTATGGTACATTTTTTGTGTTATTATGTTGTCATTCACCATTATTATCTACTCCATTTCATCGTAATCCCATCCGATGCTTTCTAGGTAGTCTCGTTCTTCTCGGGCGTCTTCTAGTGTTTTGTAGGTGCCGAAGTGTTGGTGGTATCCGTTCACCATTTTTCTTATAGCGTATGTGCCGGAGTGGGTTTTGGTGATGTACCTGTTTTCTGGGTTTCTGTGTTGTCCTCGTAGTAGTGGTCTTAGTTTGCCTTGTTGTAGTAGTTCTTGTTTTTTTTGGAGTGCGTCTTGTAGTGTGTTTGTGATGTATAGTGTTTGTTGTTTTTGTTTGATTACGTATTTGTTGTAGTATTGGTATACGTATTTTTCAACTCGCCTATAACCACTCATAATTCACTCCCCCTAACCTGTACTTACCCTTCTAACTCCTTTAATCTTTGTTTTAACTCTTCCCTATATTTAATTATTTGTACGGGATCATCCATACGCACACACTCTTCAATGATTTGTTTCTTAGAATACTTCTTAAACCACCCCTTAGTCCAATATATCTTCTTTTGTTGCTTATTGTTAAATGGATTAATAAACGGTGAATTAAACAGTAATTCAAATCCCCCTCTGTTTGCACGAATGTGACGTATGTTCAGAGTATTGTCAGTTAGTTTGGGGTGTGTTGTTAACCTATGCTGTACTTGATAATATTTCTGTTGTTTCTTAGCAACACCCCATAGAGTGCCTTCAGAGTTTTCAAACAGGTGCTGTAATTCTCGTTCTGCTGAATACAAATTGGAGAAAAACCCATACGTCATAGAATATTCTTTCGTTCTCACATATATCTTGTAACAATTATTTTTAGTGGACCATATGCATGACCCTTTATATTTGCCTTGTTGTAATTGGATACTTCGTTGGGAGCATTTCCCCTCCTGTTTTTTAAGGGTTCTTAATTGCATGGTTATTTGTCCTGCAAGATAATCCCTAATGTCTTCACCTTTAGTTTCTTCAACCCATTGTTTATAATATTTGAATTCCCTATCGGAAATCTTGATTTTCGTTATTCCTGGCATACTTACTCACAACCATAAAAAAAATTAGTGTCTAAAAAAAATGGGGGTGAATCCTAGACATAATTGGAATATGTGTCGTCTCGGATATTTTCCATTATGTCTGCTAATGATGTTTTGGATTTTGATTCAAGTTTGTCACATTCATTTATTAGTACTCCCTCGTCTGTGGTAATGTTCGCTAATCCTGTTTTCATTTTTTGGCGTAGGATTGGTGCGTGTCCGGCATTCCATAGTTTAACTAATCCTTCAAAGGATTGTTTTAATTCATCATGACTCATAGCTTTTGCATCACATTTGTCTTCGAGTATTAATAATGTTATAATCATATTGGTGATTAGATTATTGTTCGGTGATTCAATTTCGAGTTCCCCCAGTACTTCATCTATTAGTTCACACACACGGTCTACCTCTGCATCAATGTATGGAGTAGCTCCCTCGTTTCTATGTTCATGTAAATCGTCTAAATCTGTTTGGAGATGGTTACTGTTTGTAACAATCAGAGATTTCCATCCATTCAGTACCATTGGGTTATACATGAATGTATTATCTTTTTGTTTAGCTTTAAGTATGAAGTGTACAACTTTGGAGACTGGAACATACTCTGCGTATCGTTGGGTCTTATGTACATGCTGTTTATAAAAGTGTGTTCCCATCAAACGTACCATATAACTATTGGCAGGTTCAAGGGATGAATGAGCTAACTCTCCAGGACTAAGTGCTTTGCCACCTTTGTTAAGTTTTTGGAAAAACTCTTTTTTAAGTTGTTCTGGTGCATCATCCATCCACACTACTGGTAATTGTATTGATGCAAATTTCCCTGCAAAAAGGGGGTTGTTTTTCTCTATGTCTTTGTAACGGTATCCTTCCAGATTCTCGTAGGACTTCGGAAGATTGTTATTAATCCGCACCATGTTATGTACAAAGAAATCCATTAATGCGGTTATCCTCTGTCTCCCATCTAATACTTCCCATACTTCATCCCCCTTTTTATTTCTGCATTTATTCATGTATAGTGGGGGGATGGGAATGCCTCGTATTAAACTTTCAATCAGTTCTTCTTGATCTTTCGGGCCCCACACACTTTTTCTTTGAACTGATGGGTATTGAATTAACCCTTCCTTGAACTTGTGTATAAACATGTCGATTGGCCTTGAGTTTGCATCTGTTTTGAATGATGCGGCTGGTAACTCATTTAGGTGTGAAATGTCTTTCAGTCCTTGTTTTGCGTCTAGTTTTTTGTTTGTGTTTACTTTATCCATATGTATCATATCCTTGTAATTTTTGTTATTTCATAGTATTCCTTCCCCAATATGATAATGCTTTGTTAATCTGTGAAAAATAGTGTGAGGTTGCTTAACTTGTGTCATGGGACGCTTCCTGCTTGAAAAATAGTATGGTTATAAGGAGTGGTTGTGGGGAGGGGATATTTTATTGGAGGTAATATTTCAATCTCATACTGCCCTCTGTTATGAAGTATAGTGTGCTCCGGAAAGCAATGTTGCTTAAAGCACTGCGATTCTCTTTTTTCCATAAGCACTGTTTGAATAGTGTTTGGAATAGGTGGTTATCTGTATCATCATGATGGTTACGGCCACGTGCAGAGTAATATGCTCTTGTTTTGTAACCGTGCACATCATATTTGAGCACACGGTTAGCTTTGTTTATTCTATCAGAAAAGGATTCTGCGTATACTGTGTCCTCATCTTCTATGACTAACTCGGATCGTTTAATGTCATCAGCTTTGTCTATCATATCTGCTGTTTGTTTCATTGCTCTTACGATTGGGTTGGAGTCGGCAATAATATTTTGGAAGATATTGGATATTTCTACGTTGTAATTCCACTCCTTTTCATTATGCCATAATTGTTCTAGGTACTCCTTTTTATTCATGTGTTCACCCCAGTTATAGTATGTTTTTGTAGGTTTCATTCATCATCATTAAACTATCAGCACAAAACTTGTGCGAGAAACCATTCCTGTAACACTGCTTACACCGAGTTAACACCTGCCCCACCCTTAAATACCAGCCATACTCCGGCAAACAATCTAAGACTTCAGCCGTGTACATGACCTCTGCCTCGTTCAAGGTTACTGTGTCAATTACTATGTGCGTGTATCGTTGAGTCCATCGGCTTAGTAATTCTTTTGATGTTAGCATCTTAGTCACCCTCTTTTAATCGAAGTTTCAACCGGTAATCCAAATATTCACAACGGTACCTTAACTTATTCCGTTGTTCCTTCAACTTCAACAATTCCTCAGTTACCAAGTGTGTATCCACTACTACTTTTTCTTCTTTTGCTTTAATTGTCTTCAAATCCTTATAATCCTCTGACTCCTTCAACAGTATCCGTAACACTTTAAACTTGCCCTCCAACCTGCGAATATTAATCTCCGAAGATACCAAAATACCCCTAGTACGGAGCAGTAACTCCAAATCATCACCCACATCTTCCAGGCAAACTCTATCTTTTTCAATCTCAACAAACACGTTCTGACACTCTTCCAATAAATTCCTAACCTCTTCCATCAATGTACTTCAACCTCCCTCACATAATGTTCCAATAAATCGAGACGATCACGTTTAGTTAACTCTTCCAATGCCTCTTCCTCAGTTAATAATTCACCATAACTATGGCTAGGGTACTGGATGTCATAGTACATTAGGACATACCATCCCTCCCATGTTTTATAAGTGTAATCTAACCGTCGGATTCCTTGTCGACAGTTCATATTCACATAATCCGGCACATCCTTACGTGTTAAGTTATCTTTGAATGGTACTGTTAATATGACTGTGTTGTCTTCATCGTAAACAGGTATGTTCCCCTGTTCAATTTCTGTTTGAACATCCATCCTTTTATCCCCCCATACTAATAGCACACAGTAACCCTACTAGGAACTGTAACACTAAAAAGATAACAACCAACACCAGTACGGCCATAACGCCTAGTGCTAGGTATCCTGTGTATAGTTCTGCTTTTCGTTCTCCTTCTTTTGGTGTCATATTCTGTCACGCTCCATGTACTGTAAGCATCTTCTTACTATTTCCTCCTCGGGTAACTTGAGGAACTCTCTGACCGCTACTTTCTCAACTAGGTCAGAGTCAATTAGGTTGTGTTCCTCATGGAACTTTTCTAATTTTGCCTTGTTACCATATTTGAGTTCTAGGAATACTTCGCTATTCACACCACGTGGAATCACACTATCCATATGACGGCCAAAATCTGTTACTACTTCCTTAATATATCCTATCATTATCGTTCACACTCCGTGCAGTATTGTTCGTAAATGTCATCATTAGTTATTTCATCATCTAAATTGTCAATATCATATCGGCGTCTAAGGTTGTTTGCCACAATCCCCACGCTCCGAATATTCATACCCGCCACCAGCTTTATAATAGTGGCAACTTCCCATACCCTACTGTCATACTGGCTCTGATTCAACTACATCACCCACATACAGTTTTATTTTGGTATTTTTCGGATCTTCCAAATACTGTCTTAGGTACATTTTGTTCTGGAAGATTTTTTCTAATCTGCGTACATCTCCTCGTTCCACGTAGCTTATCCTGAATACTCGGTTTTTATGTTCTGGGTAGTTGTCGATTTCCCAGAGTTCTATCCTTTTTTCGGTTAACTTCATCGTAATCCTCTCATCTTTAGTTCCTTTCGGATTTTCTTGAGTTCCTCTTCAAAGTCTTCCTCAGGAGTACCACCTAAGCCTATACTACCCAATTGCTTATCGCTGTGTTTCCATAGCTCCTCGTATTCCTTGAGGTACTTCCTCTGAGCGAGGTTGTGTTTTTCGAGGTAGGCATAGTAGGAGCATTTAATGCAACAGTATTTTGTTGCATTATACTCCCTGCCGAGTGGTACTCTGAATGTCCTGCCACACCACTTACATTTACGGGTGCGTGTCTGATTTTGTATTAACATTGTTCCAGTAGTTTGAGGCACTTGTTATAGGTGTCCTCTCCTATTTTGTTGCTTTTCTTCATACTGCCTAATTTGTTTGTTACTGTCTTCTTGTTGAATGGTACTTTGTCCTTGAAGTCACGTTTTATGACCTTGAAGACATCGTTTAGTATTGGGTCAATATCTTCCGGCAGTTCAATTTCACTTTGAACACCATTACCATTAGGTGTCTTACCAGTCTTCCGCTTCTCTACTTCCTCAGGAACCGGCTCAACAATGTCAAGCATCAGTAACCATAATGTCCTACGAGCATACGTCTGGGCAGCCTGCTCATCCTTCATCAAATAAGTAAGGTCACCCTTAGGACTATCATTCCGCGGATACACTTTCAGTTTGGTACTGACTTGATCCCAGGCACCAGTCTCCGTGTCGATAATCTGCAAGTATATTCTTTCATCATTCATGTAGAACTTACTTGCCAGTTTTTCCTCGAGTAGTGCAGGGATTATTACAGGTGTGATGTCCTGCAACTCAAAATAACTATACTTAGTATAGTTGTTGTAACCAGTCTTCGTGATTTTACTGTTCAACAGAACATTCTTGACTCGTTGAATCTTAAGGAGTAATTGGGACTGCTCCTTCGTGTAAGTGCCGAACCGGTTCCGGTAATCCTCGACTGTCTTTTGTAACTCTGTTACTTTCTTTTCGAGGTCCTTATTCTTGTTAACATAACTTGCTAACAGGACTTCGTTTGTGTCTGTCATACTCCCACCACCATACATAAGCTGATTAAAAAGGCGGTGAGTACGACCACATAAGTAGCAACACTACTCATATTCACTCTACCAATATCATTTACAACTTTCATATAACATCCCTCATTCTCATGTCAATAATTACCTGAACGGTTCCAATGTTAGCATCTCTCACTTTACGGAGATACGCTCCATTAATCTCATTCTCACCCACAATCTGCTTATTAAGTAACTCATTAATCCTGTTACAATAATCTTCAACCTCGTCAATCACTGACCCCATACTACGAGTTCCATCCTCGTCCTGCTCATACTCAAATAATTCCTCAAGACTAAGGGGCTCTTTGACCGGTTCATGATCATACGGATCATACCCTTCAAAATTCAAGTGATTATTCGTATGGTCATGACAAATGTAACCCCTCTTACCAAGTTGAGGCTCAAAGAATGGCCTCTGTGTGTCAAGTATTCTTACGAACACATCACCTTGTTCCTGTGTCCTGAACACTATCCGAGATACTCCTCTTCCTTTTTTGTCTTTTTTCTGTTGATGGGTTATTGGGTCTTTCATAGACTCAATTTTGACTATCTGTCCATAGACTTTTTCACTGTCGTTATCATTCCAAAATATGTATTTATTCTTTAATTCCATGATTCTCACCTATGTTGTAGTATTTATCAATTTCCTGCTCCAAGTCTCGTAGTTGCTTGAGCATACGTCTTTTTTCTGCCATGTTCAACTCTGGACTCCCGAATTTCTCGAGGGCTTCATCGAACTGTTTCTTTAATCGTTCGTGCCTTTTCAATGTTATCACCTAGTTTTTAACCTGTAGGTGTTAATCTCATTATCTGCTTCTATTAGGTGCTTTCTCACCTGATATGCTACATCACGATGAACACTATCATAATTAGGTGTCCCTCGGATAAACTCCGCGTTAAGTCTCTCAATTAATGCTTGAATGTCTGCTCTCATATTAAGCAGTTCACCTTTCTTTGTTTTCTCAATTACCATAACTTATCAACTCCTCTGTTATTTGTATAAATCCTTCCGCCACATTTCCTTAGGACCATAAATGGCCTCATGCTGCAATATATACTCATTCATATGCGTTAACACGTAATCCCACATATGAAACGTTCTAAAAAACGGTTCACCCACTCCATAGGGGTCACCGACAACAACATTCCTACTATTATCAAAATCCTCACGTCTAATCAAAACATTCCAACCCTGCAAAGCATTCCACCAATCCATATAACCAGGATACTCCAACACCCTTAACGGGTACCGACTAATCCTATGGTCACGCTTCCAACTAGTACGAGGCAATAAATGGTTCTCATAACCACACGTGAACACCTCACAAACACTATGCCCATAACCCAACATTGTCAGAATAAACATGGCACGGTGTATATCATAACGGCATTTATCCGCTAACTGCTGACGCTTATACTCTACAAACCAGTTAGGCATCTCTAAGACTCCACACTTGATCATCAGGGTCTAACACGATATACCCTGTTTCATCCATAGCAGTAAGCCAGTTCAAAGCATCATCACGTGGTACTCCAACCTTATCTGCTTCACGGAATAATATCCGTGATGGTATCTTATTGTTCCATGATTCGCTTAGTGATGGTAGTAATTCCTTGAATTTGTCAAGTTTGTCTTCTACCTTCATTGGCTTGTTGGTTTCGTCAATGCTGTAACCAGTATTGTTTAGGCAGTAGTTTTCTAGTTTCACTGCTCGTTCCACATCCTCAACGTTTACCTTGTCGGATAGTCTTGCACGTGCACTTGCCTTTGCCAGTCTGGTTAATCCCATGAATTGTCGGGCGGTGACTATGAATCCGTCATCGTTAACATCACTTGTTCCCCTCCAATCCTGGTAATACTTTACGAGCATTTCCTCAGCTTCCTCTGATACAATGGGGTTCACGGCTTGTCTCACGTAACTAACATACTTCTTATAATCAAAGTCATCCCCTGGTGTTGTTGTGGTTGAGTTCAAGATGGATAATGCTACTTGTTTGTCATATTCTCTGTCCCTACGGTCACGTAGAATAAATATGAGGTCAAACCTTGATAACAATGTATCCGACAGGTTAATCTGTTCCTGAATACTCTTACGCTCATTAAACCGACCATACTTCGGATTAGCAGCAGCCAACACACTACACCGACTATTAAGTGTCACTATGTTACCCGCCTTAGCCATACTAATAGTCTGCTGTTCCAGTGCTTCATGAATGGCACTACGGTCACTGTCACGCATCTTGTCAAACTCGTCGATACAAACCATTCCCTTATCAGCAAGAACCATAGCCCCTGCCTCAAAGTTCCAGTTATCCGTCTCATCCTTAACTGCACTAGCGGTGAGTCCCGCACCACTACTACTCTTACCACTGGTATAAATCCCCCGTGGCACCACATTAACTATACTCTTAAGTATCTGACTCTTACCAATACCAGGGTCACCAATAAGTAAAATGTGAATGTCACCCCGATTGTAAGTACCATCAGGATTATGAGTAGTGTCTGATCCGAATATCTGTAACACTAATGCTTCCTTAACAATATCATAACCATGTAATGTTGGTGCGATACGCTGTTTGAACTCCGCTATCATGTCATGAGATTCAGCATATTCCCTGAACTTCTGAACATCCTCAGGGGTTACTTGTATTTCCTCGTATTCCTTATTCATATGCTCACAATGTTCTGTAAGCAAATATTCACGGAACTTGTTAGTCTTATTCTTATTCCTTAGTTCTATCACACCATTAACGGTTACCTTGTCACCCGGTTTGATAGTGTTGACCTGTGCATCTTCCAGGAACCCCGTTATCTCGGCAGGTTTGAAGCCACTCTGTACATGTTCAAGGTTTTCCTGTAATGTGAACTTCTGAACATCTTTGAACACGCTCTTATCAGTGTTGAGTGTGTATCCTTTTTTCTTGTTGCAGTAGTTGCATTTGTCCTTTGGTGGTGTGATTTTGTCTTCATAATCTACCGTGTAGACTGTGTCGCTTCCGCAGTTGTTGCAGGTCCATGCTATCGTTTGTATTTGGTTGTATACTGTGCTGGTTTTTCGTACTGTTCCTTCGGTGCTTATTAGTTTGCCTCTTGTTTGGTTGTGTATCTGGTTTATTGGGGTGGTTGGTATTCCTCGTATTTTTACTGTTTTGTGTGTGTTGTGTGTTGTTAGTGTGTTGATTGTGTTTTGTATTGTGTATATTGTTCTGTGGTAGTCGTGTATTAGTTGGTCTGCTAGTGTTGTGTAGTATTGTTCTAGTGTGTGGTAGTCTAGTGTTAGGGTTGTTGTGTCTTGGTTGTGTAGTTGTTCGTTGTATTCTTGGTGTAGGATTTGTTCTAGTCTGTTGGTATCTATCAATCTTATACCTCCATGTTAGTATGTATCTTTGGAAAAATACTCTAATAGGAACATGTCTATACAGATATACAATTATATATACTGATATACAACAATTCCCTCTAATGATTTTCAAGTAGTTACCCTCATGATAACACTACACTAAAGAGAACCAGTATACACATGTACACAATCGTATACATGCATACACATTATTCCCTTAGAGAGATTCTCTACACATACCCAATTACCTTAACCTCTTATCAAAGAACCCGTCATCAAACAACCAACGCTTAAATAACAACACGTCAACATTCAACAACTCTGCCTGATACTTCAAATCATCTTGACTGATAATAGCCATACTCAATAATCGGTTTACACTATCATCATAACCCTCAGGCCTTAATGACTGCCTTGTCTCCATATCCTCAATCTCCTGATTAATTGCATCAAGTTGGAGCTTAAGGTCAACCACGTGTGCTTTTGCTTCGTGTAGTTCTTTTTCTATTTTGGTTTTTTGTTTGTAGAGTGTGTTTCCTCCGCTACGGTATTGTTCGATTAGTTCTCGGATTAATCCGCTTGCGTTTTCTTGAGCGTTTAAGAATTGGTATTGGTCTTCGTTTAGTCTGATTAATTTCTTTTCAGTGTAATTTGTCATACAGTTCCTCCTGTGCATCTTAAAAAATAGTGAATCGTTTAGCAAAGGAGTCTAACATCACAATGTCTTCGATTGTCATATCACTCTCTAATAATAATCGTAAGATGTATATGTAATGTAACACAAAAATAGTATTTGTATTACAAACTAATAATCTTCGATTTACAAGATTGTGATACAAACTATACTGGGACATGTGCTCACATGAGACTGTTCTGCTTGTTATAATGTCTCATGTGAGTTAGTCCTTTGTCTTAAGTCATCAATCTATTTTTTCTTAACTACTAGTTGTAGTTCGTTTTCTTCGTTTGAACATACTGTAAGGATGACCTCAGTTCCATGTTCAAATTCCATTATGTCTCGCATCTTTGCGGGAATTGGGAGGATTAATGACCGTGGACGAGATGCTGTGTCTCGTCGTATTTTTTTCTCTGTTCTGAGAACTATCATATTTTTTATCCTCCTATGTGCCCTGCTTATTAGGGCACATATTATAATATGTCACAAGTACTATATAAAGGTTCTCCCAAAACACGCAAAACCAAACAGTCACAAAATCCCCCTATCAATAAACAATCTATTATCAATCCCCCATAATATTTGTCTAATTTTATTTATGGTCTACAGAGTATTTAAAGGCTTTTCCGACCCTCTCTGACAGACTCGGTGGGGGGGTGGGGGGTACCAATAATCAATGTATAACGAAGTAAAAAAAAAAGAGAGTGCACGTGGAACACAACAACCACACACAAATCCACAGGTAACGCCACAAAAAAATAGTCTCGTCATATAATGAAAAAGGGGGGAAGAGCCACCACCACTGGCCACACAATAAGCGTGTAACCCATTAGTGGGTAACTCCTCCCCCCTTAACTACAAAGAATACTAATATTTTCAATACAAAACTGTACTGACTAATACTAATTTTGTCATACTTGCTATATAAAGGTTTGTTTTAGGTATCAGAGTACCTAAAAACGAGTACAACACAAATCACTCCATCTTGTTCACTTCATCAGTAGTATAACCAAAACCCTGAACACAATTCGGATTATTCGCACCAGCAATCTTAGCATAAGCTGCAAAATCATACTCATCCCAATTCAACGGAATCTCAGTACCATTCTTATAGAACATATGAGTAACAATCCAATGATCATTACTATTCTTTTCTGCTATGATATGCAGGTCATTATACTCAAAGGTGTAGTCACTGATATTACCCAGTGCTGCCATCTGTTTACCAGTAAAGAAGTAGGTGTGTTCCTCGCCGTTACTGGTTACTCCTTCGCAGGAGCCGTACACATCTTTTCCTATGAGTGGGAATCCTTCAGGTGTGTAATCCCAGCCACTAGTCCGGATGGCAGTGCTTTTGTTATAAAGGTCCTGCTCTGTGTTATCGGTCATGTTTATGTTTGTGTTGTTGAGGTCTTGTACGTTGGTCATTCCTGCTGCTAGTAATAGTATTAGGAATAGGCAACAACATACGCCTCCTAGTTTTTTCTTATCATTTTTGAGTTCTTGTATTAGGTCTTCTATATTCATTGTCCCATTATCCCCCCATGTTGGATGGTTACTTTACCATATCATACTCTATGGTATGTTATATTATATGTGGGTACTGGTGTATAGTATTTTACTCTAATCCATACTCCTTGGCTAGAGAATCAAGATGGTGTTTTTTACGAACATAATCTCGTAACTCTTCCATCTCATTTAGTACATCCTCGTAGCGTTCTTTCATTTGCAGGAACTCCCTCTTATCCTCACTAGTGATAGTGTCTACTTCCATCTCCAATGACAGGTAGGGTAACATTTGCAGGTAATGATACTGCAACTCCCGCACATCACTATCATCATACTGCAAGTAACTGCTGATACTGCCCTTGTCCTGATGACCTATCCAAAAGTCCCCCAGTTCCTTACCGGTGTAGGATTGTTCTGTGGGTGTGTCTGGGCGTGTCCCTGCATATCGTCGGCACATGTTAAGGAAGTATTTCCGGAACTTATATGCACAGTATACTCGTTGTGTTCCTCGTCGGCGTTCCAGTAATAGTCTCATTTTGTCATCAAAGAGTTCGGGGTGATGGAATCCGCATTTTTCGCCCGTGACTGTGAACACTTTGCTAATGTTCTGGGCGGTGCAGGGTTCGCCCATCTTATTAACAAATAACGGGTCATCAAGGCTGTGTATCCGTATGTTAGTGTTCCGTCCTGCTACCCGTTCGTAAAGGTACTCAATTATGTACCTGCTTGTCTCACTAGGTACATAGAACCAGTATGTGTTATTGGTCTTTAACCGTTTGATTCTCATAGCAGGTGCCTTGAGTTCGAGGATTTCCTGCTTATACTTCCAGATGTCCGGCAGGTCAAAGATGGGGTGTTCCAACTCACTATTCCAACACTTGATAATGTCAAGTATTGTTATGTGGCATAGTTCGTTCGGGCTTTGACCAGTCATCATGGCAAAGCTAATAATTGCCTTGTTACGAACACTAGCATTATCCAGCATTAACCGGATAATCTCTGGTGTTATCATTTTCTCGGTGTTTTCTGGTAGTGGTGTGTCATCGTAGTTGTTAGGGATGTTGGGTAGTGTTATGTCTAGGCTTTTGTAGAAGCTCACCACGATATAGATACTCTGGTTTTTGGTGCTTTCGGTGAATGGTTGCTTGTCTAGCCAGTCGTAGTAGTCGAGTATGTGTGTTTTTATGCTCCTGCGGTGCTTTGGTATGTGTTGTTCTTCTTCGGTTAGTGCTTCGTTGTATAGTTGTGTGAGTGTCATGTGTGTGGCTTTTGTGTATCTCCTGATACTGTAACGATAGTTTGTGAATGTGGATTCTCGGATTTGTTGTGTTCGTCTCCATTGTTGGAGTATGCGTTCATCTTCAGGTTCCCAAATTTTCTTAGTATATGTTCTGCTTGTCATACTATTGTATTGTGTATTGAAACTATATAATATTATTGACCCACTAGTTCGCTATACTCACCAAACTATAACGCTTGAATCACAAAACCACGACAAACCATATAGTAATTATTGCCAGTGAAAAATTAGTTGGAGCTTATACTGGAATAGGATTAATGTATGCTGTGTATGACAAAAAATAATAGCAGAGCACGGGGGCGTAGCAGCCTCTTAATCTCATCCTAATAAAGTAATAAGTGAATATGATACATAACATAGGGGGACAGACAAGACCAAAAAAAACACTGCCCAAGCCCTTTATGCTCTACACTATCTCCTGCTTAGAATTAAATATGATATGTCTCCTTTAAATTAGTTTCGATTTCCTCCACTATGACCAAACAGTCATAACATCATAGGACAAAAAAGTGGTGGGGAGTCAAAGGGGTGGTGAAGAAATACTATTGGACGAAGCCCTCATCATTCACCACTTCCCGAGGATCAGTAATGTCAAACTCATTACGGTACTCATTCAGTACTGCCTGCACATCCACCAGTACGGGTGCCTGTTTGACTGCGTAGAGCGTGTTGAGTTTTGTCTGTGCCTGCTCTAGGTAGTCTTTTCTTTTGTCTGGGCATCCGTCTCTTAGTTTATCGGTGTAGGTGATTAGTAGTTCGACTTCGTATAGGTGTTCTGGGTATTCTTTTTTGAGTTCATCGATTATATTGCTATTCATAGTATCATACTCTCATTTATTTTGTGAATGTTATTATACATATGCTTTTCTGACTGATACCCCTCAGGTTCTGTGCGAGGTAAGCATATGTTCGTGTTTCCTTACGGCCACAATAAGCAGGACTATTACATTTACTGCCAAGACTATTCAATATAACAGTACTACTATTATTAGTATTCACTTCCTGCACAGTTTCATAATGACCATACTTGTTCTGATACAATGTATGCAGGATTACACCCTTATCAGGGTCACTGACAATCTCACCCAACGCCTTGAAACGAGCACCAATAGTACTGCCAAGGTCACTGAAGTTCTTCCATTCTACTTTGATGTTAATGTCTTCCAATCTTGCAATCTTAGCGAGGGCGGTTTCAATACCCCAATGACTGGTACCTGCTGTAGTTGTACCCGCGTATCGTGCGATGGTCTGTTGTGTGTAATTATCGATTCCCTGCTTAGCAAGTTGTTGTCTGATACTGCAAGGTGCACAATAATAGCCCGTGCATTGTCCCATCTTGTTACACCCGGTTCCTACCCAGTGTGGTCCACTATGATATACACCATTACGGAAGTAACAGTCTGATTTGCTATTGTTCACTAGGTTATTGATTTTCTTGCAGGTTACGGGGCCACATATTCCATCTACTAATAGGCCTTGTTTCTTTTGGAATGCTCGTAGTGCCGTGTCGGTGTATGATCCGAAGTCCCCATCGAGTCGGCCATCATAGTATCCGAGTTGTTTTAGGTTGCTTTGTAGTTCTTTTACTTCTGCTCCTTTGGAGCCTTTTTTTAATTGTATGGTCTCACAATTTAGTGTCATTGTTTTTGCCACCATGGTTTGAATTTTTTGAGTTCGTTTAGTGTTTCTTTGTAGTTACCCGTGTAGGGTATTGCTCGGTCGTCTATGTAGGCGTGTGCTATGGGTTTGAGGTTGGTTACTGTGGTGATGTATGTGTCTAGTTTGTTTTCTTGTAGCCATTGGTGTACGGTGCGTATGTCTCTGCATGTGAATATTGTTATGTCGTATGTTTTGTAGAGTTGTTGTAGGAAGTATATTGCTCCGCTTTGTGGTTTGTATAGTGTGTCTTTGTTTTTCCAGCCTTTGTATTTGTTTAGTACGCCGTCGAAGTCTATTGCTATTACGGGTCTATGCTGTTCTTCTTTCATTTTTATGTTCCTCTTCTTAGTGTTTCGTTCTGTTTAAGTGTGTTGTCTCTAGTCCATCTTCCACCCATAGATACAAAGAAATTCTGAAGCCTTGTTTTTTCAGATTCAGAGATGCTCCAGTTCAGTTGTACTTTCACGTGAGAACCATAATAATGTGTGGTACCATACGCAGAGCTATACGTATTTTGCCATCCATTATTCAAACCCCAATCACGTGAACTGTGAAATCCACTGTTACCATATGCACTGTTGGCTACTAGGACCTTTGATTTTTCAGTATTCATATCACACATAGTAAAGTAATGGCCGTACATGTGCCATATGAACGGTTTACGTGTGGCGAGCCAATTTATGGCTAAAGGCCATTGCCCCCCTTCACAAATGCCTTTTAAATTCCAATTTGCAATAACATCTCTTATCGTGGTGGGCCCTAAGCTTTGTCCAACTTTGTTAACAATTTTCCATTCACTTATGTAGTTATGCAGTATTTGTGAGCATACGCTGGCACTGGTATCTCCACAACTTTTCTCATAGTTCTGTTTATCGCTCACAAAGTGGTACTGGCATGTGGCTGCTTTCCAGTTTATGGTTGTTCCTGCGAGGGTAGTTTTATGGTTTTTAAAATCAACTGTGATTGTCTCTGGCCATGCACACCCGTTATTATCTACCATATAGTACATCACGCTTTCCTCCACTGCATTCCAGACTTCCCGTTTAACAACGTTCCAAGTCTGAGTATCAGTACTTTCAAAAGCAATATACTTCGGCACATAATAATCATGCAACTGCATCATCTTACTATCACGCTGGAACACGCCACGATACTGCTCCTCAGATAAGGTGTATGTTTTCTCAGATACCATTACAAAATTCTTACCCGCCTCAGTCATCATCAACACATTAGGCATACCATTACTCATAGTAGGAATCTGCTTAACGAACGGACTAGCCATCTGTGAAGGGTCCACAATAGACGGAGCCACAATCTCCGCAGGATTAGTAACATCCACGGTTGGAATGCTAAGGTCGGGTTGTTGTTCTGCTTCCTGTAGTATGAGGTCACCGTAGAGTGTCTTCGTGGTCTTGTTTTTGATAACACCGTTCTCATAGTTCTCGGTGGTTACTACTTTACGCCAATGCTTAGTGTCCGGTTTGGCACCGGTGCTCGTAGTTTCTGTGGTGTTATCAGTGTATTTGATTGTGGTCTCTGTGTGTAATAGTTTTTCCTCGAATACCTGGCTGTTCTTAGCATAGTTCTGTACCTTGATTGTACGTGTGGTTCCATTATGTGTCTTATCCCCACCATACTTCATGGTGATGCTGTACTCGGCCTTGTATGGTAGTGTGTGTAGTAGTTGGAATGCTCCGTTTTTATCAGTTTTGAGCTTGTATACTCGTTCATAGTGTGGGTGGGTGTATGTTTGTGTGATGGTCTTTGTGGCTACTACTTTGGTAGCGTTAGGGTCGGCTGTGGGTGTTAGTGTAGGTGTGATTGTTGGTGTGTTAGTGTTGCTGGGTGCGTTGGGTGTTCCCCCATTCTCATCTGGTTGTCCATAAGTGAAAAGGTCAGCGATTGCCTGCCCAATTTTATCACCCTTCTTATCGGTGATAGAATCATAATCGAAGCTACTGTTATTCTTGTTATGCTGGTTACTACTACGGTTTACGATGTATATCTTGTTACGTTTCATGTAATCCAATGGTTTCTCTTTGTCAGGCCACCGACCACCATCAGGAATATCATTATGAGGGTTACGGGTAACAATACTTTTATAACATGTACCGGACGGTCTTGTAGGGTCACAACTATCATAGAACAATGCAATAACCACATCATTACCGAGTGACCGACACTTACGCCCCGTGTTATCATTACCCCAGAATTCCCCCCATTCACCGTTCGGTCCAGCCATTCCCAGTTCTTTGACATTCGTAGGGTCAATCCCGTTAGCCACATAAACAACGATAGCGTTAGTTTGATTCTGCTCCACAGTACACTTCATAGCCTCATACAAGTGACTAGGACCTATAGCAAACTCTTGAATATTATTGATACCGTTGGCTTTCAGCTTGTTAATAATGGTTCTGTAAATGGTTTTGTTATTATTATCTGTGTAATCCATGGCGATATAGACTCTCCGGCTTTTGTCGAGTGGTCCGGGGTATTGGATTGTCATCTTATACCATTCCTCCTATATCCTTATACCAACTCAAGACGAGTATCTTATCCTTGTCACCATCATCTAGTAACTCTGCCACATCCTGATTCCATAATAACAAGTTAGACTTACTCGTCGCACTCCAAGGGTTACTATCACCACTATTCGTGACAAGCACATCATACTTACTACCCGGACTATTACCAGTACCCAGTATGTTCTGATAATACACATTACCATTATCAAAACGATAAACCATCAGCGGGTACCTGCTATCCTTTACACTAGCACTTTTTACTAGTGAGGAACTGGTTGCCCATAAGAACATTACTGTATCCTGGAATGAGTCTCTCATCCTGTTATCGGTTGGTACCATGTTTTCCATTTCTGTGATGTCGACTATGGTGTAGTGTAGTACTCTTTCGCCGTTGAGTACTCCGGCTTTGTCTACTACTGTTTTGCCTATGAGGTCATAACTGATATAGTTTGTACTACCAGCACTGAAATCATATGGGCTGTACGGAATACCAAGGTTAAACATTAATGTACTGCATATGTAACCAAACAAATAACTAAGGTCATCAGCCTTACACGCAGTAAACCAGTCATACGCTCCAACATTATCCACTACACGACTAAAACGCTGATAATACAATGAAGCAGGAGTTTTAGTACCCACCTCCAACACCAGGTTAGTAGTACGCTCCTTATGAGTATGATAATAATACATACCCGCCAATGCCATCGCACGGAGCCACCATAAACTAATATTATCCATCTCCACGCCATTAGCAGTACTTAAAGTACTACTACTGCTCATAATATCCAAACTCATACCACTATTCATAATAAACCACATAACCTCCATAATCGCCGACCGGATCTCATCCAACTTGAACTTATAATTATACAATTCCGGTTCAAAACCTGTGTTCACCAGGGCGGTCTGTAAACTCTCGTCAACATCTGCGAGTAGTTTTTCAGTAGGGCTAATCACTGTCATGTATGGTTGGTATCCCATTGCGGCAATCTGGTCTGTGAGAACATACCAATCATTATCCCGATATGTGATTTTAATACCGGCAAGAAGGTCTTCCCATGGAACCCAAGCATCATTATAAGTATACGGTGCACTGAACCATGGGGCAAACACTGCAAGGTTAGAATCCTGCACCAATACTCGTCGGTCATTACCCTGATAATACCAGGCACATACATTGACGGCGTGACCTCCATTATAATCGCTTTCCTGGTAGATGTTTTTATAATAATTAGGTCCTAGGGATTCAACTTTCACACTTATACTGAGTAAACTGGTTGGACCTACATATTTCGTCACATTGTCCCATGTGGCTGGTACTCGTTCCAGTTTGAATCCAAGGTCTTCCATAACCTTTTCTGCATCTTTACGGTTTGTTCCACCTTCACTGGTTTTCATCAAGGTAGCTAACTCATACTCAGTATGATATGCAAAGAGTGTTGATGTGACGTTACTCATACTGGCAGGCATACAAGTCGGACCATTCTGTGCCTCGGAAGAATAACCTAACCCATCTATACCTACAGGATTTTTTCGTTGAATGTCTTCGATGGCTACCGCGTAGTAGTATATTTTTGAGTGTTCAAAGGTTTGGTTGCCTGCAACTGCTAGTGCACGTGCGTTTTCATACCGGTGTACTGATATGGTGTCATCAAAGGAACCGGCTCCTAGTTTATCTCCGTCTCCGTAGTATTGTTCATTGGCGATGTAAATATTGTTACGTGCATTGTAGATTGCATGACAATCCTGTCGAGGAACACTATACACATTTCCTTCAACATCACGGAGCTTATAATAATCTGCAAGACGACCATTTTTAATCACGTCGTTTCGCATAGCTTTTTCAAGGTTCTGTATTTGTATGTCATCGAAGATGTATGTCTCATTAACGGGGTCGAATTTTTTAACTATCTGTTCCTGTGGTGTGGTTTCACCCTTGCCCTGATATGCTTTAGTAAGGCGGATAGCCATGGTAACATACCTGTCCGGTAATGCAACATTGGAGTCTACCTCCCGGAGAGTACCTCCAAAGATGGTTTTCACCTCGTTCTCGCCGATGATACGGTCTTGACTAACTATCTCTGTAGCCACCATGTCGAAGATGCTGGTGACTTCGGTCTCAATCTTGATAGTGTTTTCACCAGGGAAATGAGCATTTTTCACAGTCTCAGTCACACGACATGGCAGATAATAATTGAAGTTTGGCACTCTGACCTGCAATGTCTCCCCGACCTGATAACCAAGATTATCCAACCCAAGAAGGTCTTGTATATCTTTCACACTAATCTTCAACTCATAAGAAGGCATCAACTTATTCAACAAACTATTAGCCAACTCATTATAAATAGCCGGCATCAAAGTCTCACTAGTATTCTCCTTCCCACACTTAAACATCATCTGCGACCGACCAGGATTGTACGGACTAACCAGGTTATACTCCGTCTGATTCACACCAGTATACTTAATATACAACTCACCAGCTTCCTTACTGAATGGAGCACTCCAAGTCTGAGTAGTGACAGTATTCCCATCCTCATCCTGCTGTATGATCATAGGGATTTCCTGTCCTTCCTCTACGGTGTATGCTAGCCAGTCTTCGAGTAGTTGGGTGTTGTCTGTTTGTGTGGTTAGGGTTACTGCTGCGTCTCCATCCACTAATCCTGCGTCAATTACTGCGTCTTTGATTGTTGTGAGGTCGGTGTTTAGTTTGATTTGGTTGTTGTTTTCTGTTCGTAGCTCTGCCTTGTTTATGATAGCAGTGCTGATATTCATTGTAGGATTTTGTGTTATTTCCTCTGCGGTTACTACGTTGGTTTTCTGGTTGAAGACGGGACACATAGCATTGTATGTGTCCTCTTCAGACTTGATGAACTCTAGGCTTTCTAGGTTGTAGTTGAGGTCTAGTGTTTCTGTGGCTGCTATGTGTCTGTGTGTGCTCATGTCTGCCAGGTATAGTGTTCTTTTGATGGTGTTTTCCATGTTCTCATAGGTTGTGATGAATGTTCTGCCGGTTTCCTCTTCTATCATTCTTAGCAGGCTCATCCTGCTCATGATACCCTCAGGTGTTACGGTTTTACGGTTGGTGGCTAGTTTGTCTAGTCCTTCTATGTCGTAAAATGCTCCAAACCATTCGTCAAGTTTTTCCTGTGTGACTGTGATTGGTGTGTCATCGGTGAAACTTATCATATCATAGTTTAGTTCTGTGAGTACTTCCTCTGCTTCTACTGTGATGGTGTTCTTATCCCAGAAGTCTATCTCGTATTGTGTATTGATAACGTATAGGCAACTGGTGATACCGTTAATATCGGGTATGTATATCTTGTTACCCTGCCGGTACCATAGTTTAGTGTCTTCATCAATAACCTCCCGCTCATAAGGGTAAGTAATCTTAATCTTACGGCAGGCGTTTTCGTTACTGGTTTCTTCTATATCGGCGAGGTCTGGGTCTAACCATTTGACGAACTGTTCCATGAAGTCGAATATGATTATGTTTACGTCACGCATGGTTATCCTCTCCTTACATGATATTCTACTTTAACAACATTACCTGTTTCACTGGTGAAATCATATTCCCCACGCAGACGGAACCACATACTATTGTAATTCACGCCCTCTGTGATGTCGGTTGATTCAATGTAGACTTTACGATTCTCACAGTCTATTTTTATTGTGACTCCCTGTGTTATCCTAGTGTCTTGTATTGTGAATGTTTGCATACTGTTTTCTTCGTAGATTGTTGCGTATCCTGCTGTTTTGCTGATGTAGGTTATGTATGGTCTTATTGTTACACTGCTCGGACTGTACCCGTGTTTACCGGTGATGGTTTCCTGCAAGTCATAGGTAGTTCCCTGCGGTACGAGTAGTTTTATTTTTGCTTTGTAGATTTGTGTGTCAAATTCGTCATCAAAGTCCTCGACTCTTACTACTTCATAGTACCTGTCTGGCATGTGGTCGAATACTAATCGTTTAGGTATTGGTTTGTTACTGTGAATGTAACGGTCATTAGTGAATAATTCAACTATACGGTCAATGATATGTCTTAAGTCCTCATATTCACAACTGTTACCAAGGGCGATGCTTAATTCGATGTCCTTGCTATCAACATTCAACCGGTTCACGATAGTTTCATCAGTTCCCTCAACGTGGTATAAGCTTTTATCATTCTTAGTTCCACGATTATGAGTAACCTCCGATAATATGATACCATAATCCTTACTGTACTCACCATCAAGCGTGAACCCATACTGACACGATGACCGTTGTATGTACTCAATGTTAATCACAACATTACGAATCTTCACATCAAAACCCGCCATATACGGATTAGACACAAAGAACCGAATCTCAAACGGATTAATACACAAATCATTACGATTAATCAAATCAGACGGACTAAGGCCAAACAAATCATAAATACTGCCAACAGTACCCGTACCCTTACCCTTATAGATAAGGATGTCACGGGAACCACTAAGCTTACCATTCACATACAGTTCAGCCTCGACACTACAATCATGAGTAACCTCATAATCGAATGTGACCTCCATACCGAGAATACTGATGTCACGGTCAAACAATCCCCCGTCCTGCCACTCGTCGATAGCTGTACGGTTGGTTTGTTTAGCCGTATTGGTGAGCTTAGCCGTAGCATAATCACTGTTAAGTATAGTGTTAACTACCGGCTTTAACGATATTCCCGTATTATCCAGTACACTCTTATACACGCTACTCTCGGCGAGGATAGGCTCCGAAAAGTTTACCGTGATATATGGTCCAGTCGCATCAGCAGTATAAGTATGACTCCATACAATGTATAATGGTTCATTACTGTTATAGGTGAAGTTCACGGTCTGTTCCTCTAGTTTCGTGGTGGCACTGTTTTCTGCCCAGTGCACATGCTCTGCAAAGTCCACATCATCCCCTATATCCTCGGCACCACCATTATACACACCAATCCTGTAATTGTTACCGAAGTTGAACACTTCATAATCCTTTTCACTACGCACAATCCGAACAAGACTACCAAGGGTGTACTCGATACCATCAGCCATCTGGTCAGCATAATCCGTGATACAAAGACGGGTGAATCCTAGTTTTTGGAAATTGGTACTGAGCACCACACAGCTTCGCTCAAAGATGGGACTGATACGTTCACCAGTTGCTTGAATAGTCATCCAAGCCTTGAAATCATACTCCCCTGCCTCATCAAATACAATACTGACTGGTACATCAAGGTTAGTCATACGAACACCACTGAATACAATCTCATACTCACCAGTACCATTATTATAAGTGGCACTGAGTACATTATTCAAGGCCAGAATATCTGCGAGGTTAGTTATCACATCCATACCAGTCTCATACTTCAAGTGCAGTACCTTTTTACGCCATGTTGGGTCATTACTGTAAACTTTCACCTTATAATCATAGACAATGTCAGCTCTTATGCTCTTACGGTCTTCTACAAAGTTACTCTGCACTACTGCCTCAATCTGAGTAACATTCACCAACGCACTATAAGAACGGGTCTCCCGGTTACCCTCCTCATACAGGCACAGTTCAGTTATTCGCTTCTTATCCGAACAAGTGAACGTGGCACTAGGAGTAATCGCTTTAATCTTGAACTGTAACAGTGCCGTACTATGACCATCCGGCAAATCCAACATCCAGTACAAACTCTGATACTGATTACCCTCAAATGAATGGGTACTAATCTCAACACCGTAATCACCATCAACACGTGTCGGCTCACCAACCAACTCCACACCGAATGGTAAATCCACGATGAACGATCCGAAATAATCCATTTCACTAGTCTTCTCAATCTTACACGTGACCTCAGTAGTAATACCCACAGTAAGCTTATTCGGAGCAGTAACGCCCAATTCAATCTTCTCCGTATAATCCGTAGTACTAACCACAATCTTAACATCACTCAGCTCAATACGGCTCGGAGTAGTATTACGGTTCTGGTCAAACCAGAAACGAACACCAAAACTATCACTAGTAACAGCCCGAGTAGGAACATTATACCATGTATGAGTACGAGTAACCTTAGTACCCGTAATCTTCTCATTCGCCTGTTGACTCTTCGTAGTAGTATTCAACAAGGAAACTACAGGGTGCTCAAAACTAGGATAATAACCCTCATTAATAAAAGTCTGCACCGAGTAAGTAACATCAATCTGATCAATCACTTCATCCGCTGCGAACTCGAAGCCAAACTCGGTAAGGTCAAGTGGAGCGGCCTGTTTATAAGTACCATTCTTACCCGCAATGTATGGGTACTGGTAATCAGCACGCCGACTGGCAGCAGTGCCACCAGTCTTCAAATTGTCAAGGTCATCCCAACATTTATACCTGTAATCAGTACTACCACACGTATAACCGGGTGTCCTCACAATCTTCCCCGGCCGTTTCGTATATGTTGGCATAACTTATTCACCTCCTTCCGCAACATTTTCGTATATTCTTTCAATGATCATGCGGTCATTGCTATTGTTCTGGTATACTATGAGGTATACGTTGTCTCCGAACTCGGGTGGTAGGTTGTTGGAGTCCACGAATCCTCCCCTGTTGCTTAGGCCGTAACTGCTTCCACGGAATGATATGGATAATGTGTTGGTGGAACCGCTTTCATCGAATCCGTTCTCTTCGGTTACGTGTACTGATACTCTGCGTTCTACTGTGTTCGGGTCATTGGTTATACCGATGTAGGCGTGGCTTCCTTTTCTGAACTCGACTATGTACTCGTTTTCGTTTACCCTGCTAAGGGGTACTTTAAATATGTTGAACTTGTACCGTGCAGTGTATATCAGGTTGTCTGCTGCTCGTATTTGTTCTCCGGATGTTGTTGAGAAGAAACTACTGTCTTCGATGTATTTCCATTGTGTTAAGTCTGCCGGTGGTAGTAGTATGTTGTCTCCGATTGCTTTGCTTAGTGTTCCAGGTAATGCTTCCATGTTCTGTACTCGTATACCTGTACTGTTGTCGTTATCATAGAATCCTATATAGATTGGGTAGGTTTCATTACTGAAATCATATTTTACCCCGCTGTATTCTCCGTCAAAGAATAGGTATGCGACTTTGTTGTATACTTTGAATGTGGCTCTGTGGCTTTGACCGCCTGGTGTTATGAAGTTGATTATTGGCTGGTCTATACCGGTTGGACGGATTTTACCACTAACTGTTGTTATTCGACCGAGTCCTATTCTTTGGTAGTTACCGGTGAATGTGAATGTTACACGGTAATCCACGTTATCTTGTATCCTTATTGGTGCGTTAAGGTAGGTGTAGTTTCCTCCGCCAACGTCTACTGCTCCACTTACTAGGAATGGTTCTTTAGTGGTTGTGGATGAGTTACCCGTGTACTGGGCATACTGCCAGACGGCGAGGTTCATTATCTGATACTGGAATGGGTACAAGTTGCAAGTGTTCTTTATGGTGATGTTGTTCATTTCTACACCATCATTACTGGTGAGTGCCTTGTTATTGTACATTCCGAGCATATAGTT
>OCVV011354466.1_pt1 | contig 24712 bp, 10 predicted proteins | sample 1539721 | NCBI WGS metagenome assembly OCVV01 (sample SAMN02144230, study PRJEB22623) | gut metagenome | biome: sheep rumen | host: Ovis aries | place: New Zealand
CCCCCTGACGCCCCGTTGACGCCCCAGACCCCCGTCCCCCATAGGAGAATCGAAGTTATGAAAATGATCGATTACCTGGAAAAAGACCGCGATAACGTGATGAACGGGCTCCGCACCGCGTCGACCCCGGCCGACGCCCAGAAGATTCTGGAAAAGGAGGCCGACCGCCTGCTCCTGCAGTACAATGAGGACTGTACCAGCGTGCGCATGCGCGATTCCGCGGCCGGCATGATCCAGGCTCTGCGCAGCAGCGTTCCGCTTCTTGACACCATGGGGGAACCCCGTGTCTGGCGCCGGGACGGCAGCGGAGGGAATGAGGCCGGAACCCGGTCCGGCGGCAGAAATCTGTCTCATATCCTGCTCGGGATCGGCATTGTACTGACGGCTGCGGCCTTTGCGGTTCCAGCGCTGACAGCGGGCGGGACTGCTGCAATGGGAGCGCTCCTGAAGGGGCTCATTCTTCCTATAGCGGGCGGCGGGTGCATGTACTTTGCCGGCAAAACCTCGGCCGCGGATACCCGGATCGGCATCGGCAGCACAAAAAATGCGGGGCCCGGCAGTGCGGGAGCCCCGGCCCAGCGCATCGAGATCACCATCGATCCAGAGAAGCTCTGGAGCTCTCTGCGGGGAGCCGTCATGGTCATTGACCGCAACCTTGAGATCGCCGGAGAAGAGGAAAAGTACGCGCTGCAGAAGGAACTCTCTGCCGCGGTGGGTGCCAAAGGCATCACGGCCGAGGAAATCGAGCTGTTTTCCGGACTCCTGGAAATGGCGGACGCAGACAGCCCTCAGATGGCCGCCGATATCCGCTATTATCTTCACAAAAAGAATGTCGAGGTCCTCCCCTGGAGCGCGCAGAACGCCGCCTGGTTTGAGATGCTCCCCTCTATGCCGGGGAGAGCAGCCGCATCGAAGTCCGATTCCTCACAGGAGGATGCCGTCATGACGATCCGCCCCGCGCTTGCCCAGGACGGAAAGCTTTTGAAAAAAGGGACAGCTGTCCGATGAGCGAGGAGACAGGAGGGAGGAGACAGGGGACGGTTCTGGGGGTGTCAGCGGGGACGGTTCCTTTGACAACCTGACAAGCTCATGTTGTCAAAGGAACCGTCCCCCTGACACCCCGTCCCTCGTCTCCTCCGGAACCATATGAAACATGTGAGGTTTGATCATGGATCGCTATTATGGATTTGACCTGGGTGACGCGGAGAGCGCAGTCACCTACCTGAAAAAAGATGAAAAGGGCGAGCCGCATGTGGTGCCTGTCCGCGAGGCAGGAAGCTTTATCACAGCCTATGCCCGTCTGCGCACGGGGGAGCTTCTGATCGGCGAGGAGGCCTGCTACACCCCGGATGCCGTGGAGCGCAGGCTTCGCTTTAAGAGCCGCTTTCTCAGGGATCCCTCCAGCGCGCGCGATGTCAAAAGCTTCGCAGGCGGTGTCCTGGGTGAGCTGTACATGTCCGGCGGCCTGATTAAGGGAGAAGACTGCTGTTTCTATATTGGATGCCCGGCCGGCTGGGACCGCTCCCAGCGGGAGCGCTACCGCGAGATCTTCGAGGCTGCCGGTTATCCTCCCGTGAGGATCATCTCCGAGTCCCGCGCAGCGCTGATCAGCGCCTGCCAGTCCCGCCATTTTCAGGTCGGCTACGACATCCTTTCCCGCCCGGTTCTTGTCGTGGATATGGGATCTTCGACGACGGATTTCGCCTATATCAGCAGCGGACGCGAGATTGAACTGCAGACGGCAGGAGAAGTTGCCCTGGGCGGCGGCATCATGGACGAACTGCTGCTGGACGCCTCCGTGGAGGCCTCTGCAGACCGCGAAGAGATCCGCAGGGTTTTTGACCAGAGCCCGCCCTGGCGTACATACTGTGAATTTGCCGCACGCAGATTAAAAGAAAAATATTTTTCCGATGAGGACTACTTCAGCCGCAACGGCTGCACACAGACCGTGACGATCGTGAGCACCAAAAGGCTTCGCCTTGAGCTGAAACTGGACGCGGAACTGGCTGAGCGCATTCTGGAGGAAGCGGCACCGCAGCTGGCCGGCAAATCCTTTCACAGTGTCTTTGCAGCAAGCCTGCAGGAGATCCGGCGCAGCCTGGAAGAGCAGGAAAAGAAAAGCGATAAGGATTCCGCAGAGGAAAGCGGAGGCCGCGGCCGCCTCCCCGAGCTTTTGTTCCTCACCGGCGGCGTCTCCAGGATGCCTGCCCTGCGCGCGTGGTGCCGGGAGGCATTTCCCGAGGCGATCGTCATCACCGGTGCGGAGCCCGAATATTCCGTCTCCAGGGGACTTGCCTACAGCGGCCGGGTAGACGAGGAGATCCGCGCTTTCCGTCAGGAAGTGCGGGAACTCGTGGATTCCAGCACGGTGGAACGCATTGTCGAGGAACATGTCGAGGACCTCTTCCACCGGACAGTGGACACCCTGGTGGAACCCATTCTCCGCAACGCCGCCATCCCTGTCTTTGAGCGCTGGCGCAGCGGAGAGATCCGCCGTCTCGCAGACATTGACGGGGAGATGGAGCGTGAGATCGACGCCTGGCTCCATTCCCCTGAGGCAGCGGAGCTCCTGGTAAAACCGATCACGGCCTGGCTGCGGCCGGTCGCTTACCGGCTCGAGGAATATACTATGCCGATCTGCGTGCGCCACAATGTTCCCTACCGCGCACTCAGCCTGACATCCTATCTCTCTCTTGCCGAGATCGACGTCCACGTCAATGCGCGCGACGTTTTTGCGGTGGAAGAACTCACCTGGATGGTCAATACCATCATTTCCATCCTCGTCGGACTTTTGTGCGGCGGCAGCGGCATCGCCCTGATCTCCAGCGGCATCTCCGGCATTGTTGCCGGCGCCATGCTCACCCTTCTCCTTCTCTTCCTGGGACGCGAGAAGATGGAATCTGCCGTCATGCACATGGAGATTCCCGGCCTTGCCCGCAAACTTGTCCCCCGCGGCTACTTCGAGTCCCGCATGGAAAAAATCAGCGGTGAAGTCAAAAAGACCTGTTTTGAAACCATGGAAAAGGACAAGAGCGAGGAAGTCGCCCGCCGCATGATCAGTGAGATCTCCACCCAGATCGAGGAGTGCCTCATGCGGATGGCAGAGGTCGTGGAGATTCCCCTTGGATGAATACCACCGGGAATAAATACCACCGGGAGAAATACCACCGGGAATAAATATCACCGGGAGAAATACCACCGGGAATAAATACCACCGGGAATAAATACCACCGGGATAAATACTGACGGGACGAGTCTTCGCGGCAATGATTAGACGCTGACCGGTTCCGCCTGATAGATTGATCTATGTACTGGAAAAGAAACCGGAAATTTTTGGAAGAATATATGAGGAGAAGGTATAATTATGTTTCGTGAAATGAGACGAAAAGGCCAGCAGATTTCGTTAAAAGAGTGTGCGGAGATTCTCTCCTGCGCAAAGACCGGTGTGCTGGGACTTCACGGGGATGACGGTTATCCCTACACTGTGCCTGTAAACTTTGTCTACACGCCGGGGCCCGGGATTGAAGAGGAGTGCGCGCTGGAGGAGGGCATGCAGGCGAAGAGCCTTCCTGCGGGAAGTCTGGGGACGATCGGATTCCACTGTGCCAGAACCGGTCATAAGATCGACTCCATTCTGCGGGATGAGAAGGTTTCCTTTACCGTGGTCGCCATGGACGAGATCATGCCTAAAGAGCGCACGACGAAATTCTGCAGCGTAATAGTCTTCGGAAGAGCCACGATCCTGGAGGGCGAGGAAAATCTCCGCCGTGCGGCCAATGCGGTCGGCGCCAAGTACTCTGCGGGATATGAAGACCTCTACATGGAAGAGACCGAGGACACGATCCGCAGAGGGACTCTCTGCTGTGTGGAGATTGAAATTGACCACATGACCGGCAAGATCGGCAAGGAACTTCGGAAAGAAAGAAATCTGAAGAAGAAGGAACAGCAATCGTGATTGCTCATAGTTTCAGGCGCGAAGTAAAAACATCGTTTTGAGCAGACACTTTTTTTGAGCAGACGTCTATTTTGAGCAGACGTCTATTTTGAGCAGACATCTATTTTCAGCAGACATCTTTTTTGAGCAGTCTGCAGTTTAAATGATCATCATTTTGATTAATCATCAGTTTGAAAAGGAAAAAAGCAATGAAAACACTCAGAGTATATGATATCAACCTCTCTCCGGAGACGCAGCCCATGGACACCGAGCTCGGTGCGGATTACCGCCGTGTGACGACAATGCTGTATACACTCAGCGCGAGGGGGGCCGACGCAAAGTATCTGAACCTGCACAGGGATTCCCTTCTGTTCATGGAGAGCCCCGCTGTGCAGCAGATCATGCGGACAGACGGCATGGATGGATTCCCCTGCATGACTGCGGATGATGAGATCGTCCTGACCGGCCGTTATCCGACTAACGAAGAGATCCTGGAGCAGCTCGACGCCGATATGCTGGCGCTCCTTGCCAACCCCTCTGCCGCATTTGCAGGCAGCGGCTGCAACGGCGTATGTTCCTCCTGCCACAGCTCCTGCGGCGTGCCGACGGCGCAGCCTCAGGCTTGATCGACTGGAGAAAACAGTATTGAAAAAGAAAAGAGCACGGTTTCTGAGAGTAATTTCCCTGCTGCTGCTCTGCGCTATGCTGGCAGGCTGTGCCCGGACAGGAAAGACCGAAAAGACCGGGGAGCAGGAGAAGACCGGGGAGACAGGGCGGACAGGGCAGGAATCGGGCACTGCCGGCTCCGGGACCGGTGAAAGCACTGAGACCTCTGAAACCGCTGAAAAAGGTCAGAGCACAGAGCCCGCTGCGGCCGGCGAAAACACAGAGACCGCCGGGGGCACAGAGCCCGCCGGGAGCGCTAAGACGACCGGAACCGCCAAGAGCAGCACCGGGAGTTCAGCGGCGGAAGCAGCCTCCGCAGAGGAAACTGCCGGGGAGAGCGGTTCTTCTTTCGCTGCCGACACGGCAAAGCCCGGAGCAGAGGAATTTTCAGAGCCCCGTGAGGAAGCATTGACGGAGCAGCAGAAGACAGAAAAAATGATCCGCGAGTATATACAGACCCTGTCCCTGGAAGACAAAGTCAGCGGCCTTTTTATCATCACACCGGAAGCCCTGAGCGGTTACGATCTGGTGACGGAGGCCGACGGGCAGGTGCAGGAATCCCTGGAGGCCTATCCGGTTGCCGGGGTGGTCTTCTTTGCCCAGAACATACAGAGCCGGGAACAGGTGCAGCAGATGCTGGCACTCACAAAAGAGTGGGGGAGCGCCCGGTTAGGCGAGGCAGTTTCCCTCCCGCCATTCCTTGCTGTTGACGAGGAGGGCGGAATCGTTGCGCGCATCGGAAACAGCGCGATCGATGTCCCCTATGTGGGAAGCATGGGAGGTATCGGAGCAGCAGGAGACCCGGAGGCGGCATACGAAGCCGGCAGTACGATCGGCGCCTATCTGCAGGAACTGGGATTCAACCTGGATTTTGCCCCCGATGCAGATGTCCTGATTGATCCCGAAAATGTGACCATCGGAGAACGCTCTTTCGGCACCGATCCGGCATTGTGCGGTCAGATGGTCCACCGCTTCGTGGACGGACTCCACGAGAACGGGATTGCATCCTGCATTAAGCATTTCCCCGGATTGGGAGATACTGAGTCCGACACCCACACCGGCAGTGCATGGTCCTCCAGGACAATTGAGGACTATCGCGGCGCAGAGTTTCTTTCCTTCGAGGGCGGTATAGATGCAAAAACAGATATGGTGATGATCTCTCATTTGAGCAATTCCGAACTGTCCGGTTCGGATACCCCCGCCTCCCTCAACAGAACGATCATCACAGATATTCTCCGCGGAGAACTGGCCTATGACGGGATCGTGATCACAGACTCCCTCCGTATGGGGGCTGTGACAGAGCGCTTCGGAAGCGCGGAGGCTGCCGTGACGGCTGTCGAAGCAGGGGTGGATATCCTGCTCATGTCCGCTGACTTTCCCGCCGCCCGCCAGGGGATCCTTGATGCCGTCAGGGACGGGCAGATCAGCGAGGAGAGGATCGACCAGTCCCTCTTCCGCATCCTTCGTGTGCGTGCAACTCTGAAGTGAGACACGAGGGACGGTTCTGATTGTCCCATTTTGAGCCGGCAACATGAGTCACAGAGGGACAGGTCTCTGCCATTCTCCGGTGAAAATGAGTCAAGGAAGAGGCATTCCCGGAGATTCACCGGAACAGTCTATTTTGATTCGAAAGCATACAGGTGCCCTTTTTACAGACAGCTATTGATGAAACGAAAATGCTCCCCCAAGGCATTCTGTGACTGTTCAAAAAGCAGTCGAAGAGTGCCCAGGGGAGTTTTGTTTCCTTCAGGCAGGTCTGGCATTTTTTTCTGATAGAGAGTATAATAAACATCGGTTAGGTCACTATTGGGCAAATAATCGGATTGATTCATCAGGAAGAGATTTCTGAACAGGGATCAGTCCGGGTACAGTCCGATGAGTGTCTTTTTTTATTGCCGGCTTTAAAGCCGATCCGCAAAAATACACAGACTACTTTTTTAGTACCGGAGCAGATCCTGACTGCTCCGGTTTTTTTTATAAACACAGGAGGTCATGAAAAAAACATGTATTATTACACAGCCATGCATACAGATGCCGGCAGGCGGAAAAAGATCAACCAGGACTCCATGCTGGTTCTGGAGGCGCAGACAGACCGGGGAAATATTCTGTTCGCTGCCGTATGCGACGGAATGGGCGGGCTGGCAAAGGGCGAGACAGCAAGTGCGGCCATGATCCGGGCTTTTGACAGCTGGTTCAGGAATGATCTGCCTGCACTCCTAAAGCAGGTGAGGGCAGGGACCCTTGCAGAGGACAGGCTGAGGGACCAGTGGACATGTCTGATCCAGGACACAGACCGGCGCATCGAGGCCTATGGCAGAGATCTGAATATTGAACTTGGAACGACGGCATCGGCTGTCCTGCTCTGGGGCGGGGACTACTATACCCTCAATGTCGGAGATTCCCGGGTCTATCTGCTGTCGGACCGGATCTGCCGGCTCACGAAGGATCAGACCTATGTGCAGAGGGAAGTGGATGCCGGGAGAATGACCTATGAAGAGAGCCTGACGGACCCCATGCGCAATGTACTCCTGCAGTGCATCGGAGCAGGCGGGGCGGTGAGCCCCGCCTTCGGCCACGGCAAAACGGCTGCCGGCCAGGTGTTCATGCTCTGCAGTGACGGCTTCAGACATGTCATTGCTCCGGAGGAATTCTATCAGGCCTTTTATCCGCCCCGCATGACAGGAGAGGATGTTATGAAACAGAAAATCATAGACCTGACGAGACTGAATATGGAACGCGGGGAGAATGACAATATCAGCGCCATCCTTGTCAAGATCCTCAGGATATGAACAGAGCAATGAACAGAACCGCGCCTGTCAAAACCCTCAGAATATGAACAGAGCAATGAACAGAGCCGTGCCTGTCAATCTTCTCAGGATATAAAAACGATGAAAAAAGAGCCGGTACAGGCAGGAATGCCTGCTGCCGGGGGAGGAAAACTATGCTGGAAGTCGGAAGCCTGCTGGACGGGAAATACAAAATTCTGAATGAAATAGGCCGCGGGGGGATGAGCGTGGTCTATCTCGCTTTAAATGAGAGGGCCAATAAGACCTGGGCGGTCAAGGAGGTCCGCAAGGACGGAGGCAATGACGCGGAAGTAGTCAGTCAGGGACTGGCGGCCGAGACGGAGATGCTCAAAAAGCTGGACCACCCCAATCTTCCCAGCATCGTCGACGTGATCGACCGGGACCAAAGTATCATCATTGTTATGGATTATGTCGAGGGAAACAGCCTGCAGCACCTGCTTGAGACCGAAGGCCCCCAGCCGCCGGACAAGGTCATCGAGTGGGCAAGGCAGCTGTGCGATGTGCTGGGCTACCTGCACAGCAGGCGTCCTCCGATCATCTACAGAGATATGAAACCGGCCAATATCATGCTCAGGCCGGACGGCAAAGTCATCCTGATTGACTTCGGGACTGCGAGGGAATACAAGGACGCGCGGAAGGAGGATACGGCCTGGCTGGGGACCCGGGGCTATGCGGCGCCCGAGCAGTTCGGTGGGCACGGCCAGACAGACGGGCGGACAGATATCTACAATCTCGGGGCCACCATGTACCATCTGGTCACCGGCTGCAGCCCTGCGGATACCGGCTTTATCCTTGAGCCGATCGGAAGCCTGATTCCGCAGATGAGGGGGAGCGGGCTGGAAAAAGTGATCGGCAAGTGCTGTGCGCCGTTGCCCTCGGACCGCTACCAGAATACTGCGGAACTGATGTATGCCCTGGACCATGTTCATGAGCAGGACAATGAAGCGATCAGGGCCAGAAACAGGAAATGGAAGATTTTTACGGCATTTGCGGCAGCTGCCCTTGCAGCCCTGTTTGCCGGATTTGTTTTCAGATCCATGTATAAAAATGCACTGGGCAATATCTATGACCGCCATATTTCCGATGCGCAGACAAAAAACACCCTGACTGAACAGATCAGGGGCTGCCGGCAGGCAATCGAGCTCGACCCCGGCAGGGCTGACGCCTGGGAGGCGGTCATCCAGAGCGCCCGGGACCGCGGCCGCGAGATGCTGACGTCCGGGGAAGTGGATGAGATCCGCGACTGCATCAGGAACGGCGCCGCATCTTCCAACTTGGAACAGCTGAAAAGAAAGGACAGAGCGGCCTATGCGCAGTTTAACTATGACCTGGGATTTCTTCTGTTTTTTTCAAGCAGCAACGGCCGGAGCGGCGCATATGAATATCTGAGCGAGGCCGTTCGTTATAAGAGCAGGATGGAGCCCTTTGATGCAAAAATGGCGGAGATCATGCTGCAGCTGGCAGAGGCGGATAAAAACAGGAACAAGTACACCGCAGGATGGAACGGCGGAAAGGGATACAGAGACTACTGGGACACGCTTGACGGCCTCCTCAACGGCAGGAAGGCGACGCTTGAGGACCTGCAGCAGGCATGCGGGGACGGCGTCCCCCTGGCTGTGTGCAATGAGGTGGCCTCGGCTCTTTATCGGCAGCTTTCCGATTTTAAGGCCCAGGGGGTCACCCGGGAAGAGATGGAGTCTGCCCTCGGCCTGGCCAGAACATTTGTAGAAAATACTTTCTGTGAAAAAAACGAAAACGGCCGTCTGACGATCAGGCCGGATCTCAACGAGAACATGAAAAACCGGGCGGAAAGTGCCCTGAAGATCATCGGGGATGCCGAGGACAGCGTCCGGAGAGCCTTTGGAGGGAGGAGTAGAAACAATGGAAGTCTATCGCAGCAGCATGGAGTTTTTTCTGCTGGCATCCAGGATCTGCTTTGTCATTGCTGCAATCGCCTTTATGACGGCACTGGTCCTGTTTTTCACCTTTGATATAAGGACTATTTTTCTGATCAGGACGGGGCGTGCCGGGAAGATGACGGACGCCATACATTTTAGGGTGATCAGGGAAATGATCGTTGTGCACACGGATGAGACCATCCCTCTGCATGGGTGATCAGATCGGGGCGGCTTTTACCGTCTGATATTGTAGACACCTTATTATCACTATGTTATTTACAGAGAAAAACCGTTATTTATAGAGCTATACCATTTTTTACAGAGCTATACCTTTTTTACATAGCAATATCATTTTTTACAGAGCTACACCATGTTTTTTTACAGCAATACCATGTTTTATACAGAATTATGCCGGAGCAGGCATAGAAAAAAGAGACGGGAGAAAGACTATGAAAGAGAAAAAGAAGAGGACGGGACAGTTCAACAGAGCAATGGCTCTGGTGTTTACAGCCATGCTGGTCCTGCAGGCAGTCCCCCTGCAATATAAACTGTCAATGACAGCAAACGCCTCAGAGGCAGTGAATGTTTTAGAGGCATCAAACGCTTTAGAGGTATCGAACGCTTCGGAAGCGGCAAATACTTCAGAGACAGCAAACGCTATAGAGACAGCAAAAGATTCAGAGGCGGCTAATGGCACAGATACAGCAGACGCTTCAGAGACGGCAGACATTTCAGGGACAGCAAAAGCTCCAGAGGTATCAAAGGCTTCAGAGGCATCCGCAGACACAGAGGAGAAGATGCAGGAGAAGCCGGAAAGCAGCACTGCAGAGAGCAGCACTGCAGAGACCGGCACTGCAGAAACCAACAGTAAGAAAGCAGGGAAAGAGAAAAAAACGGATACGCTTCCTCCGCAGGTGAGCCTTGTGTCCAATACAGGCGGGGAGGACAGGGACGGACTTCTCCATGTAAATGACGCCATGGAGTTCGCCCTTACAGTCGAAGACCCGGACCCGTCCCAAGAGGATCAGCTTCAGGCCCAGGTATTTGTCCGGCAGGAGGGCGCCGGGGACGGAGAGAGGAAGTTCCTCATGCCGCGCGGGGACTATTCCGGGCAAATGGCCTTTCGAGGCGAAGACATGGAAAATGCAGGACTTGCCCTGGAGGACGGCAGGAAGTATGTCATTGAGGCTCTTGCATGGGATACTGCCGAAAATGAGGGCAGGGGAGCTGTCACATTTGCATACGACCGGCAGGTGACGGGCACTGTTTCGATCGAGAAGGGGGCCGGAGTCAGAGAATACAGGCCTGAGGGAAAGGAGATCGTCTACTTTAACAACGCCGTGAAGGTGCGCTATACCGTCTCCCATCCGGGCTGGTTCAATGCACTTTTTGAGCGGAACGGGGAGAAGAAATCCGAAACTATTGAGCAGACACGGATGATAAAAGAACTGGAAGACAGCAGCGAAGGCAGCACCCACCCCGTATATGGTCATTTTGACATTGCCGGAAAGGATTTTGCGGGAAACAGCATCGTGATCGATGAAGGGCAAAAACCCGGCGGGGACATTGTGATCGACACGAGGGGGCCTGCAGTTTCCTGGGTCGCCGATCAAAAGCCCGCTCTGTCCATAGGAGACGGCGGGCAGGGCCTGCAGTACACAATCACAGTCGATGACCGCAACGGCGCCGGGATCGATCGGGACCGGCTGTATTATTATATCGGAGAGCAGAGCGACACAGAGGAATCTGTGGGCGCGGACAGCAAAATCAGCTGGACCAGGGTCACGGCAGATGGAGGATCCTCTCATGACACCAGCCTCCGGTTTACCTTGTCTGACCGGAAGGGGAGGCTGTTTGTCAAAGCCTGTGACATGCTGGGAAACAGGACAGTCACATACGTGAATGCTCTGGTCGTTGAAAAACAGGATCCGGAGATCCGGGTCAACCTGACGGATGCGGGAGGAGTCAGCCTGTGCAGCTTTACCTCCGGCCAGACAAAAAAAACACCGGATCCCGAGGACCAGGTCAGGGACTACTGCAGCAGCCTCAGCGTGGAACTCAGGATCACCGAAAAACCCGGGAACGCGACTGGCAGAGGCTATTCCGGCATCAGGGAAGTCAGCTGGGCAATGGTACCGGACAGCGCCGGCGGACCGCCGCAGAAGGCGGACCGGGAAATCCTGAAGGAGCTGGCAGCACCCGACAGCCTGGAGCTTCTGTTGGAGGAAAATGATTATCAATCCCTGGAAAATGCCGTGATTCCGGCGGAGAAGCTGGCCGGAATCGTGAGAGCGCAGGGAGGCACCGGCAAATATAATCTCTACATCTGGGCGGAGGACTTCTGCGGAAACGGACAGCAGCCGGTCGTCATCCCCCTGCTTTTTGATGTCACGCCTCCCGCAGTCACAGTCCGGATGACAGGCGGTGTGAAGCATGCATGGGAGGAGGAAAACGAATTTTTTTACAGAGAGGACAATGCCGCGCTCACGGTTGCGGCAGCGGATGACAGGGCCGACAATGTTGGATCCCTGTCTGTAACCCTCCGGGGAGAGGGTGAGGACGGGACTGAGACCGGACTCACCAAACATGCCGGTTCCGATTCGGTCTCCTTCAGCCCGTCGGAACTTGCGGAATATTTCGGAAATACGGAGCAGAGAATTACCATTACGGCAGAAGCCCGGGACAAATCGGGAAATTCTACGGGAGAGATTGCAAAGAGAGGCTCGGAGGGCGTCAGATTTGCGGGCTCGGAGACAGAGGACGCCGGCGCTGTCGTCTTTATCCGGGATGCGGTATCTCCTGTGGTCACGGGGATTCAGACAGACGCCGCTCCCGCTTACTACAGCGATGACCGCTCCTTTTATTACAATGCGGAAAAGGGCCTTCAGACATGCTTTACAATCCGGGAGGGCTTCTATGACATCAGCATGCTCTCTGCCTCCTGCCTGGAGAAAGAACTGACCTTAAAAGACGGAAAAAACGAAAAGGACGAAGAGAACGGAAAGGACGAACAGAACGGAAAGAACGGACAGGACCCAAAAGGTGAGGGAGGCGAAAAAGACGAAAATGAGGAAGAGAGGGGCGCTGAGAACCTCTGTATCCTTTCTTTCACAGAAGACGGGGTCTACACGAAGACAGTCCTGACGGGCACAGATCCGGCGGGCAATGCCCTCGTTTGCAGCCCCGGGCTGGTCTGCTGCGAAACAGCTGCGGATGTACATGAGCAGGATGAGATCGATCCCCATTCCGCCCGAATCCGGGATGAAGAAGATGCCGGAAAAGATTCCGGGAGAGATGCGGGGGAAGATTCGGGGAGTGATTCCGGGAGGAACTCCGGGAGAGATTCTGAGAGAAATTCCGGCAGCCTGATTGAAAATGCGGGCAGGGGCCTGATCCTGGCTCATCCCCGCGTCCTCGACCGCAGGAGTCCTGAAGCGGTGATCGAGCATGTCATTCCCGACAATACCACGGCCTATCTCTATCCGGAAAAGGAAAACGGCAGCACTGCGGCGCTCTATTCCCGCCATGCCGTCACGACGGCGGTCCGGGTGTCCGACTCATACGGGGATGAGGGGACTCCCGTCTCTCTGGACTGCGAAAAACTCTGTGTAAAAAAACACTTCCGAAAGGCAGGCCAGGGCTTTTCGGTTTCCGGAGTCCGCCGGTGGACAGAAGTGCCCGGCAGTCCTGGGGCTCTCAAAACAGAGGTCCGCACAGAGCAGGAGGGCTGCTGCACGATCTCCATCGACGGGACGGACCGGGCCGGAAACAAAGTGGTGGTCAGTGAACGCCTGGTAACAGACGAAGGCAGAAATGCCGCCCTTGCCGCAGCCGGGGGCGGCAACGAGACAGACAGGGCTCCCGGAGCAGAAGCGGTGGCCTGCCCCTACAGCTCTTTTTACGCCCTGGTCTACGACTGCACGGCGCCGGCCTATCGTCTGACCATCAACACTCCCCCGGATCTGGAGGAGACCTTTGATGAGAAAACAGCCATTACCTATTACGGGAAATCTGTTTCATCCATCCGGGCAGAGTTTGCCGTGACGGAAAGCAATTTTGATGAGGACCGAATCCTGGCAGGCATTGCCGGCAGGTCCGCCTCCGGGGAGGACAGGATGGAGAGCCTGTCGCCGGCCTGGACAAGGCCTGACTGCAGGGGCAGCGCGGCAGAGAACGAGGGTGTGACCACGGCGGTCTTCAAGCTGCAAGTCCCCGTCGACAGTCAGCACGAAGGCGTGTACCGCTTTGAGATCGAGGGATGTGACAAAGCCGGAAACTTCCTGGTCCCGGGGCCCGGACAGGTCAGAGCGGACAAGTCGGTCAGCCGTGCCGATCTGGCGGCAAAGACAGTCGCACAGGATGCCTCCGCGGGCAGATTCTGGACCCAGCGCAAGGCCGTGGACGTCACTGCGCCCGTGGGGAGCCTGAAGATCCGCAGCAGCAGGAGCAGCAAAGACAATTACTACCATCTGGAATTTGCTCCGGGCGGCAGTATTCCTATGAAATATGAGCCCTTCCGCCGGGAGACAGGCGCCTTTGCGGTCGTCCAATCAAAGGACTGCTCGCCGACCAGGGTCAGCTTTGATCTCCGCTCTCAGGATGAAAGAAGAGATGCCGCTTACAGGAAGAAAAATCCCCTGGTCAGCGCAGGACGAAGCGGCTATGCAAACGATAACAGGCGGGAGGCGACCGTAAGGGGCGAGCAGGCTTTTTTCCTTGAAAACATTGTTATTAAGGACAGGGCGGGAAATGTGCGCGCGGAGGATCCGGAGAGGGGCTGTGCCATGGCCAGGTCCAATCCGGTCTATCTGGACGTCACAGCACCGCAGGTCTCCGGGATCAGGGACGCCGAATCTCCCCAGATCAAAATCGAGGCCTCCGCCAGCATTACCCGCCATGAGGCAGACGGCGAGCGCTGCATCTACAGACCTGATGGATCGGCCCTTGACCTGAAGGTTTCCGTTCAGGACCCCGGCGGAAAGGAGAGAAGCTCCGGCATTCAGAAGGTTGAGGTCAGAGTCAGGGTCGGCGACAGGGATGTCACCAGGAGAGTGAAGCTTGAAAAAATCCCCTACACCTGGTCCGGGGAATCCGGTGACAGCCATGCCCCCCTGGTCTATGCCATCCGGGATGCTTCCATCAAGATCCCGACCGGCTCCTTTGCCGAGTCCAACGATATCACGATTACGGTTACAGCCTGGGACAACAGCGGAAACCGGTCCGCCCCTTCCAGGGACGGCGGGCTGCTGAAACTCGGCATCGATACGACGCCGCCCCGGGTGGAGGTGAATTTTCACGACACTGCCGCGCCCCAGCATGGGAAATATTTCAAGGCAGACCGTACCGCAGACATTGTCGTCATCGACAGAAATGTCGACAGCGGAAAGATAAAGATCTCGACCAACACAAGGATTCCGGATTCCTTCCTTGCACCGCATGAAAATAAGGAGGCAGACGGAAAGGGGGAAACGGGCAGCGGGGACAGGTGGACCAAGACGCTTCGCTATGATACAGACGGTGACTACACCCTGCAGATCAGCGGAACGGACGCTCTGGGCAACAGGATCTCCGATATTCAGTGGAACGGGCCCGCCCCCAATGCCTTTACTGTCGATAAGACACAGCCTGTCATCCGCATCAGCCTGCCCCGGGAGGTCAATGCCCGGGAGGGAGTCAAATACTATGACAGGGCCGCCGCTGTCAGGGTCGAGATCCTGGAGCACAACTTCCTGGAAGAGACGGATCCCGGCCTGCTCAATGTCAGGATCGAGACTGCCGGCCGGGGCGGTGCCGAAGCGCCCGACAGACCCCGCCGCTCAGGATTTACGGCTTCAGGCCGGGACCTCTACGTGTCCACGGTCAACTGCACAAAGGACGGAGATTATGAAGTGACTGCCGGCTATACGGATCCTGCAGGCAATCCGGCAGTCGTACAGGGGGGAGAAGGCAGAAAGTCCGACCGGGAAGCCTGGAGCGGAAGATTTGTTGTCGATACCATCGCTCCGACCCTCAAACTTGACCCCGCCACATTCCGCGTGGATCAGAAGACCGGAGAGCCCTTAAAGGATCCGGCAGACCAGATTTATACAGAGGAGGAGTTTGCCCCGCGCTTCATTATGCGCGACATCAATTTCGATGAGGAAAAGTCCGGCTTTGAGGTGGAGGTGTCCGGCGCAGATGTCAGAGGAGAAGACCTGATCCAGAGGACCGGAGACGCCCAAAAAGGCGAGTACACGATTCAGTTCAAAAACTTTGCGGTGGTCCGCGGCATGGACGGCGTCTACAAGGTGACCGCTGCCGCAGCCGACCTGGCAGGACATGAGACGACGCTTGAATTTCTGTTCAGTGTCAACCGCTTCGGCTCAACCTATGTCTATGCGGACCGGGCCACGGAAAATATCATGGAGACTTATTACATCAACCGCACCCGGGAGCCGCTCAGGATCCTGGAACTGTCGCCCGTGGAGCTCACTGCCCACAGGGCGGAAGTGTTCAAAGACCACAGCAGAATGGTCCTGACAGAGGGCACGCAGTATACCTTTGAGAGGACAGGAGGTTCTGCGGGTTCTGCAGGTGCCGGAACAGACAGCGCGGGACACCGGGTCTACGAGTACACCATCGCCCCCGCAGTGTTTGAAGAGGAAGGCGTTTACGATTTTATCCTTTCTTCGGAGGACGCCGCGGGAAATCCCAATTCGACTACACTCTTCCGGGACGGAGAGGTGAAGGAGGGCAGGATTGAACAGACCAGATTCCCGATCGAATTCCAGGTCGACAAGACCGTGCCCGTCAACAGGCTGACGGGTGTGGAGAGCGGCCGGGAACAGTTCAATACCGACCGCCTCGAAATCACCGTGTACCCTGAGGACTATCAGACGGACATCAGGGATGTCGAGATCAGGGTCTGGATGGGCGGAAGAAACGGTGAGAAAACTGTCGAAAACAGGGAAAAATACATGCATTACAGAGAAATCGGCGAGGGGGAGGACGCACAAAAACTGGCCCGGGACCATGTATATCCGATCGAAGAGGCAAAGAAGGGCATTGCGGTCACGCTGGAGGATCAGGGAAGCTGGCAGCTGCTGGAAGTTATCTCCACCGACCTGGCCGGCAACAGGAGCACCGACTGCAGAACCGGGGACCCCGGGGAAAACATTGCGGAATCCAGGCGCCGCTTTCTTGTCACCACAAATCCTCTGGTGCAGTTCTACAATTACAAACCCGCCTTTTATGCCGCCATGGCAGGAGCGGTCCTGGCGGTCCTCCTGCTCATCCTGCGGAAAAAAAGAAAAGAGCAAGGATGAACCCGGCAGAAAAATTGCGGCTGGAGGACCCTCGACGGGATATTGCCGGCAGTTTATGTTTCACCGCGCAATACCCGTGGCTTGAGATTCCGGGATACGCGCGCAGGACTCGCGAGCGAGTCTTGAATCTTCATCTGGCAATACCCGTGGCTTGAAATACCGGGATGCGGGCGCAGGACTCGCCGGCCGGTTCGGAAACGTTCATGAATTGTATTTTTATAAGTGTAATAAAAAAAGACGCTTGCAGGTTTTCAAACTCCTGCTATACTCTCTACTTCGTAGACATGATTTCAGAGTTTTGAAAACAGATTTGTGATTTTTACACAAAAGGATCGAAATACAGTTATGAACGGACAAACTTCCGCCAAACAGAAAAACGGCAGCGTGGAACTGCTGCGTTTTATATTTACAACGATCGTGATCTTTTTCCACATCAACCTGGATCTGTGGGACCAGAAAAAGGTTGTGGCAGTGGTCCGGGATGTCCCGGTGACCTTCTTCAGCCACGGAAATATAGGTGTGGAGTTCTTCTTTATCGTGACCGGCTGGCTGATGGCAAAGACCATTTATTCCCGCTATATTCAGCCCGGGAACAGCCCGCAGAAGGGGATCAGTGCCGCAGGCCTCTCAGGCGCGGGAAGCAGGGAATCTGCATCCGGTACCGGGGCGTCAGACGGAAAAAAGACGGATCTTCTGACAGAGACCCTGCAGTTTGCGGGACACAAGGCGCGCGCGATCTTTCCCTACTATCTGCTGGCCTGTGCCCTGACGCCGGTCGTGAGGCTGATGGTCAACAGGACCCTGACGGCTCAGTATTTTCTGGACAGGCTTCCGTCGCTTCTGCTGCTGCAGCGGGTGGGACTGGGAAAGCCCTTTATCGGATGCACCTGGTATCTGAGCTCTATGATCCTGGCCCTGCTGGTCGTATATCCCCTGTGCAGGCGCTTTTATCATGTGTTTACACTGTTTGCCGCGCCTGCCCTGTGCGCCCTGCTTCTGGGAGCCATCATTGTTTTCACAGGATCCCTGGGCGACATTGAGGACTGGTTCTTTTTTACCTACAAGACAAACATCCGCGCCTTTGCGGAGATCTCCATGGGAACGACCGCCTTTGAGCTGAGCCGCCGGATCAAGGGACGGGTCCGCAGCAATGCGGTGCGCATGCTGCTCACTGTGACCGCCCTGACCTGCCTGGCCCTTTCTGTCGCCTATATGTGCAGCGCCATGGACGGAGGAGCGGGCCTTGCCGTCTTCTACCTCCTTTTTGTCCTGGTGGTGATCAGCTTCAGCGGTGAGGGCATGCTCTGCCATGCCGGCCTTTTCAGCCACCCTGTTTTTTCCTTCCTGGGAAAGATCAGCCTGCCCATGTATGTGATGCAGACCCTCTTCCGCAGGATGGTTCCCTGTTACTTTGACAAAACCTCCCAGTGGACACAGTGCCTGCTGATCTACCTGGGAATTGTCGGCTTTTCCGTCTCGCTGCATGTTCTGTCCGCACATATGCACGGAAACCCTGTCCCGGCACTGCGGACCCGCTTCGGCCGCCTGACACGCCAGGCCTGACGGGAAAACGCAATCCGGAGTGTGCTCTGCGGCCGGGCTCCTGTCAGCTGTCTGCAGCTGAAGGAGCTCACAAATGCAGGAGCTCACAAAAATACAGGAGCTCACAAATGGAGAAGCTCACAATGCAGGTACTCATAAATGCCGGAGCTCTCAAATGTAAGAGTCCGCAAAAAAATACGAGTTCGCAAAAAAATAAGAGTCTGCAAATACGAGGGTGATTCCCGTATCTGCAGACTCTTTTTTGTTTCCGGTCATTTTATTCACGATCGGGGAAGAACAGACTGCGGATCCCGAGGAAGATCAGCCTCAGGACTGCAAAGATGAAAAACAGCAGCATGAAACCCGCGAGCCCTGAGATCACATCCTCCAGATCCATGTTTCCGGTGTTGGTGATCCCCTGGCCGATCTCGATCGCGAAGGAGAGCACCACCATCACTGTAAAGACATAGATCCAGGCGATGGTCAGGACATGCTTTTTGGAGAGAGCCAGAAAGAGCGGATAGATCACCAGCAGAAGTCCCATGCCCACCAGGCCCATGACCACAAAATGAAGCTGCTTGTCGGTCAGAAAGAGGGCCGACGTATCATTGATCTGCAGGAGCTTGTCATGGATCCGCGAAATGCCGCGCACCATATAATATAAAAATCTTACCATTTGAAATTACCTCATTTCGATATTATCTCATCTGCTGAAAACCGCCTGTCCGCAGTCCGGCAGAGCAATACATAAATACATTGTCAATACATTGTCCGGACCGCACCAAAGCCGCTTTCTCCGGACCTTCGTCCGCGATTAACATTCAAAACAGCAAAGATAGCAATCCCTTGAAAATGTCTGCTAAAAATACCACAAAAGTGCCGGGAGGGACAGCTTTTTCCGACACTTTTCTCATATTTATCACATTTCCGCTGTTATATACGCCATCCTGTTCTCACTTCCATTCTATTTACTTGCTTCCATCCTCTTTCCCCGCAGTAGTTTTTTGACATAGAGGCTTTTCTCATGTATCATAAATATTACAAATATTACAAAATATTTAAATCCTGAAATATGCTTTCAGGGAAAGGCCGGTTCTATGTTGAATATTCGAAAACAGAACAGTGTCAGAAATGAAAAAAAGAAGGTCTCCGGGACAAGGGCCTGCAGGGCGTCCGCAGTCGTTTTTAGCGCAGCCCTGGCTCTTTCACCCCTCTCCGCGCAGGCGGCCGTGCCTTCCGGCCTGCCGTATTCAGTGCAGGCGGCAGAGACGGATGCGGCGGCAGGATCCACGCAGTCCGGCCGGGACGCGGAGGCGTCGGCAGCAGCCGCAGCATCAAAAGCCGGAGCCTCAGCATCCGAAGCAACAGCAGCCGAAGCCTCAACAGCCGAAGCCTCAGCAGCTGCAGCTTCAACAGCTGCAGCAAATTCCGCGTCATCGGAAAATGCCGAGCCTGCTTCCCCGGATAATTCCGCCCTTCAGGAAGGAAGGGCGGTCCGCGTACATCTTGCCGGGCTGCCGGAAGATCCGGTGCCGGCCAAAGTGCTGGATACGGATACGGCCAGCCTCCTGAAGATGGTCAGTGAGGGATTGGTGATCCTCGACGATAATAATAAGCCTGTTCCGGGATCTGCCAAATCCTGGGACGTATCCAAGGACGGACTGCAGTGGACCTTCCACCTGCGCGAGGATCTCAAGTGGTCGGACGGATCCGACCTGAATGCCAAAGATTTCGTAACGCTTTTTCAGAAGACGGCAGATCCTCTCTCGGAGGCGCTCTACGGCCCGGATCTGGCGCAGAATATTGCAGGCTATGAAGAGGTCCTGAACGGCGACCCGTCCGCACTCAAGGTCAGCGCAAAGGACAAGCATACACTGGTCGTGGAGCTGACGACTCCCGATCCGGACTTTGACAGGGCATGCGCCTCATGGGCGCTCCTTCCCATCCGCGAACAGATTCGGGACGATTCCGGGAATAAGAAGGGCGCTTCAGGCGACTGGAACTTTGTCACCGGAAACGGACCTTATTACATCGATTCGGTGGCTGCAGGAAAAGAGTTTGTCCTGAAAAAAAATCCCTATTACCGGAAGGATGAATCCGTTCCCGGACAGGCCTTCGACACGGTTTACTGGATCGTCAGCGGCGATATCAACCAGGAGTATTCCGACTTCTTGAACGGTGACATCGATGCGATCTCCGCCATTCCGGAAGAGGAGGAGGAAATCCTCAAGTCGGAGAATCTTCTGCAGAAAAGAAATTTCTCCGACACAATCGGAGTCTGCTTCAACTGCCGGCATGAAGTGCTGTCAGATGCCAGGGTCCGCCGTGCCCTGTCTCTGGCTGCGGACCGGTCCTTTATCGCATCGACCATTCTGCAGGACATTTATCAGCCTGAAAGCGGAGACGGCAACAGAGACGGTGAAGACAAAGGGATCAGGGACAATATTCCGGAGGCAAAAAAGCTCCTGAAAGAGGCGGGATATGAGGACGGAGAGGACTTCCCCACCCTGACCTGCATCGCGGATGAGAGCGGCGGCTCGGTCCTGATCGCTGAATACCTGGCTTCTGCCTGGAAGGATCTCGGGATCAAGGTCCGCGTAGAGGAAGTGGACGCAGAGGACCTGGCCCAGGAAAAGACGGCAGGTACATTTGATATTTTCTGCGGCAGCATCTTCCTGTCCTCCGCCCTTCCCGCAGCCGAACTGGCCAACTATACAACAGAAAACGAGAATAATATCAGCGGCTTTTCCTCCGAGGAGTTTGACCGTCTGATCGCGGAGGCCTCAGAGACAAAGGATGAGGAGAAATACAGAGATTCCCTGGAAGAGGCTTTTAAAATCCTCCGCGACGAAGTGCCGGCAGCACCGCTGGTGACCAGATGTGTTTCTTGGCTGAGAAAGGATGCTTATCCCGGAATCATCTGCGACAGTACCGGATGCTGGCAGGTGTGGGACACGGGAGCCGCAGATGCCTCTGCGAAAGATCAGACAGCCGCAGTAATTGCCGAAGCAGTTAAGGCTGCCGAGGAGGACGCAGGCACAGAAGAGGATGCGGGCGGCTCCGACGCACAGTCTGTCTCTGTGAAAGCGTGTATCCCCGAGGCAGGACGCCCCGTTGAGACGGAGACCGTCTCTAAGTCCCTGCCTTCCATCGGCTCCCTGCAGCCGGCAGACACCGGCAAAAAGATTGAGACTTTAGGAGCTTTGGAGTATCTCAGAAACTCGGATACTTATTTTGAGAGAGTAGATCAGGACGCGAGCCTGATCCGCCAGGCCTGGGTGTACGACGGCGTCAGTGAAAATGCAGCGCGCCTGTATTCAATTCCCAAGTACTCGGAAATTCACCTCACAGGTATCGGAAACCGCCGCTTCGTGCGCATAGTGCATGACAGAAAATTCTGCTATCTGGACGCCAATAAGGTATCCATGGACCAGGAGACCATTGACGGCGTGCGTGCCAAGGAAAAGGCGGGACTGGCGCGGAAAGAACTGCTCACAGCCTCCATCCACTCCGCAAAAGAGAATGAGCTCAAGGACCGCGCATCCGATGTCCGCGCCAGGACCGATGAGATCCTGGAAAAGATCGCAAGACGCGAGATGCTCCGCACACAGACCCGCAATCCCAACTGGAGCGGACCGGTTCTCTCCCGGGGACGGGGCTCTGTCATGGGTCCCAGCGGCAAGGAGACCTATTACAATCTCAACATGAACGGCGTCGTGAGCATCATGCGCCGAATGGGAAATACGGACGAATACTGGGTCCGCGATGACGGCTGCAAGATGCTGGGTGATTACATCATGTGCGCGGCCAACCTGCGCGTTCATCCCCGCGGCTCTCTTGTGGAGAGCAGCCTGGGAACCTGTATTGTCTGCGATACCGGCGGCTTTGCCAGCAGAAACTCCAACCAGCTGGACATTGCCGTGACCTGGTGATGATTTGCTGAACTGATACAGTCAGTTCAAGGCGAGTCAGTTTAAGGCGAGTCAGTTCAAGGCGGCTGCTCCTGTCATCCGGACAGGTGCAGGCGCCTTTTTACACCTCAATGAGAACGCAGGGGGAAACGGGAAAAGAACCCTGCAAAAACGAACAGATCAATCAGCTAAAACAGACCGGACAGCTAAAACAGATCAGACAGCTAAAACAGACCGGACAGCCAAAACAGATCAGACAGCTAAAACAGACCGGACAGCTAAAACAGACCAGACAGCTAAAACAGACCAGACAGCCAAAACAGATCAGACAGATACGCGGCCCGGAAAGACACAGAAATAAGAAAAGCCCTTCACAATGAATCCGATGGTTCAGGTCCATTGTAAAGGGCTTTTCCACATAAAGGGGGAGTATGAAAATCTATGGTTTGAAACGAAATAACGAAGGGGGAAAGTCTGTCGTTCTCTTTCGCTTACAATAGATATGATATACCATGATTCTTAAATAGCAATTTCCTAATTGTTAAAAGATAATAAAATAAGAGAATAATAAAAATTAAATCCGCAAAGAGGTTGTTTTTAACAAATCTGTTGTTGAGAAAAGCGGATTTGAGACAGGTCGGTCTGCTGTATAATCAGGTGATTGTTTCTTGCAGCCGCAAAAAACAGCCAAAAATACAAGGGATTTCCTGCCGCCAAAAAGCATGTTTCGCACACAAATTTTCATTCTGCAGTGTAGTAAAGGACGCGAATGTGTTATGATAGACTATGACGCATAAGAAGGGCGGCATCTTCCGCATGGCATCCGTGATCATTCTCACGGAGCGATCATTCTTCAATGCGGGTATTGCGCGATGAAGAATAATACTGCAGGAATATGTGCTTTTGCCGGGGTGAAAGGCTTATTGTGCCGGCATGGAGGAAAGTGAGTATGAAAAAAGGTCTGGTTCTGGAAGGCGGCGGTATTCGCGGTATTTTTTCCGCAGGAGTTATGGACGTCCTGATGGAGGAAGGGATTGTCTTTGACGGTGCAATCGGTGTTTCGGCCGGTGCGGCTTTTGGCTGCAACTATAAATCCAAGCAGCCCCGGCGTGCGATCCGCTACAATCTGAAATATGCCAAAGACCCTCGTTATTCCAGTGTTCGTTCACTTCTGAAGACGGGTGATCTTTTTAATGCCCAGTTCTGCTACCATGATATTCCCGAGAAACTGTATCCCTTTGACTGGGAGACATTTCGCGAGAATCCCATGAAGTTCTATCTGGTCTGCACGGATGTCGAGACCGGCAAGCCTGTCTATCACCTGTGCGACAATGACAGCGAGTGGCAGATGCTGGAGTGGTTCCGCGCCTCCGGTTCCATGCCCCTGGTTTCCCGTGTTGTTGAAATCGGTGACCAGAAGCTTCTGGACGGCGGCATCACGGATTCGATCCCGCTGCGCTTTATGGAGAGCAAAGGCTACGAGCGCAACGTGGTCATTCTGACCCGTCCCGCGGATTATGTCAAAGAGCCCGCGTCCATGATGCGTGTGATCAGCCGCGTGCTGAGTCAGTATCCCGAGACTGTGAAGGCGATGGAGAACCGCCACAATGTCTATAACGAGACAGTGGCCTACATCCGTCAGCGTGAGGCGGGCAAATATGCCTTCGTAATCCGGCCCGAGACCGATCTGGATGTCGGCCGCATCGAGCACGACAGGTTCAAGATCCGCGAAGCCTACAAGGCAGGCAGAAGGGCGGCGCGCAAGCGTCTCAATGCCCTCCGCCGTTTCCTTGAGGCCGCTGACAATGAAGTGTTCGCCGACGGCACCTATTCGACCAATGCTTCCATCATTGCGAATGCACCCGGTGCAGAAAAGCCCGTGTCCGACGACATCCTTGACGAGGAGAAAAAAATCCCCGCGGAAGCAGCTCCTGCACAGGAAGCGGCAGCTGCAGAAAAAGCTCCTGCAGAAAAAGCTCGTTCCTATGTGGGAACGATTGAAGATGCAATCCCCGCCCCCGCAGAAGATAAGAATGAAAAAGAGGAGGACCCCTCTTCCTTCCGGGCACAGGTCTTCGGGGATGCCATAGATGAACAGGTTGGCTTTGAGAAGCCCGTGTCCTATGTAGACCGCCAGGAAGCTGCACTGAGAAGAGAGCGCGAAACCATCATGGAAGCCGAGGAGGCTGCCGAAAAGGCTGAGGACGAGCGCATCGCCGCCGAGAAGGCGGAAGCGGAAAGAATCGCTGCAGAGAAGGCAGAAACAGAGCGCATCGCTGCCGAGAAGGCGGAAGCAGAGCGCATCGCCGCAGAGAAGGCAGAAGCAGAAAGAATCGCTGCCGAGAAGGCGGAAGCAGAGCGCATTGCCGCAGAGAAGGCAGAAGCAGAGCGTATTGCCGCTGAGAAGGCAGAAGCAGAGCGCATCGCCGCTGAGAAAGCCGAGGCTGAGCGTATCGCCGCAGAGAAGGCAGAAGCTGAAAGAATTGCAGCCGAGAAGGCGGAAGCAGAGCGCATCGCTGCGGAGAAGGCAGAAGCCGAGCGCATTGCCGCTGAGAAGGCAGAGGCAGAGCGCATCGCCGCTGAGAAGGCAGAAGCAGAAAGAATTGCCGCGGAGAAGGCCGAGGCGGAACGCATCGCCGCTGAGAAAGCT
>OCVV011281632.1_pt1 | contig 24706 bp, 18 predicted proteins | sample 1539721 | NCBI WGS metagenome assembly OCVV01 (sample SAMN02144230, study PRJEB22623) | gut metagenome | biome: sheep rumen | host: Ovis aries | place: New Zealand
AGCGGAATTATCAAATATCACAAAAGATATGGTTGTGGTTGAAATAGGACCAGGACTAGGATCTCTTACTAAAGAACTTCTTGATAGATCGAAAAAAGTAATAGCGTTTGAAATAGATACTGAAATAATTCCAATTTTAAAAGATAATTTGAAAGAGTATTCCAATCTTGAGGTTGTGAATGAAGATATACTAAAAACAAACGTAGATAAGATATTAGAAATTAAAGAAGAATGCATATCCGTTTCAAATCTTCCATATTATATTACGTCTCCTATCATTGATTTATTCTTAAACAAAATGAAGAATGTAAAAAAGGGCGTATATATGGTTCAAAAAGAAGTTGCGGAAAGGATTTGCGCATCTAAAGGAACAAAAGATTACAATGCGTTCTCAATACTTGTACAATATTACGCTAAATGTAAGAAGATATTAAATGTTCCAAGAACATGTTTCACACCAGCGCCTAACGTTGATAGCGCTGTTATAGAACTTGTTAAATACGATAGGGAATATAAACCAAATAATGAAGAATTATTTGTTAAAGTGGTTGAAAGCTCGTTTAAAGAAAGAAGAAAAATGCTTGTGAATAATCTGTCATCTTCATTAAATATTTCAAAAGATTCTATAAGAAACATATTGATTGATTTAGGTATTAATGAAGATGTTAGAGGAGAAGCGCTATCTATAGATGAATTTATTGATTTAACTAACGAAATAGAAAGAATATATAATGGGAAAAATAGGTAATGTAGAAATAAAAAACAAAGTTATATTAGCGCCAATGGCTGGAGTTACAAATGAAGCCTTCTTTTTCATATGCAAGAAATATGGGGCTGGGTTGCTTTGTAGTGAAATGGTTTCAGATAAAGGAATATTATATAATAATGAAAAAACATTGAGCCTATTAAAGTTTGATGATTCTCTGCATCCATATTCTATCCAATTGTTTGGAAATGATCCAAAAGAGTTAGCTGAAGCTGCGAAAATAGCGGTAAAGCTAGGAAAACCAGATATTTTAGATATTAATATGGGCTGTTCAGTACCAAAGATATTTAAAAATGGATCTGGATCAGCTTTATTAAAAGATCCAAATAAAATATATGAAATAGTAAAAGAAGTAGTAAATGCGGTAGACGTACCTGTTACAATTAAAATTAGATCTGGTCTTGATCATAAACATATTAATTTTATTGATGTTGCGAAAGCGGCGGAAAGAGCTGGAGTAAGCGCTATCGCTTTTCATCCAAGAACCAAAACAGATTTATTTAGTGGAAAAGCTGATTGGACGCTACTAAAAGAATTAAAAGAAAATGTTAAGGTTCCTATTATAGGTTCTGGAGATGTAAAAACTCCTGAAGACGCAAAAAGAATGTTAGATGAAACCGGTATCGACTATGTAATGATAGGTAGAGCTGCGATGGGAAACCCATTCATATTTAAGGAAATAAACGACTTTTTAGACAAAGGTTATTATAATAAGGTTACAAATGAAGAAAAGTTCGATACCTTATTAGAACACTTTAAATATTTAAAGCAAACCAAAAACGCTCATATTGCGGTTTTAGAGATGAGGACTTATGCGGCGTGGTATGTTAAAGGGATGATGGAAAGCGCACTATTTAAAAGTAAATTAAATGAGTGTAGCACAGAAGAAGAATTATTAGATTTAGTAAATAGATATAAAGATAAAATATTAAATGATAAAGAAAGGACAAACGAAAATGTACAACAATAAGTTTTCAAGTTATCTTACTAAAAAGAAAAAGATTGTGAAAACACTGGTTGATAAATTGTCTAATAGCTTTGAATATGTTAGTGTTTTAGGTACTGACGTAAAAAGTACAAGAATTAGAGTAGACAAAAAAGTCACCAATGTTACACCATCATCAATTAGCGAATCTGGATTCGTTGTTAAAGTTAAAGGAAAAGAAACATATTTTGAGTATTCTATTAATGAAATCGATGAAAAGAATGTTGATTCAATTGTAGAAAAGATTTTAGATGGCGCAAATAAAAAGCATAGCGTTACACCTGTAAAAGCTGGTTTAATTGAAGATGAACCAATGAAAAAGAACTTTGTTAGAAAAGATAATGGAAGATTATATCAAGAAGATGAAATTATATCTATTCTAAAAGAAAAAGTATTAAGTAATATTGATGATGTAGCGATCAATATTATCGCGTCCATCGAATGTAATGAATATAACAAAATGTTCATATCTAAAAATAAAGAATTAACACAATATTACACTTGGACTAATTCTCAGGCTTTTACTACAACTAGAAGAGACAGCAAGTTCCAAAATGGTTATTCTGGAAATGGATATGCTAGATTGGAAGATGCGATCAACGATTTAGATAAAAACATCGGTTATTCTAAAGAAATAGGAATAATGTTGTTAGACGCGGAAACACCAGTTCCTGGTGTATATGATGTAATAACTGCTCCATCTATAACGGGCTTAATCGTTCATGAAGCGTTTGGACATGGAGTCGAGATGGACATGTATGTTAAGGATAGAGCGAAATCTAAAGAATATATAAATAAAGAGGTAGCGTCTAGCTTAGTAAATATGCATGATGGTGCAGCCGCAACTTTATCTAGTGCTTCATATTTCTTTGATGATGATGGAGTTCTCGCCCAAGATACAAAGATTATTGAAAACGGAATTTTAAGAAGAGGTATTTCTGATGCGTTAAGTGCCGCAGAATTAGGAACTAAACCTACTGGAAATGGCAGAAGAGAATCGTATAAGAGAAAAGCGTACACAAGAATGACAAACACCTTCTTTGAAAAAGGAACTTCTAGCCTAGATGACATGATTAAAAGTATTAAACATGGATATATGATTTTTGATACTGATAATGGTATGGAAGATCCAAAGAGCTGGGGAATACAATGTACAGCAGCGTATGGTAAAGAGATAAAAGATGGCGAATTTACTGGAAAAGTTATCGCTCCTGTTGTTATGAGTGGGTATGTTATTGATTTATTAGAATCTATTACAGCTATATCGACTGATTTTAAGGTTATAGGAAGCGGATCTTGTGGTAAAGGATATAAAGAATGGGTTCGAGTTAGCGATGGTGGAGCGTGCCTGAAAGCGAGGGTTAAAATAGGATGATTAATAAAATAGTTAAAGCGATAAAAAACAATAGTCAAGTATCTGATTATTTAATTAGTGAAAATATTGAAACTTCTCACCAAGCTTTCTTTGTGTTAGGAAAACTAGAAACTACTAGATTAGTTGAAGTTAAAGAATATGAAGTAACGATCTATGTTAGACACGATAACACTATTGGCACATCAAACTTTAAAGTTTCACATAAATTATCTAGTAAAGAATTAGAAAACAAGATAAATGATGCGGTAAAAGCGGCTTTATTCGTTTTTAATAAAGACTTTAATCTTGTTCAAGGTGATAAGAAGAAAACTGTTAAGGATAAAGAATTTAGTGATTCTTTTGACGAGATGTTAAACAAAATAAACGATATTATGGAAAGAATTACTAAGCCTAATATCAAGTTTAACGCTGTCGAATTATTTTATGATGAAAAGACAAATCATATTGTAAATTCTAGAGGCGTTAATCTTACAAAAACCAATTATTTATTAAGCATTGAATCAATTCCTTCTTATGATGGCGAGAATGATAAAGTTGAAATTTATAAAATGGATAAATACAACTCTTTAGACTATCAAAAGATAGAAGAAGATATGGTTAATTCGCTTAACGATGTAAAAGTTAGGTATGAAGCTACTAAACTACCAAAAGCACAAAAGATTGATATTATACTCAAAGAAAAAGAAATACTAGAACTATTCTATGAGTTCATATCAGATTATAGCTATAACAATGTATATGCGGGTGGAACCGATAAAAAAATCGGAGATATGTTACAGGATGGAAACGCAGAAACTAAACTAACAATATCTTTATCACCTTCATCTAAATCCCATTTCTTCGATGGATCAGGACTCCTTCTTAAGAAGAACGATATTGTTGAAGATGGAGTTTTAAAGAATTATTTTGGTTCTAATCAATATGGACAATATTTAGGAGTAGAACCTACTGGGCTTCCTGATGAATTAGTAGTTAAAAAAGGAAATAAGTCTTTAAAATCAATTACTAAAGGAAGATATATAGAAATCATTTCTTTATCAGGTATTCAGTTAGACGCACACGCCGATTATATTGGTGGAGAAGTTAGACTAGGCGTTTTACACGATAAAGGTAAGACTCTTCCATTAAATGGATTCTCATTTAGCGGTTCATTTAAGGCTGCGCTTAATAATCTAGTGCTTTCCAAAGATACAGTTAAAATAAACGGCTATCAAGGCCCTAAATATTTGAGAATCAAAGACGTTGAAGTAATGTAATATAGTAAGCAATAAAAGAGGATTTTAATTCTCTTTTATTTTTTATTATATTTGTTGTATAATTTGTAGTATGGAAACTACCATAAAACAAAAGAAAGAAAGAAAAGGATTTAAGTCCGCTTTTATAAATACTAAAAGAAAAATAACTAATTTTTTTGATAAGGTTCTTTCAACGAATAAAGGAGCCGTTCTTTTACTTTTGTGTATTCTATCAATTGTTATGATAGGATATTATTTCGTTATTTATTTTGTTAGAGATAATTTCTATCAAAACTGGTCAGATGATTCGCTTCAATACTATCCATTTATGATAGATTTTGTTGATTCTATAAAATCTGGAACATTCTCAATGTTTAATTATAAAAACTACCTAGGCGCAAGTTTTTATAGCGATACGTATTATGTTCCTTTGGATGGTTTTACATTAATTATTTTCTTGTTGTCTTTTATTTTTAGGACAGAAATAGCGATGAGTATTGTTGAAATAATTAAACTGATTACTGGATCTATGGCTATCGCAGCGTTCTTAGGTATAAGAGGATATAAACCTAAAACGATATTTCTAATTGGTTTATTATATTTCTCATCATCTGGAATCACATGTTTTTCTTGTTTTCCATCTTTTACAAGCTTAGCTTTCTATTTACCATTTTCATTAATAATTGGACATTATTTCCTTAAAGGAAAATGGTATTTTGTTTCACCATTTGCGGCTATAGTTGTTTTATATAATTTCTATTTAGCGTATACCGTCTTTGCGTTTATGTCTTTTTCTATGCTTGTTTTATTATCCTTAGATAGAGACAAATTCTTTAGAAGTGTCTTAAAGCTTGTTCTATATGTCGCATTAATACTATTAGGACTTGGTATGTCGCTATTTATATTCTTACCAAGCATGGAATTTATATTACAATCAACATCAAGAAACGTCGCCGCAAGCGGTAGTATTAAAGGATTAATTAAATTATTTGAAGGCTATATCGAAATTATTCTCACCGCATTAACTTCTACATTTAAGATGTTCTTTAAATTATTTACAACTCCAACTGGACTTCTTAAAAACAGAACTTTAATATACGATATGTATTTACCTGTTAGACAACTCTATCATGATCTATGCATAAAAAGAACAGTCGATGATCTATTGGTTCTACCATCATTCTTTAATGTTGAAGAATTTTTTAGAGTAATGTCTACGACATATACTCCTCTTACGCCATCATCATTCTATGGGTATCAAGGGTCTTATTTCATTGAGCACGTATCTTTATATATTACAGGAGCTGGGTTAGTTCTTACTACATATATTTGGTTCATGAAAGGATATAAGAGTAACGTATTTAAAATCACAATGATTTTATCAATGATTATGATGTTGCTTCCATTCTTCTCATACATCCTTTCTGCTAATCTAGAAGTTCTATATACTAGATGGTTTAATGTAATAACTATTCCAATGCTTATCATTGCTGGATACGTTATAGATAGCGAAGGACTATTTGATTTAAAACCAAAGAAGTTAATTGGCGTATTCGTTGTTTTAATATATTTTGGAGTCTTTGGCGCCTACCATCATCTATATAAGATTAGAAGTTATGGATATTCAAATGAATGGGATAATGGTTTATTAACATTTGAAAATAAATTATTCTATTTTACTTTAATAGCGTTTTTTATAATGACTGTAACCTTTATTGGAATGTATATAGTTGAGACCAAGTTTAAAAATAAGATACCAAGAAGAATAACATACGCTGTTACAGGTGCTTTAGGTTTAGGACTAATAGTTTTAGTAGGACTATCTATTCTTAAATCATATAATGCATTACCTAAAGAAGTTTGGTCAACATCTATAAAAGAATCAGTTCTATTTGATACTAATGATCAAATGGCGTTCCAATATTTAACGTTCGTTACATTAGTAATGATTCTAATTACCATATATTCTATTTGTTCTAAGAAGAAACTGTTATTTAAGATTATAGTGTGCTTAGAATTTATATTAAGCGCTGGAATGAGCTTCGGTTCAAATATAATCTTAAAAGGCAGGGTAACCACTTATAAGAATTCTCATAACGTAGGTGAATTCTTAAGAGATAATTTAGATGAGAGAGATGTTTATAGAGTATATATTGATTCATCTATCTCAAACCTTCTAGCCTCAAACATCGCAAGATTTATGCCTACAGGCACAAATCAGAATATATTCCATTCGTTTATTTACACTGGAACTGATGAAGTCGCAAATATCATCTATGATAAATCGAATGAGGGTCAAGCTAATAAAAAAGCGTTAAACACATATTCATATTATTTAAATATTCTACTTGGATATAAATACGTTGTTGCGAGACCTTCATCATCATTCTCAAATTATGATAAAAATCAATTTGAATTAGTAAATGAAAACGATGAATATATGCTTCTAAAATTTAAGGATTATACACCTTTCTTAGTTTATGATAATTATTCATCAAGAGAATCATTTACACGTATTAAGAATAATTTAAATGATATCGCAAAAATTAAGCTTATGCTTAATACTGCGATTATAGAAAAAGACAATCTTGAATTAATACAAAAGTATTACGAGACAGAAAACAACATAACATCATATAAAGATGTTTCTAGTACTGAAAGTTTCTATCAAAGAGTTTCATTTGATTCGTCAAATTCAAGCAGTGTATATCTAGAAGAAACAACTGATGGAGTTAATAAAACTGGATATTATTATAGATACGCATTTAATGGAGTTGATGAAATTACCACAAGAAGTTATGCGATTAATTTATTTGGATACGATAATAATAAAAACGAGCTTGTGGAGAATAAAGAAATATTCTTAAAATTAAATAATGGAACTTTAAAATATTTAGATTCTTCTAACATATCTTCTAAAAATGGTTCAACATTCCATATTCCTGTATATGGAACAAGCGATGTAAAAGAGAAAAAGCCAGAAGCTATATATATTTTCTATAGCGAGGATAAAGAAACTGTATCAACGCCAACTTTAAGGTATACCGCTGAAGCGATATTACCTAGTTCTAAATATATTGAATCTTATGAAAATGGTGAAAACCTACCTAATGGCGAAGGTTTGGAAGCTTTATTAAAGTTCCCTATTAATAATAAATATGATAATGGCGTTATTAGAGTAAATTTAAATAAATATAACACTTCTACAAGCCTAGCTTATAATACAATGTATTTTGAATATGAAGATGGCACTCTTATTCAATCCGCAAGTGAAACAACATTAAATAAACCACTTAAAAACATATATATTGTAAAAACAGCTGAAGTTCATAAATTAAATTATCCACCTCAATTAAAGATTACAACATATACATTAGAAGGTTCTTATAGCGATAGTTTATTAGATAAAGATATAAATGTAAAAGGCTCTAAAATTAATTTATCTTATAAAAATTCAACAGTTGTAGATGGATATAACGTTATTGTAATACCTATCGCATATTCGGAAGAATGGATAGTTGAAAAAGGTAATGTATTGGATACGCTACCAGTTAATGGTGGTTTTATGGGATTAGTAGTTCCTAAAAATATTGAATCAAATGATATTACCATCAAGTTTGAACCTACTGGTTTAAAACTTGGCTTAAATATCTCTTTATTATCTTTATTATTCTTTATTGAAATAACCGCATATTATTTCGTGAATAAAGAAAGAAAGGAGAACAGATTATGCAGACTTTAAGAATTATAGTACCAGCTTATAATGAATCGGGATGTATTAAACCATTTTATGATGCGGTTGAACCATTCTTAAAAAACAAAAACGTATCAAGCACATACCTTTTTGTTGATGATGGTTCAAAGGATTCTACTCTAGATGAAATAAAAGAACTAAGAAAATTAGACAAAAGAGTTAATTATATTTCTTTTTCAAGAAATAGCGGTAAAGAAGCCGCAATGTATGCGGGTTTAAAAGCGTCTATCAATCAAGATATGGCTATCATAATGGATTCTGATCTTCAACATCCACCATATTTGATAGAAGAAATGCTTAAAAAACATGAAGAGGGCTACAAAATAGTTTATACAAAACAATCTTCAAGAAAGAATGAAGGTTTCTTTAGAAGAGCCTGGGCTAAATTATTCTATTCTTTTTTCAATAAGCACGCAGATGTTCCTATGGAACAATCTACTAAAGACTATATGCTTATAGATAATGATGTTATTAAAGCGTTTTTAGATATGCCTGATGAATACAGATTCACAAAAGGTATTCTATCTTTTGTAGGATTTAAGAGATATGCATTAGAATTTGAATACGTAGATAGAACAGTAGGAAAATCTAAATGGAACTTTAAAAAACTTCTAAAATATGGAGTATCAGGATTGAATCAATTCTCTGATATATTCTTAGTTGTACCAACTATAGTATCAATTCTATCGTTTTTAGTTGCGGTTTCAAGTGTCGTAATATTCTGTCTAAATATAATTAACCTTGAAGCATTTTTAATACTGTTATCTACTTCAATACTATTTATGCTTACAAATATAACGCTATACTTTATTTTATATGTTTTATATTCTAACAGAAGAGAAACAATGAAGAGACCGTTATACTTCATAGAGGAGACATCCTTAGATGAATAAACTACTTAAATGGGTTAAAGATAGGTTTTTCACTAAGAGTTTTATATTCTTTTGTATTATTGGTGTATTAAACACGATCATTAACTCTTTAGTGATGAAAGGATCTCTAAAGATATTTGATTTATTGAGTGGAGACACTGATATATCTAGAGTAGAATCAGGCACAATGTACTATGCATCTATGGCTGTATCTACTTTGTTGGCTTTTATAATCGCATCTATATTTTCATACTTCGCTAACGCTAAGTTTACATATAACGCTAAAAAGAGAGACAATAGAACCTTTTTAGAAGCGTCATTAGCTTTTGTTGCGAGATTTGTATTAACATATCTATTTACATTACTAATATGGTACTTAATCATTTTAATCTTTAAGGTTGATTCAGATCCATCAGGGTGGTATAGAACTCTATCTAATTTTATCGCCTCTGTAGTGATGATTCCACCTTTCTATCTATTTTTAGGCCTTGTGTTTAAAAAAAATAAAGAAAGAATAGAAAAAGAAGAAGAAAAAGAAAATACTTCAGCTGAATAATGACTGAAGTATTTTTAATAAAAAAACAATCTCTTATCAAGTATCCCAGCTCACAAGCACCTGACCTTAAGGCTGCTTCCGTCAAGACCTGACCTAATTCGCTCAAATAACTTTGAACGGGGATACTTCATAAGAGATTATCTCTTCTATAATATGTTAACACAAAAATTATTTTTTGAATTAATTTTTTGTTTCTCTTTTGTATTTAAAAAATGTCTTTAACAATTCAGAACATTCTTTTTCTAGTATTCCACTAGTAATTTCTAATTTAGGACCTAAGCTTTTATTAAAGATATCTAAAACTGAAATTCCGCCTCTCTTATCGTCTTTCGCTCCATATACTAGTCTAGAAATATGAGCTTCCATTATTGCGTATGAGCACATAGGGCATGGTTCTAGAGTTGAATATATTGTTGCGCCTTCAAGAATGACTAAACCTAGATTCTTTTCAGCCATTTCTATAGCGTTTATTTCTGCGTGAGAAGATACTTTCTTATCATGAACCCTATTGTTGTGGGAAACGCCTATTATTTTATCATCTTTTACAACTATAGCGCCTACTGGAACTTCATCTAGTTCAAAAGACTTTTTCGCTTCTTCTAAAGCTAATTCCATATAATATAAATCTTTATTCATATTTATATTTTCTACCAGGTATTTCATGACATGTAGCACATCTAGCTTCATATGATTCTTTTGCGCCAACTAATATCTGAGGTTCATTATACGATGCAGGATGTCCATCAATTATTCTTTGTGTACAAGTAGCGGGTTCACCACACTTAACACAAATGGCGGTTAATTTTAAAACAGTATCCGCATAAGACATTATTTTAGGCATATTTCCAAATGGTTCATTTCTAAAATCTCTATCTAGTCCAGATAATATTACTCTAATACCACGTCTTGAAAAAGCTAAAGCGATATCTACTGCTTCATCACCAAGAAATTGAAATTCATCAATCACAACCGCATCAGTATCATCCTTAACATATTTAAACATTTCGTTTGCGTCTTTAATCGCAACACATAATGCCTTATTTTGATTATGGCTTACTACATAAGATTTTTCGTATCTATCATCTATTTGTGGTTTAAATAGAACTACATTTTTATGAGCATATTCTAATCTTCTAACTCTTCTTAATAATTCTTCAGTTTTTCCTGCGAACATTGGTCCACATATTACATCAATTGTTCCGATCTTTTTCATGAAAATACCTCTTGATAATTATACAATACTTTTTAATATTTAAGCAAAAGAAAAAGTCCGATAATGGACTTTAATTCTTATTTTTCTTCGTTGTTTTTCAAGCCATAACGCTTGTTGAATTTATCGATTCTACCAGCAGCTTGTGTAAATGCTTGTTTGCCTGTATAGAAAGCATGACAATTTGAACAAGTATCAACTTTAATTTCTGGTTTAGTTGAACCAGTAGTGAATGTTGAACCACAAGTTACACAAGTAACAGTTGCTTGATAATACTTTGGATGAATTCCTTTTTTCATTTTTTAACTCCTTCCGCCATAGACTTTAGTCTATAGAAAGTTCGTGCTTAATTATTGTATCAATTTATTCATCTAATTGCAAGCATTATTTTTTAATTATAAAATACGATCTTACACCCTCATTTATATTCTCTACACCATAACTATAATTATGACTTTCCAGTATGCTTTTAACAATGAATAAACCCATACCAGTAGAGGTTTTATCTATATCTTCATTCTCCCTAAAGAAAGGAAGCCAAATCTTTTCTTTGTTCTCATCTTTGATATGAGATCCATAGTTTATTACTTCATAAGTAACGCTTTCTTTAGAGTCTTTGATATTGATATCTATTGTTCCGTTTTCAACAGTGTATTTAAATGCGTTAGTTATATAATTTGATATTACCTGTTCCATTAAAACCTTATCTGCATCAATAAACACTGTTGATTCATAGTTTTTATTAACAGTTTGATGATTAACTTGAGCTATTTGATTAAGTGTTTCTAAAACAGAATCACTAAGTTCATTTAAACTGAATCTAGTAATATTAAGATTCATCTCAGTAGCGGTACTTTTATAAATGTTAATAATATCTTTAATAATTGTAGTAGTTTTATCTACTTCATCTAGGATTGTTTCAAATTCCTTATCTTTTTCATTATCCTCTATTAAACCGTTCATAAGCGCTTCAGTTGTAGCGCTTATAACCATTAATGGAGTTTTAAGCTCATGAGACAATCTTGCGATAAACGATTTTTTTAACTCCTCTTCTCTAACTAACTTATTGTTTAAGTTCTCTAATATTCTATTTTGACTTTCGATATTTTTAACTTTATTTTCTGTATCACTTTTTACTTCATTAAGTGTGTTTTCTAAAGATACGAGTTCAACATTTTTAAAGTTGTTTTCACTTGGCGTATAGTTTCCTTTCGCAAGTTTCTTCATTTCTTTTTCTATCTGTTTAACTGGCTTAGAGAATGCATTAGCGATAAATAGCGCAATTAAAATCGCTATTAAAATACTTCCAAGTAAGATATATCCATAATAAGAAGAAACAACAGATATTAAGAAATCTGTTTTGACAAGCGAATACACCACATATATAAAGTAATTTGTTCCTTCTAGTGATGTAGGTTTATAGAGAATAAACATATTGTTTGAATCTTCATTCATATAATATCCTGCATAATACGCAGAATTGCTTTTGATCTTTTCAAATGAAGTTATTTCACTATTTAGTATCTCTAATCCCTCAATAACGTTTTTGTTTGATTCAAAGAGGTAGTTTATATTGTTTGGAGTTTTAATTTCAATTATAGTGGCGTTTTCAAGATATATACTTGATTCAGAGTAAGATCCGTTTTCATAGTCTCCCTTCGCTGAAACTATCTTTTTAGCGATATATCCATCGCTAGATGAAGAACTATCCATATAGATTGAAATAGTATCGCCAACTTCAAATATAATCTCAAACGAAACGATACTTACCTTATATGTTTTACCACCGCTAGATATTAAAATTGTATATTCGTTATTATTAGATTCTACTAAGGTATAACTTCCTGTTTGTGATGTTATATATAGTGGAATAGCGTTATTTTTTTCATAAAATTCACTAAGTAAAACAATTAAATCTTTTTCGTTATTGTTTATTTGTGTAGATAGTTCATTTATTTTTTCAGTTACAGAAGTTAATTCATTTTTAACATATCTAACCCTAAATGTATATTGAATTAAAAAGAATTCAATTATTACGAAAAAGATAAAAGAAAGAAGCACAATTAAAAACAATTGTGTTTGAAATGTTGTTTTACTTATGATCTTTACTAACTTATTTTCTTTCTTCAAATCTATAGCCTATTCCAAATGCGGTTACTATTTCACATTCTCCATCATTGACTATCTTTCTTAATTTTTTAATATATGCGTCAATGATTCTTCCATCTACATTTTTATTATCCCAAATCTCGTTAAATAGCTGTTCACGAGTACAGTTTTTTCCAACGTTTTCAGCTAAGCATAAAAGAAGCTTAAATTCAGTCTTAGTCATCTTTACTGGATTATTATTGATGATGCATTGCATATTGGATTTAATTAATTTGATTCCTCCAATATTTATCTCATCATTTAATTCATCAATATCATTATCTTTCTTAACTGATTCTTTTAGTTTTTCTCTTCTTTCTAAAGTGTTCTTAACTTTAGCGATTAGAATTGGAGTTCTAAAAGGTTTTGTTACATAATCATCTATATGTAATTCATATCCTTTTAAAATATCGCTTTCTTCTGATAGAGCGCTCATCATTATAATTGGAACATCTGAAATCTTTCTAATTCTTTCAGCTACTTCATATCCGCTCATCTTTGGCAGCATTATATCTAAAATAATTATATCTGGTTTTTCCTTATTAAACTTATCTACTCCAATTAATCCATCAAAAGCCAATATAACATCGAAGCCTTCATTTTTAAAGAATTTTTCTAGTATGTATGCGTATTTAGCTTCATCTTCAATTACTAATATTTTTTTATTCATAACATTCACCTTTTGTTTTATATAAAATAGTTATCGAAAACTAATCGAAACCAGCCAATTTGTGATATATTTATTATAGAACAAAAATGAATAAAATGAAATACGACATAATAGTTGTAGGTGGTGGACACGCTGGGTGCGAAGCGGCACTATCTTCTAGTAGACTTAAAAAACGCACATTATTAATATCAGGCAATAGAGATTATATCGCATCTATGCCTTGTAACCCTTCAATCGGTGGACCAGCGAAGGGTATTTTAGTTAAGGAGATAGACGCCCTTGGTGGAGAGATGGGTGTAAACGCTGATAAGACATACATCCAAATGAAAATGCTTAACCAATCTAATGGTCCTGCGGTTCAAGCTTTAAGATGTCAATCTGATAAATATAGATATCATGAAGAAATGTTAAAAACTTTAGAAAATCAGGAAAATCTAGATATTGAGATTGGCTATGTTAAGAGCTTAATAGTAGATGGTAAAAAGGTTAGAGGAGTAGAATTAGAAGACGGTAGATCGTTTGAATCTAGCGCTGTTATTTTAACTACAGGAACATACCTAAATTCTATCTGTTTCAAAGGACCACATAAAGATTATTCAGGACCTGAAGGACAAAAAACATATAGTTCATTATCAAATAATTTAAGAGATTTAGGCTTTGAAATACTAAGATTAAAAACAGGAACACCTCCTAGGGTTAAAGATTCTTCTATAGACTATTCTAAAATGTTGATTCAGCCTGGCGATAGAGATAATGAAGGATTTTCATATAAAACAAAAGAGTTTTTACCTCTTGATAAGCAGGTTCCTTGTTACTTAATTCATACAAACAAAGAGACTCATAAAATCATTCTTGATAATTTAGATAAATCCGCAATGTATGGTGGAGAAATAGTTGGAGTTGGACCTAGATATTGTCCATCTATTGAAACTAAATTAGTAAGATTTAAAGATAAAGAAAGACACCAATTATTTATTGAACCTGTATCATTAAATTCAGATAAGATGTATCTACAAGGTTTTTCTACATCTATGCCTGAAGATGTTCAAGAAAAGATGGTTAAGAGCTTACCTGGTTTTGAAAACGCAGTTATATTAGAATATGCATACGCAATAGAATATGACGCAATTAACCCTTTACAGGTTAAACAAACACTTGAGACTAAGGTAATTGAAAATCTATATACAGCTGGTCAAATAAATGGAACAAGCGGATATGAAGAAGCAGCGTGTCAAGGATTAATGGCTGGAATTAATGCTTGTTTGAAACTTGATAATAAAGAACCATTTATTTTAAGAAGAGATGAAGCTTATATAGGCGTATTAATCGATGATTTAGTTACTAAAGGGACTCTAGAACCATATAGGATGTTGACATCTAGAGCTGAGTATAGATTGTTATTAAGGAATGATAACGCCTATACTAGATTAATGCCTTATGGTCATAAACTTGGATTAATTAAAGATGAAGATTATAATAATTTCTTAAACGATGAAAAATCTATCGAACAAGAAAAAGAAAGATTAAGAAATATATTTGTAACAGGTAATCTAGAACAGACTTCTAGAATTAAAGAATTAGGTTTATCAGAAATATCTATCAAAGAATCTTTATATGATCTTATTAAGAGACCTGATTATGATTATATTAAAGCACTATACATATCAGACAATGAACCTATGTTAAAAGAATCTTTAATAAATAGAATCAATATAGATATCAAGTATGAAGGCTATATCAAAAAATCTATGAGAGACGCTTTAGAATTAAAAAGAGTTGATGCGATTAAGATACCTTCAGATATAGACTATGATGACGTTAAAAACCTTGCGAGTGAAGCAAGAGAAAAATTAAAAATAGTAAATCCTACATCTATAGGTCAAGCGAACAGAATAAGCGGTGTTAACCCTGTTGATATCGCAATTCTCTTAACCTATTTAAGAGGAAGAGGGAAAAATATTGAATCTTAAAGAAGAATTATTAAAAGAAAACATAATAATAGATCAAGAAATGGAAAACAAATTTGAAAAGTTTTTCCTCTTTTTGGTAAGTGAAAATGAAAAAACAAATCTTACAAGAGTTACTTTGAAAGAAGATGTCTATTATTATCATTTTTATGATTCTATAATGTGCTTAAAAGCTATTGATAAAAATAATAATATCAAACTACTTGATATAGGTGCTGGACCAGGATTTCCATCTGTACCTATTAAAATAGTAAGAAATGATATTGATTTAACAATAGTTGAAGCAACTAACAAGAAGATTGAATTCATCAAAAACAATCTTAGCAATTTAGGCATAAACAATGTTAGACTATTTCATTCAAGAGCTGAAGATTTTGATGAATTCAATAAATATGATTATGTTACAACTAGAGCAGTATCCACAATAAAAGAACAACTTCCATATACTATCCCATTTTTAAAACTAGATGGAAAACTTATTTCCATGAAAGGTCAAGCAAGAGCTAAAGAAGAAATAGAAGAAGCTAAACCGCTTCTTAAAAAAATAGGCGCAAAAGTAGATAGTCTTATCGAGTATAAAGTTAAAGATAGAAACTATGTGCTTGTGGTTATTAAGAAGATTGCGCCTACTCCTAAAGGGTATCCAAAAGCTCTTCACAAAAAGAAAAATGATTGATACATCTTTAGTTAATATATCGCTCGGTGATATCTATGAACTTAAAAAACCTCATCCATGTGGAACAAACAAATGGGAAGTTGTTAGAAGTGGTGCAGACTGTAAAATTAAGTGTTTAGGATGCGGCCATATAATCTTAATCGATAGAGTAGATTTAAAGAAAAGAATAAAAACTATTATAAAAAGGGTAGAAAATCAATAATAAATCTTCGATTTTTCGCCAAATTAAGGGTCTATAAGAAAAATAATAAATATCACGAAAAAAACTAATTGACAAATAAAACCACTTAAAGTAAAATAATATAGCGCGGTTTTAAGAGGAAAGACGGGCCAATAGCTCAGTTGGTTAGAGCGCTGCTCTGATAAGGCAGAGGTCGATGGTTCAAGTCCATCCTGGCCCACCATCAACCGAGCATTAGAAATATGTGGAAGATTAGCTCAGCTGGGAGAGCATCTGCCTTACAAGCAGAGGGTCGGCGGTTCGAGCCCGTCATCTTCCACCAAAGTGCCGAAATAGCGCAATCTGGCAGAGCAACTGACTTGTAATCAGTAGGTTGTGGGTTCAATTCCTACTTTCGGCACCATCCTCTTAAAGACTCGCTAGCTCAGCTGGTAGAGCACTTGACTTTTAATCAAGGGGTCTGGAGTTCGAATCTCCAGCGAGTCACCACCAGTTACACTCTATGCCTGAGTGGCGGAATAGGTAGACGCGTTGGATTTAAAATCCAATGTTAGCAATAACGTGCCGGTTCAAGTCCGGCCTTGGGTACCAAAGGGGCATTAGCTCAGCTGGGAGAGCGCCTGCCTTGCAAGCAGGAGGTCATCGGTTCGATCCCGTTATGCTCCACCATTTTTTTATTTAGAGTGAGATGGCGACGTAGCTCAATTGGCTAGAGCGTGCGGTTCATACCCGCAAGGTTGTAGGTTCGACACCCACCGTCGCTACCAAATCTGGACCCATAGCTCAGTTGGTTAGAGCTCCCGGCTCATAACCGGTCGGTCGTAGGTTCGAGTCCTTCTGGGTCCACCAAACCAATTAAATAAGCAACAAACGGAGAAATACCCAAGCCCGGTTGAAGGGATCGGTCTTGAAAACCGACAGGGGATGAAAGTCCCGCGGGGGTTCGAATCCCTCTTTCTCCGCCATATATCGCGGGATGGAGCAGTCCGGTAGCTCGTTGGGCTCATAACCCAGAGGTCGTAGGTTCAAATCCTACTCCCGCCACCATATAAATACGGTCCTGTAGTTCAGTTGGTTAGAATGCCTGCCTGTCACGCAGGAGGTCGCGAGTTCGAGTCTCGTCGGGACCGCCATTTAGGATGTTGGCTCGGTAGCTCAGTTGGTAGAGCAATGGACTGAAAATCCATGTGTCGGCAGTTCGATCCTGCCCTGAGCCACCATATTCTATGTTTTGTGAGGATTGACGTTGTTCAACCCTTTTTATTTTTTTTTGGAACTATCGAAAATTAGGTTGGTAAAAATAAGATTAGGTTTGAACGCTCGAACCCACCTACAAATATTAAATTTAGTACACGTATACATAAAAATAAAAAGGAAATCAGATATTACAGCTATAATGGTTCTGTATAAACCTGATTATCCTTTTTATTTAATCCGCCAATTTCCGTCAGGCGGGATTTCAACCCTCAATTGAATTATTATATTCTTCAATTAGTTTATATGCTTCAAGATATCTATCTTTAATCATACTTACATTTTCGCCTAATTCTAATACATCATCACCTAAAGTTTCATACTTATTCCAAACAGGTAATCCTTCTCCATTAGGATTTCCTGTTTTTATAAAATTAGCCCAATAATTAAGCATATAATTACTTAATTTTAGATCAGTATCATCATATGCATAATTTAATCCTTTTTTACTTATATTGCCGTATGCGTATACCATTTCACCACTATGATATGTGCCATAATATCCATTCTCTTTTGTGAAATGATATCTATATACATCTATATTGTTGTTTATCGCATATTTTGTCCATGAATGATGTGGATATATAAACCAATATACGCTGATTATTTCATTGAATACTTCGAAAGCGTCCTTTTCTATTTTATCTTTATATAAATCACAGAACTTATCCGCTATATCTTGATTAAAATATTCTGCTAATCTTTGGTTTATATTATCTTTATTAGTAGGACTAAATAAGAATATTGGAATAACAAATGGATCAGCTTCTTTAACGTTATATCCATTAAGAAGAGCTTCTTCATTATTTTCTCCTTTTTCATATGTTAGATAAGGCATTTCTTTTAATGCGTATCCATCAATGGTCATTCCACTATTTGTTGTTTCAGTCTTAACAAGTTCTGAAGCTGGAACTTTTCTTAAATCTTCAATATTAGAACAATTGAATTCCTCATATACTTTCTTACCAGTTTCTAGAGCGTTATCTAAAGTTCTAAATGTATGAGGAGGATTCTTTAATACAATAGAGCTTGATTCACCTATCGCTCTTTTAAATAATCCCTTAGCTAGAGGAGAAACACATAGAGCGCTTACGCTACTTGATCCAGCGCTTTCTCCCGCAACAGTTATATTATTTTTATCTCCACCAAAATAACTAGCGTTCTTATTTACCCATTCTAAAGCTTTAATTTGGTCTAATAATCCATAATTACCAGTTGTATTATTAGTTGACTCATCAATTAATTCTTGACTTGCGAAATATCCAAATATTCCAAGCCTATAGGTGATTGTGATCATTATTACATTCTTTTTAGCCATCTCTTCACCGTTGTAATCGATAAAAGAAGATGATCCACTAGTTAAGCTTCCACCATGTATAAATACGAGTATAGGAAGATTATTTAGATTGTTGTTTGGTTTCCATATATTTAGATATAATGAATCCTCGCTAGCTTCTTCTACGCCAGTAGAATTATAGTCAGGACGCCAGGACTTTGATGCATACATATTAACTAATGTATCCATAACTGGACTTGAATATGTCTGCATAGACCTAGGCGCAAACATACTTGCGTCTCTAACGCCATCCCAGTTTTCAACGTCTTGAGGTTCTTTCCATCTTAATTCACCAACTGGCGCTTTAGCGTATGGGATTCCTGCATATATTTCAACAGTCTTATCCTCATTATATATACCTTGAACTTTACCGTTTTCTAGTTCAAGGACTTCAGTCTTCTGTGCATTTCCACTTAAATCAGCTGATAATCTTTTAATTTCTGGTTTTGAAGCTGATATAAAGAAACCACTAACAATGATAAATATTCCCCAGGGAATTAATTTCCATCTTGTCTTTGTTTTCTTTAGGAACATTACTATTCTTGATAATCCTACTAGAACAATTAAAACAAGTTCGAGTATGAATAAGAATAATGGTCCGTTAGTTAAATCGAATATGAATATCAATAATAACGAAAGTATTAAAAATAAAATATCAAATATTATGAATGAAATAATTCTTCTCATAGTTAACTCCTATCTTTATATAAAAAGTATACAATATTTGAAATGTGATTAAAATAAAATTCTATGATTAAGAATGAACAAAAACTCAAAACTCATATAAAAAAACGTGTTTTTCTGTACTTATAATAACTTTTTTTAAAGTTATTGATAAATTATGATATAATAACAACGTTGAAATAAAAACAAATATTAGGAGGAAAAAATTATTTATGGAAAAGCAGTACGTTTTTCACTTTGAAGAAGCCTATGGTAAAGGCAAAGAACTTCTAGGTGGTAAAGGCGCTGGCCTTGCTGAAATGACACATATTGGAGTGCCAATTCCTCAAGGATTTACAATCACAACAGAAGCTTGTACACTCTACTATGAATCAGGAAAGAACTTACCTGAATTTTTAGTTGAACAAGTTAAGAAAGCTGTTAAAGAAGTTGAAGCAAAAACTGGAAAGAACTTTGGTGGAAATCATAACCCATTATTAGTATCAGTTCGTTCAGGTGCTAGAGTATCTATGCCTGGTATGATGGATACTATTCTAAACTTAGGTTTAAATGATACTACAGTTGAAGTTCTCGCAAAAGAAACTAATAACGTTAGATTTGCATACGATTCATATCGTCGTTTTATCTTAATGTTCACTAACATCGCTAAAGGTCATCCAAGAACAGATATGGATAAGATGCTTGACGATTTAAAAGAAAGCAAAGGATATAAATTAGATACTGAAGTTACTGCTGATGAATTAAAAGAATTAGTTAAAGCTTATAAAGCTTACTACAAAAAAACATTTGGTGAAGATTTCCCAACTGATCCATATGTACAATTAATCGAAGCTGTTACAGCAGTATTCCGTTCTTGGGATAACCCTAGAGCAAACGTTTATCGTATGATGAACAACATCCCTTATTCTTGGGGAACTGCAGTAAACGTACAATCTATGGCATTTGGTAACAAAGGCGAAACATCTGGTACAGGTGTAGCATTCAGCCGTGACCCAGCTACTGGTGAAAACAAAGTATCAGCTGAATACTTACCAAACGCACAAGGTGAAGACGTTGTCGCTGGTATCAGAACTCCTCTTCATATCGATGAATTAAAGAAGAGAATGCCAGATGTATACAAACAATTCATGGATACTATTAAATTAATGGAAAACCATTATAGAGATATGCAAGACATGGAATTCACAGTAGAAGATGGTAAATTATTCTTCTTACAAACTCGTAACGGTAAGAGAACTCCTGCTGCTGCATTAAAGATTGCTTGTGATTTAGTTGACGAAGGTTTAATTGATGAACAAGAAGCAGTTTTAAGAATCGATGCATTATCATTCGATAAATTACTATTACCAAACTTCAATAAAGCTGAACTAGATAAAGCTACACCAATCGCTACTGGTCTTGCTGCTGGTCCTGGTGCAGGAACTGGTAGAATCGCTTTCACAGCTGAAGAAGCTGAAAAGAGACATAAAGCTGGTGAAAAAGTTGTTTTAGTTAGAGCTGAAACTTCTCCAGAAGATATCATCGGTATGGTTGCTTCTGAAGCAGTATTAACTATGCGTGGTGGCATGACTTCTCATGCTGCAGTAGTTGCTCGTGGTATGGGTAAATGCTGCGTATGCGGATGCTCTGCTGCTGTAATCGATGAAGAAGCTAGAACTGTTACAATTGATGGTAAAGTTTATACAGATAAAGACGTATTATCAATTGACGGTTCAACTGGTAAAGTATACGCTGGCGCTATCAGCACAGTTCAACCTGATTTAACTGCTGGATACTTCGGTAGATTAATGAAATGGGTTGATAAGAATAGAAAATTAAAAGTTAGAACTAACGCTGATACTCCAAGAGATGCTAAACAAGCTAAGAAGTTTGGTGCCCAAGGTATTGGATTATGCCGTACTGAACATATGTTCTTCGATAAAGATAGAATCTTCTCTATGAGAAAGATGATCTTAGCTGACACTGTAGAAGAAAGAGAAGCTGCTTTAGCAGAACTCGAACCAATGCAACAAAAAGACTTTGAAGCATTATATAAAACAATGGGTAGATTCGGTGTAAACGTTCGTCTACTTGACCCTCCTCTACATGAATTCTTACCACAAGAAGATGAATTAATTGATGAACTCGCTAAAGCATTAAATAAATCATCTGATGAAATTAAAGATAAGATTGCTGAATTACATGAAGCTAACCCAATGATGGGACATAGAGGCTGCCGTTTAGCTGTTACTTATCCTGAAATCTGCAGAATGCAAACAAGCGCTATCATCAAAGCTGCTATCGCAGTTTCTAAGAAGAGCGGACATTTAGTTGAACCAGAAATTATGGTTCCACTAGTTCTTGAAGAAAAAGAATTAAAATTCGTTAAGAATATAATCACTACAACTGCTGATAAGCTAATCGCTGAAAGCGGATTAAATATGAAGTATCATGTTGGTACTATGATTGAAATCCCTAGAGCAGCATTATTAGCTGATGAAGTAGCTTTAGAAGCTGAATTCTTCTCATTTGGTACTAACGATTTAACACAAATGACATTTGGATTCTCAAGAGATGATGCTGGTAAGTTCTTACCATCATACTATGACAACAAGATTTTTGAAGAAGATCCATTCAAGACTTTAGATCAAAAAGGCGTTGGCAAACTCGTACAAATGGCTGTTAAACTTGGCCGTGATGCAAGAAAGAAAGCTGGCTTATCTAGATTACATGTTGGTGTATGTGGAGAAACAGGTGGAGATCCAAAATCTATCGAATTCTATCATAACGCTGGCCTAGATTATGTTTCTTGTTCACCATTCCGTGTACCAGTAGCAAGACTTGCTGCTGCACAAGCAAACATCAAAGCTAAAAGAGCTAAAGCTAGTAAATAATTAGTATAAACAAATAGGAGCCATTAGAGCAGGCAAGATATCAACGATTTTAATTTCGTGGGTAGCTTGCCTCTCTCTTTTTTTATGATTTTAGTGTATAATTGATTAAAAGGTGACCTTTATGAAAAGATTTATAATTCTAATAACAACATTAGTTTTAATATGCACTCTTGCTTCATGTGGTAGATCTACATCAAGTTCAACTACTGAACCCAGTCAACCTACGACTCAGGAACCTAGTACTACAACTGGTGACAATACTACTTCACAACATAGTGATGATGATGAACTAATGAATAAAACTTTATCTTTAAAAATTGGTAATATTGAAGTTGATGTTAATTGGCTCGATAACGATTCAGTTACTGCATTAAAGAAACTTGCTAAAGATGGGCTTTCTATTGAAATGCATATGTATGGTGGCTTCGAACAAGTTGGTTCTTTAGGAACATCAATTACATAAGATGACACTAGAATTACTACTTCACCAGGAGACATTGTTTTATATTCATCTAACCAAATAGTAATCTTCTATGATTCAAATACATGGGCTTATACTAAACTAGGTCACATCAATTTATCTAAGAGTGAACTAACCGACTTATTAGGCGATGGTGATGTAGTCATTACAATTACCTTAAAATAAAAACACCACTAGATTTTACTCTAGCAGTGTTCGGAGGATGTTCTGACTTTAACAGAACTAATTTATATCTCTATATGACCAATGCCATTATAGTAGATATCGACTTGTTGAGTCTTTACACCATCTATTTTAACCTTATGATGTACGACTATCTTTTGGATGAATTCTTGAACTATCTCATCCGTTAATTCATTTATCTCAGTGTATTTCTTAACTAAGTTAATTAGGTAAGATGCATTGAGATATTTTTCATTTTCTTTATTAACAAAGTCCTGAAGCTCTTTAATTCGAGTTTCGAGGCTTTTTTGCTCTTGCTCATAACTTTCTGATAATTTATTAAATCTATCATCGGTCAAATTGCCTTCTAGTTTATCTTCATATAAGTTTTGAATAATTGAATCCAGTTTCTTATATCTTGCAGTAGCAGTATCAATTTCCTTAGTTGCATTTTTTAACGCTTTATTGAGTTCTGATTTGGAATAATCACTTATTTTAGCTACAAATTCATCTTCATTGTTCTTTACGAATGATGTTAATCTCTTAATATCAGCTAGAATAATAGCTTCTATATCAGCTTCTCTAATAGCATGGGTATGTTCGCATCTATGTTTTCTATAACTGCTACAAACAAAATATGCAGGGTTATGATATTTTTCTCTTGGACACACGTAATATAAAACCTCGCCACAATCACTACAATAAAGTTTACCAGCAAGTTTAGGAACATAACCTAGTTTTGTATTTTTACGCTTATGAGCTCTAATATTTGAAACTACATCAAAGGTATCTTTATCAATAATGGCTTCATGCGTATTTTCAATTATTTTAATTTCCTCAGGTTTCATTTTTTTGAATTTTCTTTTATTACGATTATATGGGTCTGGTTTAAAAATAACAGTATTACCTATATATTCTTGCCTATTAAGTATCTCACTAACGATAGCAGGACTCCATTTAGTATTTGAGTAATCTGAATCTTTATTCCATTGCCCATGCGTAATTTTATAATAGCCAGGTGGCATAATATTTCGATTATTAAGTTCATTAGCAATTTTACTAACGCCTAGTCCATTTATACATAATCTAAATATCTCTTTGACAACAACACTAGCTTCATCATCTATAATCCATTTGTGCTTATCGTTAGGGTCTTTCATATAACCATATGGTGGTAGAAAAGTTAGTGTTTCACCTCTATCAGCTTTAGATTTAAATACGGCTCTTATCTTTTTAGAAGTATCTTTAGCGTACCATTCGTTAATAATATTTAAAAATGGTGTAAAGTCATTATCGTTTGGTTTATCTGAATCAACACCATTATTTATTGCGATGAATCTAATACCATTTTCAGGGAATAGTATTTCGGTGAAGTATCCAACCTTTAAATAATCACGACCTAGTCTAGACATATCTTTTACAATAATTGTCGCAACTTCATCACGATTCACAAATTCCATTAATCTTTGCCAGTCTGGTCTATTGAAAGTAGTACCAGAATAGCCATCATCAACGAACGTT
>OCVV011305866.1_pt1 | contig 24700 bp, 20 predicted proteins | sample 1539721 | NCBI WGS metagenome assembly OCVV01 (sample SAMN02144230, study PRJEB22623) | gut metagenome | biome: sheep rumen | host: Ovis aries | place: New Zealand
GTATGTACTGCACAGACAGCTAAGAGCGTAGCTGGTATTGCTGATCCACGTGTAGCAATGTTGAGCTTCTCTACCAAGGGTAGTGCAAAACACGAGGTTGTTGATAAGGTTGTTGAGGCTACTAAGCTGGCTCACGAATTGAATCCAGATCTTAAGGTTGATGGTGAGCTGCAGGCTGATGCTGCTCTTGTTCCTGCTGTTGGTGCAAAGAAGGCTCCAGGTAGCGACATCGCAGGTAAGGCAAACGTACTTGTTGCTCCATGTCTCGAAGTAGGTAATATTGGTTACAAGCTTGTTCAGCGTCTTGGAGGTGCTATTGCCATTGGTCCTATCCTCCAGGGTATCGCTCGTCCTGTTAACGACCTCAGCCGTGGTTGCTCAGTTGATGATATCTACTACATGGTAGCTATCACAGCTTGCCAGGCTCAGGATGCCAAGCTTTAAATGCACAATTACAAGTTTTGAATTACGAATTGATGCGTGGCATTTTAAATGATTTAATTATGAATTATTTTTTTTGCCACGTGTCAATAAATAAAATAACCTATGAGCGAATTTGGTGACATACTAGGAGATAAGAGTCTTAATTTTTCGATTAGGATTTATAATCTTGCTCATTTTCTGAATGAAGAGAAGCATGAGTATAGAATTGCTGACCAAATTTTTCGTAGTGGAACCAGTATAGGAGCAAATCTTGCAGAGGCGCAATGTGCCGTTAGTCGTAATGATTTCATAGCTAAGATATATATAGCTTTGAAAGAAGCAAATGAAACTCTTTATTGGTTGCAGTTATTGTATAGTGTAAGGCTATTAGTTAAAGATCAGTATGATTCAATTTATGCTGATTGCTTAGAACTTAAAAAGCTACTTACAACAATCACGAAAACGACTCGTGAAAATGAAGGAAAGGAATGAGTAATTCGTAATTCTTAATTTGTAATTAATATAATTCGTAATTTCAAATTTGTAATTCCAAATTAATAAATATGAAAGTTTTAGTATTGAACTGCGGAAGTTCATCTATTAAGTATAAGTTGTATGATATGGCCAATGAGGCTGTATTGGCACAGGGTGGTGTTGAGCGTATTGGTCTTGATGAGGCTTTCATCAAGGTGAAGCTCAACAATGGCGAGAAGAAGCAGATTATGCGCGATCTTCCTACACACAAGGAAGGTGTTGCTTTGGTTTTTGAGTGCTTGCTCGATCCTGAGATTGGTGCTATTAAGAGTCTTGATGAGATTGATGCTGTTGGTCACCGTGTAGTGCAGGGTGGCGACCTCTTTGAGAAGAGCTGCATTGTTACTCCAGAAGTAGAGAAGGGTATCGAGAGCCTTATCGATCTCGCTCCTGTTCACAACAAGGGTCACTTGGCTGGTATTCGTGCCGTTAACGAGCTCATGCCTAACACTCCTCAGGTAACAGTATTCGATAACGCATTCCATAGCACTATGCCTGACTATGCTTATCTCTACGCTATTCCTTACGACTTGTATAAGAAGTATCATGTACGTCGTTACGGTTTCCATGGAACAAGCCACCGTTATGTTTCACATCGCGTTTGTGAGATGCTTGGCGTAGATATCAACACTCAGAAGATTATCACCTGCCACATTGGTAACGGTGCATCTGTTGCTGCTATTAAGAATGGTAAGGTTATCGACACCTCTATGGGTCTTACTCCATTGGCAGGTTTGATGATGGGTAGCCGTTGCGGTGACATCGATCCTTCTGCTGTTACATACTTGATGGAGAAGCTTAACAAGACTCCACAGGAAATGGCTAACTTCCTTAACAAGGAGAGTGGTGTGCTCGGTATCACTGGTATCAGCTCTGATATGCGTGATGTTGAGAATGCAGATAACAATGGCGACAAGATGGCTCACCTCGCACTTGAGATGTATAGCTATCGCATCAAGAAGTACATCGGTGCTTATGCAGCTGCAATGAATGGTGTTGACATCATCGTCTTCACAGCAGGTGTTGGTGAGAACCAGATTGGTATGCGTGTTGACGCTTGTGCCGGTCTCGACTACCTTGGTGTTAAGATTGATGAGGAGCGCAACAATGTTCGTGGCAAGGAAACAATCATCTCTGCTGATGACTCAAAGGTGAAGGTTGTTCTTGTTCCTACCGACGAAGAGATTGTTATTGCTCGTGATACTCGTGATCTCGTTGCTGAATTAAAGAAGTAATGAACGGCAAAATAATCACATTTGGCGAAATAATGCTCAGGCTATCCAAGCCTGAGCATTATCGTATTATGCAGGGCAACACCTTTAATGGTAACTATGGCGGCTCTGAGGCTAATGTTGCCGTTAGTCTTTCCATGCTTGGCGACGATGTGGAATATGTTACTCGTGTACCTGATAATGCTGTGGGAGAGGCTGCCTTGATGCACCTGCGTCAGTATGGACTTAATGTAAAGCATGTTGTAAGGGGTGGAAAGCGTCTTGGAACATATTATTTTGAAGCCTCGGCAGCTATGCGAGGCAGCAAGGTGGTATATGATCGCGACGAATCTTCTTTCAACACCTTGCAGTATGGCGATATCGATTGGGAACCTATCTTCAAGGATGCAGCCTTGTTTCATTGCTCAGGTATCACCTGTGCCACTTCTCAGGCTGCTCTCGACACCACTATGGATGCTGTAAGAATGGCTTTTGAACGTGGTATAGAGCTAACTTGTGATATTAACTATCGTGGCAATCTGTGGAAATATCCAGGTGCAAATGCCCAGAAAGCCTTGCAGGACTTGATGCAGTATAGCTCGTTTATCTTTGGCGATCAGAACGAGTGGTATGTAGCAAGTGGCTTGAAGCCTATTCCTTTTACAGCCCTTGATGAGAGCTATCAGTTTGATCTTGACGCTTACGAGGAGTATTTTGCTAAACTTCACGAGATGTTCCCACGTTGTAAGCGAATGCTCATAGCTCATCGCAACCAGCTATCTTTCCAACATCATGTCAATGCAGGAGTTCTGTGGAGTGAAGGAAAGATATACACTTCGCGCATCTACGACATTAATCCTATCGTCGATCAAATGGGTGTTGGCGATGCTTGGGTGGCTGCTTTCATGCACGCCCGTAAGAAATGGGGTGATGATGATCAGCGCTGTCTTGAGTTCTCTGTGTCAGCATCGGCATTGAAGAATACCGTAGCAGGTGATCAGAATCTTGTCACCGAAGAGGAAATTCTTTCTAATATGACCTCGTTTGGCGGTCGTATTCAGAGATAGAAAGCCGATCACCTGTAAACTCCTGTGTCAGAAAGAAAACTGGTTCTTAGTTCTGTGCTGAATGCTTATAAAGCATACAGCACAGAACGTTTTTTTTATTCCTTCAAAATATCAACATAGGTTTTTAAGAGTAAACCAAAAAAACTTACGTATGTATCTTGTTAATGAAAAACACCAAATAGTGAAATTTTAAGTTTCAAGGCAGAGAGAAATTTTTCCCTAACCAGTTAGTAAACTTCTCCGTATAATGTCCGTATAATTATGTCGTTAATTTTCCGTGTAATGATAATGTTTTATTAATTGTAACAGATTACTCTGCAGGAAGTATAGGTAAATAATGTTAATTTATTTTGTGCTTGCATTTGGTTCTGCGGTAATATTGCTACATTTACACTTCTTATTAACAAATCTTATGGATATTCAAAAACTATCAACCTCGCTGTTAATAGCAGCGATGCTACTGACTGCAACTAAGACAGTAGCTGCTAAGACAAAAAACATTGAACGTAAAAAGCTATTGAACACGCAATGGCAGTTTGTTGAAAACGACAGTGACTTTACTAAAGCAAAGGCTGTGGTTCTTCCACACGATTGGAGCATTCACCATCGGTTTAATGCTAATGCTCCTGCCGGTGGCGGTGGTGGCTATTTGCCTACGGGAAAGGGCTGGTATCGTCGCACACTATCTCTTGGTAAAAATTACACAGGTAAGAAGATTCGCCTATATTTTGAGGGAGTATATATGAGCTCTCAGGTGTATATAAATGGCAAAAAGGCAGGTGGTTGGCCTTATGGCTATTCTTCTTTTTGGGTTGATGCCACTCCTTATGTTCATACTGGTAACAACGAAATAGTTGTTAGCGTGGATAATTCAAAGCAACCTAATTGTCGTTGGTATTCAGGCTCTGGTATCTATCGCAATGTGTGGCTTGTTACTACCGACAAAACATATATTGATGATTGGAGTGTGGCTGTGAGCACTCCTGATATACATCATGTTGTTTTTACAGCAAATGTGGTGCAGGCTGATGGTTCTACACGTGCATTTCAAAAGACAATAGAGGTGGAAAATCCTCGTCTGTGGTCGCCAGAATCGCCATATCTGTATCATACAGAGCTAACAATACCTGAAGGCGATAAAATACCTGTTACATACGGTATTCGCACAATAGATTACAGCGCAGATAAAGGATTGCTCCTTAATGGAAAGCCACTAAAGCTGAATGGAGCATGTGTTCATCATGATAATGGCATACTGGGAGCTGCAGCATTTGATGATGCAGAATATCGCAAGGCACAGCTGATAAAAGAAGGTGGCTTCAACGCTGTGCGCACTTCTCATAACCCTCCTTCGGAAGCTTTTTTGAGAGCTTGTGACGAATTGGGACTTCTTGTTATAGACGAGGCGTTAGATGGCTGGCGTGAAAAGAAGAATAATAATGATTACGACTATTCTTCTATATTTGACCAGTGGTGGGAGCGCGATATTGATGCAATGGTAAAACGCGATCGTTTGCACCCAAGTGTTTTCTGTTGGAGTATAGGTAACGAGGTTATTGAGCGTAAAAAGATAGAGGTTGTTAAGACTGCTCATAACTTAGCTGCTCGCATACGTGTGAACGACCCTCAGCACCGTCCTGTAACATCTGCTCTTGCAGCATGGGATAGAGATTGGGATATTTACGATCCATTGGCTGCCGAACATGATATTGTTGGCTATAATTATATGATTTTTAAGGCTGAAAGCGATCATGAACGTGTGCCAAATAGAGTGATGATGCAGACCGAGAGTTATCCACGTGATGCTTGGAATAATTATCGTACGGTACAGACACATAATTATATCATCGGAGATTTTGTTTGGACAGGAATTGATTATATTGGCGAGTCTGGTATTGGTCGTTATTATTATGAGGGAGATGTTCCTGGTGAGTCATGGGAGCGTCCGTTATATCCATGGCATGCCGCATATTGTGGTGATATTGACCTCGTTGGACAGCGAAAGCCTATCAGTTTCTATCGTTCACTACTGTGGAATGGTGGGCAAACAGCTATGGCGGTTCGTGAACCTGACGGCTATATTGGTAAGGTAAAAACATCAATGTGGAGTACTTGGCCTACACAACAGAGTTGGACATGGCCTAATTGGGAAGGTAAGCCTATTGAGGTAGAGGTTTATAGCACCAAACCTAAAGTTAGTCTATATCTTAATGACCAGCTGGTTGGTGAGCAAGAAACAAAAGAGATGAAGGCTGTATTTAAATTGTCATATCAGCCTGGTGTACTCCGTGCAGAAGCTGGCGATGAACAGGCAGAACTTCATACTGCAGGAACTCCTAATAAGATACGCTTAACAACGAAGAATTATAAGAAATTGTCGTTTATAACAGCTGAGATTGTTGATGCACAAGGACGTGTTGTTCCAACATCAGATACCGAACTTACATTTACAGTCAATGGTGGTAGCTTGCTTGCTGTTGGTAATGCAGACATAAAGGATGATGACCCATATTTTGATGCAAAACATCGCACTTGGCATGGTCGTTGTCTTGCTATTGTTGATAGAGGTGGTAAGAAATGCGTTCTTTCTGTTTCAGCTAAAGGATTAGCTACAGCAAAGATATCCATGAAATAGTATATCTTAGATATAAAAGAATAGTTTAAAAGAACTGTTTTAATAATATACAAAAGCGTGGTGTTCAGCTGTGAACACCACGCTTTATTTGTTGATATGTATTAAAAAAGTGTTTAATAGAACACTCCGATGCTGAGACCGATGGTGTGTCGTTTCAGTCTTTCATCGTTTATCTTCTTTGATATAGCTAAATTACCATAGCCTTTAATGAACCAGTTGCTGCGCATTCCCTTGATAGATACAGGACGCTGATACATCAGTTCCAGGTATCCGTGAGCATAGCTTGCACTAAGGATATCCATGTCGGGGATTAGCACGCTCTGTGCATAATCGGTTGTAGGGTCAGCCAGTTCAAGGGTGCTCTTTGTAGAGTTGTTATAACCTAATTGTATTGTAGTAGAAAAACCTATGTTGCTGAAGTTCCAACCGTTTTCCAAAGTTACATCAACATTGCTGTATTTTAGAGTAGAGGTGTTCAACAGGTATTTGTTGTTTACTTGTTTCAGTGATGCCAGAATGCCTACGAACATAGGTATCTCTTTATTAGTAACCTTGTTGAAACGATAGTGGAAGTTAGCATCAAGAACCTTCACCTGATAGCGCTTGTTAAATAGCAATTGGGTTTCATAACTATATGAGTTTATACCAGTATTTGGGTCTGTAGTGATAATCATTTGCTGGCGATACTCATCGGCATAGCCCTCTTCATATGTTGCCTTTAAATCTATGAGGTGAAGTGTGCTCTCTGTCTTTATACGATTCTGTGTCTGTGCGCCATAGATGTAGTTATAATAGTGACCTGGTTCGTATTTATATGTACCATAAACGCCCTCAGAACCTCTTTGGATACTGATACTGGTGAGTGAGTTCAGATTGTTGTTATCAAAGCCATAAGAAAGCTCTGCACCAAAATTATGGTTTACCCACTCACGGTTGAAGCTGCTATATCCGCCTGTCGAACCATTGGCGTTCTCCAAACCACTCATGATGTAGTAAACCAATGTTGCATCCTGTTGAACAGTTGTTAAGCCATTGATCTTTTCTTTTCTACGGTTATACCAGCCTGCTACACCGATGTTGTTATTACCGAAAGAATAGATGATTGATGGAGTGAGCTTATAGTTAAGCAGACGGGCACGGCTACGAGGGTCTTTCAAACGACTTAAATCACCTAAATCGTAATCAAGCTTGGCTCCAAGATGCCAGTGGTCTGCAAGTTGTGTTGTACCCACAGCTGCAGTAAGGTTTATGTCTTGATAGTCGTAGCGTCCCTTGATAGCTGAACCTCCAAAGAAAGGATTGCTGTTATATGGGCGTATCACATCAGCCCATGCACGTTCTTTTATCCTTCCCATGTTGAAGTTAAACTTACCGTAGCCAACAAGATGTTTGCTTATCTGCTGATAGCTTTCGGTGAAGAACTTCAACTGATGGTTTGATGTTCCTTCTTGTACACGATGAAGATTACCGCCAGAGTAGCTAAAGTCAAAGTCGGCTTTGCCACGTGCTTTCAGTTTGTCTAAGGCAAGACCGGCTGCATTGTCAGTATTAAACCAAAGTGCACGTGTATCGTAGTACTGATATTTAGCATGGTTCATCAATGAGTCTTGAGCCATGGCTGGCATAACAGCCAAAGATATCAGTAGTGTATATATCTTTTTAGTCATCATATTCGCGAATATTGATTGTTGTTGAAATCTTGAAATCATTGATTGAGTTGTTGGTGTCTTGCAGAATCTTCTGACCACTCTTTCCCTTACGTGTAGAGGTTTTGCGGTAGAGCACTTCTGCATTATATCCGCTTACGGCACTGATGGTAGCATATCCTCCATCAATATCATTGTAGAGATGTTTAGTGCTTATATCTACACCTTTAGTGTTGTATTTCAAAATATCAACACCATCGATAACATATTTCTTTGGTATTGGCAGCCACATATTTCCTTTTGTTTTGCCATAGCTATAGATAGGCTCAATCTCTGCAATATTATCATCAGTCTTGAAGATGATGACACCATTAGGACCACCATTGATAAAGTTTATCTTTGAAATGGCTGCAAACGAACTGTATATGAATTTAAGTGCTGGTACATCAGGGTTATTGATGGTTTTTCCGCTTTCATCTTTAGCCTCAAAGTCGGCAGTGAGAAGATTTTTCTCGTGTTCTGCATTAACAGTATGGTTTATGGCGCTGTTTGTTATCACAACACTCTTTCCTGGTTCAATAACATGTGGGTTGTCGTTAGGAATGCGGAAAACTTGCTTGCAAATAACTACAGAACCTTCGAATTTCTCGTCAAGCTGTTCAAGAGTATAGGCAGGAGTAGAGTTTGATTCTACAAAGCCGATATACAATCCCGCTACATCTATAGGCTCATCGCTCTGGTTATAGAGTTCCAAATACTGACCGGCAACATAATTCTTGTTGTTTTTGTCTTTGCTGCCAGCATAGTATATCTTACCTATGACAAGCGAACGGTTGATAGACAGAACTGTAGGAAGTGTTACCTGATCGTTGTCATCCTTGATGAGCAGGTTGTTGATATTTCCAGTAACCACAGCACCATCGTTAACAATATTATCGCCTGTAAGGTCGCTGTATTCGTCTGATGTAATGTCCCATGAGGTAGAGACGGTGTAAACATCAGGAATTAGCCCCGTAAACGAAGCCAAGCCATTGGCGTCTGTGGCTGCTTTTACAGTAGCACCAAGAGTGTTTGTTAGTGTTATTGTATGTCCGTTTAGGTTGGCTTCTTTTGTAAAGTCTTCAGGTGCGGTGACCTGAACCTTTGCTGAAATGTAGTGTGCTTCATCGCTGTAGTCAACACAGCTACAGAAAAGTGCAATAGAAGCTGCTATATATAGAAAGAATGTTTTCTTCATAATCCTTATAGTTTAAAATTAAGTTCTACACCATAGCTGAATTTATTGGTGTTGCGCTGAACCAAACTGTTTGATGTATTTGTTTTCAGATATGGCTCATAGTAGCTCACATTGTTAACATAGAGTGACAGACCACCAATCTTACCCAATTCTTTTGTCAAACGACCTTGTATATTCCATGTGATAGGATTCTTTGTTGGTACAGAGTTGGAACCATCAATAGCGAGGTCGCTAATCTTTACTGTAGGTGTATTTGGCTTTTCTGCATAATAGTTACCTTTCATATCAAGATAGCCGTTCTGCATGCTTTCGCTAATCTCGTGATATGTTAGATCCGGAGTGATGTATGCAATGGCATTCTTTGTTGCAGTGAAACTGTAGTTGTAGTCATACCATATAGCCTGTGCGGTGAAAGAAGCAACCATACGCAGACGTGGAATATTGGTCACAATCTGTAAAGTGTTGATAAATCTGCGATATTTATCGTAGTCAAGAGCAGAAGGATACACCACCTTGAATGGGGTAGTGTTACGGGCATTAAAATCAGGTGTTATGTAGGCATGCTTAGCGTTGGTAGAAAGCATATCTGTTGACCATGTCTTAGTCTCTGAATATGCACCACTAAACAATAACTTTGTGTTTAGAGGCTTGATACTACCAAAGTCAAAGTTAAACTCGATACCTTTGTTCACTGTTGTATTGGTGTTTCCAATAGCACCTGTTGTCATAAATACATTGTCAACGCGTGGGTCACCATATTCAATATTACCATTTGTGACTTTAGCATCCTTGTAGTAGTTGCTTTGGTAAACAAAGTATTGTGTTGCAGGACCAAAACCATTAGGTGTCTTGTCGTGATAAGCCAAGATGTTGAGAATGCGGTTTCCTGGAAGTTTTATATCAATTCCAAACTCAACCTTTGTTGTTGTGGCATTCTTCAGATTCTTACTTCTCTGTACATCGTAAACCTGAGTGTGGTATATCAAGCGTTGATCTTCTTTTTTATCCTCATCCTGTGGCATATAGTTAACAGCTACTCGGTCATCATATTTCTTGTCTGGATAGAGGTAGTCGAGTCCTGGTGTCTTTGAGTTCAGACCAATACCTCCACGGATGTCTAACCACTTGGTTACAGAGAACGAAGCGTTAAGACGTGGTGAGAGAGCAGAGGTAGCAACATCTGAGAATGGTTGCTGTGTGGTGAAACGTAAACCGAAGTTCACCATGAGTTTGTTTATCTTGTTGATGTTCCATGCGAAATTATCTTCAGCATAGAAAGCCAACTGATGGAGCGTAGGGATATCGTTGAATGCTCTTGGACGTCCATTGCTGTTAGGACGCAAAGGTTTTCTATCGTCTTCATTGAAATAGCCTTTACCGCTGTTCCATGACATGCGATAGTCTAAACCAGCCTTGAACGATTGACGAATCTTTCCTGATGTAAAGAAGAAAGAATCGTTGATCTTGGCGAAAAGGTTACCAGGACGGCTTTCGGTCTTACCTGTGGCCAGATAGCTCTGTGTCATCCAACCTACAGGATAATAACCTGTTTCGCGAGCTGTGAGTATTGGAAGCAAACCGCTTGAGTTGGTTACAAAACTTGACTGTTTATTATCTATTTTACTCATAGTAACACCTAATGTGTAGTTTAGGGTGCGCATCAGGAGCTTGTCTATAGAGATGCGACCATTATGAGTAAGTCCGAATGTGTAGTTGGTGTTTTGGGCTTCTGTGCCATCAGCAATGGCATCAGGGTCTTTACCGTTCCAGTCGTTAGAATAAAGCATACGGAACTTGGTGTCGGTATGCCATTTGCGAGTGATGTCATAACCATAGCCAAGGTTGAAGGTGTAGCGACCGAATGAACGTGTTTTCTGTCGTGGATCGCCCCAAGCCTTTGCATAATCGAAATTGAAGTTCAGGATGCCAGCCTTGCGAAGATTGAAACCTTTGCCTAAAGAGTAGTTTTGCATCTCAGGATTGATCTTTCCTTTAAACTGCCATGGTGTTACACCAACCTTACTCTTTACGATAACAAGTCCGCTGGTGAGGTCACCATATTCAGCAGAAGGAATACCACGAATAACTTCTACGTTCTCAATATTGTCGGCAGCAACGGTACGAAGGTCGGTACCCACGAATGCTGTACTTGAGAACCCGCCTTGTGTCATGGTACCATTATTATCCATAGGCACACCGTCAACAATAACGCTTGAACCAAAAGCACTTGTGTTATTGTTTGTCAGTGAGCGCAACTGCAGGTTGCTTTGCTGAGTCATATCGGTATTACCCATTTCCTTTCCAGGAATGAGCTGCATCACATCGGCAAGTGATGTGGCTTGCAGGTGATCGATTGCCTGTCGTTCTATGAGGGTGGTTGTTGATGCTCCAGATGATTTCTGTTTTGCTGTTACAACTACTTCCTTTAATGCGAGTGATGTTGGAGTTAGTTGAATGTTTAGGTTCAGATTTTTGTTCACAAGAACGGTTGTTGTGAACTTCTCAAAGCCAACATACGAAATCTCAATGGTGTAGTTTCCGTATGGCACGTTATGTATGGTTGCCTTTCCGTCAACATCAGTAACGGTAATAGCCTCAAGTGGTTTCATACTTACTGTTGCCATCATAACAGATTCTTGAGTTCCTTTTTCTCTAACAGAGAGATTTACTGAGTACTCTCTCTTGTTGTTGGAGCCTTGTGCTCTTGTGCTCTGAACTGAAAAAATCAGCACAAACAACAACATGATAAGGGTGTAGATGCCTTTTTTCATTGTTATTATAATTGTGTTATTTTTTAGAATTCTAATAAAATAATACGACTTATAGAAAGTCTCGTACAAAATATGTTGTGTTATAAATGTGCAAACTTCAAATAAAAAATAATCACTCTCAACAATTGCAAATATAATAGAAATATTCTGTATTGTCAACGAAATCGGCAAATAATTTGTTGGTGTGCAAGTAAAATACATATTTTTCATTATCTTTGCAATATAACAAGTAAAAGAACAATATGACACAAGAAGAAAAGATACAGATAGAAGAACGCATTGTTGATGTGCTGAAGACCGTTTATGACCCAGAGATTCCTGTTGATATCTGGAATCTGGGTATGATATACAAGATTGATGTCAAGGACGATCATACGGTTGATCTTGATATGACATTTACTGCTCCAAACTGTCCTGCTGCTGATTTTATTCTTGAAGATGTTCGCACAAAGGTAGAGAGTGTTACTGGAGTGAATGCTGCAAACGTGAATCTTGTTTTTGAACCAGCTTGGGATCAAAGCATGATGAGCGAAGAGGCACGTGTTGAATTAGGTTTTGACTAATTGCTATTATGAGAAAAAACGTGTATTTCTTGTCAGATGCCCATTTGGGCTCATTGGCTATTCCGCATGCCCGCATGCAGGAACGTAGATTGGTGCGTTTCCTGGATTCAATAAAAGATAAGGCTTCTGCTGTTTATCTTTTAGGTGATATGTTTGATTTCTGGGATGAGTTTAAATATGTTGTCCCCAAGGGATATACTCGTTTTTTAGGAAAGATAAGCGAACTTACTGATGCTGGTGTTGAAGTGCATTTCTTTACTGGTAATCATGATCTCTGGACCTATGGTTATCTTGAAGAAGAATGTGGGGTTATCTTGCATCGTAAGCCTGTTACAACCGAGATTAATGGAAAAGTATTTTTTCTTGCTCATGGTGATGGATTAGGTGATCCTGACAACAAGTTCAAACTGTTGCGTAAGGTGTTCCATAATCGTGCTTGCCAGAAACTGCTTAACTTTTTCCATCCTTGGTGGGGAATGCAGCTTGGATTAAACTGGGCAAAGCATAGTAGATTAAAGAGGGCTGACGGTAAGGAAGCGCCATATATGGGTGAGGATAAGGAATATCTTGTTCTGTTCACCAAGGAGTATATGAAAACTCATAATAATATTGATTACTTTCTATATGGACACCGCCATATAGAACTTGACCTTAACCTATCAGAGAATACTCGCATGATGATTCTCGGTGACTGGATATGGCAGTTCACTTATGCTGTTTTCGATGGTGAACACTTGTTCATGGAACAGTATATTGAGGGAGAGACCAAACTATAACGCAATGCAGGGCATTGCTAAATGACAAATGATAAATGATAAATGAAAAAGAAGCGCAAAGCGCTTTCAATTTTTACTTCCCTCGTTTATCCGGATGCACCAGCTTCGCTGACAGCATCCACTCGGTCAGTGACCTTCGGTTGCATCTTTCAATTTTTCCATCTTTCAATTTTTCCATCTTTCCATTTTACAACTTCCCAGCTTCATAATAGCTATAGTAAACACCATCTGTTACGATGACATGATCCATAAAGAACAAGCGCATAGTTTGACAGGCTTCCTTTATGGATTGTGTTAGTTTATCGTCTTGTTTACTTGGATTTATATTCCCACTTGGATGATTATGTACGAATGCAACAATGGTTGCATTACATAGCAATGCTTCACGAAGGATGATACGTATGTCGGCAGATGTTTCGCTGATACCTCCACGTCCTATGCGGATGGCTTTGATGAGTTTCTTGTTTTGGTTCATAAGCAAAGCCCACGCTTCTTCTACATCAAGGTCCTGCATTTTTGGAAACATATACTCGTAGATGGCAGAAGCGCTTGTTAGGTGAGGACGTTCTTCAACATGAGCGGCTGACCTGCGTTTACCCAGTTCACAAGCCGCAAGAATGGTTATTGCTTTGGCTGGCCCCATTCCTTTGTATCTTTGTAGTTGCTGACTCGTCATCTTTCCGAGTGTGTTTAGATTGTTATTGCAATCGTTTAAAATGCCTTTCATGAGGTCTACAGCGCTCTGTTCAGGTGAACCTGAACCAATAAGAATAGCCAACAACTCTGCATTACTGAGAGCTGAGGCTCCCAGCCTTTCAAGTTTCTCTCTTGGGCGGTCTTCTTCCGACCATTCGTTAATGTTCAGTTTGTCTTTCATGGGACAGTTTTTTATTTATAAAAGTTCTTTTGATATGCAGAAAATTCATCCTTACCTTGAACACAGCGTTTCCACCATGCTTCGATAAAGCCACAGCCGTAGCCCGTTAGCTGAGTAAAGGCGGCACGAATGCTGAGTATGCCAATCTTGATGCTCTTGTTCTGTATGCTTGAATCGGTAAAGATAAGTAGGGAATACAATAATAGTGGTAGCAGTCCCAAGGCTGTGAGGAGGGGGACTTTGATAAGGACACCAGTCATAGCCAATATGCAACAAATGCCAACTCCCACAGTGAATACCATAGGGAGTAGATGCACGAGTTTCAAACTCTCTGGATATTTCTTGTATAGGTTGATGCGAGCAATTCCACTGTTGTAAACCTGACGCCAGAATTTTCTGAAATCGGTTCTGCGCTTGTGGTAAACCCATGCACCAGGGAATAGACGGCATTTGCAACCTGCCTTGAAAATACGGATAGAGAAGTCGATGTCTTCTCCAAAACGCATCTTAGAGAAACCTCCCAGCTTATTGTACACCTCACGACGTATTCCCATGTTGAAAGAACGAGGATAGAACTTATCCATTTTTTTCTTGCCTCCTCTAATACCTCCTGTAGTGAAGAATGAGGTCATGGAATAAGATATTGCTTTCTGGGTGTCGGTGAACGAGTTGTGAGCACGGTCGGGACCACCAAAGGCATCGGCTTTATCACGATGCAGTTCTTCCTCTATTGCGTACAAATAGTTTTCTGGCAACACAACATCGCTGTCGAGAATAAGCAGATATTCGCCTTCTGAACGTTCAGCACCATAGTTTCTACTTTGTCCAGGTCCGCTATTCTCCTTCATGAAGTATTTTAGGTTGAGCTTGTCGGTGTATTTGTCGCACACCTCTTTGCACGGCTTCTGTGAACCATCCTCAACAATGATAACCTCGAAATCATTGAATGTTTGGCGAGTAAGACTTTCTAAAAGCTCGTCAATTTCATCAGGGCGATTGAAAACTGGGACAATGATGCTGTATTTCATATAAAAAGAATGTGGAATGTGGAATTTGGAGTGTTAAATTAGTCGGCTGCGCCGATTAGTAATTATTCAGTTATAAATTATGTCTCTGACTTTAATTTCTAACTTCTATCTCCTAACTTCTAACTTTAAACGATTGAAGCGTTGTCTGCTATTTTCGTTTAATTGGCTTGTACTTATGTGTAAAATGTAAAAAGGTAAAAAGTAACAACTTGCAGATTTCTCTGCAAATCATTAACCTTTTTACCTTTTTTATAGATGTAATTTATGATTACTTATCGTTGTTTACACGACCGAGGTAGCTACCGTCGCGTGTGTCAACCTGAATGGTCTCGCCCTCGTTGATGAACAGAGGAACACGAATCTCAACACCTGTTTCAAGTGTAGCTGGCTTAGTAGCGTTAGTAGCTGTGTTACCCTTTACACCTGGCTCTGAGTGAGTAACGGTGAGGATAGTCTTAACAGGCATTTCTGCAGAGAGGATAGTAGATGTTTCTGTATCAGTAACAACATCAACAACATCACCTTCCTTCATGAATTCAACACCAGTGATCATATCCTTAGCGATTGGAATCTGATCGTATGTCTCCTGGTTCATGAAGATGAAGCCTGTAGCATCCTCGTAGAGATACTGATAAGGACGATGCTCAACGCGAACGTCATCAAGTTTGAAACCAACCTGGAATGTGCGCTCGAGTACACGACCGTCAGCTACGTTCTTCAGCTTGGTGTTCATTACAGTATTACCTTTTCCTGGCTTACGGTGCTGAAAGTCGATGCACTTCCAAATACCACCATCCATACGGATACAAGTTCCGATTTTGATTTCCTGTGAATTAATCATTGCTATTTTATTTATAATTATTATCAGATAATGTTGCTTTGCGGCGCAAAGATACAAAGAAAATACAAAAAATCATCAATTTGAGGCTTAAAAATCGCTTAAATCTTTGGTAATTCGAAAATTATGAGTAATTTTGCACCCTCGAAAGGGCTCTTTGGATTCTTAAACGTTCCTTTTATGCTCATTTCCAACATTTTGCAATAATAACAAAATAAAAAGATAAAACAATGAAGAGAACATTTCAGCCTCACAACCGTCGTCGTGTAAATAAGCACGGTTTCCGCGAGAGAATGGCAACAAAGAATGGTCGTCGCGTACTTAACAAGCGTCGCGCTCATGGCCGTAAGAAGTTAACTGTTTCTGACGAGCATCACGGAAAGTAATCTTTTCTGATAGTCGTTTGACTCATTAACAAAAAGCAGCAAGGAAATTTATTCTTTGCTGCTTTTTGCGTTTACGGGCAGTTTTTCGGTGTAATACGCTTTTAATAGAAAAAAAATATCTATATTTGCGCAATAAAACAATATTGAATGAAGCAATCGGAATTCTTTGGAAAATTCAAGAGTTGGTATCTTTGGGGAAACTTGCTGGCAATGTTTGCGGTGGTATTAGCCGTAGGCATTGGAGTGCGATATGGACTTGATGTATATACTCATCATGGTGAGTCTATAGAAATTCCGAATGTTAAGCATCGCCAGTTTGCTGATGCTGAACAAATCTTAAAAAATGCAGGCTTGAAGATTGAAGTGGTTGACACAGGTTACGTTAAATCACTTCCTGCTAACTGTATTCTTGAACAGTCGCCTGCTCCTGGTGAAAAAGTAAAGTCTGGACATGTTATAACTGTAACTATAAATGCTTCTCATTCTCCAACCATCACTCTTCCTGATGTTATTGATAATAGTTCTTTGCGCGAGGCTATGGCTAAGTTGTCGGCAATGGGCTTCAAACTTGGGATGCCTCAATATGTTCCTGGTGAGAAAGACTGGGTATATGGTATTCTTGTGAGGGGACATCATGTTGTGGCTGGTGATAGAATATCTACAGACGATACTTTGATTATACAGGTGGGCAACGGACTGCGCGATGGTGATGATTCTGTTGACTATATCGACCCAATAGCGCCTGACTATGGAGATGATGAAGGTGATGTTGATGAGTTTGAAGAGGTGACAGATGGCGGAACTTCTAAGAACGAGTCAGAATAACGACACAACAAAAATACGAGAATAATGATAGAAGATATAAATAACGAATATGACGAACTTGATGATGAACAGCAACTCTATGAACATTGGAAGATAGAGGTTGATGCTGGTCAGACTCCTGTGCGTATAGATAAATTCCTTGCGGAGAAGAATCCTTATCAGAGTCGTAACCGCATTCAGGCTGCTGCTGATGCAGGGTGTATTCATGTCAATGGTTCAGCAGTAAAGAGCAACTATAAGGTGCGACCTAATGATGTTATCACTTTGATGCTTGATAGACCAAAGCATGATACAAGCATTGTTGCCGAAGACATACCGCTAAATGTGGTTTATGAGGATGATGACCTTATGGTTGTCAACAAAGAGGCAGGAATGGTTGTGCATCCTGGTGCTGGTAATTTCACAGGTACATTGATAAACGCTGTGGCTTATCATCTCAAGGATCTTGAATCATTTGACGCCAACGACCCTGAGGTGGGACTTGTTCATCGCATAGATAAAGATACCAGCGGCTTGCTTGTTGTTGCTAAGACTCCAGAGGCAAAGACTGCTTTGGGTAAGCAGTTCTTCAACAAGACTACTCATCGTAGCTATAATGCTCTTGTGTGGGGTAATTTCATTGAAGATGAGGGACGCATAGAGGGAAATATCGCCCGTGACCCAAGAAACCGTTTGAGAATGAAGGTATTCTCTCCTGATTCGGGTATAGGCAAATCGGCTGTTACACACTATCGTGTCATAGAACGCTTTGGATATGTTACTCTCATAGAATGTGTTTTGGAAACAGGACGTACCCATCAGATACGTGCTCACATGAAGCATATTGGACATCCGCTCTTTGCTGATGAAACTTATGGAGGCAATGAGATTCTGCGTGGACAGCGTTCGTCAAGCTACAAGGCATTTATTCAGAATTGCTTTAAACTGTGCCCCCGTCAGGCATTACATGCCAAGACCTTAGGTTTTGTGCATCCTCGTGAGAACAAACAGATGGATTTCACATCTGAGTGGCCATCTGATTTCGCAGCATTAATAGAAAAATGGCGTGGTTTCATTAGTGGAACTACTGCTAATACATTTGAAGGTTAAAAAGATACAATATAAAAAAATGGAAACAAAAAGAAACATTGCCATTGTTTGTGGTGGCGATTCATCTGAACATGATGTGTCTCTGCGTTCTGGTCAGGGACTTTATTCTTTCTTCGACAAAGAGCGTTACAACATCTATCTTGTTGACGTGAAGGGAACCGACTGGCATGTCGATTTACAGGATGGCACTATAGCACAAATAGATAAGAACGATTTTTCTTTCATGCTCAATGGTAAGCATGTTTATTTCGACTATGCATACATAACTATCCATGGTCAGCCAGGCGAGAATGGTACTATGCAGGGTTATTTCGACCTTATCAATATGCCTTATTCTACAAGTGGTGTACTTGTTGAGGCTATGACCTTTGATAAGTATGTTTTGAATAATTATCTGCGTGGCTTTGGCATTAATGTTGCCGACAGCATATTGCTTCGCCGTGGTGAGGCTTATGATGAAGAAGAGATAGAGAAACGTCTTGGTATGCCTGTTTTCGTAAAACCTGCAGCCGATGGCTCAAGTTTTGGTGTTAGCAAGGTGAAGAATGCCGATCAGTTGGCACCTGCTCTTCGTGTTGCTTTCATGGAGGCTGACGAGGTTATGATAGAGGGCTTCCTTGATGGTACTGAGATTAGTCAGGGCGTTTATAAAACACGTGAGAAGAGTGTTGTGTTGCCAGCTACTGAGGTGGTTACTGAAAATGAGTTCTTTGATTATAATGCCAAGTACAATGGTCAGGTGAAGGAAATAACTCCTGCTCGTTTGGCGCCAGAGACAGCCGAGGAAGTAGCCAAGACAACAAGTCGCATCTATGATATTCTGCATGCTAATGGCATTATTCGTATTGATTATATCATCTCTAAGGATAAGGATGGCAAGGATAAGGTGAATATGCTTGAGATAAATACCACACCTGGTATGACAGCAACAAGCTTTATCCCTCAGCAGGTTCGTGCAGCAGGTCTTGATATCAAGGATGTGTTGAGCGAGATTGTTGAGAATCAGTTCTAATAGAATCATAACATTAAGAGCAGATAATATGATAGTTCCAGAGAAATTCAATGAGATAAAACCTTGGGGACCTGAAGAGTTGCCAGAGGTGTATGACCGTTTGTTGCAGAATGAACAGTTCAAGAAAGTTCTTGCGTTCCTTTTTCCTGGTGTGCCTCTTGAGGTTATAGCAGGAAAGCTGAAGACATGTAAGACTAATCTGGAATTTCAGAAGGCCTTTGTGTATGATTTTATAAAGAAGCTTATGCTGAAGGCTTCTACTGGTTTTGAACTGCAAGACGAGGAGCTTGACCGTCAGGGCTGTTACACCTTCATTAGCAATCACCGTGATATTGTGATGGATTCTGGATTGCTTGATATGTTGCTTGTTGACAATGGGTTTGCCACTACTTGTGAGATAGCTATTGGGGATAATCTTCTCTCTTTACCCTGGGTGAAGGATCTTGTACGTGTGAACAAGGCTTTTATAGTGCAGCGTGGCTTACCAATGCGTCAGATGCTGGCAGCCTCAAAACTTCTTTCTGACTATATGCATTTTGCAATAAAGGAAAAGAAAGAACATCTGTGGATAGCTCAGCGTGAGGGACGTTCTAAGGATAGTGACGACCGCACTCAGGAGGCTATCCTGAAGATGATGACCATGGGAGGCGAGGGAAGCATTATCGACCGTTTACTTGAGTTGCATATTGTTCCTACTGCTATCAGTTATGAGTATGACCCATGCGATTATCTCAAGGCTAAGGAGTTCCAACAGAAACGCGATATAGAGGGTTGGAAGAAAGGTCCTAATGATGATGTTGTAAGTATGCAAACAGGTATCATGGGCTATAAGGGGCATGTTCACTATCATTGTGCTGCTTGTATTGACGATTTCTTGCGTTCTCTTCCTGCCGATATGCCAAAGGCTGATATCTACAGAGTTGTGGCTGAGCATATTGACTTGCAGATACATAAGAACTACCGTCTCTATCCAAGTAACTATATTGCTTTAGACGAACTGAATGGCAATACGGCTCATGCTGATAAATATACAGCTGAGGATAAGGCCGTATTTGATAAGTATATTGCTGGACAGTTGGCTAAGATAGACCTTGAGAACAAGGATGAGGCTTTCCTTCGTGAGCGTATTCTTACAATGTATGCTAATCCTGCAATCAACAAACTGAAAACAAACAAGTAATCAATAACAATAGACCATGATTAAGCGTATCATTATCTTTTCATTTGTTCTTGTGTTGCTCAGTGCATGCAAGAATGATAACTACGAAACTGGTGACGGCAAGCATTCTTATTTGCAAGCCGATTTTGTTGAGGCTTACACCTCGGCAGCAAAAGAACTTGTTTCTGCTCGTACTGATGATGGTGATACGCTTATTTTCTCTCCTCACGTGATAAAGAACTGGGCGGCTACTCCTGATAGCACCTATCGTTCTCTTTTGTATTATAACAAGGTGAATGATGACCGCACAACAGAGGTGTATGCTATAGCTCAGGTTCCGGTTGTTAAGATACATAAATTAAATGGGGATGATGATATATCTACTGATCCTCTTTTCCTGAGAAGCGTATGGATAAGCAGTAATCGTAAATATCTTAATCTTGAATTTGGTATAAAGACAGGTGTTGAGGATGGTAATGATAATATTCAAACACTATCTGTTGTTTACGCTCCTGATGTGAACAATTCAAATGATTCACGTAATCCTTATATAAAGGTTGTTCATAAACAGAATGGCGTTCCTGAGTATTATACCAGTTATGGCTATATAAGTGTGCCATTGAATGATTTTGCCTTGGGAACAACCATTCATCTCAGTGTGAACACCTATGATAAGGGGTGGGTAACCAAAGATTTGGTAATTAAATAATGAATGGAGGATCTATTTATTTCAAATAAGAGATAAGTACCAATGAAAACAATACTCAACAAATACTTAAACAAATCTATTAGTATTCTATTTGGAGTTTTTATCTTTTTGTTTTTGGGTGTTCTTCATCCTGAATATCTTAATTATCATGAGCAGAACCAACTGTTCTTGTTTTCATGGGATTATTTTGTTCAGCGTGTTGTACTTCCTGGTGGATTGGCAGACTGGATAGGTGAATTTCTTGTTCAGTTTTATTATTATGCGTGGGCTGGTGCTCTGGTGCTTGCCTTGCTCTTTGTTGCTCTTCAAAGAACTATATTATATCAGTTGCCCGATAGAAAGACATTAGTTCCTCAGTTGACATCACTTTTTCCTGTAGCTTTGCTACTGTGGCACATGGGCGATAAGGAAGTTCTGTTGTCTTACACCGTTTCTTTGCTTCTTGCAACTGGTGTTGCTGCTTTGATGAAAGGGTGTAGAAAATGGCTGTTTGATATTATCATTCTGCCTGTTATGTATTGGTTCGCAGGGCCTTTGGCATGGGTGTATATTGTGCTTAGAGCTTTCTCTGCAAACAAATGGAAAGTATATATTTTACTTGCTGCATACTTGCTTTCCTTGCAATATGCTTGCATATATATATTGCCACAGATTCCTGTTGGTGAGGTTATGCTTGGCATTAACTACTATCGTGTGCCTTGTGTGTGGCATCTGTTGCAGTTTGTTATTCCTGTTGTAGTTGCTGCTCTTCCTTTTGTTTTCAGAATAAAGAGAAAGAATATAGTCTTGCCTGTTATTGCTTTGGCTGCTGTTGCACTTGGATTTGTTGATGATGCAAAGCATTATGACAAGGATATGTGTGAAACATTGAAGCTTGATATGCTTGTGCGTCAGGAGCGTTGGGATGATGTTATTCAGCGAGCAGAGGATTATCAGGTGAAGAATGCTGTTAGCAGCTGCTATGTAAACCTGTCTTTGGCTATGCGCCGCCAGTTGGCAGAACGAATGTTCAGTTTCTATCAGAGTGGCGAGTCGGCTCTTATTCTTCCTTCTGTTCGTGACAACATAAGTAATATTGGTTCTGCTGAGGCTTTCTTTCGTCTGGGTATGGTAAACTCATGTCTGCGTTATTTCTCCGACCTTCAGGAGTCAATACTCAATCGCAGAAAGAGTGGTCGTTTCACCCAGCGCATAGCCGAATGTCATATCGTGAATGGCAAGTATGCTGTGGCTCAGAAGCAGATTGATTTGTTAAAGCAGACTTTGTTCTATCGCTCATGGGCTCTTGAGGCAGAGAAATATCTTGGAAAAGAAGCCATGATAAATGCTCATGCAGAGTGGGGGCGTATGCGCCGTTTTCATTTCAAGCAGGAATATCTGTTCAGCTATCCCGATATAGAGAAGATGATTGGTCAGCTTTTTGCTGATAACACGGCAAACAAGATGGCTCTTGACTATTTCATGGGCGGAATGCTTCTCAAAGGCGATATGCAAGGGTTTATGAACTATCTGCGCTTTGTTGAAAGCTATGGCGGATATACAGTTATGCCTATGGGCTATCAGGATGCTATCACCTACATTAAGTCACAAGGCGAAGCCTATGGAACGGCATACGGAAATTATGCCCAAAGAATGATGGCAGCTAATCAAAATCAATAAACAATCGATATAGACGGATTATAGACGGAATATAGAGGATTTATCCTACAAGATATGAGAAATGTGATGAAAGATATAAAGACGGTTTTATTGCTTGTTGTATTGCTGGTGGTTTCTTCATGTAAGGAGACTCCAACAGATATTACTAATGTTGACAAGCTTCCTGCGATATTCCCTGATTATATTGGGGTGACTGTTCCTGTGGGTATTGCTCCGCTCAACTTCAATATGCGTGGTGAGGTTGAGGCTGTTGATGTTATAGCAAAGGGTAGTAAGGCTGGCGAGATAAATGCTCAAGGCGATTGGGCTGACTTTGATATTGATGAATGGCATCAGCTAACAGAACAGAATAAGGGTGGATATATAACTCTTTCTGTGCGCACAAAGGAGAATGGCTGTTGGAAACAATATCGCGATTTTAAGATCTTTGTGAGCAGATACAGTCTTGACGACTGGGGACTTACCTACCGCCGTATTCCACCAGGCTATGAGGTGGGTGGCGATCTGGGCATCTATCAGCGCGACCTTAGTAACTTCGATGAATTCTGCATTATTCGTGAGAGTGCTGTTCCGGGAAACTGTATCAACTGTCACACGGCAAACAGAACCAATCCAAAGGAACTCACCATGCAGATGCGTGGTCAGGATCATGGTGGAACACTTATCATGAAGGATGGCAAGCAGCGTTGGATAGACACAAAGACTGATTCTACACGTGCTGCAGGAAGCTATGCCTATTGGCATCCCGACGGGCGTTATGTTGCTTATTCGGCTAATGATGTGCGTCAGAGCTTCTTTGTGGGAAAGCATCAGCCTATAGAGGTTTTCCACAATTTCAGCAGCATCTTTGTATATGATACAAAAACAAATGAGGTTATTCTCGATAAACGATTGAATAATCCAGAGTCGTTGCCTATCTTTCCTGCTTTCTCGGCAGACGGCAAAACGCTTTTTTATAGCACATCAAAGACATGTATAATGCCTAACGACTATCTAAAGGTGAAATGCTCTATTGTGGCAATACCTTTTGATGCTAAGACTGGCAAGTTTGGCGAGCAGACTGACACTTTGCTCAATGGACCACAGAATAACATGAGCTATGTTCTTGCTCGTCCTTCTTATGATGGGCGCTGGCTTATGTATAGTCGTTGCAGCAGAAGCAATTTCCCTGTAGCACAGCCCGATGCCGACCTATGGATGCTCGACTTGCACACTCGCAAAACATGGGCACTTTCAGCCGTTAACAGTCGCACATCCGAGAGCTATCATAACTGGTCGAGCAACAGCCGTTGGTTTGTATTCTCATCAAAGCGTGAAGACGGAATGTACACCCGTCTCTATCTGTCATGTGTTGACGACAAGGGAAATGCCACCAAGCCTTTCCTGCTTCCTCAGCGTAACCCTTGGAAATTCTATCACGACCTCTTTGATGCCTATAATGTTCCAGACTTCACAAAGACCAAAGTCGAATTTGATGCCCACGAGGCACACAACCAGTTGTGGAATGGCGAACGCGAAAAGGTCGAGATGAAAACAAATATTGGACATTAATCTAACATTAGCACTGAAGATTAACTATATAATTAGCGAACAATTATGGCTCACCAGTAATTTCCTGTGTCAAAAAGTAAACTTCAAACTCATTTTAATAGTAAAGAAAAACCAAGAAAACACCTCGAAGCATGGCGATGCCTGTGGCATCTATGCGAGAATATGCCTTCGGTCTTGTGAAAGCGAGCTTTCACCGCCTTCACCATCTTCTCTCTGCGTTATCGCAAGCGATAGTAACATGCTTTGAGCGATAAACCTATAAAACCTTATACAGAATAAGCATGCAATTACGTTTTGATGTTTCTTTATCATTTATTGTTTATCATTTAGCGAAGGAGAAAGTTCCTTTGACCAACGGGAGAAAATTATGAGTTACAAATTTGAAATTAGTTGCGCAAAGCGCAATTACAGATTATGAGTTTTGAATTATGCTAACACGAAACACAACCAGTTGGTTTGCCCTTCCCCATTGGGGAGGGATGGGAGAGGCTCCCTCTGTTTTTCTCTAAAAAGGTTTCTGCCGTAAGGCTTGGGGGAGAAGATGATGAAATGGAAAACTTGTTTTCGAATTTCAACATCTTGCTCACACTACCATTTCAAAGAAATGAAAACCTTTTTGAGATGTTTTCTTGGTTCTTTTTTTTATCATTGTTTCTTTATCATTTTTCATTTATCATTTAGCGAAGCAATGCTTCGCGCTGGTA